>JAANMW010001109.1_pt1 | contig 29753 bp, 34 predicted proteins | sample 7279671 | NCBI WGS metagenome assembly JAANMW01 (sample SAMN14094541, study PRJNA606508) | bioreactor metagenome | isolation source: A lab-scale SPAN reactor treating ammonium-rich wastewater day 247 | place: Ireland: Galway | collected 2017-09-19 | reverse complement strand
GATGAGGACATTTTTTAAAACAAGTTCCCTAGTTCCCCTAAACATATTTAAGTACTTGTATTTATTATACTTAACTTAGGGGAACTTATAGGGGAACTATAGGGGAACTTGGTGTATATGGTTTTTGAAGTTCCCCTAGTTCTATCGGTATGGTTTATAACAACTTAATTGAGGTTAGGGGAACTAGGGAACTAGGGGAACTTGATTTTAGCCTTCTAAAACTATTTTTCAGTGTAGGTGATAATGGTTGAGTTGGGAAAAAATAAATTATATTTATTTATTATATTTATGTTTTTATTTGTTTGTGAGGTTTTAGTGATAAGGATTAGAGGTTTATTGTGTGCTGGGGCTGTGTTGGATTTGGTTTTACACGTGGGGGAAATAGCAGAATATGCAGAAATGGAACGTCTGATAAGATGCCTAATGTTACAATGTGCTTGTTGCATATAAGCTATTATACTGTGGTAACTTATATGTGTATTGTTGTGTTTTTTAAAATTATTGAAGTGGTTTTTTTGGATAAAAGTACAAGCTATTGTATGGTAGTTAGGAAGGATTTAGACCTACCCCCCCTTGAAAGATTTGATGACCATTTTTGGTTATTTCCCCTGATACTGGTTATAAATTGGAGGGTATGGGGAAAGGGTTTTTTCTTCAGGGGGGCGGCGGGGGGAATATCTTTTTGACGGAGTTTGAGATGTGTGAAATAAAGTCATATCTGGAAGGTTTTGAGAGGCATTTGAGGATTTTACAGGCATTGTCGGAGGGGAGTGTGAGGACATATCGGGATAAGATCCTGGAGTTCTTTACATGGCTGGAAGAGATGCGGAGTCGGGAGTCAGAAGTCAGGAGTCAGAAGGGTATTGCGGATATTACCAGGCAGGATGTTGAGAGATATTTGGAACATTGTTTTTATAAGGGGAATGGGAATCAGACTCGGTTTACAAAGTTGATTGCGTTACAGAAGTTCTTCCGGTACCTGGTGTATGAGGGGGTAATTAAAGAGGATAGTACGGCTAATATACCCAGGCCGAAAATTTGGAAAAAGTTTGTTCAGAAGTTTACACAGCAAGAGGTCCTCGAGTTTTTCCGGGTGATCAATATTATGTCAGAAAAAGGGCTTCGGGATGCGGTGATTGTTATCCTGGCTGCCTTTGCCGGGTTACGGGTTAGCGAGATCTTAAATCTTGATCTTACGGACGTTATAGACGATGGAAAGGCTATTGATATTACTATCAGGGAGAGCAAGCATCATTCTAGCAGGGTTGTATATTTATGGAAGGTCCCTTCTTTATTCGTGAGGAAGTGGCTTTCGATAAGGTTGTCACACCATGCAAGAGGTGAGGATCCATTTATTATATCGTATCGTAAGGGCGGCAAGGTGTATGGCGATGGGAAGCGGTTAACGGCGAATGCCGTGGATGCGATTATTAAGAGATATGCGGAAAGGGCGGGGATAAGGAAGGCTAAAATACATATTCATATGTTCCGGGCTACGCATGCTTCAGATCTTCGGAGTATACAGGGATACGATATCGCGGCGATCGGGGAACGGCTTGGGCATAAGCATGCAGAGACAACGATGAGGTATTTCCCTACGCGCGGACGCATACACAGAATATATCCGAGCCTGGCAGCATACTGGCAGCCATTCACAAATCTTTGGATTAAAAAGGATGAAGGAGAGAAGATTGAAGGAAGTAAGCAGTAAAACTCACAAGTCGCTCAAGCGTAAGGTTTTCCAGGATGAATATCGAAGGATGTTTCAAGAGACGAGGAAGTTTGTGGTGTTTGTGCTAAAAAATTCCTAAAAACCTGTTCATGGAGGTGTCATGCCGAAACCAATGAGTTATGATGCGTTGGATCAATTATATCAAAGGTTTTGCGCCGATTTTGGGCCGGATGTTGCGGAAAAGGTATTCAAGGTTTTTGTGCAGGAGCTTTCCGGCTGTCGGATCTCAATACCCAAGGCATCCTATTTTATCCGTGAGGCACGTAATAAGCGGATAAAAATGCTTTTCCATGGCGGGAATTATGAGGAATTGGCGCTGAGGTTTGGGATAACGACGCGACTTGTGAGGCGGATTGTGCATGGTGATTGATATTAATAGTCGAAAGAAAAATTTTCTTGACTTCTTTGAGTCTATCAGACAGATGATTCAACGCACGATTTGGCTCAGAAAGTATTCTTCCACCTGTATTATACAGGTGGAAGGAGTTGGTTTAAGACCCCATCTTTGCATTTTTGAGGAGGCAGTGCTTGGTTTAACGATGAAATTGCAACCTTTACGGTGTAAAGACCCTAATATTGCAGCAAAAATAAACGAACGACAGGAAGAAATGGCTATAATTCTTAAGGATGTCTTAAAGGGTAATATTCCTAAAAGAGGTTTCTGTAATGAGGAACTTGGGTTATTACCCCGTCCTGGTCTCTCTATGAATACCGTCCCTCAATTATGCAAGCAGGCAAATAAGGGGTGTCAGTTTTCAGCCAGGGCACTTAACTTTTTCTTTGATATGCCGGTGGATGATCTTATTGATGATGTAGTAGAATCTAACCCAAATACGTCGGAGATCTCCTCGTTGATTGTGGAATACCTGGAAGCGATCCTTGATGATGGTAACTTGCCTGACGTATCGTATGTACAAAATGCATTTACGATAAGATCCGCGCATATTTATAAGACATTTCTTGAGATAAGCCGCAGGAGAAGTCTCAAGAAGTTTTTTACAAGCCAGTACAATTTAGCATCACTTACCAGTCGCGAAAGGGACAGTATTGAGTCTCTTGGATGGCGTAAGAGACTAGAAAGTGTGAGTAATGGGCGCAGGACATATCGGTTTGAACGGATATTGATGTCGGATGTACATAATGATTAACAATTTTTATACGGCAATATTGAAAAAAAGTGAAAAAATACTTGAATAAGTGTGTATGGTGTGTATAATATAAGGCATGAACAGCAAGGAGATAATCAAAAGGCTGGAAAGTGAAGGCTGGGTAAGGGTGCACACAAAGGGAAGCCATCACAAGTTTAAACATCCAAAGAAGAAAGGAATTGTTACGGTTATTCATCCTAAGAAAGATTATCCAATTGGAACATTAAGAAGTATTTTTAGGCAAGCGGGCTGGAAATGGAGGTAATTATATGTATTTTCCCGTTGTAATTCATAAAGATAAAAAGAGCGGCTATGGTGTCACCATCCCCGATATTCCCGGTTGTTTTACGGTTGGTGACACGCTAGATGAAGCATTGGCGAATATTCAGGAGGCGGTAGAATGTCATCTTGAAGGTGAAACAGAGGTGCCAAAACCATCGAGTATAGATAAGTATATGCAACATTCTAATTATAAGGGTGGTGTTTGGGTACTGGTGGATATTGATCTTTCGTTTATGTCCGGTAAGGCAGTGCGGATTAATATAACGGTACCTGAAAGGATTCTTCGTAAAATAGACAAGGCGGCCAAAAAACGTGGCGTACCACGTTCGGTTTTCCTGGTCGATGCTGCTAGTAAAATTGCAGAGAGTTGATATAGAAAGGGATGGGATATGAAGGCAAAATACAAAAGAAAAGATTTTGAGATCGTTGAAGAAGGGGGAAGGGCATACATCGTAAGAAAGGCGGACGGCAAGAAGGGTCTGCCTCTCCAATCAAAAGAGCTTGCTGAATTTGCATTAAGGAAAATCCTCAAGCACCGATTACCACTGGAATAAAAAATCATGTAAAAAAATATTGAAATCATCTGCCAGCAGATGGCAGGGGAATGTGGTATAAGAAAGCCCAAAAGGTTTAGAAATTTTACCTGGAGGGCTTTTTTTGTTGGAAGAAGAAAAGAATAGTTCAAACAGTTTAAACAGTTCAAGCGGTTTAAATTCTGGCACTTCAGATATTCAACCACATGCAAATAATCAAAGCGGCTTAAACTACTTAAGCAATGAGGAAGAGGTCGGGATTCCGGAGCGGCTTCGGGTTAAGCGGCGGTATACGAAGTCGGAGAACTATATGTCCGATGCCGCGCGGGAGGCGCGCAGTAAGGGCGGGAAGGCACGGGCTGAGAAGTTCCCGGCGCCGAACTGGAAGCATGGGAAGTATGCGAAGTCGTTTGTCACCGGCGCGATTAAGCCGTGCAAGTCTACCTGTCCGCAATATCCCTGCGATATCATTGAAGAGGGAAAGACGACTCCGGGGGATGCCTGCCTTGACAAGGCCGCGGTTATCGAAACCTATAAGGCAATTATAGATGCGGTCAAGCATAAAAAGCTTGATGACTTTCAGGAGATTGCATCCTTAACGATTGCCCAATCCATTCAGACCTTACAGATGCTCTTAGAGGATGTTATCCGGGATGGTCCAACCATTCAGAGTGAGGTATTTGATAAACACGGAACTGTGATTGGCCATGAAATGAAACATCACCCTGCCTTGAATGTGCTTCCTAAACTCATTGCAGATCTTGGTATGAGTCCCCAGGAGTTTATGATTACGCCGAAGGCTATTGCGAAACAGGGGACGGAGGAGAAAGGGATTGAGACGCTTGGGGATCTGCTTTCGAAGATTGGGTCGAATATGCAGAAGAAAGAGGCTAAGAAGGATGAGGAGTAAAAGATTTGGTTCAAGCCGTTTAAACCGTTTAAGCCGTTCAAAATATGATTGAGACTGTTGAGCCTATTGCTATTGCGGATCTGAAAAAGGGTATTCTGGTACCGCGGGCTGATTTTGAGGCGTGGCTTCAGAGGCTTGACTGGACGTGGCATCAGCTTGCGCGCAGTGAGTTCCCGGAGCCGTATACCAGTATTGCTGAGTTCCAGCTTGGTTGTATTCTGGCTGATCCTGTGCTTTGGGTGCAGTTCTTTTTACGTGAGCCTGAGGATCCAAACCATCATGATCCTTATAATCTTTTTGAATATCAAAAGGAGGCGTTACGGTATCGGGGTCATAAGATTTATTGCTGCGGCGCTGAGGTAGGAAAGACACGGGATATCGTTGCGGATAGTCTGTATATGGTGTTTGCGAATGTTTTGGGGTCGGGATTGATTGGGGCTCCACAGCAAACGCACCTGGATGAGATTATTGAGGCGATGAATGATCAGTTTGAATGGAATCCGGATCTCGGTAAGGCACGCACTCATCCTTATGTTAAGGATGGATGGAAAAAACATCCGCACCATGCATTTTATTTCTACGGCAAGAAGCACCGGTTCAAGATTGATTTCCGTCCTTCGGGATACGATGGTGAGGCATATAGAGGTGTTCATGCCAGGACGTTTGTGAAAAAGGACGAGGCCGCAAAGGATAAGAATAAGAAGCAGTGGTCTGAGTTCTGGCGTGCTATGAAACCGCGCTGTATAGCAGGTGTTTATTCTGTACCGGATGGCGACCGGTCTTGTGAGTTTTTTAAGCTTGATGAACGGGCAAAGGGTACTGAGAAGAGCAAGGAGCTGCAGCTTGAATCGCTGAACGACCTGCCTTCACATGTGAAAGAAATTCAGTTCAGGCGGCTACAGTGGTCAAAGACTATCATGTCTGCTCCGTATTGGTCAGAGGAGCGGCGGAGGTTTTATATCGATCAGTATGGCGGAGAGGACGCACCGGAATTTCGGCATAACGTGTTAGGCGAGCATGGTGATCCGGAGAACACGGTATTTCCCTGGCATCAGTTTAAGCTTTGCATTAAGGATATTCCCGAGTACCGGGCATTAAAGGTTTTTGTGGATGCTACGAATAACGAGGTGAGTGTTTCCGGGTATAAATGCGAACTTATTGCGGGTGATAGCGGGCCGGTACCAAAACAGGTACTTCTTCTTGATATGCGATATGATAAGTCAAAATTTTTCCAGCTTGATGAGATGGGAGATTCTGAGTTTAGAAGACTCATCAAGGGTTTTTTCATTTCGGTACCGGGACTGAAGAGAGCAGGTGCGGATCTAGGTTATTCCGGAGATCCTACTGAGATACTGGTAAAAGTTATCTATGGGTTGAGGGAGAAGGTTATTGCCCGTTTACAGCTCAAGCATGTTACGTATGACCAACAATGCCAGGCATTGGATGCGGTTGACGATGTCTATGGGCCGAAGGAATCTATCTCATGGGGGACTGATTTCGGAAATGCAGGATCAGCGGTTGCTCATGATCTTCAGGGATTACGACAATATGCCCATAAGAATTATGAGGACCGTTTAAAGGGGTTTCAGTTCGAGTCTACAACGGATAATGTTGACGAGGACGGCGAGCCGATTATTGACGCCAAGGACGGTAAACCGGCGAAGATAACCCTGAAAGAACTTTCGACCGATATTCTTACCAAGAAGGTGCAACGGCAGGAGTGTGAGTATCCTCCGGATAACGATTTTATACTCTATTATACGAATCATACGGTCCGGTCTGGTGGAAAGCATCGGATTTATAAGAAAGAGGATGATCATTTGATCGATGCGGACCGGTGTCAGAAGTTGGCGCAGATATTTTTGGATACGGTAGAGGATATTTTTGCGTGTGGATAAAAAGAACCGTTCAAGCCGTGTAAGCCGTTTCAGCCGATCAAACGGTAACGGCTTAAACGGTTTGAGCCAAATCTTTTAGAAGGAAAAGCTTATGAAGGTGTTTGGGTTTGAGATACAAAAGGCAAAGGCTAAGGCGGCATCGGGTGTTTCTTCGGCTCCCCAGTTTAAGCCGTACCCGGCGCAGGGGTGGATGACTTCGTGGTTTCAGGATTGCTTTCTCCGGAAGGTGTCCGGGGATTTTTACGAGATACTCCGGGAAGGGATTCCGATTATTGATTCGGCTATCCGAAGGCTTATTTCGCTTGATGGGACGATCAAGATTATCGGGGATAATGGGGCGCTGGTGAGAGAGCTTGAAGATTTTTGCTTAAGCGTTCCTGTTAACGATAAACAAAAGGGGATACACGCATTCCTGGAGAATGCATCGAATGAGAAGTTTGAGCAAGGGTTTGCGCTTGCTGAATTTGTGGCAACGAAGGATCTTCGGGATATCGCAGGCCTGCGGGTGGCGGATAGTAAGCAGATTGTCTTCAGAAAAAATGCCGAAGGAATAGCTGAAGCGTGGTACCGGTATCCGGGGTATGCGCCGACTCGCGCCTATAGCAAGCCTGAAAGTGTCGTTGAACAGATCTTAACGTCAACCTATAACCAGGTTGTTTGGATCCATGGCATGTATGAGGAGAAGCTGAATCCGGAGAATAAGCTGTATTTCAGCATTAATAACGAGAATAGCGATCCGTATGGTGTTTCTATCATGCGGTCGATGGAATTTGTCGCAAAGATACTCATGACGATGCAGAACAGCATTATGAACGTGTGGGAACGGTTTGGAGATCCTTCCTTCCATGTTAAGTATAAGACTACCAAAAGGGATTTATCAGGTGATGATGTAGAGAAACGCAGGCAGAAGATACAGACCGACTTTGATACTGCGATCCGGGCAAAGCGCGCGGGCAAGAGCGCTGACTTTGTGACTGCCGTAAACACCGATGCCGATGTGCTTATAGAAGTAATCGGGCACGATAATCAGATATTACAGCTTGATGTGCCAGCGCGGCATGTGTTGGAGCAGATTGTTTCAAAGACGAATTTACCGGCGTGGATGCTGGGAATATATTGGTCTACTACGGAACGAATGGCAACGCTTGAGGTGGAATCGGCGCTTCAGGATGCGAAGATCAGGCAGCTTTCCATGCTTCCGGAATTTATCAGGCTTTTCTCGATCGTTTTAAAGCTTCGGGGCAGGAAATGGAAGACGGTTACTACGGATGTGGAAAAGCCAGGCGACTGGGGAATTGTTTTTGAGACGCCGAACTTGCGTGATCTGGTAAGCCAGGCGCAGGCGCGGTTCCTGAATGCCCAGGCGGATATGATGCAGAATGGGGTGAATACGAATAGCACGCAGACGAATGTTACGGTGGGCGGGGCGAGTGTGGAGATTAACGGGATGAAGTTTCCTTTGAATGGTTTAAACCGTTTAAGCGGTTCAAGCCGTTCAAGCTGTGAACATCATAAAGAATTGAATAGACCTACGCCCTGGCCGGAGCTGGACAAGGTGGAAGATGAGTATGAGGAGAAGCTGAAGGCGGATTGGAAGGGGTTACAGGAGAGGGTGTTTGAGATATTGAGATTATCGGAAGATGGGAAGGATAAAGCTCTTAATCCCCCCTGCCCCCCTTTAGGAAAGGGGGGAGATAATTTTCATTTAGGAAAAGGGGGAGATGGTTTTCATTTAGGAAAAGGGGGGAAAGAAATATTTTTATCAAAGGGAGGGAAAGAAATACCTGATGTGCCTTCTGCAGATAATTTTGATTTCTCGGAGGAGCAGCGAAAGGCGATTATGCAGGCGCTGAAGGATCTCCTTGGGACGTATGATTGGAAAGATACTAACTCTGCCGTGAGGTTTTATTATGGGCAGGCATATAGCCTTGGCCTCATCCAGGCGGCAAAGTTATTGGGTAAGGATAGGCCGATTCTGGATATTATCAAGAATCGGGAAATTTTTGATGAGATTGCTAAGAATGGATTTAAGCTCGTGAAGAATAATGCAACCTCTGCAATTGTAGACAAGATTATCCCTGCAATCGAAGATCAGGTCGCAGCGGGCGCCAATTCCCGGCACGTGGCTGCCAGGCTGGAGAAACTTTTTGGGGATAAGAATTCGGACTGGGAAAGGTTGGCAAGGTCTGAAATGTCCATGGCTGCGGAGAATGCGAAGATTGATGAGTGGGGGGAATGGGGGGTTGATACGGGTAAAGCGGTGGTGCCTGTTAAAGATACTCATCCCAGGTGCAGGTGTTCGAATTCGGTTAAAGATATTGATGGAAAATTAATCATGGTATTTGTGCCGGCGCCGGATGCGTGTCCGATTTGTATGGCATTGGCGCAGTAAAAAGATTTGGTTCAAGCCGTTTAAGCCGATTAAGCGGCTTGAGAAAAATAGTGAAATCATCTGCCAGCAGCCGGCAGGGGAATTTGGTATAAGATTGCTAATTAACAGAGCAATCTTATCTGGAGACAAAACATGGTAAAAATGAAATGGGTTTTCATAGGGATCTGTGTGTTGAGTTTGAGTATGGCCGGTTGTTCTTTTTTAGATGCGGTACGCAAGAAAGATGCAAAAGGTAATCCCTATATAGAAGCGAAAGGGACGGCATTTTTGAGGACGGCACAGGGTGTTGCCAGGATTGTTGGGGAGACGGAATTTCCTGTGGTTGGCGCTGTTGCATCAGGGATTGCATCGCTGTGCGGTATTGGTATTACGATCGCAAACAATGCGGCGCGCAAACGGGCAAAGGCGCTGGAGGCTACCGTGGTGGGTGTTAATGCAATTACGAACAACTATAAAAAAATTGAAGATGCTGTGCTTGCTATGCTTAACGTGGCAGGCCAGAATGATATGTCACAAAAAATTAAAGAGATTTTCCTGCAATATAAAACACCGAAGCAGACTGTCCAGAAACTTGCAAACAAGAAGGGCATAGAAAATTATTTATATCAGTTTATCCGGAAGATAGAAAGAAAATACACGATGGAAAAGGAGGGCTAAATGGCGAGAAAACAGGGCGAGGTGGAAGCGATTACTCAGAAGGACATGGATGAGTTTAAAGGGGATGAAGTGGTAAAGAAAGAGGTCAGGGTTGAGGTTAAGGAAGAGGTGAAGAAAACTTCGGTTATTACGATGCGGGGCGGGAGACCGGTAAAAAGGGTTTTTGAGAACGGGAAGTGTGTGAGGGAGGAGGAGACGGGGAAAACCGTTCAAGCAGTTTAAGCTGTTCCAACCGTTCAAACCGTAACGGCTTAAACGGTTGGAACTATTGAAACGGTTTGAACTAAATCCTTTTCTTTATGAAGATAGCAAAGACTACCAGTTTTAAGGCATTCGGGACGGGCAAGGCTCTATCGGACGAGCAGCTTGCGAAGATCAACAAATTTGCCCTCGTGCCGCTTACGGCCGAGCAGGTTTATGTAAGAAAATACCTCATGTGCCATAGCGGCATTGACCGCGATAATGAGCGGTTTCATGAGGATATGTTAGAGGATTTTGCCCGGACACTTCCGGGGAAGGGGTTCTTTGTTGAGGGACATCCGTCCTCGTGGTCGGGTAAGGGAGGGCCCGGGGAAGGCAGGTTTTTTGATGCCGCAACAGAGGAGATGCCTCTTGAAAAATTCAAAGAGACTACTGGTGAAGAACTGAAGCTGCCAGAGGGGATTAAAAATGTCAAGGTCCTCTGGGGAGAGGCTTATCTTTTAAAACTTGACAGCAACACCGATACGCTGGCCAAGATCGATGGCGGTATTTACTCATTCATCAGCATTGGGTTTAAAGCGCCCAGGCAGGAGGTTACTGACAAACACGGCAACTATCTGTTTGGGGAATACAGGCCAAAGGGAGAGGCCCTTGAGGGATCACTGGTGTGGCTGGGGGCGCAGCCAGGGGCATCGGTGATGAAGTGCGCTGGTTGTGAGAAGAATATAAACGGTTCAAACGGTTTAAACAGTTTAAACCGATCAAACCGTCAGGATTATCGTGATAAGGAGATTGGTATGAAAGAGTTTTTAGAGAAGTTGGCCAGGAAGCTCGGCAAGTCTTTCACCGAGGAAAGGGCCGTTGAGGAGATTGTAGCGCTTATCAGTGAGAAGGACGCAAAGATCACTGCCCTTGAATCTCTTGCGGAAGAGGGACGGGCGTACCGGAAACATCTTGTTGATGATGTGTTGCGGTTTGGGGTGATGGTTGATGAGATCCCGGCGGATGAAGAGGGCCAGAAAAAAGAATCAACCTTTATCAACACCTGGCCGATTGACCGCATTAAGGTACTCCGGGATAAGTATGAGGTGAAGGCCCGGGAGAAGTTCCCGGATAAGTTTACCTTTAAGTCGAAGGATGAGGCGGATCGTAACGAAAAGGGTAAGGAGGCTGAGAAAAAGAAGGTGAAGACGGGGAAGAAGGATTATACGAGCCCGGAAGAAAATGAGCTTTTTGAGACGGTGGGAAAATGATTTGGTTTAAGCCGATTAAGCCGTTTAAACCGTTCAAGCCGTAACGGTTTGAACGGCTGTAACGGGTTAAACTGTTTGAACCTATTCTTTATAAAAGGAGATAAGACATGGCAAATAAGGTGCGGGAAGATCTTTTGCGGATACGCACGATTAAGTATAAACATACAAGCGCGACCACAAAGGACACGATATACATTTTGGGTGGCAGGCCGATGCTTGCGGTGAATAGCGAGGGTGCGAATACCAGTAATATCTATGTAATTGCAGGACTTATTGAGTATGCAAAGACATCGGCGCAGGCATGGACGGCAGGGCAGGCGATTTTCTGGGATGCGGTGAATAGTGTGTTTACTACAACTCCGGGTGGCAATACTTATGCAGGCGTGGCTGCTGAAGATGCGGCAAATCCTAGCTCTGCCGGGTTTGTGGTTCTCTTGCCATTTGCGGATGATATCAATAGTCTCATGAAGAAGGCGTCCGCTACGGCAATCAATACGTCAGGCGCCGGCACCTATTCGGCAGCGAATATTGTTAACAGGGTTATCCTGAGAGACCCGAATGGCGCTGACAGGACAGACACAACGGCAACGGCTGCCGAGATTGTGGCTGCGGTGGTTAACCCTGCGGTTGGCGCCTGCTTTATCCTCGCGGTTCGGAATACGGCTGATGCTGATGGCGAAATCATCACCGTGGCAGGCGGGGCGAATGTTACCCTCACCGGCTATGCAAAGATAGCGCGGGGCAATGTCGGGTTATTCCTGGTCGTACTTACCAACGTAACGGCATCTTCCGAGACGGTAACGATATACCGGCTGGGCGAGGCAGATATGGCGGGTGTGGGGCTTGGGTATGATACTGCGGGTAAGCTTCGTATTAAGACAGGGTATACACCTACCCATATCGCTGTTTTTGCTGGTACTTCTGCAGCAGAGAATGATGTTGATGCAACCGTGGTGATTACCGTTACGGGTGCGCTTGCAACGGATGTTGCAAGCGTTGTTTTGCGGGCTGCGGCAAATGATGTTTATATTAAAAAGGCTGTGCTTACCTCTAATACCTTAACGGTAACGCTGTCTGGTAATGGCGGCTCTGGCACAGAGGTTGATTATGTGGTGTTCAGGGCGGTAGCGTAACAGGCAATTAACGTATGGGCAGGTTTTAAACCTGCCCATACACAAAAACAATACAAAGGAGGAGAGGAATGAGAAAGAACTATATGAAGATCTTCACCCGCGAGACCTGCGAGCGGATGAAGGGAATGGATGTGATGGAAAGGCGGCAGAAACTGGCAGGGGTGCTTACGGCATTCTTCCAGGGTAAACTCCCTGTTATGAGCCCTGCGATTGAGATTGCAAAGGAGATGGGAATTGATCAGGAGTTGGCGCAAAAGGTGCTTAGTATTTTGGCCCAGAAGGGTATGACGGGTCCGGATGATGCGCCGGATGTGATGAACCGGAATCAACCGGTGACGGCAGGGGTGTTCTATACTGCGGTGGGTGATCCGATGGCGCCATTCGGGTTTGAGGAGTTGTTTGATCTGGTGGATATGCGGGGGTCAGGACAGACGTCTTTCGACATCTTAGACGTTACGAATGCGATTACCTTTGCTGAGGTAAAGAGTGGCGAGAAGATGAAGGTGTACGGGATTAGCACGGCAAAGAGTTCTATCGAGAAGATGATCATAGCGGCCGCGATTGGCATTCTGGATGACTGGATTAACTATGCGATGTACTGGAACCTGAACCAGGCAGCCGTTGAGGCAAGGTCAAAGTACTACGATAAGATGGCAACTGATCATTATGCTCTCCTTGCTGCGATCTCTTCTGATCAGAATGAGTCGTTCAGCACATCGGATGTAAAGACGATGAACAATGCATGCTCGAAGATCTTCACCGACCTTGCAGGGAAGGGGTATGTTTTGACAGGGAATGAGCAGTTTGTCCTGCGGGCGAATCCGGCGTTAAAGGAGAGGATTGAATACGCATTTACGACAAACTTCAACAGTCCGAATGGTGGCAAGGAGCAGATTGTATTTAACGTTACTCGGGCCTATACGACTAAGCTTGCCAATACGAGCTACTATGTTGGTCTGCCAGGCAGGAAAGCAAAGCGGGGCATCTGGAGTGATCTGACGGCGGAGACGGATAGGGATATCCTCTTAAGAGGCACTGATGTGGCGTATTGTGGCGAGTATAATGCCGGGATTGGCGAGGAAGACCAGTTCAGGAGATGTGCGTTATCGTAAAGATTTGGTTCAAGCCGTTTAAAGGATTTGGTTCAAACCGTTCAAGCCGTTCAAACGGTTTGAACCGCTTGAACGGTTTAAACGGTTTAAACGGTTTAAACGGTTTTAAAATATGGGAAAGAATACAGCGCAGGAAATTATTGATCTCGGTTTTATTCGCGAGATGTTCAGGAAGGAGGATGATGCGGCTCTTTCTACGTTCATCGATGGGGTTATATCCGAGCAGACGAAGATCCTGGAGGGGCGGATCGGATCTGCCGCATATGCTTCTGTGATCTCGCCGGTTCAGGATTATGTGAAGCGGGCGGAAAAATGTTTGGCGGCTGTTGAGTTGATTGGGCGAAGGATTATGATCCTCTTAAGCAATGTGCCGGGCGCAGGGCAGGCGGTTGATATTCGCAGCGAAGAAAGGAAGCGGGATTATTATATGAACGAGGCGCATGCGCTTATTGCAAAGATCGTGGCAGGGGTGACGGCGGATGGGGATGGTATGGGGTTTGGGGTGGTGGAGTCTTCGCATTTTTAACTGTTTCAGCGGTTTAAGCCGTTTAAACAGTTTAAGCCGTTTCAGAGGTTTAAGCCGTTTCAGCGGTTCAGACAGGTTGAAATGAGGTTTTTCTTATGCTCAATATCAATGTAACGATACAAGGCGATACGGTTATTATCGACGGCTTGCAGAGGTTTGCGAAAAATAGTCCGGCTGCAATCAGGAGAGGATTAGAGAGGGTTGCGGCCGGGGTGTATGATGATGCGTATAAGTGGTTATCGGGACCGGGTGGGATATATGAGGAAAGGGTCTCGAAGAAAACGGGAAAAAAGCGGCGGAAAAAGATTGCGGATTATTTGCCTGGTCAATACCCTGTGCCGGTTCGAACCGGTCATTTAAGGAGGTTGTTGAACTGGCTAAACCCTGGCAGGTCAAAGACGTATGCAGGGGTAGGAACATTTTCAGCGGGGCCTTTGGAGGTTGTTATTTATAATGCTGCGGAATATGCAGAGCCTGTTTTCAGGGGCACGGGATCATCGGCGAAGTATGGACCGCGGGATGCGCTGAAAGACGGGTTTGAGAGATTTAACCGGGGGAGCAGGATACAGGGAATACTGGAAGAGGAAATCGGGAAGGAGATTCGTAGTTCAGGATTCACCGCATAGTATGTAAGGAGGATGAAATTGGACTGGGATGTCATAGAACCGAGGATTAAGAATATTATTCACGAGACGATTCGTCAGACGTTGAAGGAAGAAGTGCTTCGTGTTACAGAAATCAGCGATCAAAGGATTGCGTTGTCTTTTGCGCAATGTAAGGCGCATCAGATTTTTTCCGATAAAGATATAGAAAGGTCTTTTTTTGATATTTTTAAAAAGTTTGAACAACATCTTGAGGCACATAAGAAGCGGGAAGTGACCGTAAAATGGCTGATTGGTATTCTGATTACGGTTATTTGCTCAACGATTGGATTCCTTACAACGGCATTAAAACACAAATAAAAGGGCAACATACTCTATGGCAAGCTTTACCTCTCTTATCGATCATATAGCAACAACCCTGCAGAACAATGCGCCCCTTACATCATTTTGCGATGCGAAGTGGGGGAAAGCGCTCAGCGTGCTGAAGGCGTTTAAACAGCGTATCGAAATCAACTTGAACGACCTCCCGGTGATTCTCATTACCCGGCCATCTCTCGAAAAGAATTTTTTGGTAAATATAACACGGGATGGCGCCCATACGGTGCGGTTGTATGCCGGGTTTCACCAGACTGACTGGGCAAAGGCGCTCAACGAAATGGTAGAATTCGAGGAAAAGATCGATGATGCCCTTCTGACGGATTACACCAGGGGAGGATTAGCGATAAACACGATTCCGAAGTCATCGGTGAACGATGAAGGCGAGTTTCACCCGGTGTATTTTATAGTCATGGAGGTGGAGATAAAACACCGGCGTTAGAAACAGGGAACCACAGATGGACACAGATGGCACAGATAAAAAAAAGAAAGTAGGGGAGGGTTTGAAACCCGCCCCTGCCAACCTCATGAGGAACGGGAATTATGCATACTACAGAACATACATTTCAGGTCACGGTACATGATGCTTCAGAGACGAAGATTATTACGGGAGAGAATAATGCAGGGGCAGGTTTAAAACCTGCCCCCACCAATATGGAGGAGAAACCATGCTTACACGAAGAAGGATAGTGGTGGCAAAGATTGAGTCTGTCGAGGGGACGGCCGAGACACTGGCGAATGCCGATGGCGGCATCCTTGCGATAGACCCGAAGGTTGATGTTGATATAAAAATGCATGCGAGGAACCCCGTTATGGCGACCCTGAGCAGGCTTGCCGATGTGGCGGGGGCGCAGCTTGCGCGGTTGACCTTTAAGGTGGAGATAAAGGGCCCGGGGGCTGCATATTCGGCGAGCGTCGTGCCTGCGCTGGCAAAGTATCTGCGCGCGTGCGGGTTTGCGGAGACGCTGGATGTGACGCCGGGTTCGGAGAAGGCTACCTATAAGCCTGCCTCAACGGGCGCGCCTTGCCTGACGATCGGGTGTTATGAGGATGGGGTAATCAAGCAGCTCGTTGGCGCGCGGGGGAATGTGAAGTTTACGGGGAAGGCAGGCGAGCCGGTGTTTGCGGAATTTGACTTTCTCGGCGTCTGGGGTGGGTTGACGGATGGGGCGATGCTTACTCCTACGTATGAGAGTACGATACCTCCTGTGTTTCTTTCGGCCAGTTTTACGATTGCCGCGTATTCGGCGATCCTTGCCGGCATCGATATTGATATGGCAAATACCCTGCATCTGAGGAATGATGTGAACAAGCCTGCCGGGTATCTTTCAACGGTGATAACGAACCGGGACCCGAACGGCAAGTTTGATCCGGAGATGGCGCTGGTGGCGACCCATGACTGGTATGGCAGGTGGAAGGGCGGCACGACAGGGGCATTGAGCCTGGGCAATATCGGGTCAACGCAGTATAACCGGTATAAAATCACAGCGCCCAAGGTGGTGTACCGGAAGGTGAGCGATGCGGAGCGGGAGGGAGTTGTGGTGGCGGATACGGCGTTTCAACTGGCGATGAATACCGGGGATGATGAGGTGGTGCTGGAATTTTCATAAAAAAGACGGGAACTACAGGTAAAAGAATTAGGTTCAAACCGATTCAGCCGTTTAAGCTGTTTCATCGGTAACGGCTTGATCGGCTTAAGCGGCTGTAACGGCTGGAACAAAATATTTAACAGGAGACTCTATGAAGACGTACACGATTGGCAGTAAAACCTATGTGCAAAGGCCGCTTGTACTTGGGCAGGTGAAGCAACTGATGGATATTATACGCGGGGTTGTGATTCCGCAGGTGATTACGATACCTGCGCTGATCGATATGTTTGGTGACCGTCTGAGCCTGGCGCTTGCGGTTGTTATCACGGAGGAGGGGAAGCCAGTGAAGGATAAAGACATTGAGATGGCAGCGATGGAGATTGAATACGAAATTATGCCGGAGCAGATTTTGGAGATTATAGATGATTTTTTTTTCATCAACCAGATAGCGTTACTCTTTCAAAGAGTAATCACGGTAATCAAGGGCATACAGGACAGGATGACTGGGTTGAGCAGGTGTGCGTCATCCTCAGTAAAGGAGACATCACCCGGCGGGATGCCATCCTCTGGGGATATACTCTCAGGGAATGCCAGCCATACATCAAATACTGTCTCCGCGATGTGATGTTCCGGGAGGCTGTGCTGGCGTTTATGGGGGTGAAGGATGAGGATACAGGTGCGCAAGGCGTTTTGGTGAAAAACCGGGGTGAGTATTGTAAGGGCGTGGATCTGGAAGCGTGTAGGAGGTATTTTGGTGAGGCGATTTTAGAACGGGTGTGTGCTACGTGTCCGAATTAAAGTGAAAGACAAATAAGGATGAAAATCACAAAAACGATAAAGCATATGACGGGAATTTCTTTATACATATGTCTTAAAGACTTTTGTGGTATTTTTATTTCTTTTGTGGCATACCGATTAAAAGCCCTTTTACACGAAAGATGTGAATACAGTGCGCCAAGAATTGTAATAAAAAATAGAATAGCTTCCATGCAAACATTATACCAGAAGGATATATATGAGTCAACGAGTAGAAGTAATTATTGGTTGTATTAATGATGCGCGTAAGGCGCTTCAGGAAGTTACTTCATCTTTTCAGAGCTTCGTGGCAAAGATTGCCGTATGGAATTATTCCCTAAGAAGCGCATATCAAGGTGTTGAAAAAGTTCTTGATATATTAGTTGTCAAAACTGCCGATGTTGGTGATTCATTGTATAAGATGAGTCAAAAGACTGGTATCAGTGTTGAAGAACTCTATAAGTTGAAATCTATTGCAGAACTATCAGATGTAAGTTTAGATGAATTGGCTGTTACTTTTGGTGTTTTCTCAAAAAACTTACTCGATGCGAAAACAAAGGCAGGTGATGCGAGTACGATATTTAAGGCGTTGGGGATTGATACGGCAAAACCTCTCAATCAAATCCTTTACGATCTTGCAAAAAGATTTTCAGAAATGCAGGGTGGTGAGGAGAAAATGGCGCTTGCCATGCAGCTATTTGGCAGAAACGGACAAAATATAATCCCGGTATTAAACGATCTGGCCAGTGGTATGGATAATATAACAAGCGCATTCACAGAGGAGTCTGCACAGGCGGCAAGCGTCTTTAATGATAACATAACAACCCTTAAGAGAAACTTAGAAGAATTTAGTTTTGTGATAGGTAACGAACTTATTCCAAAACTGAATACATTATTCGATGTATTAAATTCAAAGGCGGTAAAAAGCCTTGCACCACTTCTTCATGGATTTGCAGCAATTGGGTTGATTAACAAAGGAATTAACACAGCGTTAGATTATACACTCGGTAAGGAAATTCCAGAGATTAACCCCCCTATTGAATCACACGAGAGGAAAATCCCACCTCCGGATGTTATGTCTGAGAAGAAAACCCAACAAATGGCAAACGAAAGACGGAAATGGATGGAATGGGAGTGGGCGTATGCGGATACGGTGGACCGGGCGGGACAGGAGATCCTTGACAGCTACGAAAAGCGGGACAGGGCAGTCAGGGAGCACACCCAGACGCTCCAGGCAGCCCGGGAGGCGGAGATCAACCTGCAGCTCAAGGAGATCGACCTTGCGGAGCAGGAGTTTCGGATTTCAAAGGCAGGGGCGGCGCAGGAACGGATACGGCTCAATGAGGAACTTCTCCGGATACAGGCCGAATACCTGGCGCAGCTCGATAAGATCAAGGACCCGGCGAGCTGGTATGCGCAGAAGAACGCAATTGATCAGACGAAAGAGTCGCTCGTACAGCTCAATTTTGTCCTGAAGGAACAAACCGGGACCTTTGGCGATGGGCTCTTACAGGGGATCAATGCATTTACCAACGAGTTAAACACCGCATTCCAGCACGGGGTTGACTTTGCGGGGCAGTCGGCCCAGGCGATAGAGAGCGTCTTTTCTGACGTCCTCTTCGATGCCATGCGGGGCGAGCTGCAATCGTTTGGCGATTACTGGCGGAACTTTTCCCAGTCGATCATGAGGATGATATCGGAGATGGTAGTAAAGATGCTTATGATGAAGGCGCTTATGGCGATGGGGTTTGGAGCAATGGGCAGCGGGGCAGGCGTGGCAATGGGAACGATGGGGACAACGAGTCCGGCATCCGCTTATTTTCATAAAGGGGGGTATATTCCTCGTTTTCACGCAGGGGGCCTTTTGGGTGATGAAGTGCCAGCGATCTTACAGAAGGGTGAATACGTGGTGAGCAGGAAGGGTGTGGAAGGTGTGGGGGTGGATACCCTGGACAGGATCAACCGGGGGAAGGGTGTTCCCGCATCGGCGCCGGAACGCGCGCCAACAATCATTAATCATATTACGGTACAAGCCATGGATGCCGAGTCTTTTGCGGTGTTTGCGCAAAAGAACAAGGGGATCCTTGCAAATGCGGTAATGAGTTCGGCAAACAACAATCATCCGATCAGAAGGGGAAGATAAGCGTGGCCGCTTTTCCGTCTATTAAACCTAACTATTCTGTTATTGAGACCTATTCTTTCAATACGCATATCATCAACTATGGGAACAAGGTGGAGCAGCGCATTAAAATGAACTCTGCGGCGCAAACGATATTCAGACTGCGCTGGGAGGCGCTGAGCAATGCGGATAAGGCGACCATACAGGCATTCTTCGTGGCGCGGGGCGGGGCGTTTGAGTCGTTTGCCTGGACAAACCCGGTTGATAATGTGGCGTATACGGTGCGATTCAAGGAAGACGCTATGAATGCGGAGTATTTTTCGTATCAGCTTTGGAATTTACAGGAGATTGAGTTTATTGAGGTGAGTGGGTGAGATCTAACGATAAGGAATTTGTAACGATACGGGTCGGTATCAGGAAGGATCAGCTCCATACGATTGTGGAGATGAAGAAAAAGACAGGAAAAACCTTGTCACAGATCGTACGGGAGTTTTGCGATTATGGCATGAGCGCAAGAAGGGGATAGGGAGAGAAACTATGGCAAGGATATGGAATTTTGTAGGAAAGTTTGGAAGCGCAGGGAGCGGAAATGGACAGTTTAATACCCTTTGCGCTATTCAAGTGTCAGGAAGCTATATTTATGTTTCAGATCGTGGAAATGCAAGAATTCAGGTTTTTAATAAAACAACCTATTCCCATGTCGCAAATATTTCATTGCCAAACAGTGGGATTCCTTATGATCTTGATGTAGATAGTACTTATATTTACGTTACAGATACAGTAAATAAGAAAATGCATATTTTTAAAATTCAAGATTTCTCCTTACATGCTAGCTTTACAATAAGAGAATATACAAGTACTGGCGGCATAGTTACTGTTTTCTGTGTTAGCAATGCATACATATATACAGTCTCACGATCATGGGGCAATGAGCCTTATATGTATATCTATAACCAAGGAACATATACGCAAGCTAATTATTATTCACTTTCAGTAGCCGCCTTTAATTGGCATGATATGAATCTTCCCTATAAAGAAATAGAAGCCTACGTAACCGCCAATACTATGGCAGGTATTTCTACGCCATTAGGCAATATTGGTATAAATGATGGTTTTAACGCAGTAGCAATGGACTCCAATTACATCTATATAGCTCGACCTTACGCCAACTTGATTGCAGTTTATAATAGGTCTACATTAGCGTTTTGCGAGAATTTTGGCAGTGGAGGAATTAATAATGGCCAGTTTAACACTCCAACATTTATCGCTGTCGACCTTTCTACATCCCGGATATTTGTTGTAGATAGTAACAATAATCGCATCCAGGAATTTGAATTGGTGATTGGGGAGGCTCCTGCCGCTCCATCGGGATTAACTGCTAACGATATAGGGGGAAGGTCAGTTCAGCTTAATTGGGTAGATAACTCATGAGCGCAGAAACAGGATTTGAAATACAGAAATCGAGTGACGGGACAAACTGGATTGCTATTGCACGGGTAGGGGCGAATATTACCACATATACAGACAACCAGGCTGTCCCTCTCCAGACAAACTATTACCGTGTACGGGCATTCAATGGTCAGTCTCCTGAACAGACCTATTCTCCCAATGGATTCTCTTCCTATTCGAACACAGTGAATATAACTCCTGCGGGAATGACGGGCGAAGTAGGGTTTAAGGTAGAGAGAAAAAGAAATGACGAAGGAGGCTTTTCTGCCTTAGTTACAAAAGGACAGAATGTAACCACTCATACAGATGGTCCTCTTGACGACGACTATACATATCAGTATCGGGTTAAGGCCTATAACTCTATAGGAGAGAGTTCCTATAGTAATGTGGTAACTATGGGGATTATAGATTTTACTGCCACGGAATTAAAACTCGCCGAACTTTACAAGGTTCTCCTGGATGATGGTACGTATCTCTATTATACGTCTCATGATGCAAACCTGATATATGAGGGAAATACCTATGTGGCGATTCCCATAAAGCGGTCAGAGATTAATTTTAATAGCAACTTGCAAATAGATAAGGTGGATATTGAGTGTGGTCTTGTCGGGATAACGGTAGGGGCAAACGCATATACTATTTCTCAAGTGATTGAGCGTGGATGGCTTGAGAGAGCACATGTATGGATATATCTTGTTGACTATACAACGTTAATAAGCCACAAACTTCTGTTCGATGGGTATACAACAGGAAGGATTGGTTATAATCAGGGAACGCTCCAGGTTGAATGTAATTCGACTCTTGATAAGTTAAACGCTATGTTTCCCAAGAAAATATATTCCGAGGATTGTCAGCATGCTTTATACGACACGTATTGCGGTCTCAATAAAGCGGATTATGTTGAATCAGGAACGATTGCTTCTGTTACTGACAAGTTCCGTGTCCATGCGGCAATCTTTCAGTACTCGGCGCATGCTTCGGGGTATTGGCTGGGGGGAGAGGTGAAATTTACTTCGGGGGATAATGTCAATGTGCGCAGGTCGATAAAGAGTCATGGCGATGGCTATGTGGATGTTCGGGTGGCGTTTCCGGATACGATTGTGGTTGGCAATACGCTTCAGGCGTATCCGGGGTGCGATAAGAAAGGCGAGACCTGTGAGGATAAGTTTGATAACTATGAGAACTTTTTTGGGTTTGAGTACATTCCGAAACCGGAGATATTGTATGGATACTCATAACGAAAGTTGTGAGTTGTGAGTTGTGAGTTGAAAGTTTCAATTCATAATTCACAATTCACAATTCACACAGGATGGAGGTGGTGATCTACGGATACTCATAACGAAGCGGCGATAAAAGAGGTTGCGCGGGCATGGGTTAATAAACGGTGGATTCATGGCCAGGCGCTGAAGTCCGAAGGGGCTGACTGCATCCAGTTTATTGTCGCTGTGGCGAAAGAGCTTGGCTGGCTTCCTGCGGACTACAAGACCATAAAGTATGCCCGTGATTGGTCATTGCATAACAATCGCTCTATTCTCCTGGAAGAAATAAGCAAAGTCTGTGTCGAGGTAAGGTTTGCCTCGCTTGACGAATTAAGGGCGGGAGACGTCCTTGTTTTCATGAACGGGCAAACGTCCGGATATGGAGGGATTTATATCGGCGAAGGCCGTATGATTCACGCTCACATACGGCACGGAATACAGGAAGACCCGGTTTCACGGTATCAGGAAAAATTAAATTCTGTCTGGAGGGTATCCCGGTGAGTCTTGGGCAAATCGGAGGGGGGATAGGCGGCGCTGCAGCAGGGGCGATGATAGGTTCAATAATCCCAGGCATTGGGACCGCAATGGGCGCTCTTATAGGTTTTAGCCTGGGTTCTATGGTGGGGGGAATAATTGACCCCCCAAGTGTTAAGACTCAAAAAGTCAGACCCGCAGGCATAGACTTGCAAACCAGCGAATACGGACGAGCGATCCCGTATATTACCGGAACCCGAAAGGTGGCGGGGAACTGCCTTTGGATAGGGAATTTCCAGTCGCATAAACACAAGAGAGATACGGGAGGAAAAGGCGGCGGCGGTGGAGACCCTGTTTATTACACCTATACCGTGTCTGTTGCGTTCGGGTTGTGCATTAATCAGTGCGCATTAATCCGCGCATGGGCAGGAAAAAAAGAAATCAATATCAATAGTATGACGTTTTACGATAGCACTCAGACAGCGCCTAACGCTCACATCCAGAGTATCCTTTCAGCGTCAGGAAAGACACGGTTTCCTGTCTGGAAAAAACTCTGTTATGTGGTTCTCCAGGATTATGACCTGGGAGAAAACAATATCATTCCCAACTTTACCTTTGAAATATCCCGCGGCGGGGTTAGCTACCGAAGTTTGGAATATACATCAAAATGGGGAACTGCGGGCAGTGGAAACGGACAACTCGACACCCCTACGTTTATCCGTGAAAACGGCGATAATCTCTATGTGTGCGATTCGGGGAATGGGCGTATTCAGAAATTCAGCATGTCGGGGACGTTCCAGAAGGTTATTATCGGCGGGCTTAATTCTCCTGGCGGGTTTGAAGCAGAACAGCACTATATCTACATAGCAGAGACAGGGGCGGACAGGGTTCTCTGGTGCGCAATAGCAAATGGAAACATTAATCAGGAAGTAACGATAACTTCTCCCCGAGATATTACCTCAGTAACGCTCTATAAGAAATTTGTTATCGGGTACTCCGGAGGGCAAACAAAGCTTTATAAACTTGAGTATGTTTATCAGAACGAGCATTCATATCTCTGGGAAATAACCTCAACAACCAGTCTGGGCGCATGGGTCGGGACAAGTATAACATGGGATGGGACATATCTTTACATTGCAGACAGCACGAACAATCTGGTAAAGAAATATACCCAGAACGGCGTACTTATATCCTCATTTGGAGGGTCCGGAGAAGGAGACGGTCAGTTTGATAAGCTCTTTGGCGTATACGCTTCACGGGGGAATATTTATAATTATATCTATTGCGTAGATCACAAGACAACGACATCAAAAAACAGGCTTCAAGTCTTCACACCGGCAGGGGCATTTGCCGTTGGAGCGGGAAGCTTTGGGACAGGAAACGAGCAATTTGACGACCCTTCCGGCGTTGTTGTAAAGGATGGGTATATTTATGTCTGTGATACAAATAATAACAGGGTACAGAAATTTATTGATACGAGGAAAGGCGGTGTATCATCATATCCATCCGATGTTTCACAAGACATCCTGACGAATGATTTTTATGGCGCCGGTCTTCCGGCGGGTGATCTGAACCTGGATACTTTTACTGAAACGACAAACGCATGCACTGCCGATGATATGGCGCTGGACGTGCTGTACGACAGACAACAGAGCGTACTGGATGTATTACAGAACATCATCGCCCACCATGACGGGATAATTACGTACTACGACGGAAAGATTAACCATATCCAGCCAAATGAAAATTCAGCTTCAGTAGCGACCCTGAATGAAGCTGATTTCGTAAAACAGAACGGCTCCCCGTATATCAGCATTTCCAACGAAGGAGTTAACAGTACTTTCAACAGGGTAGTGGCAGAATATATCAACGAGGAAAAGGAATATACGCCAGCGACAACCTATGCGGATGACATGCCGGACATAGACCGGAACGGGTTAAACGAAATCACGATCAATCTTACCGCTTTCAACACGCACGCAAGGGCAAATAAAATGGCTCAGCGCATCCTGAACAAGTTCCGCTCAAACCTTAAAATCTATCAGTTTAAATTAGGAATCAAGACTTTTGACACGACAGGAATTATCCCTGGCGCTGTTGTCACCATAAATGACGCCCTCACAGAAAACAGTTCCCGAAAAGTCAGGATTCTCTCCATGACAATAGAGCAAGGGTATATTTTAGTTATCGAGGCAAAGGAAGAAATCCCTCAAAACTATCAGGTGGTTGTCATAGGAAGCGGGAACAAGGAAAGGACAGACCTTCCCCAGCTTACAGACCCGGCAAGTAGCGTCCTTGCCCCTATGGTTTTTGAAATACCGGCGCTATGGACAAACGCAAACGCGTATCTGGTGACATACACTGCTCCGGACGAGGTTCAATGGGCAGGGGCTTCCCTGTACCGGTCATATCTTCAAACAAGCGGTTATCAGGGATTAGGGATAAGCAGAAAAGACGGAGTAACGGGGATTGTTGTTGGCGTAGGAGAGGCTTCCGGAGGAATAAAATATATAGACGTTGCGTTACATTCTGATGAGACGCTTGAGTCTGCAACGGATTTTGATGAGCTCATATCCACGCCAGGATTAAACTTAGCAGTAGTTTCAACAAGCGTTAAAAACACGTATCTGCGATTTGCGACCGTTGAATTGATCGATACAAACGTGTGGAGATTGAGCGAACTCATCTATGACCTTGTTGACTTTCCGGCAAAGAATTCCTACGGGAATATTGTTGCCGGAAACATCTTTGCGTATCTGGAGGACAGACCATTCCGGAAGAGACTTCAGGAGACGGAACTGGACAGGAAACTCTATTTTAAAATCTCCAGTTTTAACACAAAAGGAGTTGGCCAGGATTTATCGGAAGTGGATTCCCTGACGCTTGAGGCAACTGCCCTGGCAAGCAAACCGCTTTCTCCAGGCAACATAAAAATCAACGGTTTAGGAATAGATGCCAGCAATGCGGTCAGTGTTGCCAGTGGAGATATAACGATAGGGTTTTCATCCAGGAACAGGAGAAACAGGGGCGGCACCAACTATCAATGGGCTTATGCGATTAAAGAGGATCTCGATTTTGATAGCTTTATTCTTGAAATTTATAACGGGGCAACACTCCTCAGAACGGTAGAGCAGACGGGGAAAACGTTCACCTATACCGCAGCAATGCAGTTGGCAGACGGAGGAGCGTCACCCTATACCATCAAGATCAAACAGCAAAGCACATCAAGGGTATCCGCTTATTCTGATGCGGTCACGATAACAACAGTCTAAATAAAGGAGAGCAGATGTCGGCAACCACACATTTTAACATGGATTTAATCCCCACCGGAGCGGTGGAATGGCCAGCTCTTATTAACGCCAACACGAACAAAATTGAAGCGGGAAGGACGGTTAAACTCACCGCAGGGGAGGCATTGGCGGCAAGGGATCCGTTTTATATCTCCTCCGCTGATGGGAAGGCGTATAAAGCAGCGAATACAAATGTCTGTCACGGTATTTGGCAATCAGCATCTACAGCTCCAGACGCCACAGGATACGGCCAGATAGATGGGGTTGTGACGTATGGAAGCTGGGCATGGACAAAGGGGAATTATATCTATGTCAGCGCAGGGAAGGCGCTGACCCAGACCGCTCCATCTGCTAACGCTCAACCAGTTGCATATGCCCTCTCTGCAACGGAAATCGTGCTTCTGTATTCCGCGCTCAGGATGGCGGATGACGGAAGCATTAGTTTTCTCTGTGCCGGGTCGAACAAAAACATTCTCCTTTCTCCCAGCGGAACCGGATTGACAGAGATTCGGAATTCAACAAATCCGCAGATAGCAGACTTATACGGAACATACACGGATGGAAGCAATTATGAGAAGCTAAGAATTGCCGCAAATGCAGGGGCGGCATTCACAATCGCGCCTCTTGCCGCAGGGAGCGGAACTGTGCGTGATGTTGCCCTGCCTGCGGGTAACGTATATGTAGGGGGAACAACGACCGTAACGGCAGCAAGCAAACTAAATGTTATTGGCGCAATTAAGTGTGAACGGGATGACGGAAGTAACTTAAACTTCAATTCTATTTGCGCAGGGGCAATTCCTATGTTCTCTGCTCAGCGTTCACGAGGCACATTGGCGAGTCCTGCGACCGTATTTGCCGATGATGTTTTGTTTCGTGTTTCGGCTAAGGGGCATGATGGAACGTCGTGGCCAGCGGGGGCGAGAACATGGATTGATTTTGATGCATCAGAGGTCTGGACTGCGTCAATGCAAGGAACACGAATTATTTTTAACACAACAATCAGAGGCGGGACAAGCCAGGGCGAGCGGATGAGAATTGCGAGGGATGGCAGTGTCTGCATTGGAGGCACATATGAAGCGCTTGGATTATTAAATCTGGAAGGGACATCAGCAAGGATACTTGCTGTGGAAAGAAACCCTGCTTCAGATACGGCGGGAAGTGGGCTTACCCTCCAGTCTGGGGGAGCCACGGTGAGTGGAATTATCCATACGGTCAGCGGAACTCCTACTGCCGGAGGGTCTGGCTATGTGGTCGGCGATATACTTGCCATAACCACAGGAGGAACGAACGGCGCGGCACAGGTCACTACAGTGGATGGCGGCGGAGCAGTAACCGCTCTCATATTGAGAGATAGAGGATATGGCTACACCACAGGAACCGGCAAGGCAACAAGCGGAGGGACCGGGACGGGATGTACGGTAAATATTACCGCTGTAAGGACGTGTGCGGACAAGGCTGCAGGGACACTTAATCTATCGACAGGAAAATCCGTGGGAACTGGCGGTGGAAGTGTCACTATTCAGACTCCAGTTCCTGGCGCAACCGGCTCAACTGATAACACTCCTTCGACAAAGGTTGAGGTAGACGGAAAAGGAGTGGTAAAGCATACGCCATATGATAATGCTTCTACTCCGGTAGCTCCGACTTCGTCATTGAATGCGTTTCTTTATAATAAATCTGTAGATGATGATGCGGTTATTACCCTTCCTTCAATCACTACCAGCGGATACGGAATCGTAATTGCCGGAGACAATACAGAACGAACCATGTTCTGGATTAACAGCACAGGAACCGTTGCCCTGCTCAATAACTCTGCGAATGTTGTGGCAAATGCTGACACGGATGCAAATCTTTGCATCGGGACAGCAGCAACGCAAGAGCCATTGCAGATAAAAAATCGGCTAGGGGCGACAACTATTCTTAATGTCATGTTCTGGTACGACTAAGGAAAGGAGAAAGGTATGGACTATACCCTTGTTTTAACTGAGGCGGAAGACATTGTTCTTACAAAAACGGTAAGTAAAGTTAATCAGGAAGGCTTAAAGAACGATCCTGAATATAGCGCGATAAATAACGCTGAATATTTACAAAATATATTGAACACCATGGTCCTGAGCTGGACAAAAATACAGCAAGAGGAGGATGCTATTACTAATTGGGAAAAATTAAAACAACTTTCGGCGGAGAAACAAGCGTATTTACTTAATTTACTGAATCAGGAGGCACAAAATGCAGGCTAAAGAAACAGGCAATGAAAATCAAGAAACTATTGCCATAGACCAGGACACCCAAGCGTTATTAAAAAATCTCAACCAAATACTAGGAGAAACAAAGGCAAAGATAGAGCTTATCCTGAAAGTATACTTAAACGCCCATGGAATAAAAAACGGAGAGTATCAGGTTACACCATATTTTGACGCATTAATTCTGAATAAAACTGAGTTAGAAAGTTAACTTGTCAATATCCCTTTGATCCATATCAGAAGGGTAGAGATGCGCATATAATTCCGTGACATGGGTAAGGGAATGCCCCATCCACTGGGCAATCTTAATAATCGGTACGCCGTGTATTGCAAGTTGTGAGGCGAAGGTATGGCGCAGGACATGGAGGGTAACGTCTTTCAGATCTGTCTTTTCGATAAGTTCTGAGAATTTATCCGTAATCAAACGCGGGGGAATGGGTTTATTATTTATGGTAAAACAATACCCTTTTTTCCCTTTTGCGAATAGTGGTATAATCTGAGAGTGTAATGGTATAACCCTTTCACGCCTGGACTTCGTGAGTCTCCCGGTTTCCGGCATCATATCCGGACACCGTTCATTCTTATTCTTCACATACAACAATCTTTTCCTGACATCCACATCACTGTATTCTAACCTTGCCAGCTCTTCCCGTCGCAATCCTGAATAGATAGCCACTTGAATCAGATCGTAAAGACAATGATATTTACTTATCTCTAACAAAATCCTGATCTCTTCCTCGGGTAAATAGCGGACCTTATTAACGGTTATACCTCTGATTGGAATTACATGAGTTGCAGGGTTGTTATTGAGATAACCGAGCTTGACTGCGTGGTTTAGATAAGCCTTAACGACACGGAAATTATTTTTAACCGAAATAGGTTTGATCTTCTCAAGCAACGTCACCTTGTAATTTTCAAGATGAAGAGTTGTTATATCCTTCAGGTGTTTAAGGTTGTTTTCTTGCAGATAAGAGACAAAACGGTCAAGGAGTTTCCGGTTTGTATAGACCCATCGGGACGACATATTGTTTTCTTTTGATTTCAGGTGGATTTCTGCGAAATCGGCAAGAGAAATATTACGATCCCTTATCTCGAAATTCGTAAGATAGAGGTCATTATAAAACTTTTGTGCGTAGAGGAGCGCAAGGTCTTTATTATCAGCAAAAGTACTCCCGCGAAACCTTTTCCCGTTAACCGAGAAGGCATAATGCCACGTTTTATTTCGTTTGTGGAGGTCAAAATTCATGGGTTTTTATATTGTTTTATGGCAGAAAAGGTAAAAGACTTGCCACAAATTTGACACAACAGAAGAGGTTTTTGGGTATATTTTGAGGAGTGTTTATTGTTCATAACGTGTTTTGTTATAAGGATTTGCCGAAGAGGGGAGTCGAACCCCTACCGTGTTGCCACGACTAGACCCTGAATCTAGCGCGTCTGCCAATTCCGCCACTTCGGCTTGGTCTGTGATCCGGGTCGGCAGCTGCTGCTACTTTATGCGGATCTACTTGCGTGTTATTTTGTTTGTTTTGTAGGTTTAAACTTGAAATATCAGTATTTTCAATTTCTTCAATTAATTTTTTTTTGCACTCTTCATTAAGTCTATTTTCAAATATTAAATCTAAAGAAATTCCTCTACTAATGCAGAAAGGTATTACATGCTCATAGGGAAAACTTTCTTTTTTTTTCCTTTCTGCTAAGGCACTTTGGCTCATACCTAGAATTCTTGCTAATTCAGTCTCACTTCTAGCATTTGTATAAGTCATTAATCTATGGATAATTAT
>JAANMW010001108.1_pt1 | contig 29759 bp, 22 predicted proteins | sample 7279671 | NCBI WGS metagenome assembly JAANMW01 (sample SAMN14094541, study PRJNA606508) | bioreactor metagenome | isolation source: A lab-scale SPAN reactor treating ammonium-rich wastewater day 247 | place: Ireland: Galway | collected 2017-09-19 | reverse complement strand
TTGCGGCTGCCCTTGCGGCCGGGGTCTCCGAAGTCGCTCCACGTTATTCGCTTGGTTCGGAGACCCCGGCCTCCGGGCAGTTCGGCGTGGTGGCGATGCGGGGAGCCGGCCACCGGGCAGTTCGGCGTGGTGGCGATGCAGGGAGCCAGATTCCTGGCTTCGCGGGGACGCTTCAGCGCCCGGAGGCGGATACCCCCGAACCAAGCGAATCACGTGGAGCGACTTCGGGGGTATCCGCCGCAAGGGCGCCTGCGGTGCCATGCGGCGCAGCCCACGCGGTGAACCGGGCTCGGGGTCGCCCGCGGCGCCATGCGGCGCCAGCCCTACGGAGTCAGTATGGTGTCGCGTGCCTCGGTGTCGGGCAGCGTCCGCGGGTAGTCGCGGTTGAAGTGCAGGCCGCGGCTCTCGTGGCGGGAGAGGGCGCTGCGGATGGTCAGCTCCGCCACCAGCGCCAGGTTGCGCAGTTCCACCAGGTCGTTGGTGATGCGGAAATTGCCGTAGAACTCGGCGATCTCCTCCTGCAGCAGGTTCACCCGGTGGCGGGCCCGCTCCAGGCGCTTGTTGGTGCGCACGATGCCGACATAGTCCCACATGAAACGGCGCAGCTCGTCCCAGTTGTGCGAGACGACGACCTGCTCGTCCGGGTCGGTGACCCGGCTCTCGTCCCAGGCAGGCAGGCGCCCGGGCAACGGCGCGAACCCCGGGAGCCGGTCGGCGATGTGCTCGGCCGCCGCCGCGCCGAACACCGCGCATTCCAGCAGCGAGTTGCTCGCCAGGCGGTTGGCGCCGTGCAGGCCGGTAAAGCTGCATTCGCCGACGGCGTAGAGGCCGGGCAGGTCCGTGGCGCCGTGCAGGTCGGTCATGACCCCGCCGCAGGTGTAGTGGGCCGCAGGCACCACCGGGATCGGCTGGCGGGTGATGTCGATGCCGTACTCGCGGCAGCGGGCAGCGATGTTTGGGAACTGCGCGAGGATTTCCCCGGCCGGCTTGTGGCTGATATCGAGCCAGACACATTCGAAGCCGCCGCGCTTCATCTCGTGGTCGATGGCGCGGGCGACGATGTCGCGCGAAGCCAGTTCGCCCCGCGGATCGTGGTCCAGCATGAAGCGGCGCCCGTCGGGCAGCAGCAACCGGCCACCCTCGCCACGCACCGCTTCGGAGATCAGGAAGGACTTCGCCTGCGGATGGAAGAGGCAGGTGGGGTGGAACTGCACGAATTCCAGGTTGGCGACCCGGCAGCCGGCGCGCCAGGCCATGGCGATGCCATCTCCCGTGGAGGTGTCGGGGTTGCTGGTGTAGAGGTAGGTCTTGGAGGCGCCGCCGGTGGCCAGCACCACGGCGCGCGCCGGGTGGGTCACCACGTGCCCGCTCGCCCGGTCCAGCGCATAGGCACCCAGGCAGCGGTTGTCGCCGCCGGCGCCGAGCTTCGCGGTGGTGATCAGGTCCACTGCAATTTCGCCGCCGAGCAGGGTGATGTGCGGGTTGGCCAGCACCCTGGCGGAGAGGGCGTCGACGATGGCGCGTCCCGAGGCATCCGCTGCGTGGACCACCCGCCGGCGCGAATGACCACCCTCGCGGGTCAGGTGCAGGCCACCGGCATCGCCATTGGCGGTGAAGCGCACGCCCTGGGCCTCGAGCCAGCGCACGCAGTCGGCTCCGCGGGAGGCAACCCACTCGACGGCGTCACGATGGCAAAGGCCGGCACCGGCCACCAGGGTATCGGCGACGTGCAGGGCAGGCGAATCATCGGCGGCGATCGCCGCGGCGATGCCGCCCTGGGCCTGGCTGCTGGAGCTTTCGCCGAGGCCCTTCTTGGCCATGAGCGCCACCCGGCATTGCGCCGAGGCGAGGCGCAGGGCGACCGACATGCCGCCGAGGCCGGCGCCGATCACCAGGACGTCGAAGGATCCGCGGGTCACCTGCGTGGCGGCAGGGGCGGTGCTCAGGCCGCCACCGGGCTGCGCCCGACGGCCAGCATGCGCTCCATGGAACGCCGGGCGCGACGCGCCACCTCGGCATCGACATCGATCGCCGGGGTGAGGGTCTGCAGGCTGCGCAGGATGTTCGGCAGCGTGATGCGTTTCATGTGCGGGCAGAGGTTGCAAGGCCGCACGAAGTCCACCTCGGGGAACTCCACGGCGACGTTGTCGCTCATGGAGCACTCGGTGATGAGCACCACCTGCCGCGGCTTCTCCTCGGCGATGTGGCGGATCATGCCCGAGGTCGAGCCGACGAAGTCCGCCTCGCGCAGCACCTCCGGCGGGCATTCGGGATGTGCCATGACATGCACGCCGGGCTGCTGGCGGCGGTACTCGCGGATCTCCTCCGGCGTGAAGCGCTCGTGCACCTCGCAGGCGCCTTCCCAGAGGATCACCTCGACGTCGGTCTTGCTGGCCACGTAGCGACCAAGATAGCCGTCGGGGATGAAGATGACGCGGTCCGTGCCCAGCGATTCGACGACCTTCACCGCGTTGGCGGAGGTGCAGCAGATATCGGATTCGGCCCGGACATCGGCATAGGCATTGACGTAGCAGACCACCGGCACGCCGGGGTACCGCGCCTTGAGGCGACGGACATCGGCAGCGGTGATGGAAGCGGCCAGCGAGCAGCCGGCCTCGAAGTCCGGCAGCAGCACGGTCTTCTCCGGGCTGAGGATCTTGGCGGTCTCGGCCATGAAGCGCACGCCGCAGAGGACGATGACATCCGCATCGACACGCGCGCCTTCCTGGGCGAGCCCCAGGGAGTCGCCGCGGTAGTCCGCCACGCCGTAGAAGATCTCCGGCGTCTGGTAGTTGTGCGCCAGGATCACGGCATTGCGCTGGCGCTTGAGGTCGTTGATGGCGGCGATGAGCGGCGCGTGGACCGGCCACTCGACCTCGGGGATGACCCCGCGGACCCGCTCGTAGATGGCGCTGGTGGCGCGCTCGACTTCGGCCGTGAACGGCAGCGATCCGGCCCCGGGCTGTACGTCTGTGCTCATGATCGCCCAAGTGCGCCCGGCCGGGCGCGGAACTCCTTGAACATGAACCGGCGGCGCCGGTGGGCAGCCATCCTAGTCGCAGCCGGGGGGGCGGTCAACGCGACGCCATGGCGCGGCGAACTGGGAGGGCGGTCACGGCCCGCCGGACCCTGGCCGGGCATTATGTCCCGAGCCCCGGAGACCCTTCGAGCACCCATGGCCGAGCCCGCAGACAAGGATGCCGTGTTGCGCGACTACGCCGCGTTCCTCAAGGCTCTGCTGCCACAGGTCCAGGGCTTCGTCTGTCACGATGTGCAGGGGCGTGTGTTCTGGAGCGAGGCACCGCCCGATGGCGTGCCGCCGGTGTCCGAGCCCTACCGTGAGCTGCTGTCGCAACTGTTGAAGGGTGGCCCGCCGCCGGCGGAGGGCACGCGCCTGAAGCTCGGTGCTTGCATCGTCCACATGGCGCTGCTGCATGGCGAGGACGGCCGGGTGCTCGGTGCGCTCAGCGTGCTGCTGGACCGCGACGCCGCCGGCATGTCCAGCCGGTTCGTGCTCGACCTGCTGGCGCCGGCGCTGCGCAGCCTGCAGCGCGAGCTGTCGCTGCGCTACAGGCTGCTGGACAGCCAGCGCAAGCTGCAGGTGCAGGCAGCCGAGGAGCGGTTGCTGCACAAGGTGGAGACGCTGCTGCACGATCCTTCGCAGCCCTGCGAGACAGCCATGTCGGGGATCCTGGCGCTGTGCTGCGCGCACCTCGATGTGGCCGGTGTCTGGCTGGTCATCCCCGACAAGGGCATTGCAATGGCCGAGGGCGCCGGGGTCGACCTGGCCGGGGCGCGCACCGCCTGTACCGGGCTGATGGCCGCGGCCGGAGATTCGATCTCCGGGGCCCAGGGTGTGGAACAAAGCGACTCGCTGCTGTGGACCGCGATACGCACGCGCGGCCAGCCGGTCCAGGGCATGCTGGCGTTCGCCGGCTGGCGGTCCTCGCGTTTCAGCGAGCGGCGGCTGGCGCGCATCGCCCGCTATGTCGGCTCGCATGTCGAGGCACTGCTCGACCGGACCTACGACGGCCTCACAGGTCTGCTGGCGTGGCCGGTGTTCCAGCGCGAGCTGGCCGCGGCGCTGTCCGATCACGAGAGCATGGTGCTGGCGCTGGACGTCGACCGGCTGCACGTCTTCAACGAGACCTTCGGCAGCGAGACCGGCGACGAGGTGCTGGTGCATCTCGCCTCGGTGTTGCGCGAGTTGCTGCCTGGCCGGCCGATGACGCGGGTGACCGGCGACCAGTTTGCCGTCCTGCTGCGCCATACCAGCCTCGACGAGGCCCGCCGGCTGGGCGAGCGTATCTGCGCGCGCTTCGCCGGACGCTGCTTCGAGCGCGGCGACCAGACCCATCGCCCTTCGGTCAGCATCGGCGTGGGTGCGCTGGAGGAGGGCGCCGAGGCGGGGGGCGAGATGGGTGCCGCGCGCATTGCGCTGCAGGCCGCCAAGGACCGCGGCCGCGGCCGCACCGCGGTTTACCAGTCGGCCGATGCCAGCATCGTGCAGCGCTTCGATGACATCCAGCTGGTCGGCTACGTGCGCAATGCCATCGAGAACAACCGGCTGGTGCTGGTGGCCCAGCCGCTGGTGGCGCTGAAGCCCGGGCGGGTTGCCGACTACAACGAGGTGCTGGTGCGCATCGTCGACGATGCCGGCCAGCACGTGCCCCCCGGCGAGTTCATGTCCGCGGCCGAGCGCTACCAGCTCATGGAAGAGCTCGACCGCTGGGTGGTGTCGACGACGCTGCGGCTGCTGACGCAGAAGGGCCGGCACCTGGTCGGCAACAGCGCGCGGTTCGCCATCAACCTGTCCGGGCAGAGCCTGGGCAGCGAGCAGTTCCTGCGCTTCGTCGAGAACGAGGTGCGTTCCAGGAACGTCGACCCCGGCATCATCGCCTTCGAGATCACCGAATCCGTGGCCGTGGCACGCATGCAGCAGGCCCAGGCCTTCATGCACGCCATGCGCAACCTGGGCTGCCACTTCTCGCTGGACGATTTCGGTACCGGCCTGAGCTCGTTCGCCTACCTCAAGCTGTTCCCGGTGGACACACTGAAGATCGACGGCAGCTTCGTCCGCGACGTCACCACCAACGTGGTTTCCCAGTCCGTGGTCGCCGCGATCGCCGAGGTGGCGCGGGTGATGCAGCTGGAAACCGTCGCCGAGTTCGTCCAGGACCAGGCCTCGCTGGACCTGCTGCGTCGGCTGAACATCAGCTACGCGCAGGGCTTCTTCGTCGGCACCACCGAGCTGCTGGCCGACAGGATCGCCAGCCTCGACGACACCATCCGTCGCGCGACGCGCGACGCGCCCGCCGTCCGCTGAGGCGGCAGGCCGCGCCGTCAGGCCCGGTGCCGCCGGCGGGCCAGCAGCGGCGTACCGGCCAGCAGCGCCCCCAGGACCAGCCAGTCGAGGCTGCTGCCGCCCGAGGGCAGCTGCGGGCCCTTGCTGCCGCCAGCGCTGCCAGCGTTGCCGCGGACGTCGACGATGAACTGCGCGGTCGCGGTGTCGCCATCGAGGTCGGTGATGGTGTAGCTGCAGCCACCGGTGCCGTTGCCGGCACCGGGCGTTGGCGTGAAGGTCAGCTGGTCGCCGTCGACACCTCCGGAACCGGACACGGTGCAGCTGCCGAGCGTGCCGGCGCCGGCATCGAGGTCGTGCTGGGCGAGACTGCCGCTGCCGAGCGATCCGGCCGTCAGGGCGGTGACGATGGCCGGGCTACCGCCGCTGGAGCTGCCGTTCAGGGTGCCGGCGACGGGCAGCTTGCGGGTCACGGTGATGCTGACCGTGGCCGGTGAGGATTCGTTGCCGAGGTCGTCGACCAGCTTGTAGGTCAGTGAATCCGGGCCGTCGTAGTAGACATTGGGCGCGGGCTCGCTGGTGCTGGGGGAATAGAGGATCGATCGCCCGTCTGCAGAGACCGTGGCCGAGCCGTGTGCCGGACCGCTGACGAGTTGCACGACGTTCGGCTCCGCGCAGCCGAGGGTGTCGTTGCCCAGCACCTGGATGACGGCATTCGCCGTGCCTTCGACCACGGTGGCGGTATCGGCCACGGTGGCCGGCAGCGAGCAGCCGCGGAAATCGAAGCGGCCGCCGTTCCAGGAGTTGTTGGTCACCCACTGGTTTTTGTTGGCCGGGTCGTTGCCAATCGGATAGCCCAATTTGAGCAGGTACTCGCGGGTCCAGTAGGCGCGGGCTTCGGTGACCTTGCCGGCGGCATCGGTGGCGAGCAGCAGGATCAGGTTCTCGAAGCCCGGCGGGCTGGTGCTGCCGCCACCCTCGCTCTGCGAGCCGAAGATGTACTCGCTGGTCGAGCAGTCATTGTCGCCGGTGTCGTCGGTGCAGTGGTAGTTGGTGAAGCTGCCGGTGGTCTGGCCACCGACGTTGGGCTGCAGCGTGGCCGTGCCCGGGTAGGGGTTGCCGCTGATGTTGCCGAAGCCCGCGGAGCGCTCGATGCCCACACGCTGCGAGACGCTGGCGATGTCCGTCGAGCCGGTGGTCACCCAGCGCGGGCCCGTCGGGTTGGCGATGTCCGCCTCGGCCCTTTCCGAGGGGAACGGGTCGGGATTCAGGGTGCCGTCGCCGGGCAGCGGGCCGTGGGGAAAGCCGCCGACCACCGGCGTGGGCTTGCCGCGGCTGCCAATGACGTAATCGAAGCCGCCGTTGGCGTTGGCCACCGTGGCGGTAGGGTTGACCGCGGTCGCGGCCATGACATGGGTGAAGCTGTCCCAGGTCTCGATGGCGTAATCGTTCTGCTGCACCTGGGTGTGGTGGACGGCCTGCCCGAAGGTCCAGGTGGCGGCGATGGTGTCGTCGGCCGGGCTGGCCGTGCCCTGGTCGTCGATGGTGACGCTGCCGAGGAGCGGGATGGGGTACTTGTTGTCGCCCACGGACGGCCGGTAGGCCAGCGCGGCGTTGGCGCCCGCGGGAGCGAAGGGATCCGCCGCGCTGCCGGCGGCGTAGAAGCCGGCGGCGTAGGTGGGCCCGATCCAGCTGCCAGCCACGGTTGCCGCGCCGTTGCCGGTGCCGCCGCTGGTCTTGCCGGGGTAGCGCGTGCCGGCGTAGCTGCAATCACCGAGATTGAAGCTGTCGATGACGGCAAAGCAGGTGTTGGTCACGGGCGCCATCGCCCCGCTGACCGGGCTGGTGACCTGGTCGGCATGCCCGTTGGCGGCCGGCACGCTGCTTGCAGCGAGCATCAGGCCTGCGACCGAGAAAATGACGGCAAACTTCCCCATGGCGCCTGTCCCCCTGGTGCCTGGCATGGTTGTTCTTGATTGTCAGGCCGTCACCCTACCCCGCGACCCTCGGCTGAGGCAATACGCCGCGGGCGGGCCCATGCGGTACCCGCCACCCTGTGGCCGTTCAGCGCCAGCAGCGGTCGGTGTTGTCGGCGCCGCCACTGTCGGTGGCGCTGCGCAGGCCCTGTGCGGTGACGCTGAACGTCGCGCAGTCGCTGTCGTCGGCCTGTTCGCCACCGGCGTCCACGGTCGCCGTGGCCGTGTAGCCGGTGGTCAGGTCGTTGGACTGGATGTCCAGCGCATAGTAGCCGCGCTCGGTGCCGGCGATGCCGAGGCCCGCCGGCGGGGCATCATCCATGAGGTCGGCGGAGGCGTAGGTGTTGTTCTGGATGTAGAAGCGCTCCTGCATGGCGGCCAGGCGCAGCAGCGCCGTGGTGGCATCCGTGCGCTTGGCCCGCAGGGTGTACTGGCGGTAGGAGGGCACGGCCACGGCGGTGAGGATGCCGACGATGGCGACCGTCACCAGCAGTTCCATGAGCGTGTATCCCGAGTGCTGCCTTTTCATTGGGCTTCCTTTCTCGTGGCTTGCCTACTCGGAGCCGTCCTGGTTCCAGTGCGTGCGCCGCGGCGGGTTGGCGAAGCCCGGGTCGAAGCACTCGACGCCGATGCAGAGCGTGGGCTGGCTGCCATCGCCATTGCCCTGCTTGGTGTCCTCGCAGTTGTCGCCGAGGCAGGCCACGGGGTCGCCGGTGGTGAGGTCGCCATTGGGCGGCGAGAAGAACACCGCCGGATCCGGGGCAATGCCGCCCTGGTTCAGTTCGCGGTAGCGGTCGTCGGCGGTCAGGGCCGTATCGGGGGAGCCGTCCGGGTTCAGCGAACCATCCAGGTTGGTCACGGGTGCGCCGTCGCGGACGCTGACCAGGTACAGGCGGTTGAGGCCACCGGCCGCGACGCAGGCGTCGCCCTGGCCACCCGGGGTGAACGAGGTGAACAGCACCACGTTGTCGAAGGTCAGCGACTCGGTCATCACCTTCTCCCCGGCGCTCAGGTCCAGGCGCAGGCGCCAGCCGGGCGAGTTGTAGGGGATGCTGGGTGCCAGGTCCCCGGTGATGTCCAGCAGGTCCGCCACCGTGATCGGTTGCGGGTAGCTGGCCGTGGCGATCTTGTCGAGCACCTTGTAGTCACGCAGCGCGAAGAACTGGTCGTCCGTGGCGGTGTCCAGCGGATGCGCGCGGTGGCCCGAGCCGATGTTGATGCTGAGGTAGGCGCGGTTGTTGGCGACGATCCGCGCCACGTCCGGGGTGGCGAAGAAGCGCCGCGCGGCGCTGTCCGGCACCGGGGCCGTGACGACCGCACCGCCGAGGCTGGCGAACACGCCGCCATCGACGAGGCTGCTGGCAGGCTGGCCGTTGTTGATGTCGAAGCGCCAGACCTGGCCCGCCATGTCGCCGACGTACATGCGGTCGGCCAGGCCGTCGAGGTCGAGGTCCAGCACGCGCAGGCCCGCCGGGATGGCATGGGTCATGGCGGAGAGGTTGAGATTGTTGCTGCTGCCATTGCCGGCGCGCCACAGCAGCTCGCCGGTGAGGGCGTCCACCATGTAGACGGCGTTGCCGCGGCTGTCGGCGCTGCGGAAGGCGGTGGCATCCTCGGCATCGTCGTAGCCGCCACCGAAGATGGCCACGTTGCGGATGGCCGCATCGACCTGGACCCGGGCGGTGACCGGCGGTGACCAGGTCTGGCCGAGCTGGCCGAAGCCGGTGGTGCTGCTGCTGATCCTCCACAGCAGCTGCGGATTGCTGCGGTCGGTGACGTCGAGCGCATAGACGCTGTCGCCGCCGCGGCGCATGCCGAACAGCAGGATGACCTTCTCGCTGCCGCTGATGCCCGGCACGCCGTCGTCGTTGGCGATGTAGACGCTGATCTCGCCGTCCAGGCCGTAGGTGCGGGTGGCCGTCGGCTCGTCGAGATAGAGGTCGTAGAGGCGACCCAGCATCTGCGTCGGGATGAAGGCCCAGAGCTCGCTGCCGTCATCCGGGTCGATGGCGTGCAGGTAGCCGTCGTTGGTGGAGACATAGACCGTGGCATCGGGGCTCGCCTCGGTGCCGCCGTAGAGCACGTTCACCGGGCGCACGTGCAGCGGGTCGCCCATCACATGGCGCACGTCGGTCATGTCGCCGTCGTCGTCCTCGTCGCGCACGTCCAGGCCGCGGGCCCAGTTGATGACCGTGTCGCGGTCGGCGGCGGGGGCACCGATCATCGCCGCGGTGATCGCCGTATTGGCCGTACTGACGGCGTTGGAGCTGGCGGCGAGCTGGTTGCCGGAGATGTTGGTGTAGAGGTTGCGTGCCGTGTGTACCGGCAGCTCGCCGGCGGCGCCGCCGAGCTGGGCGCTGTTGCCGTCCACGGCATCGGACCAGTAGCTCTGGGAGGTCTTGGAGAAGAAGCCGGTATTGGCGTCCACGGCCGGCTGGCTGTTGACGTCCAGCAGCCGCCCGTTGCGCAGCTGGTACTTCTTCAGGTTGCCCGCCCAGTGCTCGGTGGCAGAGGGTGCGAACACCGAGACGAAGACGTCGCTCAGGTTGGTGGTGCGGTTGAAGGCGTTGACCGGCGCCGTGGGCGTCGAGAACGTGGTGGCGTCGTCGAGGATGTCGTAGACGATCGCGGTCAGCGCCGCCTGCAGCGTCGCCGTGTCGCCGGCGGGGAAGTACTTGCCGCCGCCCTTGTTGGCGGTCTCCTGCAGGAATGTGGTGTCGCCCAGCGCCAGGTCGACGCCGAAGCCGATGGTATAGGTGGTGACGCTCTGGTTGCCCGTCAGGCTGGCATCCAGGTCGTGCTTGCGCAGGTACTCGGCCAGGTCGCTCATGCACTGGCCGTCGCTGCCGGCCGCGCCGCTGCAGGCCGGCGTGGTGACGGTGGCCGCCCACTGCGGCAGGCCCTTGATCTTCGACGTCGCACTGACGTCCTTGGTGGGCTGGCCGTCGGTCAGCAGCACGATGTAGTTCTTCTGGCAGGCATACAGCACCGGCTTCTTGTAGGTGGTGCCGGTGGTTGTGCCGCTGGTCCGCGAGGGGCCGACGCTCAGCACCGGGCCGGTGTTGCCGTAATCGACGTTGCGGCCCATGTAGTAGTTGCCGGCTTCGTACAGGGTTTCCGACAGCGGCGTCCAGGTGCTCGCCGTCAGGGCGCTGACCGCCGTCTGCAGGTTGCCGCGGGCGGTGGCGATGTTCTCGATGGCATGGGCCACGGTGCCGCCCTGGTCGACGTTGAAGTGCATCAGGCCGACGTTGACGCCATTGAGGCTGGCCAGCATGTTGTTGGCGACGTTGCGCACGATCTCCATGCGGGTCTGGGTGACGGTGCCGCCGCTGGAGTACCAGTTCAGCCAGTTGCCGTCCCAGATGGTGTAGTCGTTGTTCCACGAGGGCTCGCTGGCGGTACCGGCGGCCCAGGGGCCGCCGCTGCCGGTGGCGGCATAGGGCTTGCCGTCGCCGGCCGCCTGGCCGTGGACGCCACGGTCGGCGCGGCACTCCATGGGCCGCGTGCTGTTGCTGCCACCGCTCAGCGCCACCCAGCTGCTGTTGCCGCTGCGCCAGGCGAGCAGGCGGTCGGAGTAGCTGCCGACGTTGGCCAGCGCGGCCTTCGAGGCGTCGCAGTAGTTGGCGCTCTTGGCGATGTAGTTGCTGCTGCCGCAGCCCGGCCGGGTGCTGTTGGTCGAGAAGTACAGGCGGTTGGCGTTGTAGCAGCCGCTGAAGGTGGTGGCGGCGTTCCACGGCTCCTGGGTCGTCACCGTGCTGTCCATGCTGCCGGAGTTGTCGATGATGAACAGGATGTTGGGCTTGGCCCCGGTGATCGAGGGATCCTGCGAGGCGATGAAGATCTCGGTGTCGTCGGCGATGGCCGGCAGGGCCGCGAGGCCGAGCAGCAGGCCGCAAGCCAGGGAGCCGAGGCGATGGGTGATGGTGTTCATGGTGATCGCAACCTCTCTGGATGTGCCGGCCGATCAGTGGGCGCCAAGGACGACGCGGGTCACGACGTTGTCCGCGAGCCGGTAGAAGACCGTGAGCAGGCGCTGGCTGGCGCCGGGGGCGCGCAGTGTGTCGCGCATCTGTGCCAGGCTGACGGCCTCGCCCTTGCCGCCGCCAACGAGGTACTGCGTGGCCTCGGTGACGCGCAGCACCACCGGCTTGCAGCCGGTGCAGCCGGTGACCACCAGCGGGCCCGTGGCGACGGAAGGCAGGCTGACCTGCTGCGCCGTGGCCTCGTAGGCATTCTCGATGTTGGTCATGGCTGCCAGGGCAGGGCCGCCGGTGAAGGCCAGGGCTGCCGCCAGGACGATGCCGATACGCTTGCGCATGACTGGGTCTCCTTGGAATCCGGTTGGGGTTCGCTCAGCAGCCGTCGGGACCGATCAGGAAGAACTCCTGCTGGTTCTGCGACTGCGCGCCGCGGGAGGACTGGCCCACCGAGGCAATGCGGAAGTGGTAGGCCCGGAAGTTCGCGCTGTAGCCGTCGCGCATGGTGCAGGCCTGGTAGGTGGTGTTCGCCTGGTAGGTGCCGATCTCCCTGCCGCCGGTGTCGAGCACCTGGGTCTGGGCAATGGCATTGACCGGGCAGCCGGTGCCGGCGCAGAAGGGGCCGTTGCTGATGGCGACCTCGATGCCGGTCTCGGCGAGCTGGAAGGCGTTCTCGCTGTACTGCATGTTGCCGGCCATGGTCAGGCCGAAGGTGGCGCTGTTCATGGTGGAGACGGCCAGCACCGAGAGCACCAGCAGCAGCACCAGGCCGATGACCAGCGAGGCGCCTTGCTGCCGCGAGGGATTGTTGTTCGGGTGCGTCATGGCTTCATGAGCTCCGCATGTTGCGCAGCACGACGGTCTTGTTGAGGAGTTGGCGCCGGAATCGGTCCGCCGGCGCGTAGTTGGCGACATTGGCGAAGTTGTAGGTGGCGCCATCGGTGAAGCCCACCTCGAGCTGCCCGGCCCGCAGCATCAGCCAGAAGCGCACCGCCATGATGCGTGACGGGTCGACCAGCGGCGTCACCAGTGCATTGCCGGGATCGACGTAGCGGTCCACCGTGCCGTCGGCATTGGTGTCCACACCGAGTTCCACCTGCAGGTTCTCGACGCCGGCGATCAGTTCCTCGTCCTGCCACACGCCGTTGATCAGCGTCATGCGCCGCAATGACGGCACCGTCGCGCCCAGCGACGATGCCGAGGACACGTAGTAGGCGTTGGTTTGCCAGTCGTAGATGCAGCAGGCGGCCGGCGCCGCGCCGTTGGCGAACACGCGGCTGTTGCCGCGGTCACTCTGGATCTGGACGACGCCGGCGGCGGGCAGCACCTGGGCGCCGCTGGCGTGGCGCAGCACCAGCACGTCGGTACCGGCCAGGTAGGGCGTGGCGGCAGGGGGCGGGCAGGGCAGGTTGTAGGCGGAGTCATCCGCGGCCACCGGCGTCAGCGGATCGAGCAGCCATGCGGTGGCGTCGGTGCCATCGGAGCAGGTGGCGGTCACACCGGCCGGCACCTCGACGTGCGGCCCGGTGTTCTGCATGCCCCAGCTGCCGGTCAGGCGCAGGTCAGGCTCCATCTGGCTGAGGATGAAGCGCGCGTTTTCCTGCATCCGCGCCACGGTGTCGTTGGTGCGATAGGTGCTGCGGGTCTGCGAGAACATGGCGATGACGCCGATCATCAGGAAGGCGCCGATCACCAGCGTCACCATCATCTCGATGAGGCTCAGGCCGGCCTCGCGGGCGGGTGGTCGGTGGTTCATCACATTTGCACCGTCAGCGCGTACTGGAGCGTGCCGTTCGCGCCCGGCTCGTTCCAGTCCAGGGTAATGGTGTAGACGTTGGGCCCGCCGGCGCCGGCGGCGAAGCCGAGCACGCCGGCGCCGGCCGGCAGCAGCGTGGTGACCTGCTGTTGCCAGAAGAACAGGTCGCAGGCTGCCTGCGCGGCAGGGGCAAGGTTGGCACCGGCGTTGACGCAGCCGGCGCCGTTGCCGGCGGGGGCGCCCGCATAGGCGGCCTGGCCGGCGCTGTTGGCGCGGATGCGGTCGGCCATGTCGGCCGCCAGGTCCACGGCCACGGTGCGGTAGATGGAGGTGCGCCCCGCGCGCAGTCCTTCGACGTACATGGCGGCGATGCCGAGCATGCCGACGGAGATGACCACCATCGCCACCAGCGACTCCACCAGGGTGAAGCCGGCGACGCGCGGGATTCGGGGAACAGGACGCTGGTTCATGGGAGCCTCAGCAACCGCCCACCGGGTTGCCCTGGACCTCCGCCTGCATGCGGAAGGTCTGCGGGCGGCCCGTGGGGCCGATCTGGATCCAGCGGCCGGCCGCCACGCCGCCACCGGTATCGTGGTCGCCGCGGGCATCGCAGAGCTGGATGTCGTTGATGGCGGGCCCGACGCCCGCCGCCTGCGGGAAGCCGTTGCCGCCGTACTGGATGTAGGGCAGGGCAGCCGCGTCGATGGCGAGCGTGATGCCATCGGCCAGCGGGCCATGGGTCAGCACCACCGTGTCGCCGGCATCGACGCTGGCGTTGGCATTGACATCGGCGAAGACGATCCAGCCGGGGGCACCGCCGCCGAGGTCGCAGGCCGGTGCCGCGTCAGCCCAATTGCTGCTCGCGCAGAGCGTGACCGGCTGCCGGCGCTTCACGGCCTCGGTGCGCGCCGCGTGGATCGATGTCACCAGGTCATTGGCCGCAGAGGCCATGCGGTTGGTGGCGATGAAATCGGTGAACGACGGGATGCCGAAGCCGAGCACCATGCCGGCGATCATCAGCGTGATCATCAGTTCCAGCAGGTTGTAGCCGCCCTGGCGTGTGCCGTGATCGCTGTGCATGGCTTCAGGCCTCCGGCCCGTCCGGGCAACTGACCGGCATGCCGTCGCGGCCCTGTCCGGCCAGCGTGGGCAGGCCGCTGGCCCGCAGGATGACGACACGGCCCGCGGTGCGGGCCCCGGTCTCGCAGAAGGCGAATTCGCCGCTGTGCGCATCGCCGGCGGCGCTGCTCGCGCGGCCGTCGGCGCCATAGCTGACGCTGGTGGCGAACTGTGCCGAGGCCAGCGACATGCCTGGTGCCGGCACCCGGTCCACCAGGGTTTCGGCGGCGCCACGCTCCAGGTTGCCGTCGGAGTCGATGAAGGCGATCCAGCCGTCGCTCCAGCCGCGACCATTGCAGTGGCTGCCGTCGGCACTGGCGCAGACCGCGACGCGCGCATTGCGCATCACCGCTTCGCTGCGGGCCAGGTGCAGGGTGCCGACCAGCTGGTTGACGGCCACCGCCTGGTCGTTGCTGCGGTGGAGGGCCTGCATGCCAGGCACCGCCAGCGACAGGCCGATGCCGGCCACGGCCAGGGCAGTCAGTGTTTCGCCCAGCGTGAAGCCGTGTTGCCTGTGGGTGGTCCTGCTGCGCATGGCGCCTCTCGTTGCGGAATCTCTCGAGGGCGCAATCTAGGCATCCGCTCTCCCCGAAACCTTGAAGCAGTTCCGCCCGGAGGCGCTGCGAGGCCCGCCAGAGCCTCCGGTCCGGACCTGGGGCGGCCACCCGGCCGGGTGCGGAGATTCCGGAATAAAAACATATATAAACAATACTTTGCGTCGTACTTCTCAAGTGCTGATCGATGACGGGCTGCTGCCCTGCCGCCACCGCGATTCGTGACGCCGTTCACGGAATCCGGTGCTGCCGGAGTGCGGCGACAGGCGGGGATTCGAGGGCGATGACCGGTCGCGGCGGCGGATGAGGTCGCCCCGAGCCACGCCGGATCGCGCAGCCACGTGGCCGATGGGCATGCTGCCGCTGCCTGCCTTGTACTGTGGTTATGACAATAGGTTAAAGTGCCGCCGTCCCGGCGGCGCCGCGCGTCCTGGCGGGGGAGACCGTGTTCGACTCTTATGAATGGCTGCGCTTTGCGCATGTGATCCTGTTCGCCTACTGGCTTGGCGCGGATCTGGGCGTGTTCCTCGCCGGCGGCGTCATGTCGCGCCCCGGGTTGCCGGTGCCGGAGCGCAACCGCGTGCGCGCCCTGCTCATGGACATCGACCTGGCGCCGCGCGTCGCGCTGCTCGCCATCCTGCCGGTGGGCTTCCAGATGGCGCTGCAGTGGGGCGCACCGCTGCCGCCGGTGGCGGTGACGGCGACCTGGTTCGTGTCGCTGGCCTGGATCGTCATGGCCCTGGCCATTCACTTCGGCCATGGCCGTGTGCCGGTGGCGCGGCTGCTGTCCATCGACCTGGCCTGCCGGGTCGCGCTGCTGGCCGGCTTCAGCTTCCTCGCCTGGCGGCAGTGGCGACTGCCCGGCAACACCGTGCCGGACTGGCTGATCCTCAAGCTGGTGGTGGTCGCCGCCATCGTCGTCGATGGCATGGTGCTGCGGGTCTACAGCGGGCAGTGGCGTCTGGCCATGGCGCGCTTCGCGGCCGGCGACGTCGACGGCGGCGAGCACCTGCTGCGGGTGCGGCGGCGCAAGGCGGCGAGCGCCGCCCTGGTGATGTGGGCGCTGGTGGCGCTGGCGGCGTTCCTCGGCGCCGTGAAGCCGCTCTGAGATCCATCGATGACCGACGCCGCCGCAGCGCAGACCCGGCCCGAGCCACCCTTGCCCGGCGCACGCGCGCTGCTGGTGATGGTGACCCTTCTGCTCGCCACCGCCATGGCGAGCCTGGACTCGAGCTTCATGCCGCTGGCCTTCGCCGACATGATCGACGACCTGGATTCGAGCACCAACCAGATCGTCTGGGTGGCGCTCGGCTACCTCGTGGCGGCCACCGGACCGATGCTGCTGGCGGCCCGGGTTGCCGATGCCTTCGGCCATGCGCGGCTGTTCCAGGCCGGCGCCACGCTGTACTCGCTGGCGATGATCGCCTGCGCCTTCGCGCCGGACGTGCCCGAGCTCATCGGCCTGCGGCTGGTGCAGGGCTTCGGCATGGCGCTGTTCCTGCCCACCACCTTCACCATCGCCACGCGCATCTTCGGTGCGGAACGCCGCGGCCGCGCGCTGGGCTGGCTGCAGGCGGCCAATGCGCTGGGCTTCATCCTCGGGCCGATCTTCGCCGGCTGGCTGCTGGATGCCTACGACTGGCGCGCCACCTTCTGGAGCCGCATCCCGCTGGCAGCGCTGATCATCGTGCTGGCCTTCGCCGCGCTGGGGCTGCGCCGGCCGATGGCGCTGGCCGGTGCCTCGCGGCGCTTCGATTTCGCCGGGGCGGTCTACCTGACGCTGGCCATGTTCGGCGTGCTCTTCGGCTGCACGCAGCTGCCGGTCGAGGAGAACTGGCGCGATCCCTGGTCATGGCTGGTGTTCGTCGCCGGCTTCGTGTTCGCCGTGCTGTTCCTGCGCCACGAACGGCGCGTGGCGGAGCCGCTGATCGACCTCGAGCTGTTCACCCGCAGCCGCGAGTTCACGCGGGCGGCGATCGCCTTCGCCACCATGTTCGCCAGCCTGCCGCTGACGCTGTTCGTGCTGCCGATCGTGCTCATCAACGCGCTGGAGATGCGTGCCTGGGACGTGGGCCTGATCATGGCGGTCTCCGCGCTGTTCACCACGCTGATGAGCCCGGTATCGGGCTGGGCCTCGGATCGCTTCCGGCCGGAGATCATGAGCAGCACCGGCGCGCTGGTGCGCGGTGCCGGCTACCTGATGCTGCTGGCGGTGACCGTGGACTCCGATGTCGCCGGCCTGCTGCCGGCGCTGATCGTCATCGGCATCGGCACCGGGCTGTTCTTCTCGCCCAACAACGCGCTGCTGATGGCACATGCGCCCCCGGAGCGGGCCGGCATGGTGTCGGGGCTCTTCGGCACGCTGCGCCAGTCGGGTTACGCGCTGGGCTTCGCGCTCATCGCCAGCCTGTTCGCCGTGATCCAGAAGAACTTCGAGCTCGACTGGGTCTACACCTCGCTGGATCAGCTGCCTGCCGCCAGCGCCGCAAGCCTGGCGGCGATCTTCCAGGCCGGGGGCATCTGGTCGCCGGAGTTGCTGATCTTCATCCTGCGGGTGGCGGTGCTGGCCTGTACGGCGATCCTCGCCCTGAGCCTGCTGAACTCGCTGCCGCGCCTGCAGCTGTCGTGGCGGCGCCAGTTCGGTGCTGCGGCGCTGCTGGCGGCCCTGGCCTCCGGCGGCAGCTTCGCGCTGGGCACGCTGATGCCGGTGGGCATGACGGTGGCGACGACGGCAGCCGGCGACGGGGCAGGGGAGCCGCCGCCCGCGGTCGCGCCCTTCGGCATGGCGCAGCGTGCAGCGGTGGCCGTGGCCGAGCCGCAGGCGGCGCCCGCCGCGGGTCCGTTTGCCCAGTACTGCAGTGCCTGCCATGGTGCAGGGGCCGAAGGCGTGCCGGGGCTCGGCGTGAACCTGCACCAGTCCGCGTTCGTGCGCGGCCAGGACCTCGACGGCCTGAAGCGCTTCCTGCGAGCGGGGCGCGACCCGTCCAGCCCGGAGAACCGCACCGGGCGTGCCATGCCGGCATTCGGCTGGCTGCCGGACGCCACCCTGGACGAACTCGCCCGCTATCTCCGCGAGACAGCGGCCAGCCGGCGCTGAGCGGGATCGGGCCGCCTACTCGTCGGCGTCGGCCTGGCGCGCGGAGCGGCGCCTGGGCCGGGGCGTGCCCGGGACCTTGCCGTGCGCCGCATCGACGGCATCGTGCTCGTGCTGTGCAAAGAAACGCTCGACGACGTGATCGGAGGAGAGCTTCTCCTCGTCGTCGTCCCACAGGTCCTGGTCGATCTTCCGCTGGCGGTTCATGGGACGCCTCTGCGATAGCGCGTTCCCAGAAGATAAGCCGCGGCATTTCGATGTCAAGATACATGGACTGCACCCGCCACGGCCGGTAATCTGGCTGGCAGTGGAAGACCAGGTCGACAAGCTGCTGGGCCAGTGGGCACGGGAACGGCCGGAGCTGGATTGCTCGAGCCTGAGCGTGGTGGTCCGCGTGCAGTTCCTGGCGAAGTTATGTCAGAAGGAGGCCGAGCGCGCGCTGGCCGGGCTCGGGCTGCGGCTCTGGGAGTACGACGTGCTCTCGGCGCTGCGCCGCCAGGGCGCTCCCTTCCAGCTGCCGGCGACGGCACTGGCGCGGGCTTCGATGCTGACCAGCGGCGCCATGACCAACCGCATCGACCGCCTGGAGGCGCGCGGTCTGGTGCTGCGGGCCACCGAGCCGAGCGACCGGCGCGGGGTCAACGTGCGCCTCACCGAGCGCGGGCACCAGCTCATCGACCAGGCGATCGGTGCACGGCTCACCGCGGCGGACAGCCAGCTCGGCGCGCTCTCCGGCCAGGAGCGGCGTGCCGCCTCGGCGGCCCTGCGCAAGGTGCTGCTCGCCGCCGGCCGCGGTAGCCGGCCCCGGCCCTGACGCAGCGCTCAGCGTGCCTTGAGCAGGTCGCGGATCTCGCCCAGCAGTTTCTCCTCGGCAGTGGGGCCGGCCGGCGCGGGCGTGGGCTCGGCCTTCTTCAGGCGGTTGATGGCTCGCACCAGCAGGAAGATGGCGAAGGCGACGATGAGGAAATCCAGCAGCGTGTTGATGAAGGCACCGTAGCGGATCACTGGCGCACCGGCGGCCTGGGCGGCAGCCAGGCTGGCATAGGCCGTTCCCGAGAGGTTGATGTACAGGCTGCTGAAATCGACCTTGCCGAGCAGCAGGCCGACGGGTGGCATGATGACGTCGTTGACCAGCGAAGTGGTGATCTTGCCGAAAGCACCGCCGATGATGATGCCGACCGCGAGATCGACGACGTTGCCCCGCATGGCGAATTCCTTGAACTCCTTCAGCACTGGACTGACCCCCTGCGAGTGGCTTGGAACACGGCGGGATGATGGCGGTGGCGCGCAAGCAGCGTCAAGCGCGGCCGCCGGCGGATGGCGGGTGCCGCCATGATCCGCATCGGTTTCTGCGGTGCGGTCGGCGAGGTCACCGGCTCGGGCTATCTGGTGCAAACGGGCGCGGCGTCCGTGCTGGTCGACTTCGGCGCCTTCCAGGGCGGTGGTGATTCCCGCGAGCGCAGCGCCTCGCTCGGTCCGGTCCAGCCGGCGAGCCTGGATGCCGTGGTGCTGAGCCATGCGCATCTCGATCATTCCGGCAGGCTGCCGCTGCTGATGGCAGCCGGCTATGCGGGCGCCGTCCATGCCACGCCAGCGACGCTCGATCTGGCGGCATTGCTGCTCGCCGACCTCGGCCGTATCCAGGAAGCGGACCTTGTCAGGGAGAACCGCCGGCGGCGCCGCGAGGGCCGCCGGCCGCTGAAGCCGCTGTTCGACGCCGCCGATGTCCAGCGCGTGCGCGAGCTCAGCCGCGCCTTGCCCTATGGCCGGGTGCGGCAGGTCGCGGCCGGTGTCAGCGCGCGGCTGGAGGACGCGGGCCACATTCTCGGCTCGGCCTGTGTCGAGCTCACCGTGGAGGGCAGCAAGGGTCGCCGCGTGCTGGTGTTCTCCGGCGACCTCGGCCCCTGCGGGGCGCCGATCCTGCGGGACCCCTGGCGCCCGCAGGCCGCGGACCTGGTGATCATGGAGTCCACCTACGGCGGCCGCGACCGCGAGCCGCAGGCGCTGACCGTGGCGCGCTTCCAGGACATCCTGCGCGAGGCCGTGCGCAGCCGCGCGCGCATCGTCATTCCGGCGTTCGCCGTGGGCCGCACGCAGCTGCTGCTGTTCCACGTTGCCGAGGCCATCCGCGAGGGCGTCATCCCGCCACTGCCCGTGTACCTGGACAGCCCGATGGCGACGGCCGCCACGCTCGCCACCATGCGCCACCAGGAGCTCTACGACGAGGAGTTCGGCAGCCTGGTGCGCGCCGGGCAGATACGCCGCGACCTGCAGAGCCTGCGTGTGGTGGAATCGGCCGAGGAGTCGCGCAGCCTCAACGATCGCGAGGAAGCCTGCATCATCATCAGCGCCTCGGGCATGTGCGATGCCGGGCGGGTGGTGCACCACCTGCGCCACACGCTGTGGCGCGAGAATGCCCACGTCATCCTGCCGGGCTACATGGCGCCAGGCACGCTCGGTCGCACATTGGCCGACGGCGCCCGGGAGGTGGAGATCCTCGGCGAACGGATGCATGTCCGCGCCACCGTCCACCACCTGAGCGGCTTCTCCGCCCACGCCGGCCAGGGCGAGCTGCTGGACTGGCTGGCCGGCGTGGCGGCCTGCAGGCCGCGCGTGGTGCTCACGCACGGTGATGATGAGGCACGCTCGGCCTTGCGCGAGCGCATCCGCGAGCGTTTCGGCATCGATGCCGAATGCCCGGCACCCGGGAGCGTGCTCACCCCGGACTGAGCGCCGGCTTGACAGGTCGCGGGGATTGCTGCGACGTTCACCCCATGCTCGCCCTGTGGATCCTCGGCGCCTTCGTCTTCGGCCTGCTGGCGCGCCAGCTGGCCCTGCCGCCGCTGGTGGGCTTCCTCGCCGCGGGGTTCCTCCTCAATGGTTTCGGTGTCGAGCCGGTACCGGCCCTGGTGCGGATCGGCGAGGTGGGTGTCTGGCTGCTGCTGTTCTCGGTGGGGCTGAAGCTGCGCTGGCAGAGCCTGATGGCGCCCGCGGTGTGGGCCACGGCGAGCGTGCACCTGCTGCTGACCGCGGCACTGGCCGCGTTCATTGCCCACGGGCAGGTCGGCGTGCCATGGCCGGCCGCCTGGCTGCTGGGGGCCGCCTTCGGCTTTTCGAGCACCGTGCTCACGGCCACCATCCTCGAACCGAAGAAGGAGCTGCGTGCCTTCCACGGGCGCATCGCCATCGCCATCCTGATCATCCAGGACATCGTCGCGGTGGCGGTGCTGGCGATCGGCGCCGACACCGCGCCGTCACCCTATGCGGGCCTGCTGGTGCTGGTGGTGTTCGCCAAGCCGCTGCTGGACCGGCTGGTCGACTTTGCCGGGCATGACGAGATCCTCGCGCTGTTCGCCGTGCTGCTGGCCGTGGGTGCCGGCGGCTATGGTTTCGAGGCCCTGGGGCTGAGCGGCGAGGTGGGCGCGCTGCTGCTCGGGGCGCTGCTGGCCAGTCATGCCCGCGCGGTCGAGCTGGCCGACGTACTCTGGGGCATGAAGGAAGTCTTCCTGGTCGGCTTCTTCCTCAGCATCGGCCTCGGCGGCATGCCGAGCCTGGGGTCGCTGGTGGGGGTCTCGGTGCTGCTGCTGGCGCTGCCCTTCAAGGCCGCGCTGTTCTTTGCCCTGCTGGTGCTGGCCGGCCTGCGTGCCCGCAGCAGCTTCCTCGCGGCGCTCAGCCTGGCGAGCTATGGCGAGTTCAGCCTCATCATCATGCAGCTGGGCGTGCGCCAGGGCATGCTGGATCCGGCGTGGATGCCGCTGGCGGCGGTGGCGGTGGCGGGATCCTTCGTGCTGGCGGCGCCGCTGAATCGCGTGGCACACGGGCTGTACGGCCGGTGGGAGCCGCTGCTGCAGCGTTTCGAGCGTCGCCGCAGGCACCCGGACGACGAGCCGCTGTCCGTGGGCGCGGCGGAGGTGCTGGTGGTGGGCATGGGCCGTGTCGGCAGCGGCGCGTATCGCTACCTGCGCGAGCGGGGCGTGCAGGTCGTCGGCCTCGACAGCGACATGAGCAAGGTCGAGGCCCATGTGCGTGGCGGCCGGCGCGTCGTCTACGCGGACGCCGAGGACCCGGACCTCTGGCACCGCCTGCAGCTGGACCGCGTGCGCGCGGTGATGCTCGCCGTGCCGGACACCGAGGCGAAGATCCTCGCCAGCCGCCGGCTGCGCCAGCGCGGCTTCGCCGGCCTGATCGCCGCCACCCACGTCTATGACGAGGAGCGGCAGGAGGTGCTCGACGCGGGCTGCGACGTCACCTACAACTACTTTGCCGAGGCGGGCACCGGCTTCGCGGTGCATGTCAGCGATTCGCTGCAGGACCTCATCGGGCCGGCGCGGCGCCGGCGCCCGGACTGAGGGCGGCGGCGCCACCGGCGCGCCGCGCGAGGTGCGCGGCCAGCGCGGCACCGGTGTGCGAGTGCCGGCAGCGGGCGATTTCCTCGGGCGTGCCGGCGATCACCAGCCTGCCGCCACCGGCACCGCCTTCGGGGCCCAGGTCGATGATCCAGTCGGCCTGGGCCATGACCTCGATGTTGTGCTCGATCACCACCAGCGTGTTGCCGGCATCGACCAGCCGCTGCAGCACGGACAGCAGCTGCTCCACGTCGCTCATGTGCAGGCCCACCGTCGGCTCGTCGAGCACGTACAGCGCGCCGCTGGCGCCGGGGCGCGCGCGCGCCAGCTCGGTCACCAGCTTCAGCCGCTGCGCTTCGCCGCCGGACAGGGTCGGGCTGCGCTGGCCGAGGCCGAGGTAGCCGAGGCCAACCTCCTCCAGCAGGCGCAGCGTGTGGTGCAGGCGGCCGTGCGCCGCGAAGAATTCCGCCGCGGTGCTGATGTCCATGCCGAGGACCTCGCCGATGTTGCGCCCGCGGTAGCGGACCTCGAGTGTCTCGCTGTTGAAGCGCGCGCCGTTGCAGCTGTCGCAGTCGACCTCGACGTCCGGCAGGAAGCTCATGCCGATGCGCTGCACGCCCTGGCCCTCGCAGGTCTCGCAACGTCCGCCGGCGACGTTGAAGGAGAAGCGGCTGGGCGAGTAGCCGCGGATGCGGGCCTCGGGCGCCTGCGCGAACAGCCGGCGCACCTCGTCCCAGAGCCCGGCATAGGTGGCGGGGCAGGAGCGCGGGCTCTTGCCGATGGGCGTCTGGTCCACCTCCAGCACGCGCTGGATGTCCTCCCAGCCGCCGAGGCGAGTGCAGCCCACCGGTGCGGCGCGGCGGCCGCCGCGGGCGAGGCGCCGCTGCAGGCTCGGCAGCAGCACGTGGCGCACCAGCGAGCTCTTGCCACTGCCGCTGACACCGGTGACCACCGTCAGCCGGCCGAGCGGGAAGGCGACATCGATGTCACGCAGGTTGTGGACCCGGGCGCCGGAGATGCGCAGCTGCTGGCCGGCGGTACGCGGTGGGCGCTGGTGCCGGCGCGGTGGCGGTGGCTGTGACAGCAGGCGCCCGGTCAGCGAGCGCGGTGCGGCGGCCAGGTCCGCGGCACGGCCGGTGCCCACCACCTCGCCACCGCGGCTGCCCGCGCCCGGACCGAGGTCGACGACATGGTCGGCCTGGCGGATGGTGTCCTCGTCGTGCTCGACGACGACCACGGTGTTGCCGTGGTCGCGCAGGCTGCGCAGCGTGGCCAGCAGCCGCTGGTTGTCGCGCGGATGCAGGCCGATGGTCGGCTCGTCGAGGATGTAGCACACGCCACGCAGGTTGGAGCCGAGCTGCGCGGCGAGGCGGATGCGCTGCGCCTCGCCGCCGGAGAGCGTGCCGGCGGCACGATCCAGCGTGAGGTAGCCGAGACCGACCTCCTGCAGGAAGCGCAGCCGCGAGCGGATCTCCTGCACGGCATCGCGGGCGATGGCTGCCTCGCGGCCGGCGAGGCGCAGGCGGTCGAAGTACTGCCTCGAGGCATCGATGCTGGCCGCCGTGAACTGGCTGATACCCTGCTCGCGGAAGCGCACGGCCAGCGCCTCGGGGCGCAGGCGCTGACCGTGGCAGCTGCCGCAGATGGTGGCTTCCAGCGGCTGCCTCCATTGCGCCTCTTCGCCGCTCTGTTCGGCGTCGAAGCCCTCGATCTCCTCGCCGGTGCCGAAGCAGCGCGGGCACCAGCCATGGCGGGAGTTGAAGGAAAACAGCCGCGGATCCAGTTCCGGGAAGCTGCGGCCGCAGCCGGGGCAGGCGCGGCGTACCGAATAGAGCACCGGCGCGCCACGCGCACCCAGCACCTGCACGCTGCCCTTGCCGAGCTCGATGCCCTCGAGCAGCAGCTGGCGCAGGCGCCCCTCGTGGCGCGGCTCCACCCGCACCTCGCCCAGTGGCAACTCGATGTCGTGCTCGATGAAGCGGTCGAGGCGGGGCCAGGCGGCGGTGGCTGTCATCTCGCCGTCGACGCGCAGCTCGTCGTGGCCGCGGCGGGCCGCCCAGCGCGCGAGTTCCGTGTAGTAGCCCTTGCGCGCCACCACCAGCGGCGCCAGCACCTGCACGGTCTGGCCGCGTTGCGCGCGCACGATGCGCGCGACGATGGCATCGGGGTCCTGCGGAACGATGCGCGTGTCGCAGTCCGGACAGTGCTGGGTGCCGAGCCGGGCGAAAATCAGCCGCAGGAAGTGGTAGGCCTCGGTCAGCGTGGCCACCGTGCTCTTGCGGCCGCCGCGGCTGGTGCGCTGCTCGATGGCCACCGTGGGCGGAATGCCCGAGATGGCATCGACATCCGGCCGCGCTGCCGGCTGCACGAACTGCCGTGCGTAGGCATTCAGCGACTCGAGGAAGCGGCGCTGGCCCTCGGCGAACAGCACATCGAACGCAAGCGTGCTCTTGCCGCTGCCGCTCACGCCGGTGATGACGCTGAAGCGGTCGCGCGGCAGGCTGACGTCGATGTCCTTCAGGTTGTGCTCGCGGGCATGCCGTACGCGGATGTCGGCGCTGGCGGGCGCAGCGGACGCTGTGGTGGCCGGCGTCGTCGCCGCGAGCGCCGCGCCCCGCAGCCGCGCCTGGTGCCGTCCGAGGGCCTGGCCGGTGCGGGATTCGGCCACGCCCGCCAGCTGCCGCGGCGTGCCCTCGGCCACCAGCCGGCCGCCGGCCTCGCCGGCCTCGGGCCCGAGGTCGATGACCCAGTCGGCGCTCCAGATGACGTCCAGGTTGTGCTCGACCACGACCAGCGAGTGGCCCTGGGCGAGCAGGGCGCGCAGCGCGCCGAGCAGCGCCGCGATGTCGTGCAGGTGCAGGCCGGTGGTGGGCTCGTCGAGCAGCAGCAGGTTGCGCGCGCCGCTGGTGCGCGCCAGCTGACCCGCGAGCTTCAGGCGCTGGGCCTCGCCGCCCGACAGCGTGGTCACCGGCTGGCCGAGGCGCAGGTACTGCAGGCCGACGGCGGCGAGGTGACGCAGCCCGCGCTGCAGCTCGGGATCGCCGGCGAAGAACGCCGTGGCCTCGGTGACCGTCATCTCCAGCACCCCGGCGATGGACTTTCCCGGTCCCTTGCCGCCGGCCGGGGGCAGGCGCACTTCCAGTACCTCGGGGCGGTAGCGCTGACCGTCGCAGTCCGGGCAGCGCAGGTAGACGTCGCTCAGGAACTGCATCTCGACATGCTCGAAGCCGTTGCCGCCGCATGTCGGGCAACGGCCGTCACCGGAGTTGAAGCTGAAGGTGCCGGGCGTGTAGCCGCGCAGCTGCGAGGCGGGCAGCGCGGCGAAGGCCTTGCGGATGGGGCCCAGCAGGTCGACGTAGCTGGCGGGGTTGGAGCGGGTGGTCTTGCCGAGCGGGGACTGGTCGACCATCAGCACCTCGTTGATGTGCTCGTGGCCGGTCAGCTCGCGATAGGCGCCGGCGGCTTCCGCGGGCTTGCCCTTGAGCTTCTGCAGGGCCGGGTAGAGCAGGTCCTCGACCAGCGTGGACTTGCCCGAGCCGCTGACGCCGGTGATGCACACCAGCCGCTGCAGCGGGATGCGCACATCGAGGTCGCGCAGGTTGTGGGCGGTGGCGCCGCGCAGCTCGAGCCAGCCGCTGTCGGCGTCGGGTGGATGGCCCCTGCCGGAGGCATCCGCGTCGACCTGGCGTTCGCCGCGCAGGTAACTGCCGGTGAGCGAGGACGCATCCGCCGCCATTGCCGCCGGCGTGCCGGAGAAGACGATGCGCCCGCCATCCGCGCCGGGCCCGGGGCCCATCTCCAGCAGCTGGTCGGCGGCCAGCATGAGCTGCGGGTCATGCTCCACCACCAGCAGCGAGTTGCCGGCATCGCGCAGGCGCTGCAGCACGCCGATGACGCGGTCGAGGTCGCGGGCATGGAGGCCGACGCTCGGCTCGTCGAGCACGAACAGGGTGTTCACCAGCGAGGTGCCGAGAGCGGTGGTCAGGTTGATGCGCTGCACTTCGCCGCCCGACAGGGTGCGTGACTGGCGATCGAGGCTGAGATAGCCGAGGCCGACCTCGACCAGGTAGCCGAGGCGGCTCCTGATCTCGGCAAGCAGCAGCCCGGTCGCCTGGTCCAGCGGCGCCGGCAGGCGCAGTGCCTGGAAGAAGGCCTGTGCGCGCTGCAGCGGCAGCAGCATGAGGTCATGCAGGCACAGGCCGGGGAGCGTGGCGAGCAGCGCATCGCTGCCGGTGAAGCCCTCGGGCCGGAAGCGCCGCGCGGGGTCGAGCACGGCGTCGGCCTGTGCTGCCGTGCCGAGCCGCCACAGCAGCGGCTCGGGCTTCAGCCGCGCGCCACGACAGGCAGGGCAGGTGGAGTAGGAGCGGTAGCGCGCGAGCAGCACGCGCACGTGCATGCGGTAGGCCTTGCCCTCCAGCCAGGTGAAGAAGCGGCGCACGCCATACCACTTGCCCTCGGCGCGGCTGCCCTCGCCATCGATGACCCAGCGCTGCTGCCCGGCATCCAGTTCCCGCCAGGGGGTCTGTGTCGGCACGCCGCGCTGGCGCGCGAAGCGCAGCAGGTCGTCCTGGCACTCGTGGTAGCTCGGGCTCTGGAACGGCTTCACCGCGCCGGCCGCCAGGCTCAGCGAGCCGTCGGGGATCACCAGCCCGTAGTCGATGCCCATGGTGCGGCCGAAGCCGCGGCAGGTCTCGCAGGCGCCGGCGGGCGAATTGAAGGAGAACGCGGCGGGACCCGGTTCGCGGTAGTGGATGTCGCAGCCGGCGCAATGCAGGTCCGCCGAGAAGCGCAGGGGCGTGCCGGGCTCACCACCCTCAAGCGGCCAGGCGGCGAGGCGGCCGCGGCCGAGTTCGAAGGCTTTTTCCAGCGCCTCGATGAGCCGGCCGCGGCTGGCCGCCTCCAGCCGCACGCGGTCGAGGATCACCTCCAGGCGCTGGCCATCCTGGCGGTGGATGCGCTCGTGCCCCTGGCGGGCGAGAAGCCGGGTGACCTCGTCGACCGTGAAATTGTCCGGGACGATCACCGGGGCGGTGATCATCACCCGGCCCGCATCCGCCATCGCCGACTGCAATGCCGCCGCCACCGAATCGGGACTGTCGCGCGTGACGCGCTGGCCGCACTGGCGGCAATGCAACGCAGCGGCCCGGGCGTAGAGCAGCTTCAGGTGGTCGGCGAGCTCGGTCATGGTGCCGACGGTGGAGCGCGAGGTGCGCACCGGGTTGGTCTGGTCGATGGCGATCGCCGGCGGCATGCCGTCGATGCGCTCCACCCGGGGCTTGTCCATCCGGTCGAGGAACTGCCGCGCGTAGGGCGAGAAGGTCTCGACGTAGCGGCGCTGGCCCTCGGCGTAGAGGGTGTCGAAGGCCAGCGAGGACTTGCCCGAGCCGCTGACGCCGGTGACCACCACCAGCCGGCCGAGGGGCAGGTCGAGATCGAGGTTGCGCAGGTTGTTCTGGCAGGCGCCGCGGATGGCGATGACGCCCGGATCCGTGCCCGGGGGCGTGGCGTGGCTGGCTGGCTTCGGGCGTCGCTTGGGCATGATTCTGGCGGGCGGGTGGATCGCCCAATATAAATGAGGCCCGGCCGCCGCGGACAGGTGCCCACCCTGCGCAAAGCGGCTATGATTCGCGCCCGGAATACCCACGCCAAGGCAGCGAGGAGCCGTCCCGATGCAACCCGACCTGGCAGGCCGGCTCTACCATGTCATCGACACCAGCGGCTTCGACCGCGCGCTCCTCGACGAGCTCTGCGAGCTGACCACCCGGGTGCGCAACATCGCCAAGACCACGGCCGGCGCCCAGGCACTGCAGGCGCTGCTGCCCCATGCCCGCGCCATGCTCTACTTTCCGCAGCCCTCGACGCGGACCTTCCTCTCGTTCAACAACGCCTGCCACATCCTCGGCATCCGCACCAGCGAGATCCGCGACCCGGCGACCTCCTCGGAAGTGAAGGGCGAGAGCTTCGACGACAGCATCCGCACCTTCAGCTCCTACGTGGATGTCATCATCATGCGCACCCCCGAGGCGGGCTACGCGGCCCGCGCCGCCGCGCAGATGGACCGCATCCCGCGGCCGGTGCCCATCGTCAACGCCGGTTCGGGCAAGGACCAGCACCCCACCCAGGCACTGCTGGACATCTACACCCTGGGGCGCAGCTTCGCCGACCGCGGCGGCATCGACGGCAAGACCATCGCCATGATGGGTGATCTCAAGCGCGGCCGCACGGTGCGCTCGCTCTGCGGCCTGATGCGCAACTACCGCGATGTGCGCCTGGTGCTGGTGGCCCCCGAGGCCTTCGCCATGGAGGATGACGTCAAGGCGCGGCTGCGCGCGCAGGGCATTCCCTTCACGGAAACCAGCCGGCTCGCCGATGTGCTGCCGGAGATAGATGCCCTCTACGTGACGCGCATCCAGACCGAGTGGGACACGGCCGGCGAGTCCCGTGGCGTCGATTACGCGCAGTTCAGCGTCAACCCCGGCAACCTGCCGCTGCTCAAGCACGACGCCATCATCATGCACCCGCTGCCGCGCGGGCCGGAGATCGATCCGGCGGTGGACGATGACCCGCGTGCCATGTACTGGCGCCAGGAGCGCAATGGCATGTGGATGCGGGTGGCGATCCTCGTCAAGATATTCCGGCTGGAGGATCGTATCGCCGCGCTGGCGGCAGCGGTTGCGCCAGAGGCTCCGCGTCCGGCGTAGCGGGCGGGGCGACCATCGCCGCCGCCGGGCGCACCAGCACGCTGCCCTGCACGCTCTGCAGCGGGGACATCAGGTCGCGCGGGGTGAGCGGCGTGGCCATGCGCTGCTCGACCCAGTCGAGGAGCGGCGCCCAGCCCTCCAGGTCCTTGGCTGCCTGCGTGTGCGGCAGTTCGTGGATGCCGAGGCCCTGCTCGGCGGCATGCACGTAGGTCTGGCTGTCGCGCAGTTTCGCCACCACCGGGATGTTCAGCGACTCGAGGAAACGCATCAGCCGCCGGTAGGCGAGCGTGTTCTCGCGCACGCGGTTGGCGATGACGCCGAGCCTGCCCATGCGGCGGCTGACTTTGGCGACCAGCAGCAGGTCGGTGACCAGCTGCGATACCGCGTGGATGTCCATGTCCGATGGCAGCACCGGCACCAGGATGGCATGGGCGCCGCGGGTGAACTGCGACAGCCGCTGCGAGGACAGGGCAGCCGGTGTATCCACCACCAGCTGGCGCACCTCGGGCGGGATGCGCAGCTGGAAGCTGCGCGTCACCCGCGGATTGGTGGCGAATGCCGCCACGCTGTAGATGTAGGGCCTCTCCTGCGGGCGGTTGTGGACCCAGCGCATTGCCGAGGCCTGCTGGTCGAAGTCCATCAGCGCCGTCTTGCGCTCCTGCGAGGCGAAGTACGCCGCGAGATTCGCCGCGACCGTGCTTTTGCCGGACCCGCCCTTCGGGTTCAGCAGCACGATCTTGCGCAACTCCGGATGGCCGGGGATGTTGAGCAGCATGCGGCTATTATCGGCGCTTGCCGGCCGGAACTTAAGTCAACCCGCCGCCTCGCCCCGCCGGGCGTCGCGCGCGCGTTGCAGCAGCGTCCGCAGCAGGCGCCGCAGGCTGTCGCGGGCCGCCTCCGGCTCGCCGAGCGCCGGCAGCACGTCGGCGAT
>JAANMW010001101.1_pt1 | contig 29798 bp, 22 predicted proteins | sample 7279671 | NCBI WGS metagenome assembly JAANMW01 (sample SAMN14094541, study PRJNA606508) | bioreactor metagenome | isolation source: A lab-scale SPAN reactor treating ammonium-rich wastewater day 247 | place: Ireland: Galway | collected 2017-09-19 | reverse complement strand
CGCCGCTGCCGCCGATGCACTCCATGGCCTCGTAGGCGTGGCCCGGCGTGCGCTTGCAGATCCAGTATTTGCCCACGGCGGTCACCAGGCGCACCAGCAAGTCTTCGTGGCGGTCCTCGCGGTGGTCGAGCGCGCGCGCCACGCGCATGGAGAGCGTCATTGCTGCCTCGCTCTCCAGCGCCAGGTCGGCCAGCACGTTCTGCATCAGCGGCTGTTGGTTGAGGCGCGCGCCAAAGGCGCTGCGGTGCGCGCAGTGGTGCAGCGCCTGCGACAGCGCCATGCGCATGCCCGCGCTCGAACCCACCATGCAGTCAAAGCGCGTCATGGCCACCATTTCGATGATGTTGCGCACGCCACGCCCTTCCTCGCCCACCATCCAGGCCAGCGCGCCGCGCAGTTCGGTTTCGCTCGACGCGTTGGAGGCGTTGCCCATCTTTTTCTTCAGGCGCAGCACCTGCATGGGGTTCTTGCTGCCGTCCGGGCGCCAGCGCGGCAGCAGGAAGCACGACAGGCCCTTGTCGGTGTGCGCCAGCACCAGGAAGGCGTCGCACATGGGGGCCGAGACGAAGTATTTGTGGCCCACCAGCTCATAAGCCTGGCCGGGGCCGCCTTGCGCCACGGGGTAGGCGCGTGTGCTGTTGGCCTGCACGTCCGATCCGCCCTGCTTCTCGGTCATGGCCATGCCAATGGTCACGCCCTGCTTTTGCTCGACCGGAATATTGCGCGGGTCGTACACGCGGGCGGTGATTTTGGGTTCCCACAAGGCAGCCAGATCGGGTTGGAGGCGCAGCGCCGGAATGGCGGCAAAGGTCATGGTGATGGGGCAGCCGTGGCCGGCCTCCACCTGGGCTTGCAGGTAGTTGCCAGCGGCACGCGCCACGTGGGCGCCGCCCTTGGGGTCGGTCCAGGGCGAGGAATGCAAACCGTGCTCGATCGCCGTGCCCATGAACTGGTGGTAGGCCGGGTGGAATTTGACCAGGTCGATGCGGTTGCCAAAGCGGTCGTGTGTTTCCAGCTCGGGTTGGAACTTGTTGGCCAGGTTGCCCTGCTCCAGGTAGTCGGCCGAACCGGTGAGCTGGCCGAACCGGTGCAGCTCGGCGTCGGCCCAGGCCGCGCCCTCGCGCTGCACGGCTTCGCGCAGCGCGGTGTCCTGGGCGTACATGTTGTAGTTGGCGAGCTCGCAGGAGACGTTCTCGACCACATGGGTGTTGGCCAGGTAGCGGGTGTTCAGGGTGGTGTCGTCAAGGGCGTTCATGGTGTTGTCTCCGGAGTGAAATCATGTCGGTTGTCTATCGCGCCGCAAGCCACCCGCAGCCGCGCCTTGCGGGGCGCTGTGTCGGGGGTGGGCAGGGTGTCGTAGAAGCGGTTCCAGATAGCGCGGCCCGCCGCGTCGAAGGCGTGCACGCTGTGGATGAAAGCCTGGCGCAGCGCACCCTCCACCATGGGCTCGGGCAGCAGCGGGTCGTAGACGAGCTGGCGGATGGCCGCACCGCCGAGAAAGAAGGATTCGCGTGCGGCCTGTGGCGTGGGCAGGTGCGCCGCACCGGCCAGCCAGGCCTCGAGGCGCTGTTGCGTGGCGCGGTAGGCGCGGTTGAGGGCGGCGCCGTCCCACAGCAAGTCCACCGCGGCTTCGGTCGCCGCGTCGAGCGAGGTGCAGCCGCAGACCACGGCCTGTGGCTCCAGCCCCAGCGTGTGCAGACGCTCGCGGATGGCGGCTATGTCCTGCTCGATGTTGTCAGGGCGCAGGTAAAGGTCGCGCTGCAGCTCGGCAAATCCCAGCAGGTGCAGGGCGCGCTCGCGCTGTTGGGTGGCGCTGCGGTCGCTGCGTGCCAGTGCGCCGCAGTGCACGGCCACGTATTGCCCGTTCCAGGGGCGCAGGCGCTGTTCGGCGTGGCGCCAGTTCGCCACATCCCGCGCCAGGCTGCGCGCCGCCGGGCCCAGGCGGTAGGCGCCGCGCTCGGTGGTCAGCACCATGTCCTGCGCGGCCAACCGCGCCAGGGTTACGCGCACATGGTTTTCGCTGAGACCGAACACCGCGCATGCGGCCACGGCATGGCTGACGGGCAGCGGCTCGTCGCCGCTGGCCAACAGCAACTCGAGCAGCAGGTGCTTGGGCTGTACCTTGGGTTCGGGTGTGCGGCAGGAAGGCATGGCGGTAAATATTACACAAATAATATGAAATTGCAATTATGTGTAATGAAACAGCGCAAGCCTCAGCGGTCCATCCTCCGGCGCGGTGCTGTCTGCTCTGTCCGAAGCGACGGCAGCCGCGCCAAAACCACCATCACCTGCGTGAACCCATCGGGTGCATGCGGGCTGCAGAAGCTGCAGGCAAACTACTGTCGGCCGCTAGCAACCGGCCTTCACGGAAGCTGGGATGGTTCCATTGCCGCTTCGCCTGCCATGGCTCTGCTAACTTCAGGCTTTTTTGGCCTCTGGCGCTTTCGCAGTAAGCGTAGCAAGCTATTATTTTGAAAGCGTTGCGCAGCCTCTCTTGCGTAGCGAGAGCGTAGGAATCGGAAATGTTGGAAGAGATACTGACCTTTTGGTTTAAGGAAATTGATCAAGACCAGTGGAGGTGTTTTGATCCGTCCTTCGATGCCTTGTTAAGGAAGCGCTTTGGGGATGTCCTGCAACAAGCCGCTGCTGGCGAGTTGTTCGTCTGGCGTGGAACCGCCAGAGGGCGTTTGGCCGAAATTGTCGTGTTGGACCAGTTCTCACGGAATATTTACCGCGGCACGCCGTTGGCCTTTGCCCAGGACTCGATGGCGCTGGCCTTGGCGCAGGAAGCAGTGTCGGCAGGCCTTCTGTTCAAACTCGATGCAGAGGAATGCGGCTTCCTCCTCATGCCTTACATGCACAGCGAGTCCCGGGTCATTCACGTACAGGCTGAAACTTTGTTCCAACAGCATGCGCCGTCTCGGTACGAACCTGAACTGCGGCACAAGGCCATCGTCGATCGATTTGGGCGCTATCCCCACCGGAACAAGATACTGGGCCGCGTCTCTACGGCAGAAGAAATTGAATTCCTCAAATTACCGGGGTCCAGCTTCTAGCTCTGAATAACCCAAAGCGCAAGACCGTGCCAGCTTGCCGCAGCAGCCCAGCGGGCGCCCTACACAGGCCACACCACCCCGTTGTCGTTGAGGATGCCGTCCAGCGGCAGGTCGTGTGGCTCGGGCTCAAAGTCGTCCAGATAGCCTTGGGTGTAGCCCAGCCCCACCGTAAAAGGGCGGGGCTGCAGCGTGGCCAGGGTGCGGTCGTAGAAGCCACCGCCGTAGCCCAGCCGGTAGCCGCCTGGCCCATAGCCCACGCAGGGCACGAAGAGCAGTGTGGGCACGATCAGCTCGGTGCCCTTGGGTTTGGGGATGCCGTAGGCGTCCTCTTCCATCTCGCAACCAGGGTACCAGGCGTGGAAGGTCAGCGTCTTGTGCTGCTTGTTCACCACCGGCAGGCCAATGCGGCGCAACTGCGATTCATCGAGCAGTTCTCCGTCTTCCTTCCAGCGGTGCAATGCGGGCAGGGGGTCGAATTCGCCCTTGATCGGCCAGTAGGCGCCGATCACGCTATCGGGGCGCCCGATCAGCCAGATGCGCATGGCCTGTTGTAACAAGTCGGCGCGCTGTAGGCGGTCGGGCATGTTCAAGCGTTGTTCCACCAGAGTGCGCCGCAGGGCTGCTTTGTCCATCACATAATCCCCCAATGTATTCACTGAAGATTCTGACACCGCTTCTGGCCTGTGCGTGGCTGGCATTGGGAACGCCCCCGGCGCAGGCACAAAACCGTGCCGATGATGCCGTGCTGGAGATGCAGCAGGCCTTTCGCAAGGGCGACCGCAAAAAGCTCGAACAGCTCCTGCCCACCGTGCGCGGCCATGCGCTGGAGCCCTGGGCGGCCTACTGGACGCTCAAGGCCCGGCTGAACGAGGCCACCGACGCCGAGGTGCAGGCCTTTCTGCAGCGCTACGCTGGCTCCTACCAGGAAGACCGCCTGCGCAACGACTGGCTGCTGCTGCTGGGCCAGCGCCGCGACTGGGCGCAGTTTGCCGCTTACCACCCCCAGTACCGCATGCAGGACGACCGCGAGGTGCGCTGCTATGCCTTGCTGGTCGATCAGATCAAAGGCACAGCTCCGGCCAACGCCGGTGACGACGTGCAGAAAACCTGGTTTGCGCTGCGCGATGCCGACGATGGCTGCACCCATGCGGCCAGCCAGTTCTATACCGACCGCAAGATCAGCGCCCTGGATGTCTGGCGCAAGGCCCGCCTGGCGGTCGAGGCCAACCGCCCGCGCGCTGCGCGCAACGCCGTCGAAATTGTGGCGCCCGAGTCGTTGGACAAGATGCGCGAACTGCTCGATGCGCCGACCAAATACCTGCGCGCCCATTCCACGGCGGGCGGCAAGGTGCGCCAGGAACTGGTGTTGCTCGCGCTCATCAAGCTGGCCACCAGCGATGTCGATGCCGCAGTCGCGCAGCTCGACAGCAAATGGGGCGTGCACCTCTCACCCGAAGAACGCAACTGGGCCTGGGGCGTGATGGGCAAGGCGGCGGCGCAGCGGCTCTCGTCCGATGCGCCCGGCTACTTTGCCAATGTGACCCGTGACACCGACTTGAGCGACGACCAGCTTGCCTGGAAGGTGCGCGCTGCGCTGCGCGCAGGGCAGTGGACCGTGGTGCGCAAAGCGGTCGACGCCATGAGCGAAGAAGCCCGCCAGGACAGCACCTGGGTGTACTGGAAAGCCCGCGCCCTGCTGGCCGGCCGCCCCCAGGAGGCCGAGCGCGCACAGGCGCAGCGGCTGCTGCAGAGCATTGCCGGAACGCGCGGCTTTTATGAGCAGCTGGCGCTCGAAGAATTGGGCCAGCGCGTCACGCTGCCCCCCGCGCCCGCGCCCCTGACCGACGAGGAAAAGGCCGCCGCCAAAGCCAACCTGGGCCTGAACCGGGGGCTGTACGCGATCTTGATGGGCTTGCGATCCGAGGGCGTGCGCGAGTGGAACTACACCACCAACCTGCACGACAACGGCGGCATGTCCGACCGCGCCCTGCTGGCCGCCGCCGACTTCGCCTGCCAGCAGCAGGTGTGGGACCGCTGCATCAACACCAGCGAACGCACGCGCAGCCTGATCGACATGCAGCAGCGCTTTCCCATGCCGTTCCAGAGCGCCGTGGTCGAGCGTGCCCAGGCCATCGGGCTGGACCCGGCCTATGTGTACGGCCTGATCCGGCAGGAAAGCCGCTTCATCATGGACGCGCGCTCGCACGTCGGTGCCTCAGGCCTGATGCAGGTGATGCCGGCCACCGCCCGCTGGACCGCCAAAAAGATCGGCCTGACCGATTTCCGGCCCGAGCAGCTCAACCAGCGCGACACCAACATCGCCATCGGCACGGCCTACCTCAAGCTGGCGCTGGACGACTTTGCCGGCTCCATGCCCCTGGCTGCTGCCGCCTACAACGCAGGCCCGGGCCGCCCGCGCAACTGGCGCAACGGCGCCGTGCTCGACGCCGCCATCTGGGCCGAGAACGTGCCCTTTGCCGAGACGCGCGACTACGTGAAGAAGGTGCTGGCCAACACCACCAACTACGCGGCGCTCATCACGGGCCAGCCCCAGTCGCTCAAAAGCCGCCTGGGCACCATCGGTCCGCGCAAAACGGCGGAGCCCGAGGCGAACAAGGACTTGCCTTGAGGTTTTGATGTTTTTGGCCTCTAGCGCTTATGGGGTAAGCGCTAGCAGCTATTTTTAGCATAGCAAATGCATTGCAGCGCAGGCCAGCGCCTTGCCGGGTTTCTGCCTAAGATGGCGACCATGCTCACCGTTCACCACCTTGAAACCTCGCGCTCGCAGCGCATCCTCTGGCTTTTGGAAGAACTGGGCGTGCCCTACGAGCTCAAGGTCTATGCGCGCGACCCGCGCACCCGCCTCGCGCCGGCGGCGCTGCGCAAGGTGCACCCGCTGGGCAAGTCGCCCGTCATTACGGACAAGGGCGAGACGATTGCCGAGTCGGGCGCCATCATCGAATACCTGGTGGAAACCTATGGCGCCAGCGCCACGGGCGACATGGCCCACCTGCAGCCCGCGCCCGGCACGCCCGAGCACCGGCGCAGCCGCTTCTGGATGCACTACGCCGAGGGCTCGCTGATGAATTGGCTGGTGATGAAGCTGGTGTTTGTCAGCATTCCGGGCCAGCCCATGCCCTTTTTCGCCAAGCCGATTGCACGGGCCTTGTGCGCCAAAGTGCAGCAGCAGCTCATCGATCCCAATGTTGAAGCGGGCCTGGCCTATATGGAAGACCACCTGGGCCGCCACCGCTGGTTTGCGGGTGAGCACCTGAGCATGGCGGATTTTCAGATGAGTTTTGCCGTCGAGGCAGCGCTCTCACGCGGTGCCAAGGCGGCCGAACGCCCCCATTTGCAGGCCTACTGCGCGCGCATGCAAGCCCGGCCTGCGTACCAGCGCGCCATCCAGAAAGGCGGGCCGGTGGTGATGGCAATGTGAGCCTGGCCTTGGTACCCAGCGACTTGCCGGGTCAGAGGTTGATGAGCAGATCGCCCTCGCGCCGCGCAGCGCCCGATCGCACCAGTTCGTTCATCAGCCCTTCCAGCCATTCGCTCTGGCTGCGATCACTGAAATGCCGTTCGTGCATAGCGCCGAAGTAGGGTGTGGCATCGGTCCAGGCGCGCAGGTCCGTCACCGAGATTTCTTGCCATTCGAGCAGCTTGTACTTGAGCAGTACCTTGGCCGCGTAGAGCGCGTGTTTGAGCGGTTGCTGCACAAAACCATCGAGCCGCTTGCGCGCTACGCCCAGAGCACGCGGGGCGTCGTGGAACACCGGGCCGTGGCCGGGGATGACGGTGCGTGGCGCCAACTTCTCGATCAGGTCGAGGGTGTCTGACACCTCGGCGAAGGCCTGCGCACCCTCCAGTTCAGGGAAGACCACGCCAAAGCCGTTTTCCCACAGCGCATCGGCCGAGATCAGGATGCGGTCTTGCGGCTCGAACAACACGACCGAATGCGGGTCGTGCCCCGGGGCGGCATGCACCTGCCAGGGTGTGTCGCCCAGCAGCACCTCGGTGTCCGGCTCCAGCACCGCGTCGCAGCGGAACTGCGGGCATTCCTGTCCCGTGGGGGTGTAGCTCAGAGCGTAGGGGTCCCAATGGCGCACATGCTCGGCCTGCCCGGGAGGGATGGCGGTCTGCACACCAGGCCAGGCCGCCTGCAGTGCGGCGTTGCCGCCGCAGTGGTCGCTGTGCAGGTGCGTGTTGAGGATGCGCGAGAGCGGTTGCTCGCCCAGGGCCGAACGCACCAGTGCCACGGTTTGCGCAGCATGGCTGCAGTAGCCCGTATCCACCAGCGCATTGCCCGAACGTTTTCCCATGAACAGGATGTTGTTGGACGACAGCCAGCCGCGTTCAAAAACAGTGATTTCGGGCGGTAGCGTAGGAACAGTATGCGTCATAGGCTATTGAATAGAGAGTGAATCCATGGGCGCGGCCCAGGCCAGCGACCGCCGCGCAAGGGCCGCCAAGCCGTTCAAGCGGCGCAGCCGCTTAGGGGGTTGTCCTCAGCTCGCGCCGCAGGATTTTGCCGACATTGGTCTTGGGCAGGTCGTCGCGGAATTCGATGTACTTGGGCCGCTTGTAGCCGGTGAGGTTGTCGTGGCAGTAGCGCACCACATCGTCCTCGGTCAGTGCCGGGTCGCTGCGCACCACAAACACCTTCACGGCCTCGCCTTGCTTCTCATCGGCGATGCCCACGGCAGCGCATTCGAGCACGCCGGGGCAGGTAGAGATGACGTTCTCAATTTCGTTCGGGAAGACGTTGAAACCGCTGACCAGGATCATGTCCTTCTTGCGGTCGATGATGCGTGTGAAGCCCTCGGCGTCCATGATGCCGATGTCTCCCGTGCGCATGAAGCCGTCTTGCGTGAAGGCCTTGGCATTCTCTTCGGGCTGGTTGTAATAGCCTGGGGTGACGTTGGGGCCGCGGATGCAGATTTCGCCCGATTCGCCCTGGGGCACGCTGTTGCCAGCGTCGTCCTTGATGGCGATGTCGATGCCAGGCAGCGGCAAGCCAATGTTGCCGCTGAACTCGGTGTTGTTCACCGGGTTGTTGGTGCCGATGGCGCAGGTCTCGCTCATGCCCCAGCCTTCGATCATGGTGTGGCCGGTCACTTTTTGCCACTGCTGCGCCGTGCCCTCGGACGCTGCCATGCCACCGGCCTGCGAGACGCACAGGTGCGAGAAGTCGAGCGCCCGGAACTGCGCGTTCTGCAGCAGCGCGTTGAACAGCGTGTTCACTGCGGGCAGCATGTGGAAGGGACGTTTCTTGAGCACCTCGACAAACTTGGGGATGTCGCGCGGGTTGGGGATCAGTGTCAGGTGGGAGCCCTGGCGGATGGCCAGCAGGCACAGCGTGAGCGCGAAGATGTGGTACAGCGGCAGCGCCGCGATATTGTTGGCCTTGGACAGGTCGCCCATCTTTGCCAGCGCCGGGGTGAACCAGGCCTCGGCCTGCAGCGTGGCGGCAACGATGTTGCGGTGCGTGAGCACCGCGCCCTTGGACAGGCCCGTGGTGCCGCCGGTGTATTGCAAAAATGCGATGGAGTCGAGGTTGGCCGGGCTGGGCTGCAGGCTGCGGCGCGCGCCCAGGGCCAGCGCCTTCTTGAAGCTGACCACCTTGCGCCCCTGGGACAGGGGCAGGCCGTAGGCCGGGACCATCTTGGCCAGGTGGCGCACGGCAAAGGTAATCCATTGGCCATACCAAAAGCCCAGCAGGTCGCCCATGGAGGCCATGACCACATGCTGCACGCCGGTGCGCTCGATGACCTCGGACAGCGTGTGGGCGAAGTTCTCCAGGATGACGATGGCAGTGGAGCCCGAGTCCTTGAGCTGGTGCTCCAGCTCGCGCGCGGTGTAGAGCGGGTTGACGTTGACGCAGGTGTAGCCCGCGCGCAGCACGGCGGCCATGGTCACGGCGAACTGCGGGATATTGGGCAGCATGATGGCCACGCGCGCACCGGGCTCCAGCCCCTGGCCTTGCAGCCAGGCCCCCAGCGCGGCACTGAGGCGGTCGAGCTCGCGGTACGACATCCAGCGCTCCATGCACACCGAGAAGGGGTTGGCTGCATGCGTACGCATCGCCTCTTCCAGCAGGTGTGCGGCCGAGCGGTACTGCTCGGGTTGCACGTCGTGGGGTACGCCTGCGGGGTAATTCTTCAGCCAGATCTTGTCCATGCGTGGTTCAACCGTCAAAAAGGGTGAGAGAGGTGGGGCACCATTGTTCAAGCAAGCGGATGCTTGCCGTTATCGGGCTTGTCCTAGGGTGGTGGCTAGTTCGGTCGCGCAGGCGACAGCGGGGGCGTCGAACATGGTCTGCATCAGTTGTGCCTCGCGCTCGTGCACCGTGGACAAAAATTGCTCGACCGCGCCGCGCTGGCGTGCCAGGGCGCCAAAGGTGTCAAAGCCTGTTTCCAGAAAATGCTGCAGCGCGCCCAGGCCCGCCGCCTGCGCGGGCTTGCGCATCATGCGCAGCATGGTGCGCAGGCCGGGCATGCGCGTGAGGCGTGTCAGGTCTTTGCCGATGGCGAGCACGCTATCGAGTTGCTGGTGGCGCGCATGGCGCTCGCCCACGGCGCGCCAGGCTGCCACATAGCGTGCGGCATCGGGCGTACTGGCAAGGGTGAGCCAGACGCGCCCCATGGCCTGGTCGAGATGCTCCGTTTGAGCATGCAGCACGCCCAGCGAGACGGCGGTCTGCACCACGGGCTTGGGGAACACCGTCTGCAGCGTGCCCGCGATGCGGCCAAACTGGTCGTCGCGGGCGGTGAAGTCGCCCGGGCTGTACAGCTCATCGAGAAAAAAGCGCGTGGCCGGCTCCACCATGGGGTTGGCCATGAGGTCGGCATAGGTGCCCATGAAGCGGCGGGACTGCAGTTGCTTGACCTCCAGCACCGCCTGGGCGAGTGCCGGGTCGCTCTGGCGGCTCAGGCGCAGGGCGGTCACGTCGGCGATGCAATTGCGGATGGTTTCAGCAGCGTCCATGGGCTCGGGTCAGGTTGCACAATGTGTCTTTCATTAGACCACTGCGCCACGCCATGATTGCCCGCCTGCAAACCCTTCTGACCCTGGGCATCGTGCTCGGCAACCTGGCCTGGCTGCTTGTCGTCTGGCCGCATTCGCCCGCATGGGCCTTGGGCGGCTTGGCGCTGGGCTGGCTGTTCTTTGGCCTGGTGATGGGCCTGCAGTTCATGCTGATGCACCACACCAACCGCGACGACCCGGCCCCGCGCGCCCGTGTGGCCCAGGTCTGGCGCGCCTGGTGGCGCGAGCTGGGTGTGGCGCTGGCGGTGTTTTGCTGGCGCCAGCCGTTTCGCAGCCAGTCGGTGCCCGACTGGCTACCGGGCGCGCCCACCGGGCGGCGTGGCGTGGTGCTGGTGCACGGCTTTGTGTGCAACCGGGGCCTGTGGCTGCCGTGGATGGGGCGCCTGCGCGCCAGCGGCCACGCTTACGTGGCCGTCAACCTGGAGCCGGTATTCGGCTCGATCGACGACTATGCGCCCCTGGTGGAGGACGCTGTGCGCCGCGTGACCGCAGCCACCGGCATGGCGCCGCTGCTCATCGGGCACAGCATGGGGGGCTTGGCCATCCGTGCCTGGCTGCGCACGTACCAGTCCGACACACGCATGCACCACGCCATCACCCTGGGTACGCCGCATGGGGGCACCTGGGCCGGACGCTTCTCGCGTGCGGTCAATGGCCGGCAGATGGCGCTGCATGGCGATTGGGTGGGTGCGCTGGGCGGCGCCGAGCCGCCGGGGCGTGCGGCGCTGTTTACCTGCTGGTATTCCAACTGCGACAACATCGTCTTCCCGGCCAGCACAGCAGCGCTGCCGGGCGCCAGCCACCGCTTGATCGAGGGTGTGCCCCATGTAGAAATGGCCTGCCATCCCACGGTGGTGCAGGCTTGCCTGGAGGCACTGGCGTAGCTGGAGACGAATATTGTGAGGATCAAATCACAGTTTTGTGCAGCCACTCGGCAAAGGCAGCGCATTCCCAGCGGTCCATGGTGCCGGTGCGCCAGCACAGGTAGTGCGCGTGGGGGCTGGGCACGTCGGTGTCGAACAGGCGCACCAGGGTGCCGTTCTCGATCCAGGGCGCACCCAGCTTGAGCCGTACCAGGGCCACGCCCATGCCGGCGGCGGCGGCGTCGCACATCAGGCCTACGTCGTTGAACTGCGAGCCCTCGCGCGGTTCGGGCCAGTCCAGGCCCACGGCCGAAAACCAGGTGCGCCAGGGCTCCAGGGGGCTGCGCAGCAGGGTGCCCACGTCCAGTTCATCGGGCCGCTCGAACGGGCCGTGCTCGCGCAGCCAGGCCGGTGATGCCAGGGGCGTGACCACATCGCGTGCGATTTCGGCGTGCTCCAGGTCGGCGTAGTGGCCGGTGCCAAAGCGCACGGTCAGGTCGGCATCTTCGGCGACCACGTCCAGCAGGGGGATGGAGATCTGCAGCGCCAGGTCGATCTCGGGGTACACCTCGGTGAACTGGCGCAGCCGGGGGATCAGGATGACGCGCGCAAACGTGGGCGTCACGGCCAGCTTCAGGCGCCGTTTGCCGGGGGTGCCGGTCATGCCTGGAAACCGCTGCAGCGCGCCCAGGCCTTCGCGCACATGGGCCAGGTAGGCAATGCCGTCGGTGGTGAGGGAGAAATCAGCCCGGCCAAACAGCTGCGTGCCCAGGATTTGCTCCAGCTGCTTGACACGGTGGCTGACCGCGCTGGGCGTGACGCACAACTCGTCGGCTGTGAGCGTGACGCTGCGCAGACGGGCCAGGGCCTCGAAGGTCAGCAGGCACTGGATGGGCGGAATGCGCCGTGCCCCGCTGCTGGTTGTCATGGGAGAAGAGCCCATGGTGGCAGACGGCCTTAGCGGAAGACCACGGTCTTGTGGCCGTTGAGCAGCACGCGGTGCTCGCTGTGCCACTTCACGGCGCGGGCCAGCACCTGGCTTTCAGTGTCGCGGCCCCGGGCGGTCAGGTCCTCCACGGTGTCGGTGTGGTCGGCGCGGGCTACGTCTTGCTCAATGATCGGGCCTTCGTCCAGGTCGGCCGTCACGTAGTGCGCTGTGGCGCCGATCAGTTTGACGCCCCGGTCATGCGCCTGGTAGTAGGGTTTGGCGCCCTTGAAGCTGGGCAGAAAGCTGTGGTGGATGTTGATGGCACGACCCGCCAATTTGGTGCACAGGTCATTGGACAGCACCTGCATGTAGCGCGCCAGCACCACCAGTCCGGCATCCTCGGCTTCGATGATGTCGTACTGCCGTGCCTCGGCCTGGGCCTTGGTGGCTGCCGTCACGGGGATGTGGTGGAAGGGGATGTTGTAGCTGGCAGCGAGCTGGTAGAAGTCGCGGTGGTTGCTGACGATGGCGCGAATGTCCACCGGCAGCAGGCCTGACTTCCAGCGGAACAGCAGGTCGTTGAGGCAATGGCCTTCGCGGCTGACCATGATCACGGTGCGCAGCGGTTCGGCTGTGGCGTGCAGGTTCCAGCGCATCTGGTGTGGTTCGGCAAAGGCCTGCAGGCGCTCGCGCAGCGTGGCCTGGTCGTGGCGGTCGCAGGCAAATTGCACGCGCATGAAGAACAGGCCGGTGTCGTGGTCGTTGAACTGGGCGGCTTCTTCGATGTTGCCGCCGTGCTCCAGCAAAAAGCCGGAAACAGCGTGCACCAGGCCCAGTCGGTCGGGGCAGGAGAGGGTGAGAACGTAGGCGGGGAGTTTCATAGCAGCGCCATTGTCGCAGCACCGCCCGAGTGTGCGTGCTCAGCGTGCGGGCGCGGGTTGCCAGCGCTCGCGCAGGGTGGCGCAGGCATCGTCGGGCGGCAGACTGGGCGTCTGCTGTACCAGATGCGCTGCGTTTTTGATAGCTGGTTCCGCTGGTCCAGCATGCGCTATGACCACTTTTTGCTTGATATTTTCAGGCAGGTGCAGCGGCACACCCAGGCCGCGCTCGACATGGCCTGCGCCCGCCACCAGCAGCACCACTTGGCCGCTGTGCAGGGCAGATGCGACGGTGCGGGCCATGTGCAGGTCGCGTGCCACTTGTACGCGCACCATGCCCGGGATACGGCTCTCGGGCAGCAGGCCGCAGTGGCCGTCGCGCACGGCCTGCTGCTGGCGTGCCCGCTGGGCGGGGGTGAGCAAGGCGTCGAGTGGGGTCTGGTCCAGCGTGGCGCGCAATGTGCTGCGGGGCAGGTTGCCGCCCAGCACGGGCACTCCGGCGCGTACGGCTGCCATGACCACGGGGCCATACGCAGACCAGGGCCAGGCGTTTGTGTCCCAGGCGAGGGCCGTTTGCACCTGCGCTTCGTCAGCGCCGGACGCCAGCGCACGGGTGTCGTGGCCTTGTTCGGCCATCTCGATGACCAGGGCGGCCAGCAGCCCGCGTTCGGTCAGCCAGGCCACAGCCTGCCGCTCCAATTGCTGGTGCTGCGGAGCATCGTGTTTTTCGCCCAGCAGCAGCACATCTGTGGGCAGCAGGGTTTGCAGAACGCCGGGCCAGGGGGGTGTGGGCGGCGAAGCCGTGCGCAGTGCGCAGCCGGAGGCCAACACCAGCAGCGCCAGGAGGGCGGTGTGGCGGCGCCAGCGAGGGAGAAGCGGAAGAGACAGCATGGCTGCGCATGCTACGCGCACCGGGCCGGGCCTGGCGTTTAAAACCCCATCTCTTACACTGCGCCCATGCGCGCGAAAACCACCCTCACCACCAAGCTGCTGGCGACCGGGTGCGGCTTTTTGCTGCTGGCGCTGACGTCCATCGGCCTGACGCTGTGGATCACCTGGAAGCTCGAAGGGGGCGCTGCCGCAGTGAACGAGGCGGGACGCCTGCGCATGCTCACGGTGCGCATGGCGTTGGCCATACAGACGAACGGCCCCGACGAACTGCGCGTGCTGGCGCAGCGCTTTGACACCAGTCTGGAACTGCTGCGCACAGGTGACTCGTCGCGCCCGCTCTTCGTGCCCTGGAGCGACGATGCGCGTGGGCACTTTGCAGAGATTAACGATGACTGGCAACTCACGCGGGCGCAGTGGTTGGGTGCGACGCTCCCGCCTGCGGCCGAGGCCGTAACGCACGCTGACGCAGTCGTTTCGCGCATGGACCGGTTCGTGGAGGCGATTGAAGTGCAGATCGCCCGCTGGACAGCGGCGCTGCATGTGTTTCAACTGTTCATGATGGGGCTGGCCATTTTTGCCGCTGTGGCTTTCATGGCGGTGAGTTTTTTGGTGGTGCTGATACCGGTGGCACGGCTGCAGCAGGCATTGGCAATGGTGCGCCAGGGTGACCTGAGCACCCGCCTGCCGGTGGACACGGAAGACGAGTTTGGTCAGCTGGCTGCCGGGTTCAATCTGATGGCGCATGCCCTGCAAACCTCGCACGACGACCTGGAGGGCAAGGTGCGCGAGAAGACGGCCAGCGTCGAAATCAAGAACCAGCGGCTGGCCGCGTTGTACGAGGTGAGCGCCCAGGCCGCTGAGGCGGGCAGCCTGTCCGTGCTGGCCAATGGTTTTGTGCAGCAGGTGCGCCGTGTGGTAGGCGCTGATGCGGCGGTGGTGCGCTGGTCCGACGAGGGCAATGAGCGTTATGTGATTTTGGCGGCGGACGGCATGCCTGAGTCCATGGTGGAGCAGGAGCATTGCCTGCACGCGGGCAACTGCCTGTGCGGGCCTACGGCCGAACGGGCGCACACCCGGGTCATTCCCATCACCCCTCAGCAGACCATGGTGCTGCCGCATTGCCAGGAGGCTGGCTACCAGACGATGGTGGCCATTCCCGTGGTGTTGCAGCACCGCTTGTTGGGCGAGATCAACCTGTTCTTCCGTACGGTCGTGGAATTGACGACAGAGATGCGCGAATTGGTGGAAGCCATGGTGCGCCACCTGGCCAGCTCCATGGAGAGCCTGCGCGCCGCCGCGCTGGAGCGTGAGGCCGCCGTGTCCGAGGAGCGCAGCCTGCTGGCACGCGAACTGCATGATTCGATTGCCCAGTCGCTGGCTTTTCTCAAAATACAGACCCAGCTGCTGCGCGATGCCGTGGCCAAGGGCAACATCCAGGCGCGTGACCGCAGCATGGCCGAGCTGGACGTGGGGGTGCGTGAATGCTATTCCGACGTGCGCGAACTCCTGGTGCACTTTCGCACCCGCACCAGCGAGGAAGATATCGAGGCGGCCCTGCGCTCAACGCTGTCCAAGTTCGAGCACCAGACCGGCGTGGCCACGTCACTGAGCATGTCGGGCCATGGCCTGCCACTGGCGCCGGATGTACAGATCCAGGTGCTGCACATGCTGCAGGAATCGCTCTCCAACGTGCGCAAGCACTCGGGCGCCAGCCGCGTTGAGCTGCGCGTGTACAGGCACCCCCGTTGGCGCTTCGAGGTGCAGGACAACGGCACAGGTTTCGAGGTGGCCGAGCACTCGCCCGACTCCTTGCACGTCGGCCTGGGCATCATGCGTGAGCGCGCCCAGGGTATTGGCGCCCAGGTGCAGGTGCGGTCTGCCGTGGGCGACGGAACCACCGTGGTCATCGAATTGCCCGAGATGCCGGGCCACACCCGCCCGGTGGTGGCGCCGCTCGCCATGCCCAACCCCGAAGCCCATGCCTGACATGCAGAATGTTTCCATTTTGGTGGTGGATGACCACACCCTTTTCCGCCGCGGTCTCATTGCCCTGCTGGAGCAGTACCCGGGCCTGCAGGTGGTGGGCGAGGCGGGAGACGCCGCGCAGGCACTGCGGCTGGCACCCGCGCTGCAGCCCGACATCATCTTGCTGGACAACCATCTTCCCGGGGTGGCCGGGATCGATGCGGTGCAGGATCTGCGCAAACTCGCGCCCGCTGCCCGGGTGCTGATGCTCACGGTGAGCGAGGACGCGCAGGATCTGGCTACGGCCCTGCGCAATGGCGCGCAGGGTTATCTGCTCAAGACCATCGATGGCGACCTGCTGGCGCAGGCGATCCGCCGCGCCGCGTGCGGCGAGCCGGTGGTCAGCCCGGAGCTCATGGGCAAGCTCGTGGCGGCCTTCCAGTCCCAGGGTGAGCCGGTGCCAACGCTGCCTGCCGTGCAGGTGCCCGCGCCCGAGGATTCCACGCCACTGTCTCCGCGCGAGGAAGAGGTGCTGCGCGAAATCGCCCGGGGCGCCAGCAACAAGGAAATTGCCCGCACGCTGGACATCGCCGAGACCACCGTCAAGATCCATGTCCAGCACATCCTGCGCAAATTGGGCTTGTCGTCGCGCGTCCAGGCGGCGGTGTATGCGTCGGATCGGGGGCGTGTCGAATAACCCACTGGTGCGGCCATAGTTCTTTCGAACGATGGTCTTGGGTATCCCCCTAGTTCTTTTGCCCTGCCTGAACCTCCCAGGCGAAGGATAGGCAAACCTTGGGTGATGCATCACGATACAAGCACTCATATTTGAGAGGTATCGTGCACATGGCAAACACACCGCTTCCCGCGGGCGACAGTCCGCAAAGAACCCGCCAGGCGTGGTCCGTGCTGATCGTCAGCACCCTGTCCTTCACAGTCTGCTTCATGGTCTGGATGATGTTTGGCGTGATCGGCATTCCGATCAAGAAAATGCTGGACCTCAATGCCACCCAATTCGGTTTGCTGATGTCCATGCCGGTGCTCACCGGCTCGCTGTCGCGTGTGCCCCTGGGCATCTGGACCGACCGTTACGGTGGCCGTATTGTCATGGCGGGTGTGATGGCCGCCACCATTCCGGCCATCTGGCTCATGAGCTATGCCACCCAGTACTGGCACTTTCTCACCATTGGCCTGTTCGTCGGCTTGGCCGGAGGGTCTTTCTCGGTGGGCACGCCCTATGTGGCCCGCTGGTTTCCTAAAAACCGCCAGGGCACGGCCATGGGCGTGTATGGCGCGGGCAATTCGGGTGCTGCTGTGAACAAGTTCGTGGCCCCTGTTTTGCTGGTGGCCTTTGGCTGGACCATGGTGCCGCAGGTGTACGCCGCCATCATGTTGGGCGCGCTCGTGCTGTTCTGGATGTTCAGCTACAGCGATCCTGCCCACCTGGTGCCCAGCAACGTCAAGTTCACTGACCAGCTCAAGGCCCTCAAGGACCCCAAGGTGCTCAAGTACTGCCAGTACTACAGCATCGTTTTCGGTGGCTATGTGGCGCTGTCGCTGTGGATGGTGCAGTACTACGTGGGTGAATACGGGCTCGACATCCGTGTCGCGGCCTTGCTGGCCGCATGCTTCTCGCTGCCCGGTGGTGTGCTGCGTGCCATTGGCGGCGTGCTGAGCGATAAATTCGGCGCGCACAGCGTGACCTGGTGGGTGATGTGGGTGAGCTGGATCTGCCTGTTCCTGCTGAGCTATCCGCAAACCGACTTCACCATCCTCACGGTCAACGGTGCCAAGACCTTCCATCTGGGTTTGAATGTGTATGCCTTCACCGCGCTGATGTTCATCCTGGGTATTGCCTGGGCCTTCGGCAAGGCCAGCGTGTTCAAGTACATCAGTGACGACTATCCATCCAATATTGGCGCCATCAGCGGCATCGTGGGGCTCGCCGGGGGCCTGGGTGGCTTTGTGCTTCCCATTGTCTTTGGCGCCCTGATGGACCTGACCGGCGTGCGCTCCAGCGCTTTCATGCTGATGTACGGCGTGGTCTGGGTCTCGCTGATCTGGATGTACTTCACCGAGGTGCGTCGCACCAACCTGCTTGGCAATGCCCCATCGCACCAAGCGCGCTCGGCGACCTGATCTTTAACCTAAGGACAACACCATGTCTGCTTCCACGACTCCCGCAGCGCGCCCCGGAGGTACGCTGCACTTATGGACCCCGGAAGACAAAAACTTCTGGGAGCGCGAGGGCGAGGCGGTTGCCAAGCTCAACCTCTGGATTTCGGTGCCGGCACTTTTCTTGGCCTTCGCCATCTGGCAGGTCTGGAGCGTGGTTGCCGTGAGTCTGCCCGGCCTGGGCTTCAAGTACTCCACCAATCAGCTGTTCTGGCTGGCTGCGGCACCGGCGCTCAGTGGTGCCACGTTGCGCATCTTTTATTCGTTCATGGTGCCTGTGTTCGGTGGACGCCGGTGGACGTCGATCTCGACCGCCACGCTGCTGATCCCCGCCATCGGTATCGGCTACGCGGTGCAGGACAACTCCACCAGCTACCCCACCATGCTGGTGCTGGCGCTGCTGTGCGGCTTGGGCGGGGGTAATTTCAGCTCCAGCATGGCCAATATCAGCTTCTTCTTTCCGAAGGAGCGCAAGGGCTCGGCGCTGGGTGTGAATGCTGGCCTGGGTAACCTGGGTGTGTCGGTGGTGCAGTTTCTGAGTCCCCTCGTAGTGACCGCTGGCATCTTCGGCATCTTTGGTGGCGAAGCCCAGACGATCGTCAAGAACGGCAACACCATCCAGGTGTGGACGCAGAACGCTGCGTTCATCTGGGTGCCATGGATTGCACTGGCGTCGCTGGCCGCGTGGTTTGGCATGAATGACATTGCCGATGCCAAGGCCTCTTTTGCCACACAGGCCGCTATCTTCCGCCGTAAGCACAACTGGCTGATGTGCCTTTTGTATCTTGGCACCTTCGGCTCGTTCATTGGTTATGCCGCCGGTTTTCCTCTGCTGATCAAGAGCCAGTTTCCGGGCGTCAACCCCCTGGCTTATGCCTGGCTGGGCCCGCTGGTGGGTGCTGTCGTGCGCCCCTTTGGTGGCTGGCTGGCCGACAAATTTGGCGGTGCGCGCGTGACTCTGTGGAACTTCGTCGTCATGGCCCTGGCTGTGGTCGGTGTGATCGTGTTCCTGCCCCAGGGCGGCGTGGGCGGCAGCTTTGGTGGCTTCTTTGTCTGCTTCCTGTTCCTCTTCTTGACCACAGGCATTGGCAACGGTTCGACCTTCCGCATGATCCCCGTGATCTTCCTGACGGAAGCCATGCGCGGTGTGAATGTCCATGATGCGCAGGCTGTGGCTAACGCTACCAAGGAAGGCAATACCCTGGGTGCGGCCACGCTGGGCTTCACCGCAGCTTTCGCTGCCTATGGTGGATTTTTCATTCCGAAGAGCTATGGCAGTTCCATTGCCTTGACGGGCGGGCCAGAACTGGCACTATGGACCTTTGCTGTTTTTTACGTTGTGTGCATCGCAGTGACCTGGTGGTACTACGCACGCAAGCACGCCGAAATGCCGTGCTGATTCTTGATTACCAGATTAGAAACAGGAGCCCCCGATGAGTCATTTTCTTGACCGCCTGACGTATTTTTCCCAGCCCAAAGAGTCGTTTTCCGACGGCCATGGCCAGGCCAACGGTGAGGACCGTACCTGGGAAGATGCTTACCGCGACCGGTGGGCGCACGACAAGATCGTGCGCTCCACGCACGGTGTCAACTGCACTGGCTCCTGCTCCTGGAAAATTTATGTCAAGGGCGGTATCGTTACGTGGGAAACGCAGCAGACCGACTACCCGCGTACGCGCCCCGATCTGCCCAACCACGAGCCCCGTGGCTGTGCCCGTGGCGCAAGCTACAGCTGGTACCTGTACAGCGCCAACCGCGTCAAGTACCCCATGGTGCGTGGCCGTCTGCTCAAGCACTGGCGCGCCGCACTGGCCGTGGCCAAAGGCCCGGTAGAAGCCTGGACCAGCATCGTCGAAAATGACGCTGCACGCCGCGAATGGCAAAAGCAGCGGGGCCTGGGAGGTTTCGTGCGCAGCACCTGGGACGAGGTCAACCAGATGATCGCGGCGGCCAACGTCTACACCATCAAGAAGCACGGCCCGGACCGCATCATCGGGTTCTCGCCGATCCCGGCCATGTCCATGATCAGCTACGCCGCAGGCAGTCGCTATCTGAGCCTGATTGGCGGTGTGTGCATGAGCTTCTACGACTGGTATTGCGACTTGCCACCGTCCAGTCCCCAGGTGTGGGGCGAGCAGACGGATGTGCCCGAGTCGGCCGACTGGTACAACTCCACCTTCATCATCGCCTGGGGCTCGAACGTGCCGCAGACGCGCACCCCCGATGCCCACTTCTTTACTGAAGTGCGCTACAAGGGCGCCAAAACCGTGGCGGTCACGCCCGACTATTCCGAGGTAGCCAAGCTGGCTGATCTGTGGATGCACCCCAAGCAGGGTACGGATGCCGCCGTGGCCATGGCCATGGGCCATGTGATCCTCAAGGAGTTCTATTTCAACAAGCGTTCGGCGTACTTTGACGACTACGTCCGCCGCTACACCGACCTGCCTCTGCTGGTCGTGTTGAACGAAAAGACCCTGCCCGACGGCCGCAAGGTCTTGGTGCCCGGCCGCTATGTGCGCGCCAGCGACTTCCCGGACCAACTCGGCCAAACCAACAACCCCGACTGGAAGACCGTGGCCTATGGGCTGGACGGCAAGGTGGCCCTGCCCACCGGCTCCATCGGCTTCCGCTGGGGTGACAACGAGCGGCCTGACCTGGGACAGTGGAACCTGGAGAGCAAGGACGCCCGTACGGCCAACGAGACACCCCTCAAGCTATCGGTGATCGAGGATGGTGCACAGGCGCACGAGATTGTCGACGTGGCGTTCCCGTATTTTGGTGGCGTGGCCACGCCCAACTTCACTGCCAATGAACAGCTCGGCGGCGACATCATGCTGCGCCGCGTGCCGGTCTCGCGCTTGGCGCTCGACGGCGACGGTGTTTCGGGCGAGGTCATGGTGGCAACCGTGTTCGACCTGCAGGTGGCCAACTACGGCGTAAACCGTGGTCTGGCGGGCGAAGCGGTGGACGGCGGCTACGACGCCGATGCGCCCTACACCCCGGCCTGGCAGGAAAAAATCACTGGTGTGCCACGTGACCAGATCATCACGATTGCACGCCAGTTTGGCGACAACGCTGACAAGACCCGTGGCAAGAGCATGGTGATCATCGGCGCGGCCATGAACCACTGGTACCACTGCGACATGAACTACCGCGGCATCATCAACATGCTGATGATGTGTGGTTGTATCGGCCAGAGTGGTGGTGGCTGGGCGCACTACGTGGGCCAGGAAAAGCTGCGTCCGCAAACCGGCTGGACGGCATTGGCCTTCGCGCTGGACTGGATTCGTCCTTCGCGCCAGATGAACAGCACCAGTTTCTTCTATGCGCACACCGACCAGTGGCGCTATGAAAAACTGGGCATGGAAGAAATCCTCTCGCCCCTGGCGGATGCCAGTGCGTACCACGGTGCCCAGATCGACTACAACGTGCGCGCCGAGCGCATGGGCTGGTTGCCATCGGCGCCGCAACTGGAGGTCAGCTCCTTGCAGGTCTTCAAGGATGCGCAGGCCCGGGGCATGGACGCCAAGGACTACGTAGCCAAGTCCCTGCAGGATGGGTCGCTCAAGATGAGCTGCGAAGACCCGGATAACCCGGCCAACTGGCCGCGCAACATGTTCGTTTGGCGCTCGAACATCCTGGGTTCCTCGGGCAAGGGACACGAGTACTTCCTCAAGCACCTGCTAGGCACCACCAACGGTGTGCAAGGCAAGGATCTGGGTACGCAGGATGCCAAGCCGGAAGAGGTGCGCTGGCACGCCCAGGCCCCCGAAGGCAAGCTGGATTTGCTGGTCACGTTGGATTTCCGCATGAGTACGACCTGCCTGTATTCGGACATCGTGCTGCCCACGGCCACCTGGTACGAGAAGAACGACCTCAACACCAGCGATATGCACCCCTTCATCCACCCGCTGTCCACGGCGGTGGAGCCCGCCTGGCAGGCGCGCAGCGACTGGGAAATCTATAAGGGCTTTGCCAAGGCCGTGAGCGAAGTCAGCGTGGGCCACCTGGGCGTGGAGAAGGATGTGGTTCTCACACCCATCATGCATGACACGCCTGCGGAAATGGCGCAGCCCTATGGCGTGCGCGACTGGAAGAAGGGCGAAGTCGCCTTTATTCCAGGCAAGACCGCCCCGCAAATCACGGTTGTCGAGCGTGACTATCCGAACCTGTTCAAGCGCTTCACGGCCCTGGGCCCGCTGATGGACAAGGTGGGTAATGGCGGCAAGGGCATTTCCTGGAACACGCAGACAGAGGTGGGCCAGTTGGGCGATCTCAATGGCCGGGTACGCGACGAAGGTGTCACACAGGGTATGCCACGCATCGTGACCGACATCGATGCGACCGAAGTGGTGATGATGCTGGCACCGGAAACCAACGGCCACGTGGCCTGCAAGGCCTGGGAGGCCCTGGGCAAGCAGACCGGGCGCGACCACGTTCACCTGGCGCTGCACCGCGAGGACGAAAAAATCCGTTTCCGCGACATCCAGGCGCAGCCGCGCAAGATCATCAGCTCACCGACCTGGAGCGGCCTGGAGAGCGAGAAGGTCAGCTACAACGCCGGCTATACCAACGTGCATGAGCTGATTCCATGGCGCACCCTGACGGGCCGTCAGCAGTTCTACCAGGATCACCCATGGATGCGTGACTTTGGCGAGGGTTTCTGCAGCTACCGTCCGCCGGTCAACCTCAAGGCAATGCACGAGGTGCAGGGCAAGATGTCCAACGGCAACACCGAGATTGCCCTGAACTTCATCACGCCGCACCAGAAGTGGGGTATCCACTCAACCTATAGCGACAACCTGCACATGCTCACGCTCAATCGTGGTGGGCCGGTGATCTGGTTGAGCGAGGACGATGCCCGCAGCGCAGGAATCGTGGACAACGACTGGGTGGAGCTGTTCAATTCGAACGGTGCCATTGCAGCACGTGCCGTGGTCAGCCAGCGCGTGAAAAACGGCATGGTGATGATGTACCACGCACAGGAAAAAATCATCAACACCCCCGGTTCGGAAATCACCGGAACCCGTGGTGGTATCCACAACTCGGTGACCCGTATCGTGCTTAAGCCCACGCACATGATCGGCGGCTATGCGCAGTACAGCTACGGTTTCAACTATTACGGAACCATTGGTACCAACCGTGATGAGTTCGTGGTGGTGCGCAAGATGAATCGCGTGGACTGGATGGACGAACCGGCCGAAGCCGCAACGTCCCACGCTTAAGCAGCCCCGCAAGAAGGAGAACACGATGAAAATTCGCGCACAAATCGGCATGGTGCTGAACCTGGACAAGTGCATCGGCTGCCACACCTGCTCGGTCACCTGCAAGAACGTCTGGACCAGCCGACCCGGTGTGGAGTACGCCTGGTTCAACAACGTCGAGACCAAACCCGGTATTGGTTACCCCAAGGAGTGGGAGAACCAGGACAAGTGGAACGGCGGCTGGAACCGCAATGCTGACGGCAGTATCGTGCCGCGCCAGGGGGGCAAGTGGAAGATGCTCATGCGCATCTTTGCCAACCCCAACCTGCCGCAGATTGATGATTACTACGAGCCTTTCACGTTCGACTACGACCACCTGCAGTCGGCGCCCGAGATGAAGGCGCCGCCGACGGCCCGCCCGCGCAGCCTGATCACCGGCCAGCGCATGGAAAAGATCGAATGGGGCCCGAACTGGGAGGAACTGCTGGGCGGCGAGTTCAGCAAGCGCAACATCGATCGCAACTTCGACAATGTGCAAAAGGACATCTACGGGCAGTTCGAAAACACCTTCATGATGTACCTGCCGCGTCTGTGCGAGCACTGCCTGAACCCGGCCTGCGTGGCGTCGTGCCCTTCCGGCTCGATTTACAAGCGCGAGGAAGACGGCATCGTCCTGATCGACCAGGACAAATGCCGCGGCTGGCGCATGTGCATCTCAGGCTGCCCCTACAAGAAGATTTACTACAACTGGCAAACCGGCAAGGCCGAGAAGTGCATCTTCTGCTACCCGCGCATCGAAGCCGGTCAGCCCACGGTGTGCTCGGAAACCTGCGTGGGCCGTATCCGCTACCTGGGCGTGCTGCTGTACGACGCAGACCGTATCCAGGAAGCCGCCAGTGTGGAGCGCGACCGCGATCTGTACCAGGCCCAACTCGACATTTTCCTCGACCCCAACGACCCCGAAGTCATCAAGCAGGCCCGGATCGACGGCATCCCCGACAACTGGATGGACGCCGCACGCAACAGCCCGGTCTACAAGATGGCGGTGGAATGGAAGGTCGCCCTGCCGCTGCACCCGGAGTACCGCACGCTGCCCATGGTCTGGTATGTCCCGCCGCTCTCGCCGATTACAGCGGCGGCCAATGCGGGGCAGGTCAGCACCAATGGCGAAATTCCGGACGTGTCGCAACTGCGCATTCCCGTGCAGTACCTCGCCAACCTGCTCACCGCGGGCGATACCGCTCCTGTGGTGCGCGCGCTGGAGCGCATGTTGGCCATGCGGACCTACCAGCGCGAAAAGCATGTGGAGCAGCGCCAGAACCTGTCGGTGCTCAAACAGGTCGGTCTGACGCTGCACGAAGCCGAAGACATGTACCAGATCATGGCGATTGCGAATTATGAAGACCGTTTCGTCATCCCCACGACGCACCGCGAGTATGCGGAAAACGCCTTCGATATTCGGGGTGGTTGCGGTTTTTCGTTCGGCAATGGCTGCTCGGACGGCGCCAGCGAAGTCAGTCTGTTTGGCGGCAAGAAGCCGCGCACCATCCCGATCAAGGCCACCGTCTGAGGAGCCGCCATGTTCAAGAAAAAACCGGAGTCCTTGCGTCTGACGCTGCGGGCGCTGGCGCATTTGCTGAGTTACCCCGACGCAGAGTTGCGCGCGGAAATGCAGCAACTGGCCGATGCCTTGCAGGTGGAACAGGCGCTCAAGACGGACCGCCTGGCCGAGTTGGTGGCCCTGTGCCGCCAGCTCGCTACATCCGACCCGATGGAGGCAGAGTCCCGCTATGTCGAGACCTTTGACCGTGGGCGCTCGTCATCACTGCACTTGTTTGAACACGTGCATGGCGACTCGCGCGACCGGGGCCCAGCCCTCATCGATCTGCTGCAAACCTATGAGCGCGCCGGCCTGCAGTTCAGTGCCCCTGAGCTGCCCGACCACCTTCCGGTGGTGCTGGAGTTTGCTTCGACGCAGCCGCCCGAGGTGGCATGCGGATTCTTGGGCGAAATGGCCCATATCCTGACCTCGCTTTTTAGTGCACTGGTGGCGCGTGGGAGTCCCTACGCCAGCGTGATTGGCGCCATCCTCGAGATCGCCGGGCAGCAGGCGCAGGCCGTGCACGTGCCGGAAGAGCCCGAGATCGATGATTCCTGGGATGAACCCGTCGCCTTTGACGGTTGCAGCACCCGTGGCCAAGCCAAGCCTGGTCAGCCGCAACCCCTGCATTTTGTCCGTAATCCCCGTGCACCAGAAGGAGCGCCCCTATGACCGCCTGGCTTGATACCCTGCTGTTTGGCATCTATCCCTATATTTGCCTGGCTGTGTTCTTCATTGGCAGCCTGATCCGTTTTGACCGCGACCAGTACACCTGGAAAAGCGATTCCTCGCAGTTGCTGCGCACCGGCAGCCTGCGCTGGGGCAGCAACCTGTTTCACATCGGCGTGCTGTTCCTGTTCTTCGGGCATTTCGTCGGCATGCTCACGCCGCACTTCATCTATGAGCATTTCATCGGTGCGGGCGCCAAGCAACTGATGGCGATGGTCAGCGGCGGCATTGCCGGTGTTCTGGGCATCATCGGCCTGTCGCTCCTGCTGCATCGCCGCCTGACGGATCCCCGGATCCGTGCGACCTCCAAGATCAGCGACATCGTGCTGCTGTGGCTGCTGTGGGTTCAGCTGGCCCTCGGTCTGGCCACCATTCCGCTGTCGGCACAGCATCTGGATGGCTCCATGATGATGCGCCTGGCCGAATGGGGGCAGCGCATCGTCACCTTCCGCACGGGCGGTGTGGAGCTGTTGGCAGGAGCCGGCTGGGTCTTCAAGGCCCACATGTTCCTGGGCATGACCGTGTTTCTGATCTTCCCGTTTACCCGCCTGGTGCACGTGTGGAGCGGATTTGGCACGCTGGCCTACGTGCTGCGCCCTTACCAGTTGGTGCGTGCACGCCGTTTGAATCTTCCCGCAGGGCACAACCAGCCTGCGGCCAAGTAATCGATCTTGAGCGACTCTTGAGGAGAAACCCATGAGTGGATGTGGATCAGGCGGTTGCGGCTGTGCAACCACCGCCCCTGAAAAAACCAACCCGTTGACACCCGAGCAGCAGGTCGCCTACGACGCATTGGTGAGCAGTTTGGCGGCTGCGGCGCCCCTGGCAGAGCCTGCGGCGGCGACCCGTGTGGAGCCCATGGGCCATGGGCCCGTTGCGCGGGTCAATGGCGTGAGCTTGCATGAGGCAGGCCAGTTGCTCGACCCCGAAATGCTGCGCCAGCGCGCCTGCACCGAGCTTCTGCGCCAGGCTGCACAGGAGGCGGGCTTGCTGTCTGCACAAGACCTGCCCGCGACCGATGGCACCACCAGCGAGGCCGCGGCAGCGGCCATCGAGCAGTTGCTGGAACGCGAGCTGCAGGTGCCAGATCCTTCCGAGGAAGCCTGCCGCCGCTACCACGAAGCCCATCCTGGTGCCCATGTGCAGGGAGAGCGCGTGCAATTGCGGCACGTGTTGTTTGCCGTCACGCCTGGCGTTGATGTCAAGCAACTGCGCTTGCGTGCCGAAGCGCTGCTGCTGGAGCTGCGCTGTGCCGACGATGGCGGAGCTACCTTCCAAACGGCTGCGCAGAAGTGGTCCAACTGCCCCAGCGGAGCGCAAGGCGGTGAGCTGGGCTGGCTGACGCGCGCCGACTGTGCGCCCGAGTTTGCACGGGAGGTTTTTGGCGGTGCCGAGATTGGCGTGCTGTCCCGTTTGGTGCACAGTCGTTTCGGCCTGCATGTCGTGGAAGTGGTCGCGCGCGAGGCGGGCGAGCAGCCTTCGTTCGAGCAGGTGCGGGGTGCTGTGGCGCTGTCCCTGCGCCAGCAGACCTGGATGAATGCCTTGCGCCAGTACCTGCAATTGCTTGCCGGTGCGGCCACGCTGGAAGGCGTGGATATCGAAGGCGCAGACACGCCACTGGTTCAATGAGTGGGTCGCCCGCCCGGCTTTGCCGGCGGGCAGAAAGCCGGCCATGCCCGATGACGATCTATTGGAGCGCCTGCGTAGCTTTAACCAGGACGCCTTTCCGCAGTACCGGCAGCAGTTCAAAACCCTCGTCGATGAGGGGCAGCATCCGACCACGCTTTTCATAGGCTGTTCGGATTCCCGCTTGGTACCGCATCTGCTGACGGGTGCGGGGCCGGGAGAGCTGTTCCTGGTGCGCAATGTGGGGGCGTTTGTGCCGCCCTACGACGGATCGTATGGCCTGCATGGAACCGCTGCCGCCATTGAGTTCGCGGTGTTGAGTCTGGAGGTGAGCCGTATCATTGTGTGCGGGCACAGCCATTGCGGGGCCATCAAGGCCATCTATGGAGAGGTTCCCGCCGAAGCGCACAACCTGCGGCGTTGGCTTGATCTTGGACGCAAGGCGGCACTGCCGGTGGTGCCCGGCCCCGAGGCCCTTCGCCGCACCGAACAGCGCGCGGTGGTGCTGCAACTCGAACGTCTGATGGACTACCCCATGGTGCACAGGCGAATCCAGGACGGGAGCATTACCTTGCACGGCTGGCATTACGTGATCGAAGACGGCGAAGTGCATGTCTTCGATGTGCAGACCGGGGGGTTTGTTGCCGCTTCGGTGGCCACCACCTGTGGCACGGGCCCCTATCACCCCTACGTGGAACACGATGGTCAGGTGTTGGGCGATGAATAGCCCGGATGCCGGGCTGGGGTATCGGAGTCGTAACAATAATTTACACTTGGCGCAAAACAAGGCTGGACGCCAGATGGGCGCAGGCGGCAGGTAAACCCCTGACGGTCTGCTGGAATCAAGGCGCTACACTGCCGGCTGACTGGCACCCGGCCGATCCGGCTTGGGCCTGCCGCACCTCCGAGCCGCGTGGCTACAGCGAGGTCTTGTCTCCAGCAATATCTACGGGATTGGCACCATGAAGCGAGAAAACCTGGGTCGTGCACACGATCTGACGGCAACCCAACCCATCAGCCTGGATGTGTTGAAGGAAAAATACCTCAAGGCGGGTGAAACCAGCGCCGAAGACCTCTTTCGCCGCGTGGCGCGCGCGCTAGCGTCGGTAGAAGCCGAGGCCGACCGCGAAAAATACGAGGGCTTGTTCCTCGCCAACATGCATGCCGGTGCCATTGGTGCCGGGCGCATCATGAGTGCTGCCGGAACCGACATCCAGGCGACGCTCATCAACTGCTTTGTTCAGCCCGTGGGCGATTGCATCCAGGGCATGGACGACGAAGGTTTTCCCGGCATCTACGAGGCCTTGCGCGAAGCGGCCGAAACCATGCGCCGGGGCGGTGGCGTGGGCTATGACTTCTCACGCATTCGTCCCCGCGGTGCCGAGGTCAAAGGCACGCACTCGATGGCCTCGGGCCCGTGTAGTTATATCAATGTGTTTGATCAGTCATGCTCCACCGTCGAGAGCGCGGGCGCGCGCCGTGGCGCGCAGATGGGCGTGCTGCGCATCGACCATCCCGATGTGCTCGATTTCATCACCGCCAAGCGCACGCCAGGCCGATGGAACAACTTCAATGTGTCGGTGGGTGTGAGCGATGCTTTCATCCAGGCAGTGCAGGACGACCGGCCTTGGGAGCTGGTGCACAAGTCCCGTCCGGGCATTACCGTGATGGAGCAGGGGGCCTACCAGCGCGCCGACGGTCTGTGGGTGTACCAGAGCCTGCCCGCGCGCGAGCTGTGGGACACCATCATGAAGTCCACCTACGACTTCGCCGAGCCGGGCATCCTGTTCCTGGACCACATCAACCAGGACAACAATCTGCGTTACTGCGAGAAGATCGCCGCCACCAACCCCTGCGGCGAGCAGCCTTTGCCGTCCTACGGCTGCTGCGACCTCGGCCCCATCATCTTGACGCGGTTCGTGCGCAACCCCTTCGGTTTTGACGGTGCTGCCGCTTTTGATTTCGAGTCGTTTGCGAAATCGGTCGCGCTGCAGGTGCGTGCGCTCGACAACGTGCTCGACGTGACTTTCTGGCCGCTGCCGCAGCAGGACGCCGAGGCCAAGGCCAAGCGCCGCATTGGCGTGGGTTTTACCGGCATGGGCAATACCCTGGCCATGCTGTGCCTGCGCTACGACAGCGATGAGGGGCGCGCCATGGCCGCACGCATCGCCGAGCACATGCGCGATTGCGCCTATGCCGCATCGGTGGAGCTGGCACGCGAGAAGGGTGCCTTCCCCCAGTTCAACGCCGACGGTTACCTCGCCGAAGGCACCTTCGCCAGCCGTCTGCCCGCAGCGCTGAAGAAACAGATTCGCCAGCACGGCATCCGCAACAGCCACCTGTTGTCGATCGCCCCGACCGGCACCGTGAGTCTGGCCTTTGCCGACAATGCGTCGAACGGCATCGAGCCGCCGTTCTCCTGGATGTACAAGCGCAAGAAGCGCGAGGCCGACGGCAGCATGGCCGAGTACGCGGTGGAAGACCACTCCTGGCGCCTGTACCGCGAGCTGGGCGGCGACGTCAACAAGCTGCCCGAGTACTTTGTCTCGGCGCTGGAGATGTCGGCACAGGACCACATCGCCATGATGAAGGTTGTGCAGCCTTTCGTGGACACGGCCATCTCCAAGACGGTCAACATCCCGGCCGACTATCCCTACGAAGATTTCAAGGGGCTGTATTTGCAGGCCTGGCGTGCGCGCCTCAAGGGTCTGGCTACCTACCGCCCGAACAGCATTCTGGGCTCCGTGCTCGAAGTGCACTCGGCGCCGCAGGCCGACCACGCACCAGCCGCTGCGCTCGACGCGCCGCCGGTCGACCCCATGCGAACGGTGATTGAAAG
>JAANMW010001099.1_pt1 | contig 29853 bp, 20 predicted proteins | sample 7279671 | NCBI WGS metagenome assembly JAANMW01 (sample SAMN14094541, study PRJNA606508) | bioreactor metagenome | isolation source: A lab-scale SPAN reactor treating ammonium-rich wastewater day 247 | place: Ireland: Galway | collected 2017-09-19 | reverse complement strand
GCTTTGGCCTGCAGGACTCTTTGGATCTGTTGCCCGAGAAACTGCCGCTCGGCCACCGCCAGCGCCTCTCGCTCGCCGTCGCCATGGTGCACAAGCCCGAGCTGCTGATCCTCGACGAGCCGACCTCGGGCGTCGACCCGATCGCGCGCGACAACTTCTGGCGCCTCATGATCGAGCTCTCGCGCCGCGATGGGGTGACCATCTTCATCTCGACCCATTTCATGAACGAGGCGGCGCGCTGCGACCGTATTTCGCTCATGCACGCGGGCCGGGTGCTTGCCAGCGATACGCCGCAGGCCATTGTGGCGGCGCACGCAGCGCAGACGCTGGAGCAGGCCTTTATCGATTGCCTGGTGCAGGCCGGCGGCGGCGCGGCGGACGCGCCTGAAGCCACGCAGGACCCGCGCGCCACCACTGCTGCGCCGCCCCGCGAGCCCGTCTGGCGGCGCAGCCTGCGGCGCCTCTACAGCTATGCCTGGCGCGAGTCGCTGGAGTTGCAGCGCGACCCGGTGCGCGGCGCGCTGGCGCTGCTGGGCTCGCTGCTGCTGATGTTTGTGATGGGCTACGGCATCAGCATGGATGTCGAAGACCTGCGCTTTGCGGTGCTCGACCGCGACCAGACCGCGCTGAGCCGCGACTATGCGCTGCAGCTTGCGGGCTCGCGCTACTTCAGCGAGCAGCCGCCTTTGCTGGACGATGCCGACATGGACCAGCGCCTGCGCAGCGGCAAAATTTCGCTGGCGCTGGAAATCCCCAGCGGCTTTGCCCGCCATGCGGAGCGCGGCGAGCAGGCCGAGATCGCCGCCTGGATCGATGGTGCCATGCCGCAGCGCGCGGAAACCGTGGCCGGCTATGTGCAGGGCATGCACCAGTACTGGCTGGTGCAGACGATTGCAGCGCGCACCGGCGCAGCGCCCGCGGGCAACGTGAACGTGGAAACGCGGTTTCGTTACAACCCCGACGTCAAGAGCCTGCCGGCCATGGTGCCAGCGGTCATCCCCATCCTGCTGCTCATGCTGCCGGCCATGTTGACCGCGCTGGCCGTGGTGCGCGAGAAGGAGCTGGGCTCAATCATCAACCTCTACGTCACACCGACCACGCGCACCGAGTTTCTGCTGGGCAAGCAGTTGCCCTATCTCGCGCTGTCCATGCTCAATTTCGCCATGATGCTGCTGCTGGCCGTGACCGTGTTTGGCGTGCCTGTCACCGGCAGCCTGGCCACGCTCACACTGGCGACGCTGCTGTTTGCCATCAGCGCCACCGGGCTGGGCCTGCTGGCGTCGGCCCTGGTGCGCAGCCAGCTTGCGGCCATGTTCTTCACCATGATCGGCACCATGCTGCCTGCCATCCAGTTTGGCGGCCTGATCAACCCGGTGTCGTCGCTGGAGGGTGCGGGGCGCTGGATCGGCGAGATTTATCCGGCCAGCCATATGTTCACCATCAGCCGGGGGGTGTTCAACAAGGCGCTGGGGTTTCACGACCTGGCCGCCTCGTTCTGGCCGCTGACCGTGGCGCCGGTGGTGATTTTGGGCGTGGCGGTGCTGCTGCTGCGCAAGCAGGAAAAGTGAGCATGCGCCGCCTGCTGCACCATCTGACCAACATCCGCCTGCTGGGCGTCAAGGAGCTATGGAGCCTGTGGCGCGACCCGATGATGTTGGTCCTGATTGTCTACACCTTTACCGTGGCGATCTACACCGCGGGAACGGCCATGCCCGAAACGCTGCACCACACGCCGATGGCCATCGTGGACGAGGACGATTCGGCCCTGTCGGCGCGTATTTTCAGTGCGTTTTACCCGCCTGCGTTCAACGCACCGGTGCGCATCACCAATGCCCAGGTCGATCCGATGCTGGACGCAGGCCATTACACGCTGGTGCTGGTTATTCCGCCGAACCTGCAGCGCGATGTGCTGGCCGGGCGCTCGCCCACTGTGCAGCTCAATGTGGACGCCACGCGCATGAGCCAGGCGTTTGCAGGCAGTGGCCTGGCCCAGCAGATCGTGGCGGGCGAGGTGGGTGAGTTCGTGCAGCGCAACCGGGGCACGCAGGCTTCCCCGGTAGAGCTGGTGACGCGCATGCGCTTTAACCCCACGCTCTCGAATGTGTGGTTTGGTTCCCTGATGGAACTGGTCTCGCAGGTCACCATGCTCTCGATCATCCTGACCGGCGCGGCGCTGATTCGCGAGCGCGAGCATGGCACCGTCGAGCACCTCTTGGTCATGCCGGTGACGCCCACCGAAATCATGCTGGCCAAGGTGTGGGCCATGGGGTTGGTGGTGGTGGTGGCAACGCTGCTGTCCCTGCACGGCGTTGTGCTGGGGCTGCTGCGGGTGCCGGTGGAGGGCTCGCTGTGGCTGTTCTTTGGTGGCGTGGTGCTGCACCTGTTTGCCACCACGTCGCTGGGCATCTTCATGGCGACGCTGGCACGCAACATGCCGCAGTTCGGCCTGCTGGTCATGCTGGTGATGTTGCCGCTGCAAATGCTCTCGGGCGGCATGACGCCGCGCGAGAGCATGCCCGAGTGGGTGCAAGCGGTGATGTCGCTCGCACCCACCACGCATTTCACCGAGCTGGGCCAGGCCATTTTGTTTCGCGGGGCGGGCCTGGCGGTGGTGTGGCCATCCTTCGTGGCGCTGCTGCTGATTGGCGCGGTGATGTTCGCCCTGTCGCTGCGCCGTTTCCGCCAGGCGATTGCACAGATGGGCTGAGGCTGGCCTGGCCGGTGGGCGTTGGAAAATTTAAGTAAAAACGATCGCTAAGGCAATGGATACGGGCGCTGGTAGCTATCAATTCAGTAGTTGAGGCGGTCGGGGTGCAGTTCTTGCAGGATGGTGGTGGCGATCTCTTCGATGGATTTGGTGGTGGTGGACTGCCAGCGAATGCCCGAGCGGCGCATCATGGACTCCGCTTCCTGCACCTCCATGCGGCAGTTCTCCAGGCTGGCGTAGCGCGACCCGAGGCGGCGTTCGCTGCGAATCTCGGACAGTCGCTCGGCGCTGATCGTCAGGCCGAAGATTTTTTTGCGGTGTGGCACCAAAGCCGGGGGGAGTTGGCGGCGGTCGAAGTCTTCGGGGATGAGCGGGTAGTTGGCGGCCTTCAGCCCATGCTGCATGGCCAGGTACAGGCTGGTGGGGGTTTTGCCGCTGCGGCTGACGCCGACCAGGATCACGTCGGCGGCTTCCAGGTTCTTGTGGCTCTGGCCGTCGTCGTGCGCCAGGCTGTAGTTGATGGCTTCGATGCGGTCGTGGTATTCCTTGCTACGACTGATGTCCGAGAAGCGCCCCACGCGGTGGTGCGACTTGACGCCCAGCTCCACCTCCAGCGGGTGCACAAAGGTGCCAAACATGTCCAGCAGCTTGCCCTTGCAGCCTTCCTGGATCACTTTGAGCACCTCCATGTTCACCAGGGTGGTGAAAACAATGCTCTTGCGCCCTTCGATCTCGGCCGTGTGATTGATCTGGCGCACGGCCTGGTGCGCCTTGTCCACGGTGTCGACAAAGGGCAGGCGCACCCGGCGCGGTACCAATTCGAACTGGGCCAGGATGGCGTTGCCAAAGGTTTCGGCGGTGATGCCGGTGCCGTCAGAGACAAAAAACACGGTGCGCGAATGCATGAGGGGCCTTTTTAGAAGCGTCAGCCCTTTGCCAGAAGCGCGGGCCTACAATTGTGAACATTATCCGAATTCTCACCATGCGCGCCGTCGGTCTACAACCACAACGACAAAGCCGAGCCCCGCGCCTGGACGCTCGCCCATTGCTCCTCCAGGGCGTGGGCGCAGACCCGGTTTCAACTTCTGGAGCTTTCCCATGTCTGCATTGTTCAACGCGACCGCCTTGGTCGTACCGTTTGAAAACCTGAGAATGACCGACGTCGAGTCGGTGGGCGGCAAAAACGCCTCCCTCGGCGAGATGATCTCGCAGCTGCCGCAGGGCGTGCGTGTGCCTACCGGTTTTGCCACCACGGCCCATGCGTTTCGCCAGTTTCTGGCGCATGACGGCCTGGCCGATCGCATCAGCCAGAAGCTCGCCAGCCTCGATACCGAGGATGTGCGCGCGCTGGCCCAGGTGGGCGCAGAGATCCGCGCCATGGTCGAGGCCCAGCCTTTTCCGGCCGATCTGGAGCAGGCCATTCGGGACGAGTTTGCCCGCTTCTCTGCCGACAACCCCCACGCCAGTTTCGCCGTGCGTTCGTCCGCCACGGCCGAAGATCTGCCCGACGCCTCGTTTGCGGGCCAGCAGGAAACCTTTTTGAATGTGCATGGCATCGAAGAGGTGCTGCACAAGATGAAAGAGGTGTTTGCCAGCCTCTACAACGACCGCGCCATCAGCTACCGCGTGCACAAGGGTTTTGCGCACGATGTGGTGGCGCTGTCGGCGGGCGTGCAGCGCATGGTGCGCTCCGACCTGGGCGCGGCAGGGGTCATGTTCACCATCGACACCGAATCGGGCTTTGAGGACGTGGTTTTCATCACCAGCAGCTACGGCCTGGGCGAGACAGTGGTGCAAGGCGCTGTGAACCCGGATGAGTTTTATGTGCACAAGCCCATGCTCAAAGCGGGCAAGCAGGCCGTGATCCGGCGCAACCTGGGCTCCAAGCTGATCCAGATGGTGTTCACCACGCCCGAAGAAAAAGCCGAAGGCGCGCTCAAAGGCAAGCTCATCAAAACCACCGACGTGCCGGCCGAGCAGCGCAACCGCTATTCGCTCACCGACGCCGACGTGCAGCAACTGGCGCACTACGCGCTGGTCATCGAGCAGCACTACGGCCGCCCGATGGACATCGAATGGGGCAAGGACGGCGAAGACGGCCTGCTCTACATCCTGCAGGCGCGCCCCGAAACCGTGAAGAGCCAGGTCCAGGGCCAGGCCGAACTGCGCTACAAGCTCAAGGGCACGGGCCCGGTGCTCGCCGAAGGCCGCGCCATTGGCCAGAAAATCGGCACCGGTCCGGTGCGCCTGGTGCACAACATTTCCGAGATGGACAAGGTGCAGCCCGGTGACGTGCTCGTGACCGACATGACCGACCCGAACTGGGAGCCCGTGATGAAGCGCGCCAGCGCCATCGTCACCAACCGGGGCGGGCGCACCTGCCACGCCGCCATCATTGCGCGCGAGCTGGGCATTCCGGCCGTGGTGGGCTGCGGCAACGCCACCGACAAGCTGGTGGACGGCACCCTGGTCACCGTGAGCTGCGCCGAGGGCGATACCGGCCACATCTACGACGGCCTGCTGGAGACCGAAGTGACCGAGGTGCAGCGCGGCACCATGCCGTCCATTGCCACCAAGATCATGATGAACGTGGGCAACCCGCAGTTGGCGTTTGACTTTTGCCAGTTGCCCAACGAAGGCGTGGGCCTGGCGCGGCTCGAGTTCATCATCAACAACAACATTGGCGTGCACCCCAAGGCCATTCTTGATTATCCGAACATCGATTCGGACCTGAAGAAAGCCGTGGAATCCGTGGCGCGCGGCCACGCCAGCCCCCGTGCCTTCTATGTGGACAAAGTGGCCGAGGGCGTGGCCACCATTGCCGCGGCCTTCTGGCCCAAGCCGGTCATCGTGCGCCTGTCGGACTTCAAGAGCAACGAGTACCGCAAGCTGATCGGCGGCAGCCGCTACGAGCCAGAGGAAGAGAACCCCATGCTGGGCTTCCGCGGCGCGGCGCGTTATGTGAGCGTGGAGTTTGGCGAGGCCTTCGCCATGGAATGCGAGGCCTTGAAGCGCGTGCGCAACGACATGGGCCTGACCAACGTGCAGGTCATGGTGCCCTTTGTGCGCACGCTGGGCCAGGCCGAGCGGGTCACGCAACTGCTGGCGCAGCATGGCTTGAAACGCGGTGAGAACGAGCTCAAGCTCATCATGATGTGCGAGATCCCGAGCAACGCCATCCTGGCCGAGCAGTTCCTCGCCTTCTTCGACGGTTTCTCCATCGGCTCGAACGACCTGACCCAGCTTACCCTGGGCCTGGACCGTGACTCGGGCCTGGAGCTGCTGGCACGCGACTTCGATGAACGCGACCCCGCTGTCGAGGCCTTGATCCACATGGCCATCAAGGCTTGCCTTGCCCAGGGCAAATACATCGGCATTTGCGGCCAGGGCCCCAGCGACCACCCCGACTTTGCCCAGTGGCTGGCCAAGGAGGGCATCACGTCCATCTCGCTCAACCCCGACAGCGTGATTGCCACCTGGCAGCAGCTGGCGCGCTGAGCCAGGCCAGACCCCCTGCGCACGGTGCCCGCAGCAAACCCCATGATGCAGCCGCCACCACCTTCCCACGAGGCCGAGCTGGCGGGCCCGTTCCCGCCCGATCTGCACGATGTGCGGCATCTGCAGCTCAAAGGGGGGTTGCTGCTGCTGTGGGTGCTGGTGTCGTTTGTGGCCATGTACTTTGCGCGCGACCTGGAGACCATCGTGGTGGGCGGCTGGCCTTTGGGCTTCTGGATCGCGGCACAGGGCGCCGTGCTGGTGTTCATGGCCATTGTCGTGGTCTATTGCTGGGCCATGAACCGCTTTGAGCGACAGGACGCGGCCCAGGCCGATCTGCCGTCGGCATCTCCGCCACCACCACCCCGCCATGGCTGAAAACGGCGCGGCGGACGGCGACAAGGCCTATCTCTGGCGGCTGCACCGCATCCTCGGTGCTTACGTGCTCGGGGTTCTGGGATTTTTGGCGCTCATGACCTGGGCCGAAAGCCGGGGCCTGTCGCGCCACTGGATCGGGCCCATCTTCCTGTTCCTCTCCGTCATGGTGTACGCCGGTATCGGGGTCTATGGCCGCACCACCGACGCCGAGGAATACTACGTGGCCGGGCGGCGCATTCCGCCCATGTACAACGGCATGGCGGCCGCCGCCGACTGGATGAGCGCGGCCTCGTTCATCAGCCTCTCGGGGGCCTTGTACCTGCAGGGCTTTTCGGGTACGCCGGGCCACGCCGGGGGGCTGGCCTACCTGCTGGGCTGGACGGGCGGGTTTTGTCTGGTGGCGATTCTGGTGGCGCCCCACCTGCGTGCCATGGGGCTGTACACCGTGCCTGATTTTTTCCAGGTGCGCTTTGGCGGGCGCTGGCCCCGGGTGATTGCCGCGCTGGCCGCCGTGGTGTGTTCGTTCACTTATGTGGTGGCGCAAATCTACGGTGTGGGCCTGATTGCTTCGCGCCTGACCGGGGTGCAGTTCGAGATCGGCATCATGCTCGGCCTGGGCGGGGTGCTGCTCTGCTCCTTTCTGGGGGGCATGCGTGCCATTACCTGGACACAAGTGGCGCAGTATGTGGTGCTGCTGCTGGCTTTTCTGATTCCTGTGTCGTGGCTGGCCTACAAGCAGCTGGGCAACCCCGTGGCGCCCCTGGTCTATGGCACGCAGATCAGCAAGATCGCCGATATGGAGGCCCAACTGCTGGCATCGCCTGCCGAATACGAGGTGGTGGCTGCGTACCTGGCGCGGGCGCGTGATTACGAAGCACGCCTGGAGAACGTCGAGGCCGCACTGGAAGACGAGCGCATCGCCATCCGCGAAAAAATCCGCGTACTGCGCGCCAAGAATGCTGATGTCGGCCTGATCGTTGCCGCCAGCCGCGAACTGGCGGCCCTGCCACGCGACGCCACGGCGGCGCGCGAGCGCTGGACAAAGCTGATGCAGGAGAACTACGAGCGTGCGCAGCCCCTGGGCGGTCTGCCGCGGCACAGCCATGCGTATGCGGGCTACCCCGACGGCACGCCGGAGGAGCAGGCAGCATTCACCGATTCGCGGCGCAATTTTTTGGCGCTCATGTTCTGCCTGATGGTGGGCACTGCCGGGCTGCCGCATCTGCTCATGCGCTACTACACCTCGCCCACGGTGGCGGGGGCACGTGCCTCGGTGGCCTGGTCGCTGTTCTTCATTGCCTTGCTGTACCTCAGTGCCCCGGCCCTTGCCGTTCTGGTCAAGTTTGAAGTCATGAACAACCTGGTGGGCAGCCATTTCGACGCCTTGCCGAACTGGATAGCGCAGTGGGCGCGGGTCGATGCATCGCTGCTGTCGATTGAAGACATGAATGGCGATGGCCTTGTGCAGTTTGGCGAAATCCACCTGGGCGCCGACCTCATCATGCTGGCCACGCCCGAACTGGGTGGCTTGCCCTATGTGGTGTCGGGCCTGGTGGCGGCAGGGGGCTTGGCGGCCGCTTTGTCGACGGCTGATGGCTTGCTGCTCACCATCAGCAACGCGCTGGTGCGCGACCTGTACTTTCAGGCCAAGCCGCGCAACGCCTCGCCCGAGCAGCGCGTGATACTGACCAAGTTCACGCTGCTGGCCGTGGCGCTGGCGGCAGCGTTTGTGGCCGCACTCAAGCCGTCGGACATTTTGCCGCTGGTGTCGGCCTCGTTCTCGCTGGCGGCATCGGCGTTTGTGCCGGTGATGGTGCTGGGTATCTTCTGGCGCGGCACCACGCGCCAGGGCGCTGTGGCCGGGATGCTGTGTGGTCTTGGGTTGGCTGCGTACTACATGCTCTCGCACGTGCCCAGCCTGCGCGCCACCCTGCCGCACGGGTTGCTGGCCGATGGCCTGTGGTTTGGCATTCAGCCCATTTCAGCGGGGGTGTTTGGTGTGCCGGCAGGGCTGGTGTCGGCCGTGCTGGTGAGCTGGCTGACCCGGCCACCACCACTGCGGCCCCCGGTGCGCTTAGAGATGTAGGCGACAGGCCCAGGCGATGGGCCTGCCGTTGTGCGGTACCCGCAGCCCTTGAAGCCGGCGTGGCCGAAGTCAGTGACCGCCGCGCTGGCGGTGTCCCCCTTCCCGCATCGCGCAGCGAGGCGAGAGAAGGGGAAGGCGCGAAGCGCCGCAGGGGGGTATTTAGTTCAGCGCCCGGTTTTGAGCAATTCCACGTCAAACTTCAGCGTCGCATTGGGGGGAATCACGCCGCCCGCGCCACGTGCGCCGTAGCCCAGTGCTGCCGGGATGATCAGGGTGCGCTGGCCACCAATCTTCATGCCCTGCACGCCTTCATCCCAGCCTTTGATGACCATGCCCGCGCCCAGGCCGAACACGAAGGGGTCGTTGCGGTCGCGGCTGGAGTCAAACTTCGCGCCTTGCACGCCGTCGTTGTACAGCCAGCCGGTGTAGTGCACTGTGACCTGTTGGCCCTTGGCCGCCTCGGCGCCTTCGCCCACGGTGGTGTCTTCGTATTGCAGGCCGGAGGCAGTGGTGGTGAATGCCATGGTGATTTCCTTTTATAAGCTATAAAAATAATAGCTTCCAGCGCTTGGTGATATTGCGTTGGAGGCCAATTTCTTTCAAATTTCCTGGTGAGCAGGGCAGGGGAGAGCGTTTGCCTTATTCCGTTTCCAAATCATTCGTGTCTAGGCGCGAAGCCGCAGGCAGTGCTGCAGTACGACAAGGCGCAGCAACAACGACACGGGTGATTTAGAAATGGAATTATTTTTTGGCGCGGTTGGCCGCCCAGCGGTTGGCAAATGCCTGCACGTCGCTCAGCCGCTTCAGCAGGTCGCTGCCCGACGCGGTGACGGCATAGCCATCGCTGCCATGGTCGATCAGGCCGGCTTCGCGCAGCTCCTTGATGCGGGTGTTGAGCGTGTTGGGTGTGATGCCACCCACGCTGTCTTGCAGCAGCCGGAAGGTTTGCGGATGGCCATCGCGCAGCGCCCACAGCACGCGCAGGGCGTACCGGCACTCAAGCCGCTCGAACAATTGGAAAATGGCGACGTTTTCTTTGGAGCTCATGAGGCTTCTCCTAGCGCATGAAGGGATGGGTGGCGGTGCGGTGCCTTGTGGCGGGGCGCGTGGGGCACTATAGCGCCGAACCGTATTTGCTACAAGTTTAATAGCTCCAAACGCATGCCAGCGGCGCATGCATGGGAGAAAGCTGCACAAGCCATACAAGTGTTGCAACTCTGCCACGAATTGCTCTGGCATCATCCCGGTGCCCGCCACGGCGGGCTGTATCGGCCTGCGCTTGAGCGGCAGGTGCTTTTGAAGGAATTTTCATGACAGCTTCACACAGCGCCACTGCGGCAACGCCCAGCCCGGCGCTGCCGCTGAGCGGCCTGCGCGTGGTCGAGTTCTCGCACATGGTCATGGGCCCTACCTGCGGCATGGTGCTGGGTGACCTGGGGGCCGAGGTCATCAAGGTCGAGCCCATCGAGGGCGACCGCACGCGCCACCTGCTGGGGGCCGGGGCAGGGTTTTTTCCACTCTTCAACCGCAACAAGAAAAGCATTGCCATCGACCTGCGCCACCCGCAGGGCATGGCCGTGGCGCAAAAGCTGGCCGCGTCGGCCGATGTGGTGCTGCAGAACTTCAAGCCCGGGTCTCTCGCCAAGTATGGGCTGGACTACGCCGCACTCAGCGCAGTGAATCCGCGCCTTATCTATGTCAACCACACCGGTTTCTTGCCAGGCCCCTACGAGCACCGCACCGCGCTGGATGAGGTGGTGCAAATGATGGGCGGCCTGGCCTACATGACCGGCCGCCCGGGCGACCCGCTGCGCGCAGGCTCCAGCGTGAACGACATCATGGGCGGCATGTTTGGCGCCATCGGTGCCATGGCCGCACTCATGCAGCGCGGCATTACCGGGCGCGGGCAGGAGGTGGATTCGGCCCTGTTCGAGAACAATGTCTTCCTCGTCGGCCAGCACATGCTGCAGTACGCCGTCACCGGCCAGCCCGCCGCGCCCATGCCCGAGCGCATTTCGTCCTGGGGCCTGTACGATGTGTTCAGTGTGAAGGATGGCGAGCAGATCTTTCTGGCCGCGGTGAGCGATGCGCAGTGGAACACCTTCTGCGATGCGCTGGGCTTTGCCGACCTCAAGGCCGACCCGCAGCTGGCCACCAACAACGACCGCGTGCGCCAGCGTGCCACCCTGCTGCCCATGCTGCGCCAGCGCCTAGCCGGGCGCACGGCGGCCGAGCTGTCCGAATTGTTCGAGCGCAACGGCCTGCCTTACGCCCCCATCGTGCGGCCCGAGCAGCTCTACGACGACCCGCACCTCAACGCCACCGGCGGCCTGGCCGACATCACCCTGCCCGACGGCGAGCGCGCCGGGCAGACCGCGCGCACTACGCTGTTCCCACTGCGCATGGACGGCCAGCGCCTGGGCGTGCGGCTGCAGCCGCCGGTGCTGGGCGCACACACGCAGGAGCTTTTGTCGCAGCTGGGGTATGCACTTGAGGATGTGGAGTCGCTGCGAGCAGCCGCAGTGGTTCGTTAATAGCGATTGGATTTGCTATTTATGTGATAGTTGCTCGCGCCCGTTGTCTATGCGTTGGAGCCATAAATTCCTGAAAACCAAAACAAAAGCGCCTGCATCCGTAAGGAGACAGGCGCTTTTAGCCTGACTCAATCAGGTGTCAGAGCGAGTCGATGAAGCTGCGAAGTTTATCTGAGCGGCTGGGGTGTTTGAGCTTGCGCAGCGCCTTGGCTTCGATCTGGCGGATGCGTTCGCGCGTCACGTCGAACTGCTTGCCCACTTCTTCCAGCGTGTGGTCGGTGGACATCTCGATGCCAAAGCGCATGCGCAGCACCTTGGCTTCACGCGGTGTCAGGCCGTCGAGGATGTCTTTGACCACGTCGCGCAGGCCCGCCTGCATGGCAGCGTCGATGGGGGCGGTGTTGGCGCCGTCCTCGATGAAGTCGCCCAGGTGGCTGTCGTCGTCGTCGCCGATGGGGGTTTCCATCGAGATCGGCTCCTTGGCGATCTTCATGATCTTGCGGATCTTGTCCTCGGGGATCTCCATCTTCTCGGCCAGCACGGACGCATCGGGCTCGAAGCCAAACTCTTGCAGGTGCTGGCGCGAGATGCGGTTCATCTTGTTGATGGTTTCGATCATGTGCACCGGGATGCGGATGGTGCGTGCCTGGTCGGCGATCGAGCGCGTTATGGCCTGGCGGATCCACCAGGTGGCGTAGGTCGAGAACTTGTAGCCGCGGCGGTATTCGAACTTGTCCACCGCCTTCATCAGGCCGATGTTGCCTTCCTGGATCAGGTCGAGGAATTGCAGGCCACGGTTGGTGTATTTCTTGGCAATCGAGATCACCAGGCGCAGGTTGGCCTCGATCATCTCTTTCTTGGCGTCGCGCGAGGTGGCTTCACCTTCGTTCATGCGCTTGTTGATGCCCTTGAGCTCGGCCAGCGGCACCACCACGCGCGCTTGCAGGTCCATCAGCTTTTGCTGCAGGTCCTGAATGGGTGGAATGTTGCGGCCCATCACCGTGCTCCAGGGCTTGCCAGCGGTTGCCTGCTTTTCGACCCACTTGAGGTTGATCAGGTTGGCAGGGAAGTCCTTGATGAAGGTTTCCTGCGGCATGCCGCACTTGTCCACGATGATGCGGCGCAGTTCACGCTCTTTTTTGCGCACGTCGTCGACCTGGCCGCGCACCATGTCGCACAGCTTTTCGATGGTCTTGGCGGTGAAGCGGATGGTCATCAGCTCGGCGGACAGGGCGCTTTGCGCCTTGACATACGCTGGTGTGCCATAGCCTTCCTTGTCGTAGATCTTGTGGACCTTCTCGAACAGCTCGCGCATCCTGTCGAAACGGCGCAGCGCTTCATTTTTGAGTTCTTCGAGCTTTTTCGTCAGGGCTTTGCTGCCGCCCTTGCCGTCGTCGTCGTCTTCTTCGTCGAACTCGTCAAAATCTTCTTCGGCCACGTAGTCGTCGGCCTCGTTGGGGTTGGAGAAACCGTCAACGATGGTTGTGATGACAACCTTGCCTTCGCGGATGTCCTCGCCCATGTTGAGGATTTCGGCAATCGTGGCCGGGGATGCACTGATGGCTTCCATCATGGCCATCAGGCCGCCTTCGATGCGCTTGGCGATTTCGATTTCGCCTTCGCGAGTCAGCAGCTCGACCGTACCCATCTCGCGCATGTACATGCGCACGGGGTCGGTCGTGCGGCCAAACTCGCTGTCCACGGTAGACAGGGCGGCTTCGGCGGCTTCTTCGGCTTCTTCTTCGGTGGATGCGGTCTGGGCGGTGTTGGTGACCAGAAGCTGCTCGGCGTCGGGCGTTTGCTCGTACACCGCCACGCCCAGGTCGTTGAGCATCGAAATCACGACTTCCAGCGTTTCCTGGTCCACCAGCTTGTCGGGCAGGTGGTCGGAAATTTCGCCGTGCGTGAGGTAGCCGCGCGTTTTGCCCAGCTTGATCAGGGTCTTGAGGCGCGAACGGCGCTTGGCCATGTCTTCTTCGGACAGGACGGTTTCGTCCAGGCCGAATTCCTTCATCAAGGCGCGTTCTTTCGCCTTGCTGATTTTCATGCGCAGGGGTTTGACCTTTTCGACCGTGGCCGTTGTCTCGGTGCTTTCCTCGACTTCGCCTTCCAGGTCGGATTCGATGTCGGACAGATCGGCGTCGTCGCTATCGACCGATTCAGCGCCGGCCTTGGGTTTGCGTCCGCGCTTGGCCGGAGCTTTGGTCGTGGCGTCACCTGCGGTTTTGGCAGGGCGGCCCGGGCGTTTTTTGGGCGTTTCGGTTGCGTCGGCTTCCACCGCGGTCTTGGCGCGGGTGGTCTTGGTTTCTTCGGTAGCGGTTGTCTTGGCGGAAGGCTTGGTCACGGGCACAGTTTTGGCTTTCTTGACCACCGGGGCCACTGCGGCGCTCTTCTTGGCGGGCGTTGCAGTCTTGGTTGGTGGTTTCTTGGCAGTTGCGGAAGCGGCCTTGGCGGCGGTGCCGGGGGTGGACTTGGGCGACTTCGCGGGCTTTTGAGCGGGCATGGACAACCTCAGAATCAAAAAGGAAACAAAGAAAACGCAAGCGCCACGGATTCCGGCGCGGGAGATACGGCAAAGGCAGAGCCTTTGCGGTTCGAGGGGTAAACCCTCAAAGGCAAGATGTCTGGGCGAACATTTGGAGTGCAGTCCTTGCGGTATGTTGGGCGGTTGTGCGTGTGTGTCACGGTGGCCCGGCCCGGAGGTGCTGCTGTCGCTCTTGCCGATCAACCCTAAATTATACCAAGAGCAGGAAATTTCAAGACGGGCTGCCCATTTTTGTTTGCAAGGCGTTACGTTTTTGTTCCAGTGTGCGGTAGCGCTCGAGCGCACTCGGGTCTTGGGTTGCCTGCGCGATCAGCGTCTTTTGCTGTTCCTTGATGTCGTCGATCAGCATGCGGTCGAGCAGGTCGCGCAGCTCCAGGCGTAATTCCTGCAGGTCACCCTCGGTCTGGGCGTGTGACCCGGTCATCACCTTCTGTGCCAGGTCTTCGCAGGCATGGCCCCGCAGGCTCTCGCGCAGCACGGCCCAGGGCTGGGCGCCCTGGTTGTGGAACTGGTCTTCCAGCCAGGCGAAGAGCAGGCCATGGGGTGCGGGCTGGGCGCATAGCACAGCGTGGTCCTCATGGCCCAGGTGCTCGAGAAAATCCATGTGGGACAGCAGCAGCCGCGCGGCGTGATCGATGCGGCCTGTGGCGGGGCTGCGCGGCATGCGGGGCTGGGGCGGCCAGGGGCTGGCGTTTTTGCGGGGCCCGCGGCTGTTTTTCCAATCGCCGCTCTTGCGTCCGGTGGGCTTTCCATAGCCCGCGTCGCTGGGTGCAAACCAGCCTGTATCGGAGGGGGGATGGTCCCAGTGAGGGGCGGCGTCGCTCGCTGGGGCGGCAGGGCGCCGGGTTGCTTCGCGTGCATGGGCTTGTTGCCACAGGTCGGACAGGTCGCGCACGTCGAGTTGCGCCAGTTCTGCCAGTTCGCCCAGCAGTTGCCGCTTGAGTGCGCCGTCGGGCAGCAGGCTCCACAAGGGGCGTGCGTTGCTCGCCATGTGGGCTCGCCCTTCGGTGGTGCCCAGGTCGCAGCCTTCGCTGGCGGCATCGACCAGGAAACGGCTCAGGGGCACGGCATCGCCGATCAGGCGGGCGAAGGCGTCACTGCCATGGGCGCGCACAAAGCTGTCCGGATCGTGCTCGGGGGGCAAGAAAAGAAACTTGATGCTGCGTGTGTCGCTGGCATGGGGCAGGGCGCCGTCGAGTGCCTTGCGGGCGGCGCGGCGGCCTGCATTGTCGCCATCGAAGCTGAACACCACTGCCTCCGTAAAGCGCAGGAGTTTTTGCACATGGTCGGGGGTGCAGGCGGTGCCCAGAGTGGCCACCGTGTTGGGAAAACCCAGCTGTGCCAGCGCCACCACGTCCATGTAGCCCTCGGTCACCAGCGCGTAGCCCTGTTCCCGGATGGCGGTACGCGCCTCGAACAGGCCATACAGTTCGCGCCCCTTGTGGAATACCGGGGTTTCGGGGGAGTTGAGGTATTTGGGCTTGTCGTCGCCCAGCACCCGCCCGCCAAAGCCGATGCATTCGCCTTTGACGTTGCGGATGGGAAACATCACCCGGTCGCGAAAACGGTCGTAGCGCTTGTCGCCGTCGTCCGCGTTGACGATGACGAGCCCGCTTTCTTCGAGCAGCGGGTCGTCGTATTGGGGAAACACGCTGGCCAGGTTGCGCCAGCCCTCGGGTGCATAGCCCAGCCCGTAGCTGCGGGCCACTGCGCCGGAGACTCCGCGCGCCTTGAAATAGGCAATGGCCCGCTGGGATACGCGCAATTGGCCACGGTAGGCCTGGGCGGCCTTTTCCAGCACATCGGTGAGCGTGGCCTGCTTTTGCCGCGCGGCGGCGGCGCGTTCTTTTTCCTGGGGCGATACGTCATCGTCCGGAACCTGTAAACCAGCTTGCTGTGCCAAGTCCTGAACGGCCTCGACAAAGCCCATGCCGGCGTGTTCCATGAGAAAACCGATGGCATTCCCGTTCTTGCCGCAGCCAAAACAATGGTAGAACTGCTTGGATGGGCTGACGCTGAAAGAAGGGGATTTTTCGCCATGGAAGGGACACAGTCCCATGAAGTTGGCGCCGCCTTTTTTCAGCGGAACGTAGCGGCCGACGATCTCTACCACGTCAACGCGCGCAAGCAGTTCCTGGATAAAAGACTGAGGGATCGTCACCCGGCTATTGTCCGCGTAAACTTGTCGTTGCTTATGGTTACACCCCAAGGACTGTGCATGTCGTTGAACGCGATCCGGATGCGGTGCTGGTGGGTTTTGCCCGTTTGGATGGCGTTGGTGTGGGCCTTGCTGGCGGGCTCGGCGCAGGCGGCGCCCACCACCTTGCGGGTGCTGACCTGGTCTGGCTATGCCGACCCGGACCTGGTGGCGGTGTTTGAAAAACGCCATGGCGTGCGGGTAGAGGTCACCATTGTGGGGTCGGACGATGTTTTGCGCGCCAAACTGGCAGACACCAAGGCGCCGACCTTTGATGTGGTGGCCGCCAATACGGTCGAGATCGCCCGTTTTGTGGAACTGCAGCAACTGGCGCCCCTGCCCATGGCCGACATTCCCAATGCGGCGCGGCAACTGCCCCGTTTTCGCCAGCTTGATGCCATTGCCGGTATCACGCGGCAAGGGCTGGTGTATGCACTGCCCTATACCTATTCCGAGATGGGGCTGATCTATGACCGCCAGCAGTTGCCAGAGCCCCCCGATTCGGTGGCCGTACTGTGGGACCCGCGCTGGCAAGGGCGCGTGCTTGCTTTTGACGGCAGCAGCCATGCTTTTTCGCTGGCGGCCCTGCACCAGGGAATGTCCCCTTTTCGCGTGGACCCGGCGCAGTGGGGTGCCGTGTCACGGGACTTGGTCGCGCTGCGCCGCAACCTGCTGTCGTTCTACAACCTGCCCGAAGAGTCGCTGGACCTGTTCCGCCGGCATGGGGTGGCGGTGATGCATGCCAACTATGGCCAGCAGCAACTCAAGCTGTTCCGGGACGCCGGGCTGGATGTCGGCTATGTGGTGCCCCGCGAGGGAGCGCTGGCATGGCTCGATTGCTGGGCTATTTCTAGCCGCTCCAGGCAGCAGACCCTGGCTGCGCAGTGGATCAACTACATGCTTGAACTGCAGGTGGGCCGTGAACTGACGCGCCGCCAGGGGCTGGCCAATACGCTGGAAGAACCAGAAGCGCTGGCGGGAGACGCTGTGAAGGGGCCCATCCTTTGGCTGGAGCCTGTGGGAGATGCCGAGCGGCGGCAAAGGCTGTGGCAGCGCATTGTCTCGGGCGACCGGCCCGAAAGGTTCTGACGCATGCGCTGGACCATCGGTTTTCGCCTGGGGCTGCTGCTGGCCGGTTTCAGCATCATTGCGGCGTTGTTGGTGGGTTATTTCACCTTTGCTGCGGGCCGCGACGTGCTCAACGACCGGGCTCGCAGCTCTCTGTTGGTGGCCACGCAGATTCTGACGCAACATATGCAGACCGGGTTTGGCAGCGTGGCGCGCGACACGGCCATGCTGGCATCCCTGGTGGCGCAAACCCAGGCCGTCGTTGCACCGGGCGATGTGCATGCGCAGGTGCTGGAAAGGGACCGGCTTGCCAGCGCCTTCAAGGCCATGCTGGTGGCGCGGCCTTCGTACCTGCAGATCCGGTGGATCAGCGCGCAAGACCACGGCCTGGAACTCGTGCGCGTGGAGCGTTCCGGTATGGGGCTGGTGCGCGTCGAGGGCGATGCGCTGCAGGAAAAATCCCATTTCCCGTTCGTTTTCGAAACGCTGAAGCTCGATGCCAACTCCATTTATATGTCCGAGTTTGGTCTCAACCATGAAGGTGGTGCAGACCAGGGCACGGAGCAGCCCGTGTTCAACATGGCGGCCAATGTCGTGCAGGACGGGCGCGTGCTGGGCGTGGTCGTCATCCGGGTGGCTGCTGGCGGGTTTTTTGCCAACTTCAGCGCAGGCCTTCCGTCGCCCTATGCTTTTTACCTGACCAACCGCTGGGGCGATTTTTTGGCGCATTCCGATCGGCAGCAGACCTATGGGTTTGATCGCGGGCAACGCATTCTGGCGCAGGAAAGCATGCCCGGGATTGGGCAAATTCTTCAGGGAGAAAGCCGCCAGGTGGTGTTGGAGCATTTGGGCAATGATGGCAACCCCCAGGTGCTGGCTTTTGTGCGCATGCCGTTGGGGTTTCAGGAAGATGGCCGGTTTTTGGTCGTGGGCTTGTCGCAGCCCATGGCTGTGATCCAGAGCGACGTGGGCGGGTTGGGGCAGAGCATTCTCAAAGTGCTGCTGGCGCTGTGCCTGGCAGGGGTGCTGCTGGCAGCCTGGGTGTCCCGTGTGGTGACCGGGCCACTGCAGGCGGTGGTGCGGGCGACCCGGGCGTTTTCGCAGGGGCGCGCGCATGGGGAGCTGCCGGTGCGGCGGCACGATGAATTGGGCGACCTGGCCCGCAGTTTCAGCGACATGGAACAGCAGATTAGCCTGCAGATGGCCGAACTCAACGCCAGCCGCGACGCCATGGAGCACCTGGCTTACCACGACCCCTTGACCGGCCTGCCCAACCGCCGCATGTTTGAGCAGCGGCTGACACAGGCGCTGGAGATGTCGCGGCGCAGCACCCGGCCCTGCGCGTTGTTGTTTGTGGACCTGGACGATTTCAAGCCGATCAACGACAACCTGGGCCATGCGGTGGGCGACGCTGTGCTCAAGGCGACGGCGCGGGTAATTCTGGAGGCGGTGCGCCAGGTGGATACCGTGGCCCGACTGGCCGGCGATGAATTTACCGTGCTGTGCGAGAACGTTGATTCTGAAGCCGCCGCCGAGCAGATTGCCCTCAAGCTGCAGCAGGCCTTTGAGCAGCCACTGGATATCCAGGGCACACCCTATGCCGTGCGCGCCAGTGTGGGCCTCAGTTTGTTCCCGCGCGATGCGCAGGATGCCCATACCCTGCTGGCCAGCGCCGACGCTGCCATGTACCGGGTCAAAATGAACCGCCGCAATGGCCTGTCCTAAAGTCACATTTCCTCCTGAGCACTACCCATGACTTCCATCTTTGACCAGAACCTGCCCCGCAATGCGGCCAACTTTGCGCCCCTGTCGCCCCTGGGCTTCATCGAGCGTACGGCCGAGGTGTACCCGGAACGCCTGGCCATCGTGCACGGCAGCTTGCGCCAGACCTGGGCGCAAACCTATGCCCGCTGCCGCCAACTGGCCAGCGCCCTGCAGCGCAGCGGCATTGGCAAGAACGATACTGTGGCCGTCATGCTGCCCAACACCCCGCCCATGGTGGAGGCGCACTTTGGTGTGCCCATGGCGGGCGCGGTACTCAACGCCATCAATACCCGGCTGGATCCGGAGACCGTCGCCTTCATGCTGGACCACGGCGAGGCCAAGGCCGTGATCGTGGACCCGGAGTTCACCCCCGTCATGGCCAAGGCCCTGGCCCTGCGGCAAAGCACGGCGCCGCTGCTGGTGATCGATGTGGAGGATGCCCTGTATGGCCCTGCCAGCCAAACGCTGGGCAGCACCACCTACGAAGCTTTTCTGGCCACCGGGGATGCCCGGTTCGCCTGGGAGTTGCCGGGCGACGAGTGGGATGCCATTGCGCTCAACTACACCAGTGGCACCACGGGCAACCCCAAGGGCGTCGTCTACCACCACCGGGGCGCGGCGGCCAACGCCATCAGCAACGTGCTGGAGTGGGACATGCCCAAGCATGCGGTGTACCTCTGGACGCTGCCCATGTTCCATTGCAACGGCTGGTGCTTTCCGTGGACGGTGGCGGCGCGCGCGGGTGTCAACGTGTGCCTGCGCCGTGTGGATGCGCAGTCGATTTTTGACGCCATGCGCAACCACGGCGTCACGCATTACTGCAGTGCGCCCATCGTGCACGGCCTGCTCGTCAACGCACCCGAGGCCATGAAGACGGGTGTCCCCGCGGGTATCCAGGCCATGGTGGCGGGCGCTGCACCACCGGCTTCCATGATCGAAGGCATGGAGAAGATGGGGTTCGACCTGACCCATGTCTACGGCCTGACCGAGGTATATGGCCCCGCCACGGTGTGCGCCAAGCATGCCGCCTGGGATGCACTGGACATTGGTGAACGCGCCCGGCTCAATGCCCGCCAGGGTGTGCGCTACCACCTGGAGCGCGATGTGCGCGTGCTCAACCCCGAAACCATGCAGCCCGTGCCACAGGACGGCGAAACCATGGGTGAGATCATGTTCAAGGGCAACATCGCCATGAAGGGTTACCTGAAGAACCCGCAGGCGACCGAAGAAGCGTTTGCCGGTGGCTGGTTCCACAGCGGCGACCTGGCCGTGCAATACCCCGATGGCTACATCAAGATCAAGGACCGCAGCAAGGACATCATCATCTCGGGCGGCGAGAACATCTCGTCCATCGAAGTGGAAGACGTGCTTTACCGCCACCCCGACGTGCTCGCCGCTGCCGTGGTGGCGCGGCCCGATGCCAAGTGGGGTGAAACGCCGTGCGCCTTCGTTGAACTGAAATTGGGCGCGCAAACCACGCCGGAAGACATCGTGGCGCACTGCAAGAAACACCTGGCTGGCTTCAAGGTGCCGCGTGCGGTGGTAATGGGCGAGTTGCCCAAGACCAGCACCGGCAAGATCCAGAAGTTTGAATTGCGCAAGCGCGCCGGGTCGGCTGACGCCATTGATGTCTGACCCGCCCTGCACGGCCGTGCTGGGCGTGCAGGGGTTTTTTGCTATTTTGTTTGTAGCTGCTAGCGCTTAACTATCAAGCGCTGGAGCCTGTTTTTATTAAAATTAATCACCCATGACCACACCCTCGCGCCGGGGGTCTGCACCGCCCAGCCACAGGGTTTTGCCATGGGCCTGGCCGCGGGTAATGGCCTGCAGGCCGCTGGTCATGTTCATCTCGCGCACCTCGGCGCCGCGCTCGCGCAGCGCCTGCACGGTGGCCGCAGGAAAGCGGTTTTCCTCTAGCAGCGAGGGGCCGTTGAGTGACCCAAAATTGGGCAGGTCGATGGCCTTTTGTGGGGTCAGCCCCCAGTTGAGCACGCCGTACAACGTCTTGGCCGTGTAGTGGATGATGAGCGCGCCACCCGGGCTGCCCCCGCTCATCAGCACCTGGCCCGTGGCCTTGTCGAGCACCAGCGTGGGCGCCATGGACGAGCGGGGGCGCTTGCCAGGCTGCACGCGGTTGGCAATGGGCTGGCCTTGCGCGTCGGTGGGCGCAAAGCTGAAGTCGGTCAGCTCGTTGTTCAGCAAAAAGCCCCCGCTGCGGGCCGTGTTGGTGGTCACCATCTGCCGGGAGCCAAAGGCGTCTTCGATGGTGGTCGTCATGGCCAGCGCGTTGCCCTGGCTGTCCACAATGCTGATGTGGCTGGTGCCGTATTCGGGCTGCTCGGGCATGGGGGCCAGGCTGGTTTTGAGGGCGCCGGGTGTGCCGGGCTGCGCCACTTTCATGCTTTGCGCGCCTATCAGCGCGGCGCGTTCGGCCAGGTAGGCAGGGTCGAGCAGGCTCATCCAGCTGCCGCCCGGGGGCTGCACAAAGTCGGGGTCGGCCACGTACAGGGCGCGGTCAGCAAAAGCCAGGCGCGAGGCCTCGGTGTACAGGTGCAGCCACTGGTGCGATGGCAGGCCCTGGTCCAGCGGCAGGGTGGCGGCCTGGGTCTGGTTCAGGATGCCCAGGATTTGCCCGATGGCAAGGGCGCCTGAGCTGGGCGGTGGAAAGCCGCAAAGCAGATAGTCGTGGGCGCGGGCGCGGTAGTCGTGGCACAGCGCCTCGCGCTTTTTGGGCTGGTAGCCCGCCAGGTCGGCCAAAGAGAGCTGGCCGGGGTTGCTGGGGTGTTTACGCACTTTATCGACGATGGCCTGGGCCAGCGGCCCTTCGTGCAGCGCGCGGCTGCCTTCGGTGGCAATGTTGTGCAGAACGGCGGCCAGTTCGGGGTTCTTCAGCACATGGCCCACGGGCCAGGGCTTTCCGCTAGCGTCATAGAAATACGCTGCCGCCACGGGGTCCTTCGACAGATATTTTTCATTCGCCAACAGGGTGTGCAGCCGTGGGCTGACCTTGAAACCGCTTTTGGCCAGCACGATGGCGGGCTGGAACAGGGCGGCCCAGGGCATCTTGCCGTGCGCGCGGTGGGCCATTTCCAGCATGCGCAGGGTGCCGGGCACACCGACCGAGCGGCCGCCTACCACACCATCATGGAAAGCCATGGGCTTGCCGTTGGCATCGAGGAAAAGTTTTTCGTCCGCGCTGGCGGGCGCAGTCTCACGGCCATCGTAGGCTTCGATCGATTGGCCATCAGAGTGCAGCAGGAAGGCGCCACCGCCAATACCGCTCGATTGGGGTTCCACCAGGGTGAGCACCATCTGCACGGCGATGGCGGCGTCAATGGCCGAGCCACCAGCCTTGAGGACCTGGTAGCCCGCATCGGTCGCCAGCGGGTTGGCGGCCGCAACGGCAAATTGGGCTGTGGCCCAGCCGGGTTTCTCGGTGTAGCCCGAGGCACCCTCAGGCTGTGCGGGAACGGTGTAGTGCAAAGCGGGGGTGCTGGCGCAGCCCGCCAGCCAGGCAGCGGTGGCCAGCAGGCCGATACGAAACGTGGGGATGCAGTGGGGCATGGCAATCTCCAGAGATCAAGGCGAGGCAGCCATGGTAAACGCCACTGTGGCGCTATGCCCAACGGGGGATGGCGTTATCCAAAAAGTTCAGTGTTTTTGGCCTCTGAGGCTTTTAGGGTAAGCGCTAAAAGCTATAAAAATAATAGCAATTTGTACGACTTCATCCGTCTTGTCGAGGCCCGGGCTTGCCGTCTTGCACCACAAAGCGCGCCAGGGTGTGGACGCCGCTGTCCTCGCGCAGTGGGTCGTCCACGCAGCGCAGGGTGGTGGTCCAGCGTGCCGGGGTCAGGTCGGCCAGGCCATAGCCGCGCTGGTCGCAGCGTGCCAGCAGAACATGGGGGTTGTGGCGGGCCACGGCATCGACTTTCTGTTGCGTGGTGCCCGAGCGTGAAGAAATGGAGGTGCCGCAGAACTCGCTGGCCAGTGTGGGCCCGTCTGGCCGGTCGGGGTGGGCGGGAACGCGGCAGACGTAGTTCTGGTGGATGTCGCCCCCCAGCAGCACGGTATTGCGCGGTGCATGGCGCTCTATGGCGTTCAGCAGGCGCTGGCGTGCGGCGGGGTAGCCGTCCCAGGTGTCGGTTGAGTGCAGTCCCGATGGGTAGTGGCGTGGGGAGAAGAGGGTGGTTTGCGCCAGCGCGCTCCAGCGCGCCTGGGTGCGTGCGTCGTACGCCAGGCCCTGGTCCAGCCACTTCTCTTGGGTGGCGCCCAGCATGCTGCGGGACGGGTCTTGCAGGGCGGCGCAGTCGTCCGGACGCACGGCACCCGCGCCGCTCGACCGGGGGCGTCGGCAGGCTTGCAGGTCGCGGTACTGGCGGGTGTCGAGCAGGTGGATGTGGGTCAGCTGGCCCCAGTCCAGGCGGCGGTGCAGCGCGAAACCGCGGGCAGTCAGGCTGGATGCGCGCAGCGGCATGTGCTCGTAAAAAGCCTGCCAGGCCGCACTGCGCAAGGCCAGGAAGGCGGCGGGATCCCCTTTGCCTGCGCTGCCCGCGTAGTCGTTTTGTATTTCGTGGTCGTCCCAGGTCACGGCCCAGGGGCAGCTGGCGTGGGCGGCCTGCAGGTGCGGGTCGCTTTTGTGCAGGGCATGGCGGTCGCGAAAGTCGGCCAGCGTGGTGGCGTGGCGCAGGCTGTGCACGCGCGCCAGGCCTGTGGTGTCGCGGGGCGATGCGTATTCGTAGATGTAGTCGCCCAGGAAGAGCACCAGGTCGGGTGTGTCGGTGCACAGGTGCCGCCAGGCGGCATAGTGGCCGTCTTCCCAGCGCTGGCAAGACGCAAAGGCCAGGCGCAGGTGCCTGGGCATGGCCCCAGGCAAGGGGGTGGTGCGTGTGCGGCCGGTGCGGCTGATGGCATCGCCCAGCATGAAGCGGTAGTAATACCAGCGGTCGGGTTCCAGGCCGGTCAGCTCGACATGCACGCTGTGTCCCAGCGCAGCCAATGCGGGGGCTGTGCCGTGGCGCACGATGCGGCGGAACGCTTCGTCATTGGCCACTTCCCAGCGCACGGTGAGGGTATCGGCCAGGCTGGCGGGGGTGTTGGAGATGCTGGGCAGCAGGCGCGTCCAGAGCACTACGCCCTGGGGCGCAGGCTCGCCACTGGCCACGCCCAGGCCAAAGGGGTTGTGCCGCAGTGTGCTGCCAGCCCATGCCCAGCGGGGCAGGGCGGCCATGGCAGCGGCGTTGCGGGCCAGGTGCAGGAACTGGCGGCGCTGGTGCATGTTGGGGAAGCTGTGCAAGCGTGCCCGCAGCGGTGTCAGGCAGGCATCACGCGGTTTTTGCCGGAGCGCTTGGCAAGGTACATGCCCTGGTCAGCACGGTGGATGGCTTCGGCCGCGGTTTCGGTGCTGGTCAGCTGGGCCACGCCGGCGCTGAAGGTGATGAGAATTTTTTCGTTGTTGCGCAAAAAAAAGCGCGTGGTCAGCTCGCGCTGCAGGCGCTGCATGGCTTCGACGCCCTGGGTCAGTGCGGTATCGGGCAGCACCACCACAAATTCTTCGCCACCGTAGCGTGCCAGCATGTCTTGCGGGCGCATGACTTCGCGCACCACATCGGCCAGGTGCACCAGGGCAGCGTCGCCGGACTCATGGCCGAGCCGATCGTTGATCAGCTTGAAGTTGTCCACGTCGAGCAGGGATACGCACAGCGGGGTATTGGTGCGGTGGGCGCGCGCAATTTCGCGTTCTATGACTTCGTCGAGCCCCTTGCGGTTGAGCGAGCCGGTGAGCGGGTCGTGGCGGGCCTGGGTGCTCACGCGGTCGAGTTCCTGTTGCAGCCGCACCATTTCGGTCTGCTTCTCTTGGGCGCGTCCGCGCAGGTCGGTGAGTTCGTCGCGCACCACGCGGCTGTCCAGCGCCAAGGAGCGCGTGGCACCCACCAGCTCCTTGAGGACCGGGGTGATCTCTGCCAGCGAACTGGCCCGCGAGATCTGCTCGGAGTAGCGCTCCATCCTGTTTTGGTAGCCGCTGCTGGCCTGGGTCATGTCGGACAGGCGTTCGATAAAGGTAGAAAGCATCTCCTTCATCTGCTCCTGGGCCTCGACCATGCGGCCCTTGGCCTCGGTCTGCTTGAAGATGACATCCTTCAGGCGGCGTTGCACATCGTCGAGGCGGCGCAGGGTGAGTGGCTGGGCGGTGGCGGCCACCAGAGCCTCGGCCTGGCCCTGAAGCCAGCGGTCGTCGATGCTCAGCGCGGCGATGTTGCCAAACACCATGTGCAGCAATTCCAGCAGCATGGCGCGCACGGAGGCCTGGTCTTCGGTGGCGAACGACAGACGGAAGCTGAAATTGGCCAGCATGATCTGCAGCGTGCTGATCGGCGGCGCAGGCTGGCGCAGAAACTTCACCAACTGACCGCCAAGCAGATGAACGCGCGCGTCATCGCTGCTCAGGCCATGCAGGGTGTGCTCTACCATGCGCGCCAGCTGTTCGGCCAGTTCGTCCGGGATCGTGGTCGGGGTCCTTGTGAGGAGGGTGGTGGGTGCGGCAGCGGATGCATCCGGGGTTCCGGGCATGTCAGTACCGGGCTCACCCACTTCGATGGGTGCACTGGCACCTAATTTGGCGTAGCCTACAAACACGCTTTGCATGGCCTGCCAGTCTTTCTGGGCCACAGCGGCTTCAAATTGCCCGAGCAGGCGCTTTTGCGCGGGTGTCTGGCCGGGAACCACCCGCAAAATCTGCCGCAGTTGCCCTTCAGGAAATGGCGGTGGGGTGATGTTCCCGGAGATTTCGTCGTACAACGTTCTGAAGTTGTCCGGCGTGGGTGTCAGCCTGCGCAAGGCCAGTTGCTTGAGGGTTTCGCGCGCGATATCCGAAGGAAGTCTCTCGGCCATGAACAGCCACCAGGGCAGGAAATGCAGGAAGCCGCAAGTGTGACAGAGGCCACCGGGCTTGAACAGGGTGTGCGCTGCGCGCGCCTGCAGGTGCGTGGCGCGCGCTCTACGCCCTAGTTCACCATCACGAGCTTGCCCTGCACGCTGCGCGAGCCCATGTGGGCAAAAGCGGCAGGCAGTTCAGCCATGGGCATCGTGCGGTCAATGACCGGCTTGATCTTGCCCTGGGCATACCACTGCGCCAATTCCATCATCATGGCGCTATTGGCTTTGGGCTCGCGCTTGGCGAACTCACCCCAGAACACACCCACGATGGATGCGCCCTTGAGCAAGGGCAGGTTCAGGGGCAGTGCCGGAATAGGCCCCGCCGCAAAGCCAACCACCAGGTAGCGACCGCGCCAGGCAATCGAACGGAAGGCCTGCTCGGCAAAGTCGCCGCCAACGGGGTCGTACACCACATCCGGGCCCTTGCCTCCCGTCAGGCGCTTGACGGCCTCGCGCAGGTCTTCTTTTTGGTAATTGATGGTGCTGTCTGCACCGATCGCGGAGCACAGCGCGCACTTTTCGTCCGTGGAGGCTGCAGCAATCACAGTGGCACCCAGGGCCTTGGCGATCTGAATGGCAGCGGTTCCCACACCGCCTGCGGCACCCAGCACCAGCACGGTCTCGCCGGCCTTGAGCTGCGCCCGGTCCACCAGGGCATGGTGGGACGTGGCATAGGTCATGATGAACGCGGCTGCATCCACATGGGAAAAACCGGGTGGCAGGGGCATGCACAGGGCCGCCGGTGCAATGGTGTGGGTGCCAAAACCCCCCGTGCCCGACAGGCAGGCAATGCTCTGTCCCGGCTGGAGGTGCGTCACACCTTCGCCCACGGCCTGCACCACGCCAGCGTATTCGGCCCCGGGCACAAACGGCAGTGGCGGCTTGATCTGGTACTTGTTCTGCACCATCAGCAGGTCTGGAAAGTTCAGACTGGCGGCTTTGATCTCGACCAGAACCTCGCCCGCCTTGGGGGTCGGTGTGGGCAACTCGGTCCAGGCCAGGGCTTCGACGCCGGTGGGGTTGGTGCATAGCCATGCGTGCATGAGGGGTGTCTCCAGTCGTTGCAAACCGAAATGATAGGTCTGTGCCGCAGGCACTCCATGTCCCTTGAGCGACGCCGCTATGACGGTCTGCCGTACCGGGTGGGCGCCTACAATCCAGCCACTCGATACCGCACCATGAAGATACTTATTTCCAACGACGATGGCTACCAGGCTCCCGGCATCGTGGCGCTCCATGCGGCACTGGCCCAGGTCGCTGATGTGGAAGTGGTGGCGCCCGAACACAACAACAGCGCCAAGTCCAACGCGCTGACGCTGCATTCCCCCCTGTATGTCCAAACGGCGGCCAACGGCTTTCGCTACATCAATGGCACACCGGCCGACTGCGTTCACGTCGCGTTGACCGGCTTGCTAGGGTATAGGCCCGACCTGGTGGTGTCGGGTATCAATAACGGCGCCAACATGGGCGACGACACCATCTATTCCGGCACCGTGGGTGCTGCGATGGAGGGCTATCTGTTTGGAATTCCGGCGATTGCGTTCTCGCAGGTGGACAAAGGTTGGGGCGAGATCGAGGCCGCAGCACAAAAGGCGGCAGAAATTGTTCGACAGATGGCGGCACGGAAGCTGGTGGGTGAGGCGCCCTGGCTGCTCAATATCAATATTCCCAACCTGCCGATGCATGCGATGCGCTCCCTGAAGCTGTGCCGCCTGGGGCGTCGCCACGCCGCCGAACGGGTGATTACCCAGGAAAGCCCACGCGGTGAAGTCATGTACTGGATTGGCAGCGCTGGTGCGGCCAAGGACGATGCCGAGGGCACAGATTTCCATGCCACGTCGAACGGGCATGTGTCCATCACTCCTCTTAAGGTGGATCTCACCGACCACCAGAATCTGGGTTACTGGGCGCAGACCGCCGCTCACCTGGCGGCAGGTGACGCCGCTTCTGAAGGCAGCTGATGCAGCAACGGCGCCCCGGATTTCCGGCACGCATTCTTCCATCGGCTCCCGGCGTAGGCAAGCCGGTGGCTGCGCCTGCGGTGCGGACGGGGTTGCCGCAGGCAGTCGCCATGCCCACGGGCCTGGGACTCGATTCAGCGGCGGTACGCGCACGCATGGTGCAGCGCCTGGGGGCTGCCGGCATCACGTCGCCCAAGGTGCTGCAAGCCATGGGTGCAGTGGAGCGGCACCGTTTTGTTGATTCGGGCCTGGTCAATCAGGCGTACGAGGACACCAGCCTGCCCATCGGGCTGGGACAGACGATCTCCAAGCCCAGCATCGTGGCGCGCATGGCTGAATTGCTGCTGGGGGCCGAGGTCATTCGTTCGTCAGGATCACTCGGTCGCGTACTGGAAGTCGGCACTGGCTGTGGTTACCAGGCAGCTGTGCTGAGTCGACTGGCCCGCGAGGTCTACAGCATTGAGCGCCTGCGAGGCCTGCACGACAAGGCGCGTGTTCATTTGCGCCCTTTGCGGCTTGCCAATGTGCACCTACTTTTCGGCGATGGCATGGTCGGTTTTGCCCAGGGTGCGCCCTACGCCGGTATCGTGGCGGCTGCAGGCGGTGCAGCGATTCCGCCCCAGTGGTGTGAACAGTTGGCGGTGGGCGGGCGGCTGGTAGCCCCCATTGCCGGAGCCGACGGGCAGCAAATGTTGCTGGTAGTCGACAAGACGGCGCACGGATTGAAACAAACCGTGCTCGAGCCAGTGCACTTTGTCCCTCTAAAATCAGGCGTTGCTTGAAGGAAATTGCTTATGTTGGTATCGCGTAGTCGTGGGGTGTGGGTTTCTGTGGCGCTGGCAAGCCTTGTATTGGCGGGCTGCGGTACCCGCATGACCAGGGCTCCCGTGGAGGATCGGGGCACCGCTGTGGTTGTGCAGTCGGGTGAGGTGGCGACCTCGTCGGCCGTCAAACCTTTGCCAGGTGCCGAGAACGCGGGTCGCCCCGGTTACTACACCGTCAAGCCAGGAGATACCCTGATCCGTATCGGCCTGGACACGGGTCAGAGCTGGAAAGACATCGCCCGCTGGAACAACATGGACAACCCCAACCTGATTGAGGTGGGGCAAGTGTTGCGGGTTACTCCTCCTGCGGTAGTGGTGGCTGCGCCTGTTGTGCATGACAGCGGCGGTGTCGTGACACGGCCTGTGACGTCTTCCAGTGTTGCGCCAGCACCAGCCACTTCGGCGTCCGCCGCAAAACCGGCCGCGCCTGCACCAACCCCGGTAGCAGTAACGCCAGCCCCTTCGCCAGCGGCCGGGGATGACGAAATGGGTTTCATCTGGCCGGCTTCCGGTTCCTTGTTGGCGGGCTTCGACGAAGCGCGCAACAAGGGGTTTGATATTGGCGGCAAGGCCGGTGATGCGGTATTGGCTGCCGCCGATGGCCGGGTTGTGTACGCAGGCGCAGGCCTGCGTGGGTATGGCAACCTCGTCATCCTCAAGCACAACAACACCTTCCTGACAGCCTATGCCCATAACCAGACCTTGCTGGTGAAGGAGGACCAGTCCGTGCGCAAGGGGCAGAAAATTGCCGAGATGGGCAGCACCGATGCTGATCGCGTGAAGCTGCATTTCGAAATTCGCCGCCAGGGCAAACCGGTCGATCCGGCGCGTTTCCTGCCTTCGCGCTAACCATGGTGGGCGATCGCCAGGTGGCGCTGGACGAGGTTTCGGCGCAAGACCTGGTCGAGGATGAATCACCGGCTTTGTCGGAGACCGAATCGCGGGTCATTGACATGGGCATAGCCCAGCATGGCGAACGCCTGGACAAGGCGCTGGCCGACAGGGTTCCCGAGTTTTCGCGCAGCTATCTTCGGCAATTGCTGGAGCATGGGGCGGTTCAGCTCAATGGCCACGTCTTCTTTAAGGTGGCCCAGAAGGTCAAGGCCGGGGATCGGGTGGTGCTGGAAATGCGCCCGACACTCGAAAGCCAGGCCTTCCGACCCGAGTCCATGGCCATTGATGTGGTGCATGAAGACGAACACCTGCTGGTGGTGAACAAGCCTGCAGGACTGGTTGTGCACCCCGCGCCAGGAAACTGGAGTGGGACGCTGCTCAATGGCCTGATGGCGCGCGACCCGAAAAGTGCGCTGGTGCCGCGCGCAGGCATCGTTCACCGGCTGGACAAGGACACCAGTGGCCTG
>JAANMW010001096.1_pt1 | contig 29974 bp, 24 predicted proteins | sample 7279671 | NCBI WGS metagenome assembly JAANMW01 (sample SAMN14094541, study PRJNA606508) | bioreactor metagenome | isolation source: A lab-scale SPAN reactor treating ammonium-rich wastewater day 247 | place: Ireland: Galway | collected 2017-09-19 | reverse complement strand
CCTGGACGTGGTGGCCGAAGGGGTGGAGACGGCGGGGCAGCTAGGGTTCTTGCGGCTGCATGGCTGCGAGCAGTTCCAGGGGTTTTTGTTTGGGCGGCCCGGCCCTGCCTCGGATGTGGAGGCGCTGGCCGATGGCACGATCTAAGGCCGCAACGGCTACGCTGTGCGATTCCCTCAGGAGTTGCCTATGTTGATGGGTGACGCCCCGAAGCAGCGCATCTCCTGGCTGAGCGGAGTGCTGGTCGTGTTGGCACTGTCTTTGGCCGGCGCGGTACTGGTGGTCGATGTGCTGCAAAACCAGCGCCTGGACGAGCGGCAGGTGCAGCGGCAGAAGGTGCTCGAACAAACGGGTGCTGCCCTGGATGAGCAAACCACCCGGGGCCCACTGGTGGGAGCGGCTGCGCTCATGGGCCTGACTGAGCCGGCACTCAAGGCCGTGGCGCAAGGCGTGCAGGTGCCCGATGCGCCAGCGGCGCTCGAAGCCCTTGCCACAGCGCGGGAGCGTTTTGGGCTGGACGGCGCTTATGTCATCAACGCCAATGGAATCATCGTGGCGCACGAAACGACCGGGTCCCATTCCACTGGTACCGATGTGGCGTTTCGTCCGTATTTTCAGCAGGCCATGCAAGGCCGGGTGAATGTGTATGCCGCCCTTGGCTCGCACACGTACGAACGGGGCCTGTACGTGGCAGCGCCTTTGTATGCCGGGGCCAGCGCGCAGACGCCCGTACTGGGCGTGGTCATGCTCAAGATGCCGTTTGCGCCCATTGATGCCTTGCTGGCGCACACCGGTTTGCCCACCCTGTTGCTGTCGCCCCAAGGCGTGGTCATCTCAGCCACCCGCCCGGAGTGGATGTATGCCGTGGCGCCCCCTTTGACCCAGAGCCGCATTGACGACATCGCACGGCTGCGCCAGTTTGGCCACCATTTTGACAACGGGGTCGCCTCTGCTCTGCCGTTCTCACCCTTGTCGCCCGAGGTGCTGATGGACGGCGTGCAGCATGCCGTGCAGCGCCGTGTGGTGGACTGGAGCGATCCGGGCGGGGCTTGGTCGCTGGTGGTGCTGGAAGATGTGTCGCAAGTGATGCCGCTGCCCGATCGTTTGCGCTATGGCGGCGTGGCCTTTGCCTTGCTGGCCCTGCTGGGCATGCTGGTGCTCGAGCTGCTGCGCAATCGGGCCCGCATGGTGGCCACGCAGCAGCGCCTGTTGGTGCTGGGCGCTGCGCTGGAGAACAGCCCGCTGGCCGTGGTGGTGACCGATGCCCAGGGCACGATCGAATGGGTCAATCCCGAGTTTGAGCGCAATACAGGCTATCGCCTGGACGAGGTGCGGGGCCAAAAACCCTCGCTGCTGGCCAGCGGCAAGACGCCAATGGAAACCTTCAGCGAGATGTGGGCGGCCGTTGTGACGGGCCACTCCTGGAAGGGGCACTTTATCAACCGGCGCAAGGACGGAACCGAATACCACGAGGAGGCGACGCTTTCGCCCGTGCTCGATGCGCGCGGCGTTTGTGTGGGCATGGTGGGTCTGCATGAGGAAGTGACGCAGCGCATGCGCGAGCAGGAAAAGCTGCAGCGCAGCGAGCGCAGGTTCAAGGAGCTGCTGGAGCAGCAGAACGCCATTTTTGACAGTGCGCCGCCCGTGTTGTTGTCGTGTGACGGTGTCATGCATCTCTTCAACCCGGCCTTTATCGCCCTGGTGGGAGGTACATCTGCCCAGTTGCAGAACCAGCGTGTGAGCATGCTCTTTGGCAGCTTGGAGCAGCATGCGGCATTCGCTGCGCGCGTGGGACCGCCGCTTGCGCAGGGCTTGCAGGTGCGCGAGCATTGGTGGGTGCGGCGGCTTGATGGCCAGATGATCGAGGTACGCATGTCGGGCCGTGCTGTGCAGGTCGATGGCCACGCCAGCGCCGCGCTGTGGGTGATTGAGGACGTGACCGAGGCCCGCCTTGCCGAGCAGGTCATGCGCGAAACAAGCGAACGCCTGGAGCTGGTGCAGGAGGCGGGAAAAACCAGTGTGTTTGACATCGACCTGCGCACCGGGCGCTGCATCTGGCGCCAGAAAGTCGATGGCGTGGAGGGCATTACCGAGCGGGTGTTTGAAAACTGGCGAACCACCTGGCAAGAGCGCCTGTGGCCGGCAGACGTCGCTACGGCCATGGCGCGCATGGAGGCAGCGCTGCAGGGCAATGCCAGCAGTTTCCACGACGCCTGGCGTTTGCAGCGTTTTGAAGGTGGTGTGCGCTGGTATGCCTGCACGGCCCACATCCTGCGCGATGCATCAGGCAAAGCCGAACGCATCGTTGGCGTCAACGTGGACATCGACGCCTACAAGAAGCTCGAAGAGCAGGTGGCGGCCCAGGTGCAATTCCAGCATGTGCTGATGGACACCATTCCTGTGCCCATCTTCTACAAGGATGAGCAGGGCCGCTACCTGGGGTTCAACCGGGCTTACGAGCAGGCATTTGGCATCCGGCGTGAGGATTATCTGGGCAAGACCGTGCAGAGCCTGGAACACTTGTCTGCCGATAAGCGCAACCTGTTTCAGGCGGATGCCATCGCTGCACTGCATGGCACCGAAGCGGTGCACCGTGAGGTGGACATGCCCTATGCCGATGGCCAGATGCACCGCACGCTTTTCTGGTTGCAGGGTTTTCGCCGGCCCGATGGTGCGCCGGGCGGGGTCATCGGGACCTTTGCCGACATTACCGATCGCCAGCACGCAGAAGAGGAGCTGCGCCGTGCCAAGGAGTTGGCCGAGGAGGCGACGGCGCTCAAGTCCAATTTTCTGGCCAACATGAGCCATGAAATCCGCACGCCCATGAACGCCATCATTGGCATGTCGCACCTGGCGCTCAAGTCAGGGCTCAATCAACGCCAGTACGATTACGTGAGCAAAATCCAGCAGGCCGGTCAGCACCTGATGGGCGTGATCAACGATATTCTTGATTTCTCGCGGATCGAGGCGGGCAAGCTGCATATCGAGACATGTCCCTTTGTACTCGACCAGGTGTTGGGTGGCGTGGTGGACGTCATCAGCCACAAGGCCAGTGCGCAGGGGCTGGAACTGATTTGCGATGTGGCGGCCGATGTGCCGCCCAATCTGGTGGGTGATGCCCTGCGCATCGGGCAAATTCTCATCAATTACACCAACAACGCCATCAAGTTCACCGAGCGCGGCGACGTGGGCATCGTGGTGCGCATGCAGGAGCAGCAGGGTGACCAGGTGCTCCTGCGCTTCGAGGTGCGCGACACGGGCATTGGCCTCGCTGCCGATCAAATCGAGCGCCTGTTCCAGAGCTTTCAGCAGGCCGACACCTCGACCACGCGCCGCTATGGCGGCACCGGTCTGGGCCTGGCCATCAGCAAAAGTCTGGCCGAACTGATGGGCGGCGAGGTAGGCGTGCACAGCCAGCTGGGGCAGGGCTCCACCTTCTGGTTTACCGTGCCGCTGCAGCGGGGTGCGCCTGCGCGGCCCTTGCTGCCAGCGCCCGATCTGCGCGGCCTGCGCGTGCTGGTGGTGGACGACAACGCCCATGCCGCTACGGTGATCGCCGAGATGCTGCAGTCCATGAGCTTTGATGTGCAGCAGGTGCATTCCGGCGCCCAGGCGCTGGAGGCTGTGCAGCAGGCGGCTGCGCAGGAGCGGCCTTTTGACCTGGTGGTGCTCGACTGGCAGATGCCCGGTATGGATGGCTTGGAGCTCGGGCGGCGCATTGGTGAATTGAGTCTGCCCCGCTTGCCTCACCGCGTCATGGTGACCGCCTTTGGCCGCGAGGATGTGCTGCGCTCGGCGCAGCGCCAGGGGATCGAAGAGGTGCTCATCAAGCCCGTGAGCGCCTCGGTCATGTTCGACACCCTCATGCAGGTGCTGGGCCAGCTATTGCCGGACGACGCGGCACAACCGGCCAGCGCACCGCAGGCTTGCCCGGTGCTGCAGGGCGCGCGCGTGCTGCTGGTGGAGGACAACGAACTCAACCAGCAGGTCGCCCGCGAGCTGTTGCAGGAAGCGGGTGTGCAGGTGGATGTGGCCGCCGATGGCCAGCAAGGCGTCGACCTGGCGCGCAGCCAACCCTACGACCTGGTGCTGATGGACATGCAGATGCCCGTGATGGACGGCCTGGAGGCCACGCGCCAGCTGCGCGCCGACCCGCGCCTGGCAAAGCTGCCGATTGTCGCCATGACCGCCAACGCCCTGGACGTTGACCGCCAGCGCTGCCTGGACGCCGGCATGAACGACCACCTGGCCAAACCGATTGTTCCCGCGCGGCTGTGGGAAACCCTTGAGCGCTGGATTGCGGCCTCGGCGTCCAGTGCGCTGGCCGCCCCCGCATTGCGTGCTGAGCGTGGCCCGCTGCCCGATGGGTTGCTGCCGCCCCCCCTGCCGGAGCTCGACATGACCCAGGGCCTGCGCAATGCCCTGGGTCGGCCCGCCTTCTATGCCGAGTTGCTCCACCGCTTCATGGACAGCCAGGGAGGCGTGGCGGAGCGCATTGCGCAAGCCCTGGCACAGGGCCACCAGGAACAGGCGGCGCGCGACGCACATACCCTGCGCGGCCTGGCGGGCACCGTGGGAGCCATCGCCTTACAAGATGCTGCCGCTCGTCTGGAAGATGGCCTGCGCAGCCCGGTCGCCATGTCCTCTGACGAAGTCCACTCCCTGCTGGACACGCTGCGCACGGCGTTGGATGCGCTGGTGCAACCGCTCTTGGCCTGGCATAGTGCGCAGGCCGCTGAGACGCAGCACAGCAACGAGGCCCCCTGCGCGCCCCATGAGCAGGCGCATGCGGCGGTCGCGCAGCTGCACCTGCTCTTGCAGCGCGACGACCCGGCCGCCCGCAGTTTTGTCCGGGAACATGCGGCGCTGCTGGCCCAGGCGCTGGGTCCGGCGCTGGCGGGCGTGCAAGGCCCTATCGATCAGTTTGATTTCGAGCCCGCGCTGGCCGCCCTGACCGGGTGGCTGGCACAACCACCGCAGAGGCCTGGGCACCCCACCGGGCACAGCCGAAAAGGGAGCAGCCATGCAGCGTGAAGAAATGCAGGATCTACCTGTCGATTGGCGCAACCGCCAGACGCCCACCGTGCTGGTGGTAGACGACACGCCAGACAACCTGGTGCTGGTGTCCGAATTGTTGGGTGATCATTACCGCGTCAAGGTGGCCAACAGCGGGGCGCGTGCGCTCAAGGCCGCGCAGACTGATCCCGTGCCCGATCTGGTGTTGCTCGACATCATGATGCCGGAGATGGACGGCTACGAGGTGTGCCGCCAGCTCAAGGCGTCGGCAGCCACGCGCGACATTCCCGTCATCTTCCTGACCGCACGCGCCGACCGCGACGACGAGCGCCTGGGCCTGGAGCTGGGCGCGGTGGACTACATCACCAAGCCCATGAGCCCGCCCATTGTGCTGGCGCGGGTGCAGACCCACCTGGCACTCAAGGCCACGGCTGATTTCCTGCGCGACAAGAGCGCGTACCTGGAACGCGAAGTGACACTGCGCACTCTCGAAGTGCAGGCTCTGCAGGACGTCACCATGATGGCCATGGCGTCGCTGGCCGAAACGCGCGACGATGAAACGGGCAACCACATCCGGCGCACGCAGCTCTACGTGAAAGCTCTGGCCGAGCGGCTGAGCACGCACCCGCGTTTCGAGGCCGTGCTGAACACCCAGATGATCGATCTGATCTACAAATCAGCGCCACTGCACGACATTGGCAAGATTGGTATCCCGGACCACATCCTGCTTAAACCCGGCAAACTGACCGACCATGAGTTCGAGGTCGTCAAAGAACACACTCTGCTGGGCCGCAAGGCCATCGAGGGTGCCGAGCGCCGCCTGGGCATGCGGGTACGGTTTTTGAACGTGGCCAAGGACATGGCCTGCTGCCACCACGAGCGCTGGGACGGCACGGGCTACCCGCTGTGCCTGGCGGGTGATGCCATCCCCGTGCCCGGGCGCCTGATGGCGCTGGCCGATGTGTACGACGCCATCATCAGCCGGCGCATCTACAAAAGCGCCAGCACGCACGAACAGGCCTGCAGCGCCATTGTGAAGGGGCGGGGCACGCAATTCGACCCCGATGTGGTGGATGCCTTCATTGATATCGCAGAAGAGTTTCGCGACATCGCGCTGAAGTACCCGGACTGAACAGGGCTACGCGCAGCCCGCCAGATCAGACGTGGGCGTCGTCTTCGGGGGCGCTGGTGTCGGTTGCGCTGTCGGCAGGCACTTCCGCAGCATCTTCTGCAGTGGGCTCTTGCGCCGCTTGGCGCAGTGCGGCCTTGTCGCCCGCACCGGCAAACTTGCTGTACTTGCCCAGGATTTGCACCAGCTGCCCGTAAATGCGGGGGCTGCCTGCCAGGCATTCCTTCTGTTCCAGAAAATCAGACTCGCCCGTGAAGTTGCCCACCAGGCCGCCCGCCTCGGTCACCAGCAGCGAACCGGCCGCCACGTCCCAGATATTCAGGCCGGTCTCGAAGAAACCATCGGTGTAACCGGCGGCCACATAGGCCAGGTCCAACGCGGCCGCGCCGGGGCGGCGCAGGCCGGCGGTGCGCTGCATCACGTCGCCCATCATGCTCAGATAGTTCTTGAAGTTGTCACCCGGACGGAACGGGAAGCCCGTCGAGACCAGGCACTCCTTGAGTTGGGTGCGCTTGCTCACGCGGATGCGGCGCTCGTTCAGGTAGGCGCCGCGTCCCTTGGTCGAGGTGAACAGGTCGTTGCGCGAGGGGTCGAAAATGACGGCCTGCTCGATCTTGCCGCGCACGGCCAGGGCAATGCTCACGCAATAGACGGGAAAACCGTGGATGAAGTTGGTGGTGCCGTCCAGCGGGTCGATGATCCAGACAAACTCCGAATCCTTGGCGCCATGCTGGTTGCCCGACTCTTCGGCCAGGATGCCGTGGCCGGGGTAGGCTGTGAGCAGCGTCTCGATGATGGCCGCCTCGCTGGCGTGGTCCACCTCGGTGACGTAGTCGTTGATCTGCTTTTGCGAGATGCGCACTGCCTCCACGTCCAGGGCCGCGCGGTTGATGATGGCGCCGGCGGCGCGGGCGGCCTTGATGGCCACGTTGAGCATGGGGTGCAGGTTGGACGACATAGATTGTGCAGGTGTGCGCAACACGGCTTGTGGCGTGGTTGCGCGGGCCAGGAACAGAAAATATCGCAGCCTGGCGATGCGGGCGGCGACAATAAGCCCGGTATTTTACCCGCCCCCACCATCGACTGTGCCTGCGCGCCCATGAAGACCCGTTTTATCCTGATCCATACCAGCCATGCCGGCAACGTGGGCGCCTGCGCCCGCGCCATGAAAACCATGGGCTTTGACGACCTGGTGCTGGTTGCCCCGCGCTGGCCCAATGTGCTGCGGCGCGAGGAGACCATCCAGCGCGCCAGCGGAGCCCTGGACGTGCTCCACAACGCGCGCATCGTCGAAACGCTGGACGAGGCGCTGGACGGCATCAGCCACCTGTGCGCCACGGCCATGACGCCGCGCGACTTTGGCCCGCCCACGCGCGCGCCGCGTACGCATTTTGAAATGCTATTGAAAAAGGAGCTGCCAGCGCTTGATGGTAAAGCTCTGCAGGCCAAAATGAATCAAGAAAACACGGAGTCGCCTGGCGAGGCTGGCATCGGTTTCCTGTTTGGCTCCGAGCGTTTTGGCATGACCAATGAAGACGTGTACCGCTGCCATGTGGCGCTGTCCATCCCCACCAATCCCGGCTTTGGATCGCTCAACCTGGGGGCGGCCATCCAGGTGGTGGCCTACGAATGGCGCCAGGCCCTGGGTGGTTTTGGTGTGCAGGAGGCTACGCCCACGGCGACGCTGGCCGATGCCGCCCAGGTGGCGGGCATGCTGGCGCACTGGGAACAGGCGCTTACCGCCATCGGCTTTCTCGACCCGGCAGCGCCCAAAAAACTCATGCCCCGGCTCAACCAGCTTTTCAACCGTGCGCAACTGGCGCCTGAAGAAATCCACATCCTGCGCGGTGTTGCCAAGGCCATGATCGAGACGGCCGATTCAAACCGCTAGACTGAGCGTTCTTTTGTTGCACAGCACCATCTTTCATGTTCACCCGCCTGCGCTCCGACATCCAATGCATTCTTGAGCGCGACCCTGCCGCGCGCAGCCGCTGGGAGGTGCTGACCTGCTACCCCGGCTTGCACGCATTGGTGCTGCACCGGCGCGCCCACTGGTGCTGGAACCACGGGTTCAAATGGCTGGGGCGCTTTATTTCGCATAGCTCGCGCTGGCTGACCGGCATTGAAATCCACCCTGGCGCAAAAATTGGCGAGCGTGTTTTTTTCGACCATGCCATGGGCGTGGTGGTGGGCGAGACGGCAGAGATTGGCGATGGCTGCACCATCTACCAGGGCGTCACGCTGGGCGGCACTTCGCTCTACAAAGGCAGCAAACGCCACCCCACGCTGGGCCGTGACGTGGTGGTGAGCGCTGGTGCCAAGGTGCTGGGCGGCTTCGAGATAGGCGATGGCGCCAAGATTGGCAGCAACGCCGTGGTCATCAAGCCCGTGCCTGCGGGCGCCACGGCGGTGGGCATTCCGGCACGCATCCTCCCGTCCAAGGAAGGCCAGAGCGCCGACGTGACCGAGCCGCAGACACCCAAGTTCACCGCCTACGGCATCACCCAGGAAGACGACCCGCTCTCCCAGGCCCTGCGCGGCCTGATCGACAACGCCTCGTCGCAAGAGCACCAGATTGCGCTGCTGTGGCAGGCCATCGAAAAGCTGTCGTCCGGCCCCCAGCAAGCCCGCGACTGCGTGCCCCGCGATGCGGCGCTGCAAGAACACTTCGAGGCAGGCAAGCTCAACGACCTCGTGGGCGAGTGATTGCTTCTGAAAAGAGAGCTGCTTGCGCTTGAATCTATTGGGTTTTAGATAAAAAAATATCTGAAACCCAATAGATTCAAGCGCTACGTGCTATCAATTAAGTACAACGTAGCAAGGGTGCACGCACCCGTTACAGCAGCGTGGCCAGGTGGGGTGTGAGTGTTTCCAGGTTGACAAACGTCAGTTCGTACATGGCCGTCAGGCCTGCCGCCTGTTCCTGCGTGAGGTCGGCGGCGCAGACCACGAAGCGATGGCGGTCCAGCCCCAGGCGCTTGCGCAGGCGCAGGTATTTGTCGATGTCACGGCGAAACTCGCCCGATTTGCATTCGATGCAGATCGGGGGCTGGCCTGCAGGCAGGCACACCACGTCGAGTTCATGCAGGTCTTCGTTGGGGAACACCACCTTGACCCCGCGTGCGCAGGAGAAATCTTTGCCGCGTTGCTGGGCCAGCTCGATCAGGGTGATGAAGGCATACCACTCCAGCCAACCACCATCGAAAAACTGGCGCACGGCGGGCGCAGTCTGTAGTGTGAGCCGCACGATTTTCTCGGGCTTTTGGTAGTGGTAGCGGGCAAAAAACGTGTGGCTATAGAGCTGGCGGCACAGGGTGTTGATGGCCTGCGCATCCTTTTGGGACAGGCTGGCGAGTTCCAGGTTGACCCAGCTATGGCTTTTGCGATAGGCGAAGCACACGCGGTCCATCAGTTCGGAAAACAGGGTGTAACCCGTGCCCACCATGCGCGCTGCGTCGTCAAAGAAGCCGCTGGTGTCGACCTGCGCATAGTCAAACTGCGCCTCGATCTGGCGCGCGGCGAACCAGGCCTGCAGCGGTGCGTGCTGCTCTGCCGTGGCCAGCAGGCTGGTGTTGTGCAGGTTGACGTCTTGTAGCGGCGAGACGTCGGCCGCGGGGCTCTCGGGCGCCTGCGTGGCCTGCGGCATTGCGTGGGAATCCATCATGCCTTCGGGCGGTGCGTCGGGCTGCTGTAGCGCCTTGATTTCCCGCATGGCTGAAAAATACCGTTCCACGAGCTTTTCGACATAAAAGACCGTGCCAAAAACCGTTGCGGCGGTACCGCAGCGGGCGCAAGGCATCTGGGTGCCGATGGGGGTGCTGGCTTCTTCGGAGACGAAACCACATTGGTTGCAGCGGTAAATCGGCATGGTGGATGCGATGGAAAAAGGGGGGTGTTCAGGCCGCCCTGGGCCGCACCGCGCTCTTGGGCCGGAAGGCCTTGCACACGGCGTCGTGCGTTTCCAGGTAGGGGCCGCCAATCAGGTCGATGCAGTAGGGCACAGCAGCAAAAATCCCGGGCACGAGCTGCTGGCCGTCCGCGTCCTTCAGACCCTCCAGCGTTTCGGCAATGGCCTTGGGTTGGCCGGGCAGGTTGATGATGAGGCTGTGGTCCCGCACCACCGCCACCTGGCGCGAGAGGATGGCCGTGGGCACAAAGCGCAGGCTGATCTGGCGCATCTGTTCGCCAAAGCCCGGCATTTCCTTGTGCGCCACGGCCAGCGTGGCCTCGGGGGTCACGTCGCGCAGCGCAGGGCCCGTGCCGCCGGTGGTCAGCACCAGGCTGCAGCCCGCTTCTACCAGCTCAATCAGTGTGGCGCTGATGCGGTCCTGTTCGTCGGCAATCAGTCGGGGTTCGAACGTAAGCGGGTTTTTCAGCGCGCGTGCCAGCCAGTCTTGCAGAGCGGGCAAGCCCTTGTCTTCGTACACGCCGCTGCTGGCGCGGTCGCTCACGGAGACGATGCCGATCTTGACCGGGTCGCAGGCCAGTGTTTCATTCGCCATCGGAATCCTCGTCCAAGGCGGTGTCGGGCTCCTCGGTGCTGGCGCCTGACACCTGCTCGCGCACCAGCACAAACAGCTCGCGGTAGGCGCGGCCCTTGCGGGGGGCCAGGCCTTGCGAGACAGTGGTGTTGTTCTCGGTGGGGGCGTCCTTGCGTGCCTGGCGGATCAGGGCGCGCAGCTGCTGGATGTCGGTACCGGGGTAGTGGGCAATCCATTCGGCCTGGGCGCTGTCCTGGGCCAGCAACTGGTCGCGCCACTGCTCGGCCTGGTGCAGGGCCAGTTTTTCTTTGGCGGAGCCGCTGCGCTGTTCAGTCAGCGCGTCGCGCACGGCCTGTACTGCCTCGGGATCGAGCTTGCGCATGAGCTTGCCGACAAACTGCATCTGGCGGCGCTTGCCTTCAAAGTTGGTGATGCGCCGGGCTTCCCGCAAGGCCTCTGCCAGCTTGTCGGGCAGGTCCAGTCGGGTGAGCAGGTCGGCGCGCAGGGTCAACAGCTCTTTGCCCAGCTCTTGCAGCTCGTCGCTCTCGCGTTTGAGATCGGTGCGGCTGGCATCGTGGGTGCCTTTGAGTTCGGCCTTGAGCTCAAGGTCAAGTTCGCTGCCTTCGGCAACAAACTGGCCCTTCACGAAGTAGCCTTTGGTGGGTTTGCGTGACATGGTGGAATCCGGGGGAAAAGGGTGGCATAGGGATGCTCTGCACAACTCTCAGCGGTCTGTGGCAGCACGGCCTCGGGCGGTCTACGGCGTTGCTTTTCTTGCCAATAGCCGCGCTATTGGCTGCAAAAAACGCCTTGTAGCCCATCCCGATCCGCACCACCACATCCTCGCGAGAGTTATGCAGAGCATCCCTCGTGGGGCGGGCGACGGTGCCGCGCCAAGCGGGTGCCACTGCGGCAAGTATCATAGCCGTCGCCATGAACCATACGCATTCCTCCGCCGACACGGGCTTTAGCTATTCCCGCCCATTTTTTGAACAACTCGTGGACCAGGCCCTCGCACATGCGAAGAAGCTGGGCGCTACCGATGCGGGCGCTGAGGCCTCCGAAGGGTGCGGCCTCTCCGTGGGCGTGCGCAAGGGCGAGTTGGAAACCGTGGAGCGCAACCGCGACAAATCGCTGGGCGTGACGGTCTACATCGGCCACCGCCGGGGCAATGCCAGCACGTCTGATTTTTCGTCCGCCGCGATCGAGCGCACGGTGCAGGCCGCCTACGACATCGCCCGTTTCACCGCCGCAGACCCGGTGGCCGGCCTGCCGGACGCCGACGACATCGCCCCGCCGGAAACCCACCGCGATCTTGACCTTTTCCATCCCTGGGCCTTGACCAGCGAAGAGGCGACGCGCATCGCGCTCGAATGCGAGGCGGCAGCGTTTGCCGCCCACCGGCGCATCACCAACAGCGAAGGCGCGGGCGTGTCGGCGCAGCAAAGCCATTTTTTCAGCGCGCACACGCGGGGCTTTCGCGGTGGCTATGCCACTTCGCGCCACAGCCTGTCGGTCTCGCCCATTGCCTCGCTGCCGGGCAAGAACGGCGAAATGCAGCGCGACGCCTGGTACAGCTCCCAGCGCAGCGCGGCCGAGCTGGCAGCGCCTGCCGCGATAGGCCGCTATGCGGCCCAGCGGGCCCTGTCCCGCCTGGGTAGCCGAAAAATCGCCACCACCGAATGCCCGGTGCTGTTCGAGTCATCGCTGGCCGCAGGCCTGCTGGGCGGTTTTGTGCAGGCCATCAGCGGCGGTGCGCTGTACCGCAAGAGCACGTTCCTGCTCGATTCGCTGGGCAAGCCGGTTTTTCCTGCGCATATCGACATTCTTGAAGATCCGTTCATCCTGCGCGGCAAGGGCAGCTCGCCGTTTGACGAAGAAGGCGTGCGCGTGCAGCCCCGCAAGGTGGTGGACGCCGGGCGCGTGCAGGGCTATTTCCTCAGCAGCTATTCGGCCCGCAAGCTGGGCATGAAAACCACCGGCAACGCCGGTGGCTCGCACAACCTGGTGCTGACATCGCGCCGTACCAAAAAAGGCGACGATCTGGACGCCATGCTGAAAAAGCTGGGGACCGGCCTGTTCGTGGTCGAGCTCATGGGCCAGGGCGTCAATTACGTGACGGGCGACTACTCGCGCGGCGCCAGCGGCTTCTGGGTGGAGAACGGCGAGATCGCCTTCCCGGTGCACGAGATCACCATCGCAGGCAACCTCAAGACCATGCTCAAGGGCATTGTGGCCGTGGGTGCCGACACCTATAACTACGGTGCCAAGACCGTGGGGTCGATTCTGGTCAATCGCATGACGGTGGCTGGGAGCTGATGGCGACGTCTGCCGGGCCTTGGATTTGAATCCCCGGTGCCACTCTCGTGGCTGGAGGGGCCGTTGTGGTGCTCAGGTCGGCTGTGAGCTTCAGTACGCAGCGCTCGTGGCCTTGACAGCAGCGGACAGGGGATTAGCACCAAACTGCGCGCGCAACTGGCGCGCCGCTTGGGCAAACACCAGCACATCCACGCCCACTGCCACAAAAGTGCAGCCCAATTGCAGGTAGTGCTGGGCCAGCGCGGGGTCCGATGTGAGGATGCCGGCCGCCTTGCCGCTGGCCACAATGGTGGCGATGGCCTTGTCGATGGCGGCTTGCACTTCGGGGTGGCCCGGGTTGCTGCGGTGGCCCATGGAGGCGGACAGGTCTGCCGGGCCGATGAAGACGCCGTGCACGCCTTGCACCGTGCAGATTTCGGGCAGGTTGTGCATCGCGGTGACGGTTTCGGCCTGCACCAGGAGGCAGATTTCGTCGTCGGCAACGTCCATGTAGTCGGCGCGACTGGTCCATAGCGACGAGCGCGCCACCGCGCTGCCCACGCCGCGCACGCCCCGCGGCGGGTACTGTGTGGCTGCAGCGATGGCGCGGGCCTGCTCGGCCGTGTCCACCATGGGCACCAGCAGCGACCTGGCGCCGATGTCGAGCACCTGTTTGATGAGGGCTGTGTCGCCCTGCGGCACACGCACCACGGGGTGCGAAGGGTAGGGCGCGATGGCCTGCAGCGCCGCCAGCATGCTGCGCAGGTCGTTGGGGGCGTGTTCGCCGTCGATCAGCAGCCAGTCGAAGCGGGCCGTGGCGGCCACTTCTGCGAGGTAGGCGTCCGCCATGGAAAGCCACAGGCCGATCTGAGGCTGGCCTGCGGCCAGGGCGGATTTAAAGGGATTGTGGGCGGGCATGGCGGTGGGGTTCGTTCAAAAAAGACGATCAGACCGCTATCGTAGCGCCAGGCCTTTGACACGCCGGGCCGCTATGGCGGCCCCCTATCAGTTGGCGCTCAAGCCCGCCAGCGCGGCTTTCACAGCGGCAGACACCTGGCCCATATCGGCCTTGCCCGCCAGGCGGGTTTTGACCACGCCCATGACCTTGCCCATATCGCCCTGGCCCTTGGCGCCCAGCTCGATCACGATGGCTTGCACCGCTGCGGCGGTTTCCTCGGCCGACATGCGCTCGGGCAGGTAGCCCTGCAACACCGCCATTTCGGCTTTTTCCTTGTCGGCCAGGTCCTGGCGGCCTGCGCCCTCGAAGGCAGCGATCGAGTCCTTGCGCTGCTTGACGAGCTTGTCGACGATGGCGACCACGGCCGCATCGTCGAGTACCACGCGCTCGTCCACCTCTTTTTGCTTGCAGGCGGCCAGCAGGCCCCGGATGGTCAGCAGGCGCTCACTGTCCTTGGCGCGCATGGCGGTTTTCATGTCTTCGGTGATCTGGTCCTTGAGGCTCATGGCGGCTTCCTTTTGTGGGTTAGGCAGAGGTGTCGGGTTTGCACAAAGCCCCTCTGGCTAGGCGCAGCGCCGCAGACAGTAGTGTTGCTACGGCAAGGCGTTGTAACGACGCCAGAGGGGCTTTGTGCAGACCCAAAAAAACAAAAACCCGCGCTTGGCGTCCCTAGCGCGGGTTGGGACCTGTGGTGACAAGTCCAGGTTCCAAGCAGAGCCCGGAGCCGAAGATCAGTACATCTTCTTGGGCAGCTGCATGCTGCGGATACGCTTGTAGTTGCGCTTGACGGCGGCTGCCTTCTTGCGCTTGCGCTCGGCGGTGGGCTTTTCGTAGAACTCGCGGGCACGCAGGTCGGTCAGCAGGCCCAGCTTTTCGATGGTGCGCTTGAAACGGCGCAGGGCAACGTCAAAGGGCTCGTTCTCTTTTACACGGATGGTGGTCATTAGCTAATGGTTTCCAAAAATTTTGCCCGCAGAGGGTCTTGGGGAGATCGGGCCTCAAGACCTTGCGTGGCGGTGTTCCCCGTCTGTAACTAGTATTTGGCCGACGGGGCGATGCCAGCAAAGCCGGACATTATAGCGCTTGTCCGGCGAGTGTCCAGGCATCAAGCGGCAGGCAACGCTTGCGCGCACGCATGTGCACTGGCCCAGGCCCACTGAAAGTTATAGCCCCCCAGCCAGCCGGTGATGTCCACCACCTCGCCAATGAAGTACAGGCCGCTTTGCGCCTTGCTCTCCATGGTTTGTTGCGACAGGGCGCGCGTGTCGATGCCGCCCAGCGTGACCTCGGCCTTTTTGTAGCCCTCGGTGCCGGTGGGCGTGAGCTGCCAGTGCGCCAGTTGCTCTGCCAGCCGCGCCAGGGCCTTGTCCGAGGCCTCGGCCACGGGGCGCTGCCAGTCGCTGCTTTGCGCAGTCCAGGCGTCGGCCAGGCGGCTGGGCACCCACTGGGCCAGTTCGTTGGCCAGCAACTTGCGTGATCGCAGCTTGGCCTGCGCCAGCGCGGCAGACAGGTCGGCCCCCGGTGCCAGGTTGATGGACAGCGGCGTGCCCTCCTGCCAGTAGCTGGAGATTTGCAGCACCGCCGGGCCCGACAGCCCCCGGTGCGTGAACAGCAGGTCTTCGTCGAAGGCCATGCGCGTTTTTCTTTTGCCGCCGGGCCGCCCCAAGGCAAAAGCGGCCCCCTCGGGGGGCAGCGACCCGCGAAGCGGTGGAGCGTGGGGGCCTTCCTGGATTCCCGTGCTGATCTGCACGGGCAGCGCCAGGCCGGAGAGCTGCGCGTAAGGCGCCCAGGCGTCGCCGTCGAAGGTGAGCGGCACCAGGCCGGGGCGGCGTTCGATGAGCGGAATACCGAACTGTTGCGCGATCCGGTAGCCAAAATCGGTGGCGCCGATTTTTGGAATGGACAGCCCGCCCGTGGCCACGACCACGCTGCGCGCCTGCACCGTGCCGCAATCAGTATCAATTTGATAGCTGCCAGCGCTTGTATCGTCTGCCATAGAGGCTAAAAAGATGATTTTTTTGACACTGCAGGGTTGCCAGCGCGTCACGCCCCCTGCGGCGCATTCGGCCAGCAGCATGGCGATGATGTCTTCGGCCGAGCGGTCGGCAAACAACTGGCCTTTGTGCTTTTCGTGGAACGCGATGCCGTGCTTTTGCAGCAGGGCGATGAAGTCTGCCGGGGTATAGCGTGACAGGGCCGAGCGGCAAAACTGCGGGTTCTGCCCCACAAAGTATTTGTGCGGGGCCGTGGGGTCGAGATCGCGGTTGGTGAAGTTGCAACGCCCGCCGCCCGAGATGCGGATCTTCTCGGCCACTGTCTGCGCATGGTCAATGAGCAGCACCTTGAGGCCACGCTGGCCCGCCTGGCCTGCGCAAAACAAACCGGCGGCGCCTGCGCCGACGATCACGGTATCAAAAAAGGGAAGCGTCGGCACGGCAGTCGGAAGCGGTGAGGCAAAGGCGCTGATTGTGCCGTCTCTGCTGGCTGCTTGGCTGACCTGGACAAGTTCCAGCCATTTTGCTTCCACAGGGATGTTCCTCAACCTGGACGTACAAGTCCTGCGGACCGAGACGGCGGGGCTGCTGTGGTTTGCCAAGCGCTATTTTCCGTTTTTCAACACGATCAGTAACGAGAGAGAAAACGGCAATGCCCTCGTTGGCACGATCGATGCCAATGGGCAGGTGCAGATGGTTGCAGGGGGGCCGCAGGCCTTGTACACGCCTCAGACCTATCCCCCACTGGCACAGTGCCCCTGGTACAGGGACATTGCGGACATGGCTTTCGAAGGAGCCTGGGCATGGTCGATGAGCCGCACCTTGGGGCCTGGCGGGCCAGCGCAAAACAAACCGGTGGCGCCAGCGCAGAGGATGACGGCATCAAAGAAGGGTGCGGCCATGGGGGCGGCGGATTGTAGAGTTCGCCGCTTGTTGTGCGGTGCGTTAGCATGTGCCATTGATCTGCCGAGGGCATGTTCCATGCATCAAATCCGCTGTGCCGTCTGCGCTCTGGCGCTGGGCTTTTTGGCCCCGGCGTGGGCCATCAACAAATGCACCGCCTCCGATGGCAAGGTGTCTTTCCAAGACGCACCCTGCGAAGGCCAGGGCGAGAAGATTGAAGTGCGGCCAGTCGTAAAGGGCGCCGCCCCCATCCAGCCCCCGCGTTCCATCACCCAAGAAGGCGCGTTCGGGCCGACCTGGCAGCGCAAGAACTACCTACAAGCCCAGGGCATCCCGCAGGCGCGCGCGGCCCTTGAGCGCAACCAGAATGAATGCGCGGCGGCGTCGGCAGAGGCCGTCGCCCACGCGGGGCCGCTGCGGCGCGGCAACCTTCCGCAAGGCTCCCAGTTCGTGCAAGAGCTGGAGGCGGCCAGCACCAAGGACAAGGCTGCCTGCGAGGCGCGCTCCGAGGAGCTACGCAAGCAGCTCAAGGCGCTGGAGAAGGAGCTGGAAGGACTCTGATTCCATTTCTAAATCACCCGTGTCGTTGTTGCTTCGCCTTGCCGTGCCACAGCACTGTCTGCGGCTTCGCGCCTAGACACGAATGATTTGGAAAAGGAATGAAAAGGCACGCACAGAACTTCGCGCGCAGTTTCAGGTGCACGCTGTGTGGGTCGCCGCAGTGGCCGTCGCCCCGGTTGGCCCAGTGCTTTTGGGTACCCAGTGGTCCGTTCCCGAGGAGTGGACTGTGCGGAAGGGCCATGGGGTGCCTATCGTGCAATCTGTTGGACGAGATGCAAGAGATGTTCCACCTGCCGTGCGATGGGCTCGGGCACGGGCAGTTCGCCGCTGAGCACGGCGCGGGTGTAGGCCGCAGTGCTGGCAGCTTCGGTGGTGGCGGGCAGTGTGGGCAGTGTGGGCAGTGCGGTCAGCGGGCCGCCCTGGGCTTCCTGCAGGCGCACGGCGCGCCCGGAGAGAAAGCCATCCATCTGCGGCGTGCGGCGCGGATCGGCCACGGGCTCGCCTTCGGTGCCGCGCAGCAGCAGGGCATCGGCGCCCGTGAGGGCGATGGTGGCAGCCATCGACTCGGCGTACTCGGGGTGCGTGTAGCTGCCCACGATGAGGCTGTCGCCCGCCACGGGAGCGAGGGGGTCCATGAGCTTGACGAGGCTGTGGGCGCTGTTGCGCAGGCCCAGCGTGCGGCGCACGTCCAGCAGGCGCTCCAGGCCCGGCAGCAGCAGCGCGGTGGGGGCGAAGGCCACCTGACCGTTGTCGATTTCGTCCAGTTCCTGCAGTGCCGGAATGTCCAGCGCGGCCAGCACGTCCTGGCTGGAGACGCGGCGGTCTTCCGTGGCCGTGCCGTGCACCAGCACGGGCAGGCCGTTGCGTGCCAGTAGCAGGGCCAGCAGCGGGGTCAGCACGGGCAGCTTGCGCGCGCCGTTGTAGCTGGGCAGCACCACGAGCGGGCGGGCGCTGGCGGGCAGCATCTCCAGGCGCTCGTGCACGGCGTCGAGGAAGCCCGCCATTTCTTCTGGTGTTTCGCCCTTGATACGCATGGCGATGCAGAAGGCGCCCACTTCAAGGTCGCTGGCCGTGCCGTCAAGCACCTGGCCCATCAGGTCGGTGGCCTGGTCGCGCGGCAGGTTGCGTGCACCCACTTTGCCGCGTCCGATCACTTTGAGGTATTGGCTAATGCCCATGGGTCTGACGCCTGTATTGCTGTGGGGAGCGCATTGTCGTGCAAGTGCAGCCGCACTGCAGCGCGCGCTGCGCAGGGGGGAGTGCGCCGGTCGGGTACAGCGCCAGATTGCAGCCGCACCATGAAGCTCCGGCGGTGGTGCGTGCGCTGGCGGCGCTGCCGTGCGTGGTGCAGGCTGGTGCCTTGCTGTACAGGCGGCCCCCAAGTGGGTCGGGATGCGTGTGGGGCATGGCGGTGTTTCTTGTGCGGTGCTGTGCCGGACTTCAGGCAAGCCTTGTGCCTGGACTTCAGCCCCGCGCGTGGAGCACACCCAGCAGCGCGATGACGATGATCGCCAGCACCAATGCCGTGGCGCGCCAGAACATCAGCGGATTGCGCTCGGCCAAGGGCGGGCGCGTGCGGGCCAGGGTGGCTGCGCCGGGTTGGTGCAGTTCGTGCACGAACTCGGACAGCTCGGCCTGGCGTTTGAGCGGATTGGGGTGCACCGCGCGTTCCAGCACGGCATCGATCCAGGCGGGAATGGGCCGGCTTTCGTCGCGCAGCGCACTGGCGTAGCGCAGCCGCGTGAGGGCGGCGCGGGTGCGCAGGCCCGCCACCTGGGTGCCGTAGGGCAGGCGCCCGGTGAGCATCTGGTAGGTGATGACGCCGAGTGAAAAAAGGTCTGATTGCGGTGTGCTGGGCCCGCCCCAGAAATACTCGGGCGCGGTGTATTGCACGGTGCCCAGAATGGCATCGCTGCCACCGTGCACCGCCGTCTCGGCCAGCCCGGCCACGTGTACTGCACCAAAGTCGATGATCTTCACCGTGCCGGTGTGGTCGATCATGATGTTCTCGGGGCGCAGGTCCTGGTGCAGCATCTCCCTGCGGTGAAAGGCCTGCAGGCCGCGTGCGATCTGCACCACGATGCTGCGCACCTCGGCAAGCGGGGGGCGGGGGTGGTCGATCATCCACTGCGCCAGTGTCTGGCCCTGCACATGCTCTAGTGCGACAAACAGGTGCTCGCGCCGGTGGGTGCTGGCCACGGCCTGCAGCACATGGGGGCTGTGGATGCGGCGGGCAATCCATTCCTCCAGCAGAAAGCGGTCAAGGGCGTCCTCGTCGCTCTGCAGGTCGATGGAAGGGGTCTTGAGCACCACCTGTTCGCCGCCGTCCGGGGCCATGGCCAGGTAGATGTGGCTGCGGTGGCTGGCATGTAGCTCGCGCACGATCTGGTAGCCGTCCAGGGTGTCGCGCGGGGCCAGTATCGGCGGCAGGCGCAGGGCCGCGCGCTGGCGCTGCAATTCGCTGCTGTCCTGCAGGGGCAGTGCGTCGATGCGCACCACCTGCAGCGTCAGGTTGTCGGGGCTGCCCCGGTGCAGTGCCTCGGCCACGATGGCGCGTGCGGCCTGGTCCAGGTCGCCCGTGTGGTCCTGTAGTATCTGGAGGATGAAGGGGGCGGGTACATGCTCGTGCACGCCATCCGTGGCCAGCACGAAGGTGTCGCCAGGCTCGACGGACAGCGCGCGGTAGTCGATGTCGAGCTGGGGGTGAAAACCCATGGCGCGGGCCAGGTGGCTGTGGCCACCGGGCAGTTGCACGCGATGGTCCTGCGTGAGCTGCTCCAGCGCCTTGCCCTGCACGCGGTAGATGCGTGCATCACCCACATGGAACAGGTGCGCGGTGGCCGACTTGAGAACCAGTGCGCTGAGGGTGCACACATGGCCACGGTCGGCATCGAAGCGGTGGGGGCCATTGCGGTCTTGTGCGTACAGCCAGAAGTTGGTGGCGGCCAGCACGCACTGCACCGAGCGGCGCACGCTCCAGGCGTCGGACGTGCAGTAGTAGTCCTGCAGCAATGCATGCACGGCGGCGGCACTGGCGATGTGGCTGACGTCGCTGCTGCTGATGCCGTCGGCCAGCGCCAGGGCCACGCCCTTGCTGGCCAGGGCCGGGCCTTCGGGGACGCAGGCACCATGGAAATCCTGGTTGATCTCCTGGTGGCCCTTGTCCGAATGCTGACCGATGTGCACGCGCAGGGTGTCGGCCACTGGTCAGACCAGCTTGCGCTTGGGGGCTGTGCGGATATGCGTGACGTAGAGCGTGAGCCCGGTAAACGCCAGGCCGCCGACCAGGTTGCCCAGCACCACGGGGATTTCGTTCCAGAGGAAGTAGTCGAGGATGGAGAAGTTGCCACCCATCATCAGGCCCGAGGGGAACAGAAACATGTTCACCACCGAGTGCTCGAAGGTCATGGCAAAAAACACCATCACCGGCATCCACATGGCGATGACCTTGCCGCTGACGGTGGTGGAAATCATGGCCCCCACCACGCCGGTGGACACCATCCAGTTGCACAGCATGCCGCGGATGAAGATCGTGATCCAGCCCATCAGGCCGTGTTGCGCATAGCCCAGGGTGCGCGCCTCGCCGATGTGGCCGATCTTGGTGCCCACCTCGTTGGGGGGCACCGAAAAACCGTAGGTGAAGATGAAGGCCATCATGAAGGCCACGGTCAGCGCCCCCAGGAAGTTGCCGGCAAAAACCAGCCCCCAGTTGCGCAGTACCCCCTTGACCGTGACGCCGGGGCGCTTGTCGAGCCAGGCCAGCGGGGTGAGCACGAACACGCCGGTCAGCAAATCGAAGCCCAGCAGGTAGAGCATGCAAAACCCCACGGGGAACAGGATGGCGCCCACCAGCGCCGAGCCTGTCATGACGGTGGCCGAGACGGCAAACACGGCTGCCAGCGACAGGATGGCGCCCGCCATATAGGCGCGAATCAGGGTGTCGCGGGTGGACATGTAGACCTTGGATTCACCGGCATCCACCATCTTGGTGACGAATTCGGAAGGGACGAGGTAGGCCATGGTGTTCTTTCTGCGGTAGTCGGGGTCGAAAAGGTGTTACGCCGTGGTGGCTGTAGTGGCGCTGCGCTGGCAGGGCCCGGCGAGAGGGCGCGTCTCGGTGGTGGCGTGGTGCGCCAGTTCGTCGGCGTCCAGGAACACCTGGCCGTCCTCCACCTTGACCTGGAACTTCGGCGTGCAGCCCTCGTCGGGCGCTGCGGCCTGGCCGTCGCACAGGCCGATGGTCCAGTTGTGCAGCGGGCAGGCCACGCTGTGGCCGAACACGATGCCCTGCGACAGTTGCCCGCCCTTGTGCGGGCAGCGGTCGAGCAGGGCGAAGATCTCGCCCGCCTCGGTGCGGAACACGGCCACCTCCAGGCCCTGGGCGCGCTGAACGCGGCGTGCGCCCAGCACAGGGATGTCGTCTACGCGGCAAATGGGTTTCCATGTGGTCATTGCTATTCCTTTTGTAGCTGGTAGCGCTTATCTATAAAGCGCTATGGGCTGTTTTTGTATAAATATTGTTCAGACTACGGCGATGGGGGTGAACTGGCGCTGGTCCACCCGCGCTTTGTCGAAATCGAACCAGGGGTCGGGCACGCCTTCGAGCGCGCCTTGCAGGCGCGCCCACAGGGCTTTGCGGCCTTCGTGGTCGTCGAGCACTTTCTTTTTCACGTAGTCCAGACCCACGCGTGCCACGTAGTGCACGGTGCGCTCCAGGTACCAGCCTTCCTCGCGGTAGAGCTGCATGAAGGCGCCGGTGTATTCCATGACTTCCTCGGCGGTTTTGAGCTTGACGAAGAACTGCGCCACCTCGGTCTTGATGCCGCCGTTGCCCGCCACGTACATCTCCCAGCCGCTGTCCACGCCGATGATGCCCACGTCCTTGATGCCGCTCTCGGCGCAGTTGCGCGGGCAGCCACTGACGGCGAACTTGACCTTGTGCGGTGCGTGCATGCCCACAAAGGCGCGCTCCAGGTCCTTGCCCATTTGGGTACTGTCCTGTGTGCCCATGCGGCACCACTCGCTGCCCACGCAGGTCTTCACTGTGCGCAGCGCCTTGGCGTAGGCGTGGCCGCTGGGCATGCCGATGTCGCGCCACACGGCCTGCAGGTCTTCCTTCTTCACGCCCAGCAGGTCGATACGCTGGCCGCCCGTGACCTTGATGGTGGGAATTTTGTATTTGTCCACCACATCGGCGATGCGGCGCAGCTCATCGGCCGTGGTCTCGCCGCCCCACATGCGGGGCACCACGGAATAGGTGCCGTCCTTCTGGATGTTGGCGTGGCTGCGCTCGTTGATGGCGCGGCTTTGCGGGTCGTCCTGCGCCTCCTTGGGCCAGGTGCTGATGCAGTAGTAGTTGATGGCCGGGCGGCAGCCGGGGCAGCCGTTGGGGGTCTTCCAGTCCATGAAACGGAATACCGCGCCCGTGGTCAGCAGCTTGTGCGTGCGGATGGCGTCGCGCACGGCCTGGTGGCCGTGGTCGGTGCAGCCGCACATGGGCTTAGTCTTGGGCGTGGCCGAGTAATCACCCCCGGCGGTGAACATCAGAATCTGCTCGACCAGGCCGGTGCACGACCCGCAGCTCGCGCTGGCCTTGGTGTGCTTGCGCACCTCGTCGAGCGTGAACAGGCCCTTGTCCTTGATGGCCTTGCAGATCTGGCCCTTGGTCACGCCGTTGCAGCCGCACACCTCGTCGCTGTCCAGCATGGCGGCGGCCTTGTTGTGGCCCTGGTGGCCGGCGTCGCCCATGTTCGATTCGCCAAACATCAGCTTGTCGCGGATGTCGGCCATGGGGCGCGCGTCGCGCAGCAGCTTGAAGTACCAGCTGCCGTCTACCGTGTCGCCGTACAAGCAGGCGCCCACGAGCTTGTCGTCCTTGAGCACCAGCTTTTTGTAGACGCCGCCGCTCGGGTCGCTCATGACGATCTCCTCGGTGCCCGCGCCGCCCTGGAAGTCGCCCGCCGAGAACAGGTCGATGCCCGTCACCTTGAGCTTGGTGGACGTGAGCGAGCCCTGGTAGCGGCCAATGCCAAACTCCGCTAGGTGGTTGGCCAACACGCGGGCCTGCTCGAACAGCGGCGCCACCAGACCGTAGGCAATGCCCCGGTGCGCCGCGCACTCGCCCACGGCGTAGATGCGCGCGTCGGTGGTGGTCTGTAGCGTGTCGCTCACCACAATGCCACGGTTCACGTGCAGGCGCATCTTTTCGGCGAGCTGCGTGTTGGGGCGGATGCCCACGGCCATCACCACCAGGTCGGCGGGCACCTCGGTGCCGTCCTTGAATTGCACGGCCCGGACCCGTTGTTTCGACGGGGCCTCTTCCCCGTCTGCACGGCCGTTCTCGTTGCCCAGCAGCGCAGCAGTTTGGCCCTGCATGAGGAACTGCATGCCGCGCTCGGCCAGCGACTTTTGCAGCATCTTGCCGGCCACGCTGTCGAGCTGGCGCTCCATGAGCCATTCGCTGGCGTGCACCACGGTCACCTGCATGCCGCGTTTCATCAGGCCGTTGGCGGCTTCGAGGCCGAGCAGGCCACCGCCGATGACCACGGCGTGCTGGTAGGTCGCGGCGGCGTCGATCATCGCCTGCGTGTCGGCAATGTCGCGGTAGGCCAGCACGCCGTCGAGCTCCTTGCCCGGCAAGGGCAGGATGAACGGGTTGGAGCCCGTGGCGAGGATAAGGCGGTCGTATTCGGCGCTGATCTGCTCGCCCGCTGCGCTGGTGCCGTGCACCACGCGGTGCACGCGGTCTACATCGGTGACCGTGCAGCCCGTGTGCAGGGTGATACCGTTGTCCTGGTACCACGCCCAGTCGTTGAGGATGATCTCGTCCAAGGTTTGCTCCCCCGCCAGCACGGGCGAGAGCAGGATGCGGTTGTAGTTCGGGTGCGGCTCGGCGCCGAACACCGTGATGTCGTACAGGTCGGGTGCGATCTTGAGCAGCTCTTCGAGCGTGCGCACACCGGCCATTCCGTTGCCTACCATGACCAGCCTGGGTTTTTTCATCGGAGCCCCTCCCTGGGCAATTGCATTGCAGAACATGGGCGCGTTGGATGTGCGCCTGTATGCACTGCAATGCAATGACCGTGCCAGCGATGAAATGCTTGTGTGCTTTGTCTATGGGTACAGGAGTGCGCACCCTGGCAGTGCGGTAGGCCAGAACCGTGCGGTGCCTGAGGCGTTTGCACCATGCTGGGGTGCTGTGCCAGCGCCTGGTGCGTCGCAAGGTGCGTCTGCGCCATGGCGGCGCACATACGGAGAGAGAAAGCGAAAGGCCCGCACCGTTTGCACGGTGCGGGCCTTGTGGGGCGCCAGAATTCTGGCGTCGGAATGCAGTGTTTAGCTGCGGTTGCCGGTGGCGATCTTGCCGGCGCGGGCAGCGGTCACGGCCTCTGCACGCACAGCGGTGCGGTCCTGGGTGCTGACAGCGCGGGCTGCGTGGTCGGCCACAGGGCCCTTGGCGAAATTAGGCAGTGCTGCATGGCCTTCGGCGCGCACTTCGGTGCTGCTGCGGGTGGATTGGACGCGGGCTTCGAAGTCGGTGCCGTACAGGTCGCCATTGAGTTCAGCGGCTTGTGCGCCGATCGAGGCAAAAGCGGCAACGGCGGCAATGGAGAGAATGCGTGCGGTGTTCATGGTGGTGTCCTTGATACAAAAAATGGTGGGGTGCTCAAGGCGCCTGCCAGGTCTGCAGGCGCCGGGGTTTTTAGCTGCGGTTGCCAGTGGCGATCAGGCCTGCACGGGCGGCGGTCACGGCCTCTGCACGCACAGCGGTGCGGTCCTGGGTGCTGACAGCGCGGGCTGCGTGGTCGGCCACAGGGCCCTTGGCAAAGCTAGCCAGTGCCTGCTGACCTTCGGCGCGCACATCGGCGCTGCTGCGGGTGGACTGGACGCGGGCTTCGAAGTCGGTGCCGTACAGGTCGCCATTGAGTTCAGCGGCTTGTGCGCCGATCGAGGCAAAAGCGGCAACGGCGGCAATAGAGAGAATGCGTGCGGTGTTCATGATGGTGTCCTTTCAAACGTACTCTGTGGATCCGCTGGCCGCAGAAGCCATCGAGTCCTGCGGGGCGGTTTCGGTGAGTCGCCTTAGCGGGTTCGTCTCATCGATGGGTTGAACTGTACGCCCCTATTGGTCATGAAAAAACTACTCAGTCTATAATTGACTATTCCGGTATTTGGAATAATTGGCGTGTCTGGGGTGAGAAATCGGGCGTATACACGGCAGCACACAACTTGGTACAAGGCCCCGTTGCGCTATGGGCGTGGATGGGCTGAAATAGGCTTTTGCAGCCTGTTATCCCGAGGGAGGTGTTCCATGACCGTCGTAGCCGAAATTCTCAAGTCCAAACCGGATTCCATCGTGCAGTCCATCGGGCCCACGGACACTGTTCTAGAAGCGCTGCGCCGTATGGGCGACAAGGGCATTGGCGCACTGCTGGTCATGGAGAACGACGCCATCGTGGGCATCATCACCGAGCGCGACTACGCCCGCAAGATTGCCCTCATGGGCCGTACCTCGGACAAAACCCTGGTGCGCGACGTGATGACGACGTCCGTGCTGTGCGTGCATTCCACCCAGACCAGCGAGCAGTGCATGCAGCTGATGACCGGCAAGCGCCTGCGCCACCTGCCGGTGGTGGACGACGGCAAGCTGCTGGGCATGATCTCCATCGGTGACTTGGTGAAAGACATCATCTCCGAGCAGAAATTCATCATCGAGCAGCTGGAGCACTACATCACAGGTGGTCGCCGCTGAACGACGGCAAGCCCCCCTGGGTCGGGTTTGCCTCTTTGACTGAGGGTAGTCCACTGGCTTTAGATCAGCCTTCGATGCAGCTGATGCGGGATGAATCAGCGGATTTGACACTCCAAGTCACCTTGTTTGATGGGTAATGTGGCCTGCTGTCGCGAGCGATTGGCCAGCGGCTGGGCATGCTAATAGGCCGGTCACGGCCAGGATCTTCGCCACGATACGTAAGCCATTTATGGCGGTGTTATCGCAAGTTCCGTACCGAAAGATGTATTGCACGGCCTTTTCATGCCTGAAACTTGCTAATGGCAGGGCTTTCCCGGTCACGCCTGAGGTCAAGGCCCTTGTATACACCCAGTCACAAACATTTTTTGGACGGAGTTTCCTGCATGACGACTTCTTTGAAACGGCGCCATTTCACTGCCGGACTGGCGCTTGCCCCTTTGGCGGCCAGCGGCTTGCTGACGGGCTGCAGCAATATCCCTGACACCATCAAGATCGGGGTAGCGCAGCCGTTGAGTGGCCCGCTGGCCGCCCTGGGGCAGGATTTGCTCAATGGCGTGAACCTGGCCGTGAGCGAGTTGAATAAGAACAACTACGCCATTGACGGCAAGCGCGTCACGCTAGAGGTGGTTGCAATGGACGACCGGGCCGACGCTGCCACAGGCAAAGCCGTGGCGCAGCAGTTGGTGGATGCGGGGATCGTGGCTGTCATTGGGCACCTCAATTCGGGCGTGAGCATCGAGACAGCGCCCATTTACGGTGCCAAGGATATTGCGCAGATTGCGATCTCCACGAACCCAAAGTTCACGCAGCTGGGCTTGTCCACCACTTTCCGCATGGTGGCTAACGACGATCTGCAGGCACGTGCCATTGGCTCGTTTGCTGCGTCGCAGTTTGGGGCTGTGCGCTATGCCGCGCTGGACGATGGGACGCCTTATGGCAAGGGCTTGACCGATGGCGCCGTGGTCCAGCTCAAGGCCGAGAAGCGCGAGGTGGTGCTGCGCCAGTCGTTTGACGACAAGACGGTGGCGTTTGACAAGCTGGCGGAGGAAATCAAGGCCGCAAATGTCGAGGTCATCGTCTCCACGTTGAATGACTTTCAGGCTGTGGCCCTGATTGAGGCGCTTAAAAAGATCGACTACACCCGGGTACGCCTGCTCGGCGGTGACACGATCAAAACCACCGATATGGCCAAGGCGGCCGGCATCATCGAAGGTATTTTTGCCACCTCGCCGGTGCTGGAGGCCAAGGAATTCGTCACCGGTCGCCAGTTCCTGGAGAAGTACCTTGAGGCTTTCAAGAAGCCCCCGGCGTATGGCGGCCACTACACCTACGACAGCATGTATGTGCTGTCGGCAGCGCTGCAGAAGGCCAAGTCGGCCAAGCCCAAGGATGTGACGGCCGCGATGCATTCCATCAACGGCTATGCACCGGTGACCGGCACCATGACCTGGGACGATAAAGGCGAGCAGCGCTACGCCGCCGTGGGCGTGTATGAACTGCGGCGCGGCAATTGGGAGCTGCGCATGCGGTCAGACCGCTGGTAAGCGTGCTGCTCGGCACGTGAAATGGGCAAGCCTGTGCCAGGGGCCACCGCGCAAAGGCTTGCCCTGCGCGCTGGTGGCTCCCCCCCTTCTCTTGCAGCGCGTAGCGATATAGGGGTGTGTCTATCTTTCAGCATTCCACCACGTTCACGGCCAGGCCACCGCGCGAGGTTTCCTTGTACTTGGACATCATGTCGGCGCCAGTTTGCACCATGGTCTTGATCACCTGATCGAGCGACACCACGTGCTGGCCGTCGCCGCGCAGTGCCAGGCGCGCGGCATTGATGGCCTTGATGGCGCCCATGGCGTTGCGCTCGATGCAGGGAATCTGCACTTGCCCGCCCACGGGGTCGCAGGTCATGCCCAGGTTGTGCTCCATACCGATCTCGGCCGCATTCTCTGCCTGCGCGGGTGTGCCACCCAGCACGGCGGCCAGAGCCCCGGCTGCCATCGAGCAGGCCACGCCCACTTCCCCTTGGCAGCCCACTTCGGCGCCTGAGAGCGAGGCGTTGAGTTTGTAGATGCTGCCAATGGCGCCTGCCGTGAGCAGGAAGTCGAAAATGCCCGCCTCATTGGCGCCCGGCACAAAGTTAATGTAGTAGTGCAGAACCGCCGGGATCACCCCGGCCGCCCCATTGGTGGGCGCCGTCACCACGCGGCCCCCGGCAGCGTTTTCCTCGTTCACAGCCATGGCGTAGAGGTTGACCCAGTCCAGCATGGAGAGCGGGTCGCGCAGCGCAGCCTCGGGGTTGCTGCTCAGGCTGCGCTGCAGCTCTGCAGCCCGGCGCCGGATGCGCATCGGCCCGGGCAGGGTGCCGCCTGTAGCGCAGCCGCGCCGCACGGCCCCGGCCATGGTGTGCCAGATGGCCCGCAACTGCGTCTGCACTTCGTCGGGGCTGCGCCACTGCGCTTCGTTGGCACGCATGATCTGCGCGATGCCCAGGCCGCTGGTTTGGCACTGTGCCAGCAGCTGTGCGCCGCTGGTAAAGGGGTAGGGTGCCGTGGATGTGGCGTTGCCAGGCGCGCTGCCATTGAGTACGCGCTCACCCGCCGCATCCACCACAAAGCCACCGCCGATCGAGAAGTACTCGGCCACGGTGGTTTCGGCTCCTTGCGCGTCGAGGGCTGCAAAGCGCATGCCATTGGGGTGACGTGGCAGGCTTTTGCGGCGGTACAGCAGGTGTTCCTTTTCGACAAAGCGCACAGGGTGTTCGCCCAGCAGTGCCAGCCGTTGCTGGCTGCGGATGGCGTCGATGGCCGGGGCGATGTGCTCGGGGTCGATTTGGTCGGGCTCGTGTCCGGCCAGCCCCAGCAGGATGGCGCGGTCGGTGCCGTGGCCGATGCCTGTGGCGGCCAGCGAGCCGAACAGCTCCACGCGCACGCCATGCACGGCGGCCAGCCCCGGCATCTGTTGCAGCTGGCAGGCGAAATGGCGCGCCGCGATCATGGGGCCCACGGTGTGGGAGCTGGACGGGCCGATGCCGATTTTGAAGAGGTCGAAAACGCTGACGGTCATGGTGTGTGGGGTGTGCGGGGGCCGGGCGCAAAAGGGGCCAACAAAAAGGCACCCCGTGGGTGCCGTGGATCGGTGGTGCTGACGGTAGGTGTGTGCGAGTGGGGCTGCAAGATCGCTATCCCTGAGCGTGTGGGGCGCCTTGTGCGGGGGAGGTGGTGTGGTTGCTATGAAATAAATAGCTTTTTGCGCTTTATTGGTAAGCGTTAGAGGCTGTTCTGCCTCAAATATTTGGGACTTACTTCAGCTGGGATTGCGGGGCATGAATCTTTCTTTTAGAGGCGCCGGGTGGGGCGGTTGAGGGCGGAGGCCGGGTCTCGCCCCGGCGGGCGACCTCCTTTCTTGTCGCGCGATAAGCAAGGAGGCAAAGAAACGCGCCCCACAGTCTGCGACCCCTTCGCGCAGCGAAGGGGCAAACCTGCGTCGGTGCGCTTGCGGGGTGCGCCGCGTAACTCACTGCGCGCTGGCGCGCTCCGTTCGAACAAACGCGGCGAGTCAGTTCACGAAGCATGCGCGCGGGGGCGCGCATGCTCACCCCGCAAACGCCCCGCCGCAGGCGCAGCCAGAAGGGGGTTTGAAGACCGCAATCCACACGGGCCATCGCTGCGCTCGCCCCTGCATTCGCGGGCGCAAGCGCCTCGCGCTGCGCAGGCCAGGCCGAGCAAAGCGATGGCCCGTGCGGCTGTTTGGACTTTCCCTGCCCCTTCTGTATGCGCCGAGGAGCGCAGGGCGCGGGGTGGCGGGTGTGCCGCAGGACACACCCGCTTCGTGATCTGACTCGCCGTGGTTGTCCGAACGAAGCGCGTAGCGCGCAGTGAGTTCCACGGCGC
>JAANMW010001083.1_pt1 | contig 30251 bp, 29 predicted proteins | sample 7279671 | NCBI WGS metagenome assembly JAANMW01 (sample SAMN14094541, study PRJNA606508) | bioreactor metagenome | isolation source: A lab-scale SPAN reactor treating ammonium-rich wastewater day 247 | place: Ireland: Galway | collected 2017-09-19 | reverse complement strand
ATTGGATTATTTCTTCCAGTTTAGACCTCTCTATAGTGATCTTTTTGGGTTTTTGCATCGAGTGCATCAGCCCCAGCTTATCAACGGCAGTATGTTTAATATTATCCAGATTGCTTAAACGTTCTATTTCTGTCTGCAGATTATTGTTAACAGTCACGGTTTTATTTATATCGGTCCTTATATTATTGTTATCTGCAACAAGTACATTAACGGCTATTATATTATTGACAAAAAATACTATAACTGCAGCAGAAGCAAACAGGAGAAGCATCAGGTTGAATAAGGAAATTTTTCTTTGTTTTACATTTTTCAATTGCCGCGCCTGTATTTATTTTTATTTATTGAAATTTCGGTTACTTTTTCTGCCACTCTAAGCTTTGCGCTTCTGGCCCTGACATTGTTTTTTATTTCTTCTTCAGTTGCTTCAACCGGCTTTTTCGTTAAAACCTTCAAACTGGCTGTATTACGGAAGGCCTGTTTTACTATTCTGTCTTCGAGTGAATGATACGAAACTGCAGCAATTTTACCGTTTTCATTCAGCATTTCAGCAGAATCCTTTAAAACTCTTTCCAGGTTTTCCATCTCATTGTTAACTTCAATCCTTAAAGCCTGGAAAAGCCTGGAGAGGTCGCTGTTCAGAAATCTTGGCGGAACTTTCTTTTTCAGGATTTCGACCAGCTCAAAAGTTGTTTCAAGCTTTTTTATTTTTCTGAATTCAGAAATATCCAGCGCAATCTGCCTGCTGTAACGAAGCTCGCCGTATTTAAAGAACAGGTTTGAAAGCTCTTCTTTTGAATAATTGTTCAGAATATCTGCTGCAGTTAAACGCTGGTTTTTATCTGCCCTCATATCCAGGGCTGTATCTTTCTGGTAACTGAAACCTTCTTCACTGTTCAGCTGATAAGTAGAAAGCCCCAGGTCCATTACAACACCATCCACTTTTTTAAAACCGGCTTTTAAAATAATTTCGGCAATATCGCCAAAATTACCCTGTATAAATATTATCCTGTCTGCAAGATCAGAAAGAACTTTTTTTGAATGCTCAATTGCAAATACATCCCTGTCTATCGCTAAAACAAGTGTATCTTCCGAGCCCGTTTCTGTCAGTATTTTCTTTGTGTAACCGCCGCCTCCGAGTGTGCAGTCAACATAAACCCTTTTTGAAGATGTGTTACTGTTTAAATCTTTTTGACCAGTTCCTAAAAGATACCCGATGCTTTCATTTAGTAAAACAGGTTCGTGGTAAAATACTTCTTCCAACTTTTATTCACCGGTCTTTTTGGAATAAAGCCTCGTCATTACTTTCTGCATAACGCCTTCGTATGAATCCGAGCTTCCTTTCAGGTACTTGTTATAAGTATCCGGATTCCAGAGCTCCATACGTTCCAATTGCCCTATAACAAGGATATCTTTTTTTATCCCAACCAGCTCTTTCATTTCCTGCGGAATAAGTATCCTGTGCTGTGAATCGATCGTAAGTTCATCAGCGTAAAAGAACATCTGCCTTCTCATCAGTACTTCTTCATCTGTATATGGATTAGTTGATCGTACGGTTTCGAGCACTTTCATCCATTCATTTGAAGGAAAAAGCCAGATGCAGTTATCACGTCCCAAAGTAACATTCAGAATACTGTTTGCTTCCGGCAAAATATGTTTGCGAAACTTGGCAGGAATAATTAATCTGCCTTTTTCGTCAATTGTAGTATTTGCATGACCTTGAAACAATGATGGTTTTTACGTTAATTTCGAGTGATTTATTTCGGTTTTTGGGTGAAAGTAACAGGAAATTACAAATCCTCCACTTTCCTCCATTTTCCTCCACTACAAAAATACGAAAAAAAAACCATATGTCAAGGGATTTTTCGTTATTTTTTCAAAATTTTATAATTTTTTTGAAAGGGGGTTTTTGTCAGTTATTCTGGGGATTATCTATTATATTATGTACATTATCTATTTTTAAAAAAAATTGAATACAGTTCCGGTTGCCTTTGAAAATAAAAAAATCCCCAGGACAATTAATACAATCCCTGCATAAAAGTTAAGCTTACTGATTGTATTTTTATTAATCCTGTGTGCATTTCCTGTTATCATTTTTAAAAGCAGCCAGAACCAAAGCACAGTTCCGGTAAATGCACCGCCTGAAAATATAAGTCCGCCCCAAACAGAGCTCTCCAGAATTCCGAAGCTTTTTACATAGCCAACAAGTATCACCCATGAAGCCGGCAATGTTATCGATGAAATACACAGCATCACACCCATTAAGAACTGCCCGAAAATATTTGAATCACTTTTAACCACATGAGATTTTGCAGCTAATTCCGCTGCCCTGTCTTTTGCACGGCTCAAATGTTCGGATTCCTGTGCTTCAAATTTTTTCAGATCAATCTTTGTCCGCATTATTCTTAACCCGTACACAATTACAACAACACACCCTGCATATGTTAAGATGATCTGTATAATATTGCTGTTATTTTTTACAACAGCTTCAGCGCTTTCCGGCAGCAGAGAAATAAAAAGAGAAATTCCGCCGAAGGCTATTAAAGCATAAATCATATCCATAAATGCCGAGCCTGAAGCAATAGCCATGCCTTCTTTAACTTCGTTCCTGAATCCTTTTGAAATGAGAGCAAAGGCAATCGGCCCCAAAGGTGGTATAGAAACAATAAAGCCCGTAATAATTCCGGCAATCAGAGTTAATATCATTAATCAATTGGTATATTTGCAATTTATTCAATTGAATTGATACTTAAAACCAATAAAATCAGCCCTATTTTAAATTGAATTTTATAAAGGAAAAATTGGGATTTTATCTGAAAATACTGTTAATCCTTGGTAATTTCCCGGCTCACAAGGTCTTCATTCAGTATTTTCAGCGCTTCTTCATGAACTTTTCCGTTTGTGACAAGTGCACTTCCTGAATAGATAGTATTATTCCCGATTATATCCGTAAACCTGCCCCCTGCTTCTTCAATGCAGATCTTTACAGGCGCTACATCCCAGGGAGAAACGTGTGGATCAACCATAATTTCAGCCTGACCTTTAATTATCAAAGTATGACCGTGGCAGTCACCAAATCCCCTGTCATAATTAGTGCTGTTAACAAGCTCAATAAAATTTTTTCTGTACGGCTGGCTGAAAATATAATTTAAACCGCCATGAATTAAATACGAATCACTCACTTTTTTTACTTTGCTCACTTTAACACGTTTTTTATCTGCAAAACATCCATTACCCCTAGATGCATAAATTGTTTCATTCATTGCAGGCATTGAAATTATTCCCATCACAATTTCACCGCAGTATTCAAGAGCAAGCAGGGTGCCCCAAAAAGGATACTTCCGCATAAAATTTTTTGTACCGTCAATCGGGTCAACTAACCACTTAAAATCATTTCCTGAATCATTATTCCCACTCTCTTCAGCCAATATACTGTGTTCCGGAAATTTTTCTTTAATCCTGCTAATTATAAAATTTTCAGATTTAATATCTGCTGTAGTGACCGGGGATAAATTTTCCTTTAACCGGTGCTTAATTTTTTTACTGAAATATTTTAATGTAATAAGGTTAGCTTTCTGAACTGTTTTTAATGCAAATTCAGTAAATTTTTCAAGATGTTTTCTTTTAAGATCCATATATTAAAATTAACAACTAATTATTAAAGTTTTGTTAAACTTTAATTCAAACTTAATTAATATTACATTTGCGGTGATAATATAATAAAAAGCTTATGTTTGCTTAACATAATGCTAACAAAAATAATATAACTTTGGATTAATAAAATATCCAATTATAATCTTCTATGAAAATTGCCCATGTATCTGATCTTCACATAGATGCAGTTAACAGAACAGAAAACTACAAAAATGCCCTGCATCTGCTTGAATTCATCCGCGAAAAAAAATACGACCACCTGGTAATTTCGGGAGATATAACAGAAAACGGCGATGCAGCTTCTTTTGAGCTGGCGCGGTTTCTGTTCAGGAATACAGGCTTTCTGCATAAGAACAGGCTTACACTTACAATTGGAAACCATGATATTTACGGTGGAGTTCATCTTGCTGAAGATATTATAAATTATCCGCGAAAATGCAGATCTATTTCATTTATTAAGAAAGTAAAACAATTTGAATATTATTTCAGGGAAGCATTTGAAGGGACTTTACAGAATCCTGAAAATCCATTTCCCTTTATAAAAGAATTTGACAATGTAGTTATTGCAGGGTTCAATTCAATTTTACATTATTCATACTTAAAAAACCCGTTTGCATCAAACGGCAGAATATCTTCATTTCAGCTGAATGTATTTAAAGAACTATTAAAAAAGGCATCACGGCCATTAAAGCCGTTAATTGCTTTAACACATCATCATTTTAACAAAGAAGCTGTTAGTGATGAAACTTCTGGAAACACAATATGGCAGGCAATTGAGCGCCAGACAATGAAGCTGAGGAAAAAGAAAAAGGTCATTAAAAAATTCAGTGAAACCGGTATCAGTCTTGTTCTGCACGGGCACCTGCATGAAAACAGGGAATATAACAGGAAAAAAATTAAGTTTCTCAATTCCGGCGGGTCAGTTCTCGGAAGCAATTACCTGCAGTTCAACGAAATAAACACTGAAAACAATAATATTGAAACTAAAATTATTAAAACAGAAAAAAAAATACAAACTAATCAGAACTATACTGATATCTTTAAAAATTATCTTGTAAGATCCTCAGCAAACCCGTCTTACATCCTTAACTAGCCGCAATTAATCCGTTTTTTTCTGAATAAATTCTAAATTGATTATACAAATATTAATTAATAAATTTGTGTATTCCACAAAACAATCCGGAAAACACAATACTTATGGCAAGATCTGAGATACAGATTTTTTCAGGCAGAAACTCCAATTATCTTGTTAAACATATTTGTGATTATTTAGATCTTCAGCTGGGAAAATGCAGAATTGTGAATTTTTCTGATGGTGAGATCTGGGTAAAATATAATGATAATATCAGGGGAAAAGATGTATATATAGTTCAGTCTACCAATCCCCCTGCAGATAACCTGATGGAATTGCTGATTATGATAGATGCCGCGGTCAGGGCATCTGCCAGAAGGATCACTGCTGTAATTCCTTATTTTGGATATGCCAGGCAGGACAGGAAAGATATGCCAAGGGTTTCAATTACGGCCAAGCTCATAGCTAATTTACTCACCAAAGCCGGTGTTGACCGGATAATTACAATGGACCTTCATGCCCCGCAGCTGCAGGGGTTTTTTGATATACCGGTTGACCATTTATATTGCTCTGTACTGCTTTTAAAATATTTTAAAAAACTCAAAATAAAAAATCTTGCTGTTGCAGCACCGGATGTAGGAGGTTCAAAGCGTGCAAGAGCTTATGCTAAAAATTTGGGAGCAGAGCTGATCCTGATCGATAAACGCAGACCCAAGCCAAATGTTGCGGAAATTATGAACATTATAGGTAACGTTGAAGGGAAAAATGTTTTAATAGTCGATGATATGATTGATACTGCAAATACATTTGTGGCAGCGGTTGAGGCTTTGCGCAAAAACGGCGCAAAAGATATTTACGGGGCTGCAACACACCCTATTCTTTCCGGACATGCTCTTCAGAGGATAGAAAACTCCAGCCTTAAGAAGCTGGTTATAGCCAATACAGTACCTCTGAATTTTAAATCCAGGAAAATAGAGGTCCTGGATGTTTCAAGGCTGTTTGCCCATGCAATTTTAAGGAATAATGAAAACCAGTCAATTAGTGCGTTATTTAAGGTAGAATAGCCCTTAATTTCTTTAAAATATCTTAAATTTCAGAACTTTTTAACAAACATTAAGGTTAAAATAATAAATTATGGCACTTTAAATACATTGAAAATAGTGCCGTATTTAGCTATTTTTCTGTTATTAAAATATTAAATTAAACCCGAACCCAATGGGTAAAAAAATTAAATTGGAGGATTACACTATGTCAGAAGAAAGAGGCGTAGCAAAGGGTCTGTTCCTTGGATTCTTAGCCGGCGGAATTGTTGGCGGCGTTTTGGCTCTGTTATATGCGCCAAAAAGCGGTAAAGAACTTCGTCAGGATATCAGGAACAAAAAAGACGAAATGCTTGATGATGCTGAAGAATATCTTGATATTGCTAAACACAAAGCACAGGATATAATTAATGAAGGCAAAAAACGTTCTGAAGAGCTTATCAGTGATGCAAAGAAAAAAGCAGGCAACCTGCTTGACGATGCAAACAAGATACTGAACGTTGCAAAGGAAAAAACAAGCAGTACCTATGAAGTTGCAAAGGAAAAAATATCCGATGAGTCTGCAAAGGTAAAAGATGCAATTAAAGCCGGTGTAGATGCTTATAAAGAAGAGCGCAACAAGATTTAAGCTTAAAAAAGCAGGTAACTTCATTAAAAATTTTTTGAAGCAAATATAACAACATAAAAAATGCAGGGCGTAGAACTTATTCAAAGCATTACAGTAATTGCGCTTTATGTTGCTTTAATAGCGCTGGTAATATACCTGATAATTGCTTTAAAGCGTATTGTCAGCGCTGTTGATAATATCAATTCTGCAATTGATAATATCGAAAAAAAAGTTGATCATATTACCACCAAAACAGAACCCTTGATCGAAAATTCCCTGTTAATCACCAACGATATAAAAGATGTAACCGCAAATCTCAAAATTCAATCAGCAAAAATCAACGGTATTGTAGATACTGTAAAAGATACAACCGATTCTATTGTAGATTTTGAGCAGAAGGTGCAGAGGGAAGTTGAAACAAATGTTTTTGATGCGCTGAATATGATCACTGCAGTATCAAAAGGTATTAAATCATTTCTTAATGTTTTATCAGGTCAGGGTAACGGATACTCACCCCGCAAAAAGATACGTCAGTTTGATGATGACGATAACCTGTTTTAGCATTTAAAGATAATTTTATATCCGAACATTTAAATTCAAATCTAAATAATTTGCTGTAAAATTATTACGCAAATATGACTGCAAAATTGATGCAGATAAATAGAAGGGGCAGAATATTTTGGGTAACATCTCACCGGAAAAAATCAGGAACCTTGTGATCGCGGGTCACGGAGGTTCCGGTAAAACACTACTTGCAGAATCGATTCTTTACACAACCGGAGCCATCAACAGGCTCGGAAAAATCGAAGACGGTTCAACCACATCAGATTACAGCAAAGACGAAATTTCAAGAAAAATATCAATTAATTCATCAGTTTTAAATACCCATTGGGAAGATTATAAGCTAAACATTATAGATACCCCGGGTTATACTGATTTTACCGGGTCCGTTAAATCTTCAATGCGTATTATGGATACAGCTCTTATAGTTGTGAATGCATCAGAAGGCGTTGAAGTTGGCACTGAAATTGCCGCAGGATATGCAAAAGAATACGGCATTGAAGTATGCTTTGTTGTTAATAAGCTTGATTATGAAAAAGCTGATTTTGACGGAACACTTGCACAGTTAAGAGAGTTTTACGGACACCACGTTGCAGAGCTGCAGTTCCCCGTTAACCAGGGTGTTGGATTTGATACCATAGTCGATGTTCTAAAGATGAAAATGCTGAAGTTTACTTCAGACGGTAAAGGCGATTACACTGAACACGATATTCCCGCCGACCTGATGGATAAAGCCAAAAAGCTTCACCAGGAGCTTATTGAAGTTGTTGCTGAAGAAGATGAAGAATTGATGAGCAAATTCTTTGATGAAGGCGGAACACTGACTGAAGAAGAGCTTATCGAAGGACTTTCACGGGAAATTAAAGCTAAGAAAATTCTTCCTGTTCTTTGCACTGCCGGCTCTTCAAGTATTGGCGTTAAATCGTTGGTTGAGTTTATCTGCAAATACTGTCCCAGCCCGGTGGATGCTGCGCCGTTTATGGCTAAAAAAACTGGCGGTGATGATTATGTTGAAGTTGTACCAAAACCCACAGGAGAGCCTGTAGTTTTTGTATTTAAAACACTTTCAGAACCTCATGTTGGTGAAATGTCATTTTTCCGTGTGCTCTCAGGCAGCGTAACTGCCGGTATGGATCTGACCAACCAGAACAGGAATAAAGTTGAGCGTTTAACCCAGATCTTCCAGATGAACGGAAAGAACAGGAAAGACCTGACAACTGCAGTTACCGGAGATATTGGCGCAGTTGTTAAGCTTAAAGATACACATGTAAATAATACTTTAACCGGCAAAGGTTTAAATGTTCAGATTGACCCGATAGTTTTCCCCGACCCGTTAATTGAGCAGGCATTAACTTCCAAACAAAAAGGGGATGAAGATAAAATTGCTTCAGGGCTTTCACACCTGCATGAAGAAGACCCGACATTTTTATTCCATTTTGACCCCGAGCTTGGCCAGACTATTATTGCCGGACAGGGAGAGCTTCATCTTGCAATAATTATTGCAAGATTGAAGGAAAAATATGGTGTTGAAGTAAATATCGTTCAGCCCAGGATCCCTTTCCGTGAAACAATTAAAGGAAAAATTGAAAGTGTTGAATACAAGCATAAGAAACAATCAGGCGGACACGGTCAGTATGGACATGTATTCTTAAGGCTTGAACCCCAGAAGCGCGGAGTTGGATTTGAATTCGCCAATGAAGTTGTCGGAGGCGCAATTCCCACAAAGTTCATACCTGCGGTTGAAAAAGGCGTTGTTGAAGCGCTGGTTAAAGGACCGGTAGCAAAATACCCCGTTGTTGACGTGAAAGTTACCGTACATTTCGGCTCATACCATGATGTTGATTCATCAGAAATGGCTTTTAAGATAGCCGCTGCACAGGCATTTAAAAAAGGCTTCCTTGATGCAAAACCTGTATTGCTGGAGCCAATTTATATTATTGAAGTAACAGTACCTGAAGTATTCATGGGTGATGTAATGGGAGATATCTCTTCGCGAAGAGGAAAAATATCAGGAATGGACTCCAACGGTAAAATGCAGGTTATAAAGGCAACAGTACCGCTTTCGGAGCTTCACGATTATGCAACTAAGCTGCGTTCAATTACACAGGGACGCGGTATTTTTAAGCGTAAGTTCTCACATTACGAGGAAGTACCGAAAGAAATTGAAACTAAAATTGTTGCCGAGGCTCAGAAAGAAGAAGCTGAAGCTCACGCTTAATTATTATATTTTATTTACCAAAACCCCGTTTATCAAACGGGGTTTTTTAATTACAGGCAATTTAAGTTAAAATCAATTATTTTTGTTATATGGAAAAACTCTGGTCGCCGTGGCGTTCGCAATATATAGATACATTCAAGGAAGATCCTGCTGAATCCCTTCCGGGTTCTTTATTTACCCGCATACTGAATGAAAAAGACGACAGGAAAAACTACCTTCTCTACAGGGGAAAAAATGCATTTATAATAATGAACCTGTATCCATATAACAGCGGGCATTTAATGATTGTCCCTTACATAGAAGCCAGGGAAATGAGTGAGCTGAATAACGAGACCCGGCTGGAAATGTTCAGCCTGCTGGAGCTGGGTATAAATGCCCTGAAAGAAGTGATGAAACCTCACGGATTCAATATAGGCGCAAATCTTGGAAGGGTTGCCGGGGCGGGAATAGATGACCACCTGCATTTCCATATAGTCCCCCGCTGGAACGGCGATACCAACTTTATGCCTGTGCTGAATGATGTTAAGGTAATTTCAGAAGAAATGGGCAGAACATATGATAAGCTGAAAGCTGTAATAGATGCACTTGCTAAGCAATAATTTCAATCTTTCCACATTTCACGTTTGACGTTTCACATTTGACATTTTTCCGCCCCTTTTAACTATCTAAAATTTTACTTATTTTTGTAATTCTGTTGAAAAAACGCTCCCATCGACTAGGGGTTAGGTCATCACTCTTTCACAGTGGAAACACGGGTTCGAATCCCGTTGGGAGCGCAAAAAGCCTCAAAATCTAACGGTTTTGAGGTTTTTTAATAAATAACAACGTATATGGAAAAATTGCATTTATACATCGTTTTACTCGGCGGATATAACCCGGGTGACCTGCTTGAAGCGCATAACCTTTTTGTAGGTGTTGGCAAAGACCTGGAATCATTAAAAACTCAGATGAAAAGGTCATGGCAATATACAACCCATGTTGATGCTTATATGATATTAAACCAGGTAGATGGTTATGATATTATCATAAAAGAAGGAACACCTGCTGAAAATAATGAAAATGAATTCCCCATGCTGGTAGTTGGAAATATTGGTTATTATAAAGAAGGTCATTTTACGGAATTTCATAAATTAATGCCGTTTGTATTAAAGGATAAAAACGACAGTATAATTGAAAAGCTTAAACGTGATCCTGATTTTTCAGAAGGGCAGGCATTAAGCGAAGCAGCAAGGTCGCATCTGGATGATAAACATATTGTGAATCACTTTGATGTTGATGATATTATCAACGTTCAGTCTAAAATCAAAGGATATGTAATCGGGCTGGTTCCTGCATATGAGAATAAGGAAAATATTATGAAGCTTGGTTACCAGTTCACTGATCTTAAAAAAATGTAAAGTCGTTCTATTTCATTTTTAGGCTAATTCAACCGAATTTCACAAAAAATTTCGTAAAATTTATAAAAATTCCTGCTTTCGCAGGAATGGCAAATAACTTTAGGTCAACACATATTTTTTATTTTCAATAATTCACATCCTTTTACATACATTTACACAAAAATCAGAAACTTCTTCTATATTGTTCCTGTAAAATTAATATATTTTAAAACTTAATTATTAAATTTATGAGACCAGTCAATACACTTTTTTTAACTGCAATTATTTTCATTTTTTCGCAGACCCTATATTCAAATATTCATGATGATGAAAGATTTAAAAATGCAGATAAATACTGCTCATGCACTTGCGATGCATGCAGGAACTGTGAGTTTAGATCCCCTGACAGGGAAACCGGCTTTAATGATGAATACAGAACAATGTCAAACCGCGATTTTGCAGAGTTTAAACAGCTTATTGCCGACAGAACTTTTGAATCCACTAAAATGGATATGACAAAAAGTGTAGTTGATTACAATTATCTTTCCACTGAGCAGGTAAAGGAAATATTAACATGGTTTGTGTTTGAGTCAAACAAGCTTGAGCTGGCAAAATATGCTTTTAAGAATACTGTTGATCCTTATAATTATTTTAAGTTATATAATTCATTCACATTTGAGTCCAGTGTAACCGAGCTGGATAATTATATTAAAAATTACAGGTAAAAATAAAAAAGCCGGCTGTAACAAAGCCGGCTTTAAATAAGATAAATTACTTTTTTCTTTTATGCATCATCAGGTAATTCCAGCTTAGTGCCAGCCCCTGGTCCATCGGGTAAATTATCTGGTCATCTTCTGCATCAATTTTAACATTAACTTCCATGCCGTTCTGCACCTTCGGTGCACCCATGGGGTAAACCTCCCACACACAAACGGCTCTGTACGGCTCTTTATATGAATTTGAGACCTCCAGGGTCATTTCATATCCCTGGTATTGTCCCCCTGAGCCGGTTCCGCGGATACCGGCAGCATGCGAGCCGATTACAATTGCTTTGGCTTTTTCAGCCCTTGCGATTTTAGCTTCGCGTTCTGCCAGCATTTTTGCCCCGCTTTTGGAAGCATACATGAAGAATATCACAATTGCAGCAACAATACCTAAAATTATTAATACTTCTATCATTTTATTATATTAAATTTAAAATCCCATTCTTTTTTCTTCTTTAATTGTTGTATCAAGCTCTTTTACATCATCCAGAATAACGGTTTTTATCATTTCAGCAGTTCGTTTAGCTTTTGGTACTTCTGCAAGCCGCAGATTCTGGTTCTTTACAACTTCAGCAAGTGATTTCCTGATTTCCCTTGCATTGCCGAAAAACTTATCCCTGGAGCTGTAAAGTGATTCAATATGCTTTTTGAAATAATCCCCGGCATCATTATCCATTTCAAGCTCCTGCTCTGCCAGTATAAGCTTAGCAATGGAAAACAGCTCATCCTGCGAATAATCAGGAAAGTTGAATTTCCTGTCAAACCTGGATTTGAGCCCGGGGTTCATCTTCAGGAAATTTTCCATCTCCCCGGTATAGCCGGCAGCTATAACAACAAACTGTCCGCGGTTATCTTCCATCCGCTTAAGGATAATTTCAATTGCCTCTTTACCGAAATCATTTTCACTTGAACCCAGCAATGAATATGCCTCATCAATAAACAAAACCCCGCCCATAGCAGCATCTATCTTTTCTGCGGTTTTAATAGCTGTCTGTCCGATATATCCGGCAACAAGCTCTTCCCTGTCAACTTCAACAAGATGTCCGCGCTCAAGGACTCCAAGAGCTCTGAATATCCGTGCCATTATTCTTGCAACTGTGGTTTTTCCTGTTCCGGGATTCCCCGTAAAAACCGTATGAAGTGAAAATGAACGTGTTACATCTTTGCCTATTTCCCTGAAATATCTAACAAGCTTTACCATTTCATGAATATCAGCTTTAAGCTCATTTAATCCAACAAGCTTATTCAGTTCAGCTAGTGAATCCCGCATTAATTCTTCATCGGGGGGAATATCTACTGCTTTATGTTCATTTTTCCGGAATATATCCTTAATATCTTCAACAGTTATTGTAGAAAGTGCCGTATTATCCAGGTTTTCAAGATTTTTATTTTCATTCATTACTCTTAAACCCATATTCATCTTGGCTTCATCAACAATTGAATTCACATATCTTGCATTTCCGAAAGTTTTATCTCTATCCCTGTAAGCAGCAACAAGCTTTGTGTAGAGGAATTCTTCCGCATCTTTATCAAGGTCAACATCGCTTTTTGATGCATGATAATTCCCGATTTCAAGAAGCTCTGTCGGGGTATAATCAGGGAAATGAAAATACCTCGTAAACCTTGATTTTAACCCGGGATTTGAGTTTATAAAAAACTGCATTTCTTCAGGATATCCTGCAACAATGACTGCAAGATCTCCCTGCCCATCGCTCATTTCCTTTAAAATAATTTCAATTACTTCTTTGCCGTAGTCTTTTTCTGTATCACCTTTCCGGGCTAATGAGTATGCTTCATCAATGAATAAAATGCCGCCCCGCGCTTTTTTAATGGCATCCTTAACTTTGGGTCCGGTTTGACCTATAAACTCACCTATTAAATCAGCTCTTTCTACTTCATGTACATGCCCTTTTGAAAGTATACCGAGGTTCTTATAAATTTTACCGAGCATTAATGCTACTTTTGTTTTTCCTGTTCCCGGGTTGCCTGTAAAAACCGCATGCAGATTTATCTTTTCCTTATCATCAAATCCTTTTGACTGCCTGAGCTTTACAAATTTCAGGTAATCATACAAATCATCAATGTTTTCTTTGATAGATGTAAGGCCTATCATTTCATTGATCTCTTTCATTATCTCCGCTTCTGTCAGCTCTTTGGCATTTTCATCTTTTTTCAGGTCAGAGCCTGCGGGCATATTTTCTCCGGGTAAATAAAACTTCCCTGCTTCCGGATCCTCATCTTCCGTTTTTGCAAAATTTACATAAACCGTTCCCAGAAGCTGCTCTAGAAAAACGATATCAATAATATATTCGCCTTCATACCAGGAACCCGTATTTTTGCTGCCCCATCCGCGTGTAAATCTGATCTTGGTTACATTATTGTTGTAATTATAGATATCAAAAACATCGGCAATAAAATCACCTGCCCTGCTCCGTATCCTTATCAAAAATTCTCCCATCCACGGTGATTTATCGGTCTGCAGGTTATCCCCCGATATTTCAAACCAAAGATACCGCGCTGTTTCGTAATTAAAAGTTTTCAGATACTTTCTGCTGCCAAACGGTGTATCTTCAAATGGTCCTTCGTACAGCTTAACTGAAGTTAAGTTAAAGTACGGGCTGCCGTCAGGTTTTAATTCACCTTCATTTAGAATATGAAAATATGCAGTGCCTATATTATTTCCTTCCACCCATGCTTCCCACCTGTATTTTCCTTTGGTCCAGTACACACCGGGTTCGGGTTTACCCCAGGAATAACGAATATAAGAGATATCCTCATTTTTTGAGATTGTTTGGGTAACAGGTTTATCACAAAGAAGCCGGTTATTTTCATCGAATGCCTTAAAATTTACTGTGAGCTGCCAGTCTTCTTTTGTAAAAAACAGGTTATTTAATTCCAGCTCAACATAAATATACTTAATGATATTACCGTCAAATACCTGGCGGTATTTTTTTTTGTTGCCGTAAAGCCATTCATTAGAGCCATGGACTTTTAAAGCTTTGAACTTATATTTTTCAGCAGAATTAGTATTTATTTGTGTCATATTTTACAATCATAAAGTTATGTTTTTTTATATTCAATGTAAAACAAAAAAGGTGCAAAAATTGCACCTTTTAGTATAATTAAATATATTATTAACATTTATTGGTTAAGCCATGCTTTTCGTATCATAAGCTGTTTTTCTGTTGGATTTTCTGCCGGTAAAATAATTGAATTTTTTTCTTTTTCTACCAAATATGTTTTAGCTTTAAGAACCTTATTTACTGATACGCTGCCCTTGCTTCCACGGCTGACTGTTACAGTTACTTCATCACCAGCTTTCGTATTCTTTTCAAAATACTCAGCCGCATAATTAAAATTGTGTGCATTTATATCAAACCCGTTTACGGATAAAATTAAATCGCCTTTTTTTAAATTCAGTTTTTTACCGAATTCATTTACCTCGAGCACTTTTATTTCCCCGGATTCATTCAGCTCCAGAGTTGCCCCTATCATTACCGGAACCATAACTTTCTTTTTATCATAAAAATCTATACCTGCATAACCCAGAAATTGTTTATACGGTATTTTATTGCCGCCTTCAACATACATCCTGAAAAATTCCCTTATTTCCGGATAAGTCATCGCTGCAATAATATCAAAAAGCTCTTCATCATTAAACGGTTTTTCCGGACCGAATTTTTCACCAAGCTCTTTTTTAAGGTTTTGCAAGCCGTACTTTCCGCCTGAAAGCTCCAGCAGGTACAGGTCCAGGCACATATTGATCAATGCTCCTTTTTGATAAACATTATAATACTGAAACTTATATTTATCAAGTGCACCTTTACTTAACTCTGTAAAAGGCAGTGTATCATTTAAATAAAGCGTTGATACAATAACTTTACTTCTTATTTTATCAAAGAATTTACCCATTGAAATTAATCCGTATTTCACCTGTGCGTGAACTGCATAGTATTCCGTTGAGCCTTCATAAAGCCAAAGGTGTTTGCTCATAACCGGGTTAATAAAATCGAAATTACCAATTTCTTCAGAGTGAATTCCCAATGGAGTAACTATATGAAAAAATTCGTGTGCAACTACATACCTGAACGGCTGTAAAAATTCTTCATTGCTTGTTTCAGGATAGCAGAAAGTAGTTGAAGAAAAATGTTCAAGCGCACCGGCTGAGCGGGACCTGAATGGTTTATCTGAGAGATAAACAAGGATAGAATATTTATCAGCGGGTAAGTTTCCTCCAAGATACTTTCCCTGAGCTTCAAACAGATCTTGTGTATGTTTAACAAGATATGATGAAGTTACTTTTTTATTCGGTGAGTATATTGAAAGCAGAACTTTTGTATTATTGACCATCAACGATGCTGTATCTGGGATTGAATACATCAGCGGATTATCATGTAATTCAAAATAATTTTTAGCCGAATAAATATCAGTATAACTATCACTGCTAAGCAGGTTTAATGAAGTTGAGCCGTAAAATTCAATTGGCTTGGTAATTGTTAATGTATAGGGTAAATCTTTATAACCATCAAAATACCCTGTTAATGTAAAATTATTCAGCATAAATATTTTTGCTGAGTCTATGCATGTGCCGGTTGGTTCAAATACTGTAGGGATACTTTCAGAGTTATAAGTATCTTCTGCTGTGTATGTAATTTTTACCAGTTTATCAGCATTCTGAATTTCCCAAATATTAGTATCTATTCTGTTTACTGCAAGCTCATTTCCCCCGGAATCGTAAGCTTTGAAATCAGAAATAAACCTGCCGAAATTGTTTATTGTATAAGTTCCGGGAACGATCTTTGGGAAAAAGTATTTTATACTTGGTGTATTTAATTGCGGCGGAAAAACTTCAATATTAAGTTTGTGTTCAGCTGATGCTTTATTGAGGTCAATAAAGACTTTGGTAATTGATTCCTGCGAAACTAAAAAATTAATATTAAAGCAAAGGGTAATAATCAGTGTAAAATACATCAAAAAAGCGGGCTTTTTGAATTTTCTTGTCATTAATCGAGTATTTAGAATGTTGTAATATTAATATTTAGATGCTAAATACCCGGAATAGGTTTCAATAAGGGAAATAATATTTTTAAATTTTTACAGAAATAAATTAACAATCCAGTAAAATAGTGCGCCGGCAAGTCCGGAAAGCGGTATAGTTAGTACCCATGCCCATACTATTTTTCCGGCAACTCCCCATTTTACAGCAGAAAGCCTTTTAACGCTGCCCACACCCAGGATAGATCCTGTTATAGTTTGAGTGGTACTTACAGGTATTCCGAATAGTGCAGTTAATAACAATGTTGTAGCTCCTGAAAATTCAGCACAAAATCCGCCGATAGGTTTAAGCTTAGTAATTTTCATACCCATTGTTTTAACAATTCGCCAGCCGCCGAAAAGTGTACCAAGCCCGATTGCAAGATGGCATGACATTACAACCCAAACGGGAACGTGGAACTCAGGCTGGTAACCTGTAGCAACCAAGACAGATACTATTATACCCATTGTTTTCTGAGCATCGTTAGAACCGTGTCCAAAGCTGTAGAATGCCGCAGAAATCAGCTGAAGTTTTCTGAAAGAGTTATCTACTGCCCTGGGTTTCTTATTTTTAACTACCCAGCTTGTAACAAGCATATTAATTAAACCCAATATAAATCCAATAACCGGCGCCAGAACGATAAAAATGATTACCTTTTCATAACCTATCCAGATTATTACATCCCATCCCAGTTTTGCAACTGCTGCCCCGCCATATCCTCCGATTAGTGCATGTGATGAGCTTACAGGTATTCCGTAATACCATGTAAACAAATTCCAGAATATCGCTCCAAGTAATCCGGCAAGAATTATATAAATATCAACGCTATCAAGCTTAACCAGTCCGCTTCCAACAGTTTTGGCAACTGCTTCACCAAACGCAAATGCTGCCACAAAATTAAAAAAAGCTGCAAACATTACAGCTTTTTGGGGAGAAAGTACTCCGGTTGATACAATTGTAGCAATTGAGTTCGCTGAATCATGGAAACCGTTTAAGAAATCGAATACTAAAGCAATAATTATAACAATCAGTACCAGTTCAAACATAAAATTACATATTCTTAATTAAGATTCCTTCCGTAACAGTTGCTGCATTCTGGCATTTATCAATTGCCCGTTCGATAATTTCCAGTATTTCTTTCTTTTTGATCAGCTCCTTAAAATCGTCCTCATTTTCAAAAAGGTTAAGCAGCGCATTCTTAAAGACCACATCACCTTCGGTTTCCAGTGTTTTAACCTGTACAATTTTTTCAGTAGTTTGCTTAGGGTGCTGTAGATTTTTTATTACATCATTTAAAAGCCCTGTCTGCAGAATAAGTATATCTGTAAGCTGAGGTGCAAACTGCAGATTTGTTTTCATTTTATACATATTCATTCTGCTTGCAATCGTATCAATTGTATCAACAATATCATCCAGAGAGTTTGCAAGAGCAAAAATATCTTCCCTGTCAATCGGGGTAATGAATGTATCATTCAATGCATTTATTATCTTATGAGAAATATCATCGCAGCGATTTTCTATAAAGTGAATCTTGCTGGAATATTCTGGGAAATTCCTGTGAACATCCATCATTTCGTCAAGCAGTTTTGCTGCTTCATTTACTGAAGCAGTTAACTCGATCAATAACTCAAAAAAATTATTTTGCTTAGGTAAAAATTTCTTAAACATTTTAGAATTACGTAATTATCAGATTCTGCTAAATTTTGTTAATTTTTGCAATAAATGGTTAAATTTATGTTAGGATATTGTTAAAATGATGTTAAGAAATTGAAAAGAAAAACCAAAAAAAATGGAGTTTTTTTATAAAAAATATAAATGTAATAAAATCTGTGTAATAAAAATAAAAAAGCAGGCAAATTGCCTGCTTTTTGGAGGTGAATATGTGTTGCAATTATTTTTCCGGAATATCTTCCGGGTTAAAATCTTCTTTTTTATGCCTTATAATTTCACCGCTGCACAGATATACAACATCTTCTGCAATATTTGTTGCTGAATCTGCTATACGTTCAAGGTTCTTTGAAATTGAACGTATGCTGAAAAATTCTTTAGTATGCTTCGGACTTTTTTCAATCAGATTGATTGTTCGTTTAAGCATCTGTTTTGTAAGATCATCTACTTCATCATCTGCAGCCAGTACTTCACGAGCAAGCTGTTCATCAGTATTAACTAGTGCATCCAGGCTTTTTTTAACCATTATCTGTACTTTCTCGCTTACAATTCTGAAATCCGTCAAAAGGTCAAATTTTTCCTTTTTAGAAAGATACCTGGCTCGTTTTGCAATATTAGCCGCCAAATCACCCATTCTTTCAAGGTCATTGTTCATTTTTAATACTGCAATTACAAATCTAAGTTCTTTAGCAACCGGCTGGTACAGTGCCAGAATTTTTAAACATTCTTCCTCAATCAGAATTTCCAGGGAATCAACTTCCCTGTCTCTAGAAATTACTTCATCAGAAAGTTCAGTATCACGTCTTTCAAGTGAAAGCATTGCGCGCTGTATCTGCTCTTCAACAATTGCTCCAAGGCTTAATATCAGCTTTTTTAAATTCTCTATTTCTCTTTGCCAGTAATGTAACATTTAAAAATTTCCTTCTAACCGAATCTTCCTGTAATATAATCTTCGGTTTGTTTTACATTGGGTTTTGTGAATATTTGACCTGTAGCACCGTATTCTATCAGCCTGCCTTCATAAAAAAATGCAGTATAATCAGATACCCTTCCTGCCTGCTGCATATTATGAGTTACAATTATAATTGTATAATCTTTTTTAAGTTCATTTACAAGATCTTCAATTTTTAAAGTGGATTTAGGATCAAGCGCGCTGGCAGGTTCATCCATAAGAACAACATCCGGATTGATAGCAAGAGCTCTTGCAATGCACAGTCTTTGCTGCTGCCCGCCTGAAAGTCCCATAGCGCTTTTATCAAGTCTGTCTTTCACTTCATCCCATAATGCAGATTTAACAAGGCATGTTTCAACAATTTCCATTAAGCTGTTCTTATCTTTTACACCATGAAGCCTGGGTCCATAAGCAATATTATCGAATATTGATTTCGGGAAAGGGTTGGATTTCTGGAATATCATCCCGACCTTTTTCCTTAATGCTACCACATCAGTCATCGGATTATAAATATCGCTTCCGTCTATCATTACTTTTCCTTCTATCCTTGTTCCGTCGATAATATCATTCATGCGGTTCAAAGTTCTTAAAAAAGTTGATTTTCCGCAGCCTGATGGACCAATAAAAGCAGTAACCTGCTTTTCGGGAATATCTATATTAATATTAAATAATGCCTGTACCTGCCCGTAAAAGAAATTCATTTCACGTACGTGAACCTTAACATTATTTTCAGAAAACAGTTCAGCCATTAATTACAGAATAATAATTTACCATTTATATTTTTTTCTGACTCTAATTCTTAAAAATATTGCAACAAAATTTAATCCGATAACCAAAAATAACAGCACTAATGCTGTTCCGTACTGCATAGGCAGTATTTTCTGTGCTTCGGGATGCTGTGTAGCAAGTATATAAAGGTGATATGGCAATGCCATAACCTGGTCAAAAACGCTTGTTGGCAGCTCCGGTAAAAAAAATGCAGCAGCTGTCAGCAATATTGGAGCTGTTTCTCCGGCAGCACGGCCAATTCCAAGTATAGAACCTGTAAGCATCCCCGGCATTGCATACGGAAGAACATTCTTGTAAATGGTTTCCCATTTTGTAGCTCCAAGCGCAAGACTGCCTTCCCTCATATATTTTGGTACCGCTTTTAAAGCTTCCTCACTTGCTACAATAATTGTCGGAAGTATCATACATGCCAGTGTTAAGCTACCCGCAAGGATTGATGAACCAAAATCAAGGGTAATTACAAATAATCCTAAACCAAACAATCCGAATACAATTGATGGTACTCCTGCAAGCGTGACAATAGCCATTCTAATAGTTTGTGTGAATTTGCTTTGTTTTGCGTATTCAGTTAAATAAATTGCGCTGAACATTCCCAAAGGAAGTGCAACAGCAATAGTACCAACAACTAGCAACAATGTACCAAGTATTGCCGGGAAAATACCGCCTTCTGCCCCGCTTTTTTCAGGGTCACCTGTTAAAAATTCCCATGATATAGCCGGAAGTCCGTGAAGAAGAATATCTAATAGTATATAAGCAATAAAAAGTACTACTGAATAGGTAATACCCCTCATCATCCAGAAAACTATTTTATCGCCTGTTCTTTTGCTTTTCATTTATTTATCTATCATTCCGTATTTTTTAAGAACACGGTAAGAAACCATATTCAGCAAAAATGTCATCAGCATTAAAACTATCCCAACCCAGAACAGTGCCATATAGTGGTGTGAACCAAAAGTTACTTCCCCCATTTCTGCTGCAATTGTAGCTGTCATTGTCCGTACGGAAGTAAAAGGATTCATACTTATTACCGGTGCATTACCGGTTACCATCATAACTGTCATTGTTTCGCCAACAACCCTGCCCATTCCAAGCATTACAGATGCAACTATACCGGATAGCGCTGCGGGTACAACAACTTTCCATATAGTTTCAAGCTTGCTTGCACCCAAAGCCAATGATGCTTCCTTATAAGCTGAAGGGACACTTTTTATTGCATCTTCACTGATTGACATTATAGTAGGTATTGCCATAAATGCCAGCAGGATAGAACCCGTTAAAGCAGTTAATCCGGTATTTAAGCCAAAAATATCTTTTACAAGCGGGGCTATTACCACCAATCCGAAAAATCCAAGTACAACGGAAGGTATACCTGCAAGAATTTCAATGAATGGTTTTAAAAATTCCCTTTCACCCGGGGTAGCTACCTCGGAAATATATACAGCACCTATTATTCCGAAAGGAATAGCAATAATGGTAGCCAATACTGTTACTAATATTGAGCCGGTAATTAAAGGATAAAGTCCGAATTCCTCTTTTTGAAAGGAAACGGGATTCCATATACTGTGAAAAAGTTCGTTTAAACCTGGTGAACCAATAAACGGCAGAGCTTCTTTGAAAAGGAATAAAAATATAAGCAGAACTATGATTATCGAAAGAGAACCACAGCTCTGCAGGAAATACTTAATTATTTTTGCTTTTAATCTTTGCTTATTCAATATAGATCAGTAAAAGCTCTAGTTTACTTTAATGTAACATAACCGGTTTCTTCAACAATTTTCTGCCCTTCTGCAGAAAGTGCATAATCAAAAACCAATTTAAGATTACCGGAAGGTTCACCGTTAAAAATTAAAAATAATGGACGGGCAATTGAATATGTTTTATCCAGTACGGTATTATGATTTGGAGTCACAGCCGGTGTATTTTCATCTTTCTTAACATTAAGCACTTTAACATTTCCTTCTTTGGTATAACCCAGTCCCAGATAACCAATCGACCATTTATCCTGTGAAATGGACTGGGCTATTGATGAAGATGCAGGCATTAGTTTTACACTTGGGTCAAAATTTTCTTTATTAAGCACATGCTCCTGAAAAAATACATATGTACCTGAATTACTTTCCCTTGATAAAGCAGTTATAGGCTGATCAGGTCCGCCAAGCTCTTTCCAGTTCTTATATGCACCTGTAAACACTTTTTTTATCTGCTCCATTGTAAGCTCGCTAATAGGATTATCAGGATGTACAATAACAGCTAAACCATCATAAGCAATAACTTTTTCAACTATAGTTATTCCTTTTTCTTTAGCCTGGTCTTTTTCTTTCTGCTGCATATCGCGCGAGGAAGCGCATACATCTGTTGTTCCGTTAATAATTGCTGCTATACCGGTACCAGAACCTCCGCCTGTAACCGAAACCTGAACCTCAGGATTTTTTTTCATAAATGATTCAGCAAGGGTACTCATAAGATGCACCATTGTATCTGAACCTTTTATTGTAATTGATTTTTTGTTCTGTGAATCCTGTTTATCTTTTTTTGCACAGCCGGCAGCTGCAAAAGAAAACAATACCAGTGTTAATACCAAAAGTTTAATTGTGTGATTTTTCATATCTGTTAGCAATAAATTGATTTTAGACTGTTTTAAATTAATGCAATTTATGTTAATTTATTTATTAATCTGTTAGGGTAATGTTAAGATTTTGTTAAGATTTTTGAAGATATTAATCAGTTTTTTGCGGAATTTTAACAGTAAATCTGCTTCCTTTACCTGGTTTTGATTCTACTTCAATCGAACCGTTCATATTATTAATGATATGCTTTACTATTGCCAGTCCAAGCCCGGTACCGCCTTCTTCCCTGCTTCTTCCTTTATCAACCCTGTAAAATCTTTCGAACAATCTTGGCATATGGTCTTCAGTGATGCCGTATCCTTCATCATTAACATAAATAAACAAATCATTTTCTGTCAATGAAGCACCGATTTCGATAGTGGTTTTTTTATCGCTGTATTTAATTGCATTATCCACCAAATTTCCTATTGCCTGTTCTATAAGGTGCTTATTGATCTTAGCTTTCAGGTTTTCATCACACTTTATCCTTATATTTATCTTTTTTTCTCCTGCTTTAAATTCAAAGTCTTCTGCAACAGAACTGAGTATCCTGTAAATATTTTCATTTTCTATCTTTATTTCATCCGGCTTTTCTTCAAGTTTTGAAAGTATTAAAAGGTCATCAATCAGCAGGTTCAGCCTGTTTATATGTTTTGAAATTATATCTAGGAACCTTTCGGCATTTTCACGGTCATCTATGGCTCCTTCTTTAAGAGTTTCAATAAATCCTTTAATTGTAGTAACCGGTGTCCTTAATTCATGCGATACATTTGCAACAAGATCCTTTTTTAAGGTATCAAGATGTTTGATATTAGAAATATCATTAAATACAACAAGCCCGCCGAGAGCTTTATTATCCATATCATAAAGTAATGTTCCGGTGAGCTGCAGGAATTTATCCTTATCATGCTGCAGAATTATTTCAGTTTCCTGGGGATCCCCTTCTGAAAGAAGCTTTTTGAAAAACCGCTGTATTTCAGAAACCCGGACAACTTCCTGAAGGGTTTTTCCAACAGTGTTCGTATCTGAAATTGAAAGTATTGATGCGGCAGTTTCATTAAGCAGGATAATTTTTTCTTCATAATCTACTGCCAGCAATCCTTCTTTCATGCTTTTAAGCACCACCTGCTGAAGCTTATCCTGCTCACCGATAATATCAAGCTTTTCATCAAGCTGCTTTGCCATTGAGTTAAGGCTTTCTGCAAGTCTTTTAAGGTCTTCATCAGCTGGTGGATATATTTTACTTTCAAAATCACCCTTGGAAAATTTTTCTGCTGCAAGGCTTATTTCACTTACTGGTTTTGTGATGTTTTTCAATATAAGGTAACCCAAAACCAGTATAATTACTGTAAAAAATAATACTGTTACTAGTAAACCGCGGTTTGCCCCGGCTTCTTCCTGGTATACTTTTGTTAATGGGTAACCTGTTCTTAATATTAATTTAATCTGACCGGTTTTTTCGTAAACCGGTACTGCAGCATACAGGAAATCTTCTTTTAAGGTAAAGCTGTAGCGCTGAGAAATTCCTGTTCCGCCTTTCAATGCTTCTATTACTTCCGGCCGGTCAGCATGGTTATCCATCTGTGAAGCATCTTCACGTGAATCTGCAATAACTTTTCCATTCGGATTGATCAGGGTAATTCTGGAACCGCTGAGATTGTCATACCTGACTGAGAATTTTACATACTCCGCAGTATCAATTTCAGATGTTTCAAGCTTTTCTTTAATAAGATTCGAACGCTGCTTAAGGATATCAAGATCAGCGGATATGATAGTATCGTTGAACAATGATGAAGAATAATATGCAAGGATTATAAGCGGTATAACAGTAAACAGTACAAAAACAAAATATATTTTCCAAAGGAATTTTTTATTCAGCATTTTCTACACCTTCGGAATTTTAAACATTAAAATATCTCCCTGAATTTATATCCAACTCCGCGGACAGTTTCGATATATTCATTTTCTTCGCCAAGCTTTTTCCTGAGTGATACTATATGAACATCAATGCTTCTGTCAGTAACACTGACACCTTCGCCGCGTGTTGAATCTACAATCTGGTACCGTGTCATTACCCAGCCCGGCTTTTTTGCAAGCGTTAAAAGTATTCTGAATTCAAGGTGGGTTAGATCTATATGTTTTCCTTTTATTGTTACTTCATGCCTTCCGGTGTGTATCTTCAGGTCGCCGCGCTCTATGATGGGTTTTTCTTCTTCTTCTTTTGGCGGTCTGCGTCTTAAAGTAGCTTTAACTATTGCCAGAAGCTCCCTTGGGCTGAATGGTTTTGTAACGTAATGATCAGCTCCGATTTCAAGGCCGGCAACTTTATCTGCTTCATCTGCCTTGGCTGTAACCATCACTATAGGGATTCCTGCTTTTTGCTTATCGGCTTTAATTATTTTGGTAATATCAAAACCATCTACCCCCGGAAGCATCAGATCCAGAATTATCAGGTCATAATCATTTTCTTTTACAAGGTCCAGCGCATCTTCACCGGTTGCCGCAGTTTTTACCCTGTACCCGTTCTTGGTTAAGTTGTAATCAATGAGCTCCAGAATATCTTTTTCATCATCAACTACAAGTATTTTTTCTTTCATTATTATATAATGTTAATTTCTTAATAATTTTCTTTTGTTAAAATTAACATTAGTTTGTTAAATTAATGTTAAGAAAATATTAGAAATCAGGCATTTCTAAAATAGCATTAATTGTTTACTTAATAAATTCAGTAAATATGATGTTAATCATAGTATTAATATCCTTTTTTTTGCATTTTTGTATATATAATTACTGTGATGAATTACGAAATTTATATACTTTCACTTACAGCTGCTTCCATTGGATTTTTTCATACATTAATAGGACCTGACCATTACCTCCCTTTTATTATGATGGCTAAAGCCGGAAAATGGTCAAAAATCAAGACTTTCTGGGTAACTTTTTCGTGTGGTATTGCTCATGTTTTAAGCTCTGTTGTTCTGGGATTTATTGGTATAGCTGCGGGAATTGCTTTAAATGAACTGGAGCTTATCGAAGGAACAAGGGGCGAGCTTGCAGGCTGGGCGTTAATTGCATTTGGATTTGCTTATATGGTGTGGGGAATAAAAAAAGCTTATAAAAATAAACCTCATTCTCATATTCATGTAAGCGGTGACGGCACATACACTACTCATTCGCATCATCACCATGGTGAGCATGTTCACGCAGAAGAGAAAAAATCACTGACGCCATGGATCTTATTTGTTGTTTTCGTACTAGGACCTTGTGAACCGCTTATACCTATTTTAATGTTTCCTGCAGCTCAGCAAAGCGTAATTGGTTTGATTACTGTCACTGCAATTTTCGGAGCTGTAACAATATTAACAATGCTATCTGTAGTTTTTGTATCATTGTGGGGTATAAACCTGCTGCCGCTTGGTAAGCTGGAAAGATATACTCATGCACTCGCCGGGTTTGCAATATTTGCATCAGGACTTGCAATAAACCTGCTGGGTTTATAAAAATCATTGCCTGTCAATCCTGTATTCTATCAAGTCTCCTTCCCTGATACCATGCTTTAGGCAATAACCGGCATTTACTTCAACTACAAACTGTGATTTTTCCTTTGATGGCAGTGATTTTTCAGAATAAGGAGTTGTGTTCCTGTGAATTGTATTTATTACTCCCTTACTGCTGATAAATAATATATCAAGCGGTATAATTGTATTTTTCATCCAGAATGACTGCGGTTCTTCTTTTTCAAACAAAAACAGCATACCTTTATCTTCATCCATTTTGGTTCTGTACATTAATCCCTGTGCACGCTCATTGGGATATAATGCCACTTCAACATCAATCCGGCTGATCTGCTGTTTTGTATCTTTATTTAAAAATGAAACTTCACCTTCCTTTACCCAAACAGGTTCATCATTGCTTTTTTTAATGTAAAGAAAATATATAACAATAAACACAATGAGAGGTATTATAGCAATTAAAAATTTTCCGGTCTTATAAAAAGGTACTTTTGGAATTTTTTTACCGGATTTTTTGTGAACTTTCATAACAATTTAATCTTCAGAATATTTGAATTTTTTGTATAATATTACTTTTTCAAAACCATTTCGAGTACTTCTCTTGAACGTTTTGTGCTGACTTCCGGCAGGTTTTTATCAATAAGATCAAATGTTTCACGTACTAAACTGAATATTTCCTTTAATGCTGCTTTTTTTTCTGCGGTGAGTACATAGTTATACCTGTTTACGAAATTTTCCGGTTTGATATGCATCCTGCTGATTGTGTGTTCCACTCCTTTTAATTTACCGGGGTGGTAGAATTTATTCAACCCGCATAATATGCCAATCATATTCCCAGTCATTTCAACTAGTGATTCATAATAATACAGGATATCATTCCTGCCGACCGTCATTTTTTCCACAGCCCACTCCGGATGGAATTTTTTGTAGTGGTTTACAAGCATTACCTGTAATTCTTTTGGATAACCCTCTTCCGCTTTCTTTATAAGCGGCGCAAGCCAGTTGTTATCTTTTAAAATATACCCGTCAACCAGACCTGATATCATCAGGTGTTTTACCGGGTCAGCTTCCGGCTTTGAAATCATTTCATTGATAAGTGTTTCTGTTTCACTATAATGCCCGAAACCAAAATCGCATCTTACTCCATCAATATAATAATAAACTGCAAAACCTTCTTCGGCAGAACCGTGATAAAAATCTCCGCCGGATGTTTTGGCATCATTTACAATTTTGTCGAATTCAGCCTGCGACATATTTTTATTCAGCATAACAATAGTATCGATATCTGAATTTTCATCAGCATAGCCTTTGGCAGCAGAGCCGGTCACGGCTGCTGCGCATATATTTAGAAAACTGAATATTTTCAGATTTTCAGCAGCCTGTTTAAGTCTTTGTTTGCTTATTTCATTCATAACAATGCCCTCCGTATAATAAAGAGGGCATAATTTTTGATTAAATAGCTAAGTAAAATAATTTTAATTGAAAGATACTTGTCCTTTTGCGAGTAGCGAAGCGACGAAGCAATCCCATAAATTCTTCTTCCAGATCTTATATAATATCTAATCTGTGAAAATCAGTAAAATACTTGTTCTGTTTCAAACGATTATGCCGGTTAAGTTCACCTGGCTCAGAACCAGCTTGATTTCTTTTTCCTTCTGGTTCCGCCGATCCCCAATACACCCAATAACCCGCGGGTCACTTCACGCGCAACAGTTCTGCCGACCTGCCTGGCTGTAGTACTGGTAAGAACCTTTTCTACTGTGCTTTTTTCTTCTTTTTTGGGCTTATCTCCGGTTTCTTCAGCTGCCTTTTCCTGTTCGGCTTTATGTTCTTCCAGTTTTTTATTCAGGATTTCAAGAGCGCTTTCCCTGTTAATTTCCTCATTATACTTCGCAGCTAATTTTGAACCGGCAATTATTTCATCAATTTCTGACTGTGTAAGTATATCCATTCTTGATCGCGGAGCGCAGAGCAGAGTTGCAGCAAGCGGGGTCGGATTCCCTTTTTCGCTAAGGACAGTTACCGCCGCTTCGCCGATACCCAGACTTGTAAGAAGGTCATCAATATCATAATATTCGCTCATTGGGTAATTCTCAGAAATAAGCTTAATATCTTTTCTATCTTTAGCTGTAAAAGCGCGGAGTGCATGCTGAACTTTCATACCAAGCTGGCTTAGTACAATGTTCGGAATATCAGTTGGATTTTGAGTGCAGAAGAATATTCCCACTCCCTTTGAACGTATTAGTTTAATGATACTTTCTATCTGGCTAAGCAATGCGCCGCTTGCTTCATTAAAAAGTAAATGAGCTTCATCAATGAAAATTACGAGCTTTGGCTGGTCAAGATCCCCTTCTTCAGGGAATGTTGCATAAATTTCAGCAAGCAGGCTGAGCAGAAAAGTAGAAAACAGCTTGGGCTTAGTCTGCATATCAATAAGCCTTATAACTGAAATTACCCCTCTGCCGTTGCTGTCACACCTTACAAGATCTTCTGCTTCAAATGATCTTTCACCAAAGAACTGATTTGCCCCCTGCTGTTCAAGCTCAACAATTTTCCGAAGAATAATTCCCAGTGAGCTGGAAGAAACTTTGCCGTATGATGCTTCAAATTCCGCCTTGCCTTCTTCCTGAATAAACTGAAGCAGGCGTTTCATATCTGCAAGATCAAGCAATGGTAATTGTTTGTCATCTGAATATTTGAATATAACTGATACTAGACTGGATTGAGTTTCATTCAGCTCAAGCATTCTTGAAAAAAGTACGGGACCGAATTCTGATGTAGTAGCCCTTAGCCTGGTTCCTTTTTCTCCTGAAATTGTCAAAAACTCAATGGTGTTTCCTTCGGGATTCCATGGCAGGCCAATGTGCTGCATCCGTTCATCTACTTTTGGATTTGCTGACCCGGGTTTAGCTATTCCGCTTAGGTCGCCTTTGATATCCATTACAACTACCGGCACGCTTTTTGCAGCAAGAGATTCTGTAATTAACTGCAGTGTTTTGGTTTTTCCGGTTCCCGTTGCGCCGGCAATTAAACCGTGCCTGTTCATGGTTTTAAGCGGCAGCTTAATATGGGTACCGGTTAAAACTTCTTTATCCAGAATTGCCGCGCCTAGGGTAATTGTTTCGCCTTTGAAAGTATATCCGTCGTTGATTGATTGGATAAATTTTTCTTTTCTATCTTTTTCAGTCATAAGTACAATATGATAATATTCTGCAAAGATACGGATTTAACAATAATGTAAAAATATCAATTAAGATAATAAAAAGGGGCTTTCGCCCCTTTAAATCTCATTCAGTAATTCTGCGATGTGTCCAGGTACCTTAACCTTCTCATATATCTTCTCAATTATTCCTTTTTCGTCAATTATGAAAGTAGTCCTTACTACCCCCATATATTTCCTGCCATACATGCTTTTTTCCTGCCAAACGCCGTAATCATTAAGCATTGTTTTTGTTTCATCGCTTAATAAAGTGAACGGCAGTTCGTATTTATCCTTAAACTTGTTATGGCTTTTTGTATCATCAGGCGATACGCCGATTACTACAGTATTTTTCTTTTCGAATTTTTTGATATTATCCCTGAAATCGCAGGCTTCCTGAGTACAGCCGCTGGTCATATCCTTAGGATAAAAATACAGCACAACTTTTTTACCCTTCAAATCCTTCAGTGAAATTTTTCCTCTGCTATCAGCGACAAGACTGAATTCGGGAGCTTTATCTCCAATTTTCAGCATAAATTTCAATTATTTTTTGCGAGCCTAAGCGATGCAATCTCAACAAACAGAAACACAAAATCCATTTAGTTATTTGAATTGCGGCTAAAGCCGCTGTTTTTTTATCGTTCTCCACGGGCTGAAGCCCGTGGCTACTCAATTATCACTTTTGGTTACAGAAGTTTGTATATAAAATTAACAATTGTATAATTCAACCTGATTTACTCTGCTCTTTAGAGCAGAGGGAAAAGTCTAATAAATATTAGCGGCTTTAGCCGCAATTGAAAAATCAAAGTCATTTCCCTTAACAATCTAAAAAATAAGATTCATTTGCGAGCGAACGAAATAAGCGCGGCAATCTTATTGATAATAAGATTGCTTCGCCTGCGCCCGCAAATATATTTACGCTCCGGCTGCTGCGTTCTTTAAAGCATCAAAGTTAACCTGAACACCGGGATTTTCAGTAACTTCAACATACTTGATCACACCATCTTTATCTATCAGGTATACTGCTCTCTGTGCAGTTTCTTTCTGACCATGGGCAAATTCCGGCTGAACAACGTCATATTTTCTTATTACTTCCCTGTTAAAATCGCTTAACAGCGGATATTTGATTCCGTTCTTATCTGCAAATGCTTTCTGTACAAAAGTTCCGTCTACACTTATACCAAGTATCTCAGCATTCATA
>JAANMW010001080.1_pt1 | contig 30409 bp, 29 predicted proteins | sample 7279671 | NCBI WGS metagenome assembly JAANMW01 (sample SAMN14094541, study PRJNA606508) | bioreactor metagenome | isolation source: A lab-scale SPAN reactor treating ammonium-rich wastewater day 247 | place: Ireland: Galway | collected 2017-09-19 | reverse complement strand
GCCATGGGGTACTCCTTCAGTTCTTGGGGCGGCTGGAGGGAATCCAGGCCCAGGTAAATTCACATTGCACCGGCTCGGCGCCGGTTTCGTCGGTCACGGTGACCTGCACCTGCACCTCGCCCTTGTCGCTTTGCTGCATCAGCGCGCGCTGTTCGACGGTGAGGGTGGCGACTGCACGCAAGGCGCCCTGGGCGCGTTTCTTGAACGCCACCTTGAGTTCCTTGGCCAGCGGCAGGCAGTCGTCGCGCACGTTCATGCCCACCACCATGCCGGTGGCCGTTTCGGCCAGCAGCGTCATGGCGGCGGCGTGCACGCCGTGGATATGGTTTTGCACGCGGCGCTGGTTGGCTACGGCCACTTCCACACGCTGCGGCGTCAACGCCACGTACTGCAACCCCGCTGTACCCGTGAAAGGCACAGCGCGGCGCAGCACCAGGTTGCGCGCCCAGGGGCGGGCAACCGCAGGCACCCGGTCGAGCTGGCCCAGGGTGCGGGCCAGCCGGTTGGGGCGTGTGGCCGCGAGGGTGGCAGCAGCGCGGCCCATGTCAGTTGCGAACCGGCTTGCCGGTGCTGAGCATGCCCAGGATGCGTTCCTGCGTCTTGGGATGGGTGATCAGGCTGCAGAAGGCCTTGCGCTCCAGGGCCATGAGGTATTCCTCGCTGACCAGGGAACCGGCGTCTACGTCGCCGCCACAGACCACGCCTGCGATCAGGCTGGAGATGTGGAAGTCGTGTGCACTGATGAAGCCGCCGTCGCGCATGTTGACCAACTGCGCCTTGATGGTGGCAATGCCGCTGCGGCCAGCCACCGGGAACAAGCGCTTGTGCGGTGCACGCCAGCCGCCCCGGGCCATCGCCTTGGCTTCGTTCAGCGCCACAAACAGCAGCTCGTCCTTGTGCGGCACGATGACATCGCTCTCGAGCAGGTAGCCCAGTTTGCGCGATTCCAGCGCACTGGTGCCCACCTTGGCCATGGCGGCGGCGGTGAAACCTTCGGTCAGGAAGGGCAGCACGTCCTTGGACGTGGACTGCGCCATGTTCTCGGCGGCGCGGCGCGCAATGTAGGTCAGGCCACCAGCGCCGGGCACCAGGCCCACGCCCACTTCGACCAGGCCGATATAGCTTTCCATGTGCACCACGCGGCGGGCCGAGTGCACGGCCAGCTCGCAGCCACCGCCCAGCGCCAGGCCACGAATGGCCGACACCACGGGCACACCGGCGTAGCGCAGGCGCAGCATGGTGTTCTGCAGCTCTTGCTCAGCGCCCTCAATGGCGCTGACACCGGCGATCATGAAGGCCGGCAGCATGGCCTGCAGGTCGGCACCGGCGCTGAAGGGCTCGTCGCCCGACCACACCACCACGGCCTTGTAGTCCTTCTCGGCAATATCGACCGCCATGGCCAGACCCTCGGCCACGTCGGGGCTGATGGCGTGCATCTTGGTCTTGATGCTGGCGATCACCACTTCGTCGTCCAGCGTCCACAGGCGGATGGCGTCGTCTTCGTGCAGTGTCTTGCCCGCCGTCTTGTAGTCGGGCAGGGTTTCGCCCAGCAGCGCCTCGGGGAAGTGCTGGCGCTCGTACACGGGCAACTGGCGGCGTGCAATGAATTTCGCCTTGGATGCGCTCCAGGAGCCTTGCGCGGTGTGCACGCCACCGGCCTCGGCCACGGGGCCCTTGAAGACCCACTCGGGCAGTGGCGCCTTGGACAGTGCTTTGCCCGCGTCGATGTCTTCCTGGACCATCTTCGCCACTTCAAGCCAGCCAGCCTCTTGCCACAGCTCGAACGGACCCTGCTTCATGCCAAAGCCCCAGCGCATGGCCTGGTCCACATCGCGGGCGTTGTCGGCTATTGTTGAAAGGTGCACGGCGGCGTAGTGGAAGCTGTTGCGCAGGATGGCCCAGAGGAACTGGCCCTGCGCGCCCTCGGCATTGCGCAGGAGCTTGAGGCGCTCGGCAGCAGGTTTTTTCAGCATGCGGCCGTACACCTCGTCGGCCTTCTGGCCGCCGGGCACGTATTCGCCGCTGGTCAGGTCAAAACGCAGAACGTCGCGGCCCACCTTCTTGTAGAAACCGGCCTTGGTTTTCTGGCCCAGGTTGCCCAGCTCCAACAGCTTCTTGAGCACGGCGGGGGTTTCAAAACTGCCGTAGAACGGGTCGCTCTCCTCATGGAGGTTGTCCTGCAGCGTCTTGATCACGTGGTTCATCGTGTCCAGGCCCACCACATCGGCGGTGCGGAAGGTGCCGCTGCTGGCGCGGCCGAGCTTCTTGCCGGTGAGGTCGTCCACCACGTCGAAGCTCAAACCGAAGTTCTCGACCTCCTTCATGGTGGCCAGCATGCCGGCAATGCCGACGCGGTTGGCGACGAAGTTGGGGGTGTCGTGTGCGCGTACCACACCTTTGCCCAGGCCGCTGGTAACAAAGGCTTCGAGCTGGTCGAGCACCTCGGGGGCGGTGGTGGGAGTGTCGATCAGCTCCACCAGCGTCATGTAGCGCGGTGGGTTGAAGAAGTGGATGCCGCAAAAGCGCGGTTTGATGGACTCGGGCAGCGCTTCGCTCAGTTTCGTGATCGACAGGCCCGAGGTGTTGGATGCCACGATGGCGTGCGGGTTGACGAAAGGCGCGATCTTTTTGTACAGATCGAGCTTCCAGTCCATGCGCTCGGCAATCGCCTCGATGATGAGGTCGCAGTCGCGCAGTTGCTCCAGATGCTCTTCGTAGTTGGCCTGGCCGATCAGCGCTGCATCGTCCGCCACACCCAGCGGCGAGGGCTTGAGCTTCTTCAGGCCTTCGACGGCCTTCATCACGATACCGTTCTTCGGACCTTCTTTGGCAGGCAGATCAAACAGCACCACGGGCACCTTGACGTTGACGAGATGCGCAGCAATCTGCGCGCCCATCACGCCTGCGCCGAGAACGGCGACTTTCTTCACTTGGAATCTAGACATCACTATTTCTCCATGGAGCCGCGCTGCAAGCGCTGGACTCCGTTGTCGGACACCCCGCGACTGGCGCCGGGCGGACTGGGTGGTTTACTGGACGCGAACCCAGGTTTGCGTGCGACCGAAGGGGCCAATGGAGCCGCGCACTTCCAGCTTCTTGCCGCCTTCGATGGGCGTCATGCGCAGCGTGTAGTTGCGACCGTTCTCGGGGTCGAGAATCTTGCCGCCCTCCCACACATCCTTGCCCTCGGCCTTTTTGGCGTTGCGGATGATCTCCAGGCCCAGCAGCGGTTTGTCCTTGCGGTCATCGCTGCACTCCTTGCACAGGTCTTCGGGCTTGGCGTCCTTGGCCAGGCGCTTTTCGAGCACCCCATTGAGGGCGCCCGCGCCGTTGTCCTTGATACGGATTTCCGCCTTGGCCTCGCCAGTCTTGTCGTCGATGTTGCGCCACAGACCTTCGGGCGTCATCTGGGCCCACGTCGGGGCGGCAATCACTGCAAAAACAATAGCTGCTAGCGCTTTATTCATGGGCACTCCAGAGTTAAAAGACTTGAAATCCGCAAAATCACCGAATCAGGCCAGCGCCAGATCCGTGTCCATCAGCACCTTGGCGCCAGTGCGCGCGGTGCGCATCAGTGTCGCCGTTTCAGGGAACAGCTTGGCAAAGTAAAAACGCGCCGTCTGCAGCTTGGCCTGGTAGAAAGGGTCCTGGTTGCCTGCAGCGATTTCGCGCAGCGCCACCTGGGCCATGCGGGCGAAGAAGTAGCCAAACACCAGGTGACCGGCCACGCGCAGGTAGTCCACGGCGGCAGCACCCACTTCGTCGGGGTTCTGCATGCCCCGAAAGCCCAGCTCGGTCGTGAACTTGGTCATCTGGTCGGCCAGATAGGCCACGGGATTGATGAACTCGGCCATCTTCTCGTTCACGCCTTCTTCCTGCACCAGCGCGCCGACGAGCTTGCCAAACTTCTTGAGCGTGGCTCCGTTGTTGCCCAGAATCTTGCGGCCCAGCAGGTCCAGCGACTGGATGGTGTTGGTACCTTCATAGATCATGTTGATGCGGTTGTCGCGCACGAACTGCTCCATGCCCCATTCCTTGATGAAGCCGTGGCCGCCAAATACCTGCATGCAGGCGTTGGTGGCGGTGTGGCCGTTGTCGGTCAGGAAGGCCTTGGCGATGGGGGTCAGCAGGGCCAGCAGTTCGCCGGCGTCCTTGCGGGTCTTTTCATCGGGGTGGTTGTGCTCTTTTTCCAGCAGCATGGCGCAGAAGATCTGCAGCGCGCGGCCGCCTTCGGCGTAGGCCTTGGCGGTGAGCAGCATCTTGCGCACGTCGGGGTGCACGATGATGGGGTCGGCCGGCTTGTCCTTGGCCTTGGTGCCCGAGAGGCTGCGCATCTGCAGGCGGTCCTTGGCGTAGGCCAGGGCATTCTGGTAGGCCACTTCGGTCAGGCCCAGCGACTGGTTGCCCACGCCCAGGCGTGCGGCGTTCATCATCACGAACATGCCCTGCATGCCCTTGTGCGGCTGGCCCACCAGGGTGCCGACAGCGTCTTCGAGCACCATCTGGCAGGTGGCGCTGGCCTTGATGCCCATCTTGTGCTCCAGGCCGCCGCAGTAAATACCATTGCGCTCGCCGACGGAGCCGTCTTTGTTCACATGGAACTTGGGCACGATGAACAGGCTGATGCCCTTGATGCCGGGGGGCGCATCGGGCAGGCGGGCCAGCACCAGGTGGATGATGTTCTCGGCCATGTCGTGCTCACCGGCGCTGATGAAAATCTTGTTGCCGGTGATCTTGTAGGTGCCGTCTGCCTGGGGCTCGGCCTTGGTGCGCATCAGGCCCAGGTCGGTACCGCAGTGGGCTTCTGTCAGGCACATGGAGCCCGTCCACTCGCCGCTGGTCATCTTGGGCAGATAGGTGGCCTTTTGCTCGGGCGTGCCGTGGGTTTCCAGGGCAGCGTAGGCGCCATGGGTCAGGCCGGGGTACATGGTCCAGGCCTGGTTGGCGCTGTTGAGCATTTCGTAGAACATGGTGTTGACCACGAAAGGCAGGCCCTGGCCGCCGAATTCGGGAGCACAACCCAGCGCCGCCCAGCCGCCCTCGACATACTGTGCGTAGGCTTCCTTGAAGCCCTTGGGCGTGGTCACTGCATGGGTGGCCTGGTCAATCGTGCAGCCCTCGGCATCGCCGCTGATGTTCAGCGGGAACGTCACCTCGGTGGCAAACTTTCCACCCTCTTCCAGAACGGCATTGATGGTGTCGGCATCCATGTCGGCGTGCTTGGGGATTTGCTTGAGGTCGTCAGCAACCTTGAACACTTCGTGCAACACAAACTGCATGTCGCGCAGGGGCGGTGTGTACGTGGGCATGGGTTTTACTCCTTGGTGGTTTGGGTAGAAACAGAGGAATGGCCCGCCTGCTGCGCCTGAGCGCTGAAGCGGGCAAGGATGTTGTCAAAACCGGCCAACGCCTTCGCGATGGAACCGGGGTTCTTCAAAAATCGTGCCTCGTAGTGCAGCGCCAGGATGAGCCCATGGATCTCGAACAGCATCTGGTCTTCCACCACATCGGCGTTGAGCTCGCCCAATTCCTTGGCCTGCAGGATGGCGCGCTTCATGGCGGCATGCCAGGTCAGCACCGAATGCGCCAGGGCATCGCGCACTGGACCAGTGCGGTCGTCAAACTCGATGGCGCCGCTGATGTAGATGCAGCCCGAGTCGATCTCGATGGAGGTGCGCTTCATCCAGTTGTCGAACAGGGCGCGCAACCGTGCCACGCCGCGCGGCGCCGCCATGGCAGGAAAGAACACCTCCTGCTCAAAGCAGTGGTGGTATTCGCGGATCACCGAAACCTGGAGTTCTTCGCGCGAGCCAAAGTGTGCGAACACGCCCGACTTGCTCATGCCCATCACCTCGGCCAATGCGCCGATGGACAAGCCCTCCAGACCAATGTGCGTCGCCTGTCCCAGGGCCGCATCGATGATGGCCGCCTTGGTTTGCTGCCCTTTTTGCAGAGCGCGGGCACCACCGCTGCGCGCACGGGGTGTGCGGGGTACGCGGGACGCCGGACTGGAAGAAGGGGGTGCGGACATGGGGCTCACAAAAACGAACGATCGTTCTATTCTGCAGCAAATTCACCGACATGCCCAGTCCGACACCAAAAATAGAGAGCCGCCCCCAAACTTTCCGCACGGGGCGTGCGCAGGTCAGAGCATCAATGCAAGGCTTGCTTCGAGGTGTTCTGTCGGCAGGCGCCGCAGACCGGAGCGCGCAAAACGCTGCAACCGGCCCTGCAGAAAAGCCGTCAACACACTGGCCGCCACCTGCGCATCCACGCTCGGGGTGGCCGAGCCCGCAGCGCCAGCGGCCGGACGCAGGCATTGGCGCAGGCTGGACTCGATGCGATCAAAAAACTGGTTCATGCGCGCTTGCAGGCGCTCATGCTCGAGCACCAAGGCATCACCCACCATCACACGCACCAGGCCTGGGTTGCGTTCGCCAAACTGCAGCACCAGCGCCACCACACGATGGGCCTGCCGGGCCCCTTCTTCGGGCGGCACACCTTCCAGAGAGCCGCTCTCCAGAATCTGCGCCATGCGGGTGAACACCGCCTGCTCGATGAAATCGATCAGCGCTTCGAACATTTGCGCCTTGCTGGCAAAGTGGCGGTACAGCGCCGCCTCGCTCACCCCCAGGCGCGATGCCAGCGCCGCAGTGGTGATGCGCTCCGCCCCAGGCTGTTCGAGCATGGCCGCCAGCGCCTGCAGAATCTGCTCGCGCCGCTCACCAGGTCGTGCGCGTTTGCGCTCCGTGGGGGCGGGGACTTGGGACGAAGTGGGTGCTTGCTCAGTCATGGCGGCGAAATGTGTGCAATTGATTCTCGCACAGCCCCTCCCCCTCTCATGGGGTTTCCAAATCATTCGGGTCCGGCGCAAAGCCGCAAACAGTGCTGTAGCACGGCAAGGCAAGGCAAAGCAACAACGGCACGGATGGTTTAGAAAGGGAATCAGACTGCGTGTCAGGCAGGAAACAGCAGCACCACCAACAAGCCCCGGCCATTGCTGCCGTCTGCCAGCGTGAGCAGGGCCCCATGGGCACGGGCGATTTCATCGGCAATGGGCAAGCCCAGACCGGTGCCCTGGCCCACCGTTCCCTGCACCCGGTAAAAGCGCTCCAGTACCCGCGAGCGTTCAGCCGCTGGCACCCCGGGGCCGTCATCCTCCACCTGCAAGGCGGCGCGCAAACTACCCTGCAGCCCCGATAGGGTCCCGCAGCGAATGGTGACGCTACCCCCGGGGGGCGTGTACTTGATGGCGTTGTCCACCAGGTTCGACAACAGTTCGCGCAGCAGCCAGGCATGTCCCATGACATGGGCTGGCTCGGCCTCCAACCCCAGGTCGATGCCCTTGCCAGTGGCGGCGTCGAGAAACATCTCCAACATGGTCTCGCACAGGTCCTGCAGATCCACGCGCTGCATGGTCTGGCCGTCCAGGCTGCGGGCATCGGCGCGTGAGAGCGCCAGCAACTGGTGCGCCAGTTGCGAGGTGCGGCGCGTGGCATCGCGCAGTTTTTCGATTTCAGCCGCTCCTAATGTAATAGCTTGTACCGCTTTACCATATTGCCCTGGAGGCACATTTGACTGTGATTCCGGTGCGCCATCGATGGTTTTCGCACTGGAGCGCGCCAGCATGGCCCAGGCCTCCACCTGGGCCTGCAGACCCGCCAGGGGGGTGCGCAGTTGGTGCGCGGCATCGGCCACAAAGCGGCGCTGGCTTTCGGCCTGCGCATTCACCAGAACGAAAAGCCGGTTGAGCGAGTGCACCAGAGGCCGCACTTCAGACGGCGACGCCGCTTCGTCGATGGCACTGAGGTCACGGGGTGAGCGCCGCTCCACCGTGGCCGCCAGGTCCAGCAGCGGCTTGAACGCCCGGCGCACCGCCCAATGGATCGCCAGCCCTGCCGCTGCCACCAGCACCAGATTGGGCAGCAGTACCCGCAACAACAGGTGCTGCGCCCACTGCTGGCGCGGATCGGTGCCATCGGCCAGGGCCACCACCAGTTCGCCCGCCCCGGTGCGCCCGCGCTGAACCGCGACACGGTAGGTCACACCACTGAATTCCACACTCTGGAATTCCGGATCCAGTGTGGCCGGCACCGCACCATGCACCCACTCGTCGCCCAGCAACAAACGGCCCGACAGATCGCGCACGCTGAAGCTGGTGTAGTTGCTTTGGCGCAAGAAATCTTCCACGAGCGGCGCGGGCAACCAGACCGGAAGGTCGCCTTTGGCCGCCCCGGCGGACAGCACCGAATCGGCCAGCGCCGGCAGCAGGCGTACGAGGCGCTGGTCGTGCCGCGCGGCGGCCTCATCGGCCGAGCGGTAATCCATCCACGCCCCCAACAGCGCCAGTGCGCACAAGGGCAGCACCAGCAACAGCAAGAGGCGGTTGCGCAAATCGGAGGTCATGGCCCGCAAGCGGGGGCGCAGCATGGTCATCGTGTTTTCCGATCTCCGCTGCAGCGCAGGCACAGTGCAGTCGGTGCACACACAGCCATGGCGCAAGTCACTCGGCGTTCAGACGCCCAGCAGTTCCAGCCGGTAGCCAAACCCCCGGATGGAACGCAATCCCACGCCATGGGGTTCGAGCTTGCCGCGCAGGCGCGAGACGTACACCTCCACTGCGTTGGGGGTGATTTCCTTGTCCCAGCCGGTCAGCGCCTGCAGCAGCTTGTCTTTGCTGGCAGGTTTGGGCGCATGGATCATGAGGTATTCGAGCACCGTCCATTCACGCGGCCCCAGGTCGATGGGCAGCAAGGCAGCGTCCGCCGAAGGGCGGATGCTCACCTGGCGGTTGGCGGTGTCAAGCTCCAGCGGCCCAAAACCCAGTACAGCCGTGGTGGCCGCCTGCGAGCGCCGCAGCAGCGCCCGCAACCGGGCCAACAGTTCGGGCAACTCGAACGGCTTGACCATGTAGTCGTCCGCGCCCAGGTCCAGGCCCTGCACGCGGTCCTGCAGGGCGTCGCGCGCCGTCAAGATCAGCACCGGCATGTCGCGGCTGGCCATCTCCGGGCGGCGCAGGCGGCGCGTCAGTTCCAGACCGTCCATGCCCGGCAGACCGATATCGACCACTGCCACATCAAAAGTCTCCCGCTGGAGCACTTCTTCGGCCCGCTCACCGCTGCCCACCCAGTCCACCGCGTAACCGGCGTCGGTCAAGCCCAGCTTGATGCCGCTGGCGACCATGATGTCATCTTCGACCAAAAGGAGGCGCATGGTTCATCCCCTGCGTTTAATGAGGCGCATTGATGTGGCCCATGCAACAGGTACAGCGCTTGCATTGCGCACGGCCCAGGCCAGCAACCGCCGCGCAAGGGCCGCCCCGCCGCGCTGGCGGTGTCCCCCCTCCGCATTGCGCAGCAATGCAAGAGAGGGGGGAAGGCGCGCAGCGACTCAGGGGGGTGCTCATCAATGGCTTCGGATCATGGTGCCGTAGGCCTGATCGGTCAGGATTTCCAGCAGCATGGCATGCGGCACGCGGCCGTCGATGATGTGCACCGCGTTCACCCCGGCCTTGGCGGCGTCCAGCGCACCCGCGATCTTGGGCAGCATGCCGCCCGAGATCGTGCCGTCGGCGAACAGCTCGTCGATGCGGCGCGCCGTCAGGTCGGTCAGCAGGTTGCCCGCCTTGTCCAGCACGCCGGGAGTGTTGGTCAGCAGCATGAGCTTTTCGGCCTTGAGCACCTCGGCCAGCTTGCTCGCCACCACGTCGGCGTTGATGTTGTAGCTCTCGTTGTTCTCGCCAAAGCCGATGGGGCTGATGACGGGGATGAAGGCATCGTCCTGCAGCGCCTTGACCACGCTCGGGTCGATCGACACGATGTCACCCACCTGGCCCACGTCGTGCTCGACCTCGGGGTTCTTGCTGTCGAGCATCTTGAGCTTGCGTGCGCGGATCATGCCGCCGTCACGGCCCGTCAGACCCACGGCCTTGCCGCCGGCCTGGTTGATCAGGCCCACGATGTCCTGCTGCACCTCGCCGGCCAGCACCCATTCGACCACCTCCATGGTCTCGGCATCGGTCACGCGCATGCCCTGGATGAATTCGCCTTTCTTGCCCAGGCGCTTGAGGGCCGTTTCAATCTGCGGCCCACCGCCATGCACCACCACCGGGTTCATGCCCACGAGCTTGAGCAGCACGACGTCCTCGGCAAAATCCTGCTGCAGGGCCGGGTCCGTCATGGCATTGCCACCATATTTGATGACCATGGTCTTGCCATGGAACTTGCGGATATAGGGCAGCGCCTGGGCCAGGATTTCGGCCTTGTCGCGTGGAGCAATCGAATGAAGGGTGTCGGTCATGGCACAAGGGCGTGAGCAGTAATGCGCAAATTGTGCCGTATTCCCCCGGTGGGCCTCAGGCGCGCAGGTTCATGGCAGGCCCAGCGCATACGCCAGCACAATCAAACCCAGCACCAGCACCAGCCAGCCAGCAATCAGCCAGCGCCAGAGCGCGGGCGCTTCGCGCAACTCCAGAAACTCCAGCGCTACCACCAGACCCTTGACGAAGGCCTGCCCCAGTACCGCCAGTGCCACCGCCAGGCTGCCCACCGAAGACCCGCTCTCGCCCATCCAGAAGGTCACACCCGTGATGGCCAGCAGCAGCAGCCAGGCGCGGTTCAGTCGTGATTCATGCATATTCAGACCCTTTCAGCGCAGCACATAGACCAGCGGGAACAGCACGATCCACAACAGATCGACCATGTGCCAGAAGGCCGCGCCGGTCTCCAGGGCATGGCAGTCGTGGCGACCGTAGGCGCCGCGCCGGGTGCGCCACCACAGGTAGGCGATGGCCAGCATACCGACCACCACGTGCAGGAAGTGGAAGCCCGTGAGGATGAAATACAGCATATAAAAAGTGTCGTCGTCACCCATGTCCGCCCAGGCCTGCGCCTTGCCCGCGTATTCGGCCAGCTTGACCACCACAAAGCCAGCGCCACAGACCAGGGAACCCACCAGCCAACGCGCCCCGGCCTGCACGGCATCGCGCCGCACCGCCTGCACGGCGCGCGCCACACACCAGCTGCCCGTGATCAGCAACACCGTGTTGAGCGCGCCCGAATGCAGGTCCAGCGTGGCCTGCCCCGCCTGGAACAGGGCAGGCTCGCGGTTGCGCGCAAAGGCGTAGGCAACGAACAGGATGGCGAAAGTCAGCAGTTCTAGCAGGATGACAAACCACACGCCCAGGTCACCGCGCAGTCGCGGGCCTGCGATGGTGTCGGTTTTAAGCAACAGATGATCGGAAGTCGAAGAAACAGTGGAAGTCATGGTTTCAGTGCCGTGCAACCTACAAACGGCCATGGGGCCTACCTGCAGGAGATTGTGCGACGCAACAACTGTGGCGAGCGAGGCGCCGCCAAAAAGAGTCACGTAAAATTCATCTTATTGATTATAGTCAACCACACCGAGGGTTATCCCGGTAATGTTCAACCTGTATTCATCGCAACTCCATAAGGAACCCCATGAGCCAAGGCTTCACCAGCCAGATGGCGCGCAATATCTTCTACGGCGGCACGATGTTCTTCGTACTGCTGTTTGCCGCGCTGATCTTCCACACCGAAACCAAGATTCCCGAGCGCTCGAAGTCGGGTGAAATCACAGAGTCCGTCGTGCGCGGCAAACACCTGTGGGAAACGCGCAACTGCATCGGCTGCCACACGCTGCTGGGCGAAGGTGCGTATTTCGCACCTGAACTGGGCAATGTGTACGAACGCCGCGGTCCCGATTTCATCAAGGGCTGGATCAAGGCCATGCCGTCCAACACACCCGGCCGCCGCCAGATGCCCAACTTCGACTTCAGCGACGCGCAACTTGACGACCTGGTCGAGTTCCTGCGCTGGACAAACGGCATCAACACCGAGAAGTGGCCACCCAACATTGAAGGTTGAGCGCGGCTATCCCACCCGCCGCCCACCCTCCCTTCAAGGATTCAAACATGAATATTCCAACGCTTAAATACCAGTCGCAAGCGGTCTCCAAGCTGTACTTCATTGCAGCCCTGTGCCTCTTTACGGGCCAGATCCTCTTCGGCATCACGCTGGGCCTGCAGTACGTCATTGGCGATCTGTTCTTCCCCTACATCCCGTTCAACATCGCGCGGATGGTGCATACCAACCTGCTGATCGTCTGGCTGCTGTTCGGCTTCATGGGCGCCGCCTACTTCATGGTGCCCGAAGAGAGCGAAACCGAGCTCTGGAGCCCGCTCTTCGCCAAGATCCTGTTCTGGGTGTTCCTCGCCGCCGGCGTGGCAACCATCCTGGGCTATCTGTTGGTGCCCTACGCATCGCTGGCCGAATGGACCGGCAACGACCTGCTGGCCACCATGGGCCGCGAGTTCCTGGAGCAACCCCTGCCGACCAAAATTGGCATCGTGGTGGTCTGCCTGGGCTTTCTGTTCAACATCAGCATGACCGTGCTCAAGGGCCGCAAGACCGCCATCAGCCTGGTGCTGCTGCTCGGCCTGTGGGGCCTGGCGCTGATGTTCCTGTTCAGCTTTGTCAACCCCAGCAACCTGGTGCGCGACAAGATGTACTGGTGGTTCGTGGTGCACCTGTGGGTGGAAGGCACGTGGGAGCTGATCATGGCTGCGCTGCTGGCTTTCGTGCTCATCAAGACCACCGGCGTGGACCGCGAAGTGATCGACAAGTGGATGTACATGATCGTCGCCTTCGCGCTGATCTCGGGCATTTTGGGCACCGGCCACCACTTCTACTTCATCGGCTTGCCAGGCTACTGGCACTGGGTGGGCGGCGTGTTCTCGGCGCTCGAACCCATCCCGTTCTTCATGATGACGCTGTTCGCGTTCAACATGGTGCAGCGCCGCCGCCGCGAACACCCCAACCAGGCCGCCGTACTGTGGGCCGTGGGTACTGCCGTCATCGCCTTCCTGGGCGCCGGCGTCTGGGGCTTCATCCATACCCTGAGCTGGGTCAACTACTACACGCACGGTTCGCAAGTCACTGCAGCGCACGGCCACCTGGCCTTCTACGGTGCCTACGTGCTGGTGGTGCTCGCCATCATCAGCTACGCAATGCCGTTGATGCGCGGTCGCGAAGCCAACCCCATGCGCGCCCAGCGCTTCGAAATGTGGAGCTTCTGGATCATGAGCATCGGCATGGCCGTCATGGTGCTGGCCCTGAGCGGCGCAGGCATCTTGCAGGTCTGGTTGCAACGCATGCCTGCTTCTGGCACGGCGATGTCCTTCATGGCCACGCAGGACCAGCTGGTGTTCTTCTACTGGGTGCGCGTGTTCGGTGGCGTGATGTTCCTTGTGGGCCTGGTCACCTATCTGTCGAGCTTCTTCATTGGCCCTGCCGCCAATGAGCAGGAAGTGGCTGCCATCCCCGGCAGCCGCATGCAAAGGGCCTGAACATGAACAGCGCCGAACAAGCCTTCGTGTCGGCGCCTGCCGCCCCCCAACGGGTGGCAGGCGGGGCCTCGGTGCCCTGGTACGCCGCACAGGCGGGTGAGTGCGCGCTGTTCGAGCACTGCTTCGCCCAGCAGCTCCCGCTGCTGATCAAGGGCCCCACGGGCTGCGGTAAAACGCGGTTCGTGGAGCACATGGCGGCGCGCCTGGCGCGCCCGCTCATCACCGTTTCCTGCCATGACGATCTGAGCGCAGCCGACCTCGTCGGACGCCATCTGATCGGCCATGGCAATACCGTCTGGGCCGATGGCCCGCTGACACGCGCCGTGCGGGAAGGCGCCATTCTTTACCTGGACGAAGTGGTGGAAGCGCGCAAGGACACCACCGTGGTGCTACACCCGCTGGCCGACGACCGGCGCGTACTGCCCATTGAGCGCACAGGCGAACTCATCGCCGCGCCGCCTGAGTTCATGCTCGTCATCTCGTACAACCCGGGCTACCAGAACCTGCTCAAGGGTCTCAAGCCCAGCACGCGCCAGCGCTTCATCGCGCTCACGCTGGATTACCCCGAACCCACGGTCGAGCGCGCCATCCTCGAGCGCGAAGGCCGCGCCACGCCCGAGATTGCCGCCCGCCTGGTGCAACTGGCCCAGGCGCTGCGCCGCCTCACCGACCACGACCTCGAAGAAACGGCCAGTACCCGCTTGCTGGTGATGGCCGCGCGCCTCGTGGCGTCGGGCCTCCCCCTGGTTGACGCCTGCCGCGCCGCCGTGGTCGATGCCCTGAGCGACGATCACGATACGCTGCGTGCGCTCGACGAAGTGGTACGCGCCGTGGTGGGTGATGGGGACTGATTGCTCCAGTTGCGCCAGTGCCGCCGCATGCGGCACGGGCAATGCAGCGCAGGCCCCCCTGGCGCGCACCCAGGTGCTGCAGCGCCGTCGTCGGTGGTTGCAGCTGTCGTTTTTTGCTGTTTTCCTGCTCGCGCCGGCACTCAACCTGCTGCGCTTTGATTTGAACGAGACCCAACTCTGGGTGCTCGGTTTCCGCTGGTCGCTGGGCATCGACGCCTTTGTGCGTGGCGAGGTCACCGCAGCACAGACCGCCTGGTCCATTGTCTGGCGCGGCATCCTGCCCGTTTTATCGCTGGTCATCGGTTTCCTGGCGGTGGCGTACCACTATGGGCGCCTGTACTGCGGCTGGCTGTGCCCCCATTTTTCGCTCGTTGAGACCCTCAACGACCTGCTGCACCGCGCCACCGGCAAGCTCAGCGTGTGGGACAAATCCCCAACGCCCCGCCCGGGCCGCAGTGCCGACAAGCGCTGGTGGCCCGTCTTCCTGGCCGCATGCTTGGTGTTTGGCTTCGTCTGGGCCATCACGCTGCTCACCTACCTGCTGCCTCCCGCCGAGATTTGGGGCAACCTGGTGCACGGCACTTTGAGCCCCAACCAGGCGCGCTTTCTCGGTGTGGGAACGCTCGTCTTCACCCTCGAATTCACCCTGGCACGGCATCTGTTCTGCCGCTACGGCTGCGCTGTGGGCCTGTTCCAAAGCCTGGCCTGGATGGCCAACCCCAAAGCCATGGTGGTGTCGTTCACCCGCAGCCGCGCGCGCGAATGCAAGACCTGTGAAGTCATGCCCACCAGCCGCTCAAAAACGCTGTCCGCGGAAACGCCACGCGCGCAACCCCATCCTCTCGGTCAACGGCCGGTGCCCAGCGGCAGCGCCTGCGACCATGCCTGCCCCATGCGCCTGAACCCACGCAACATCAAACGCATGATGTTTGCCTGCGTGCAGTGCGGCCAGTGCCTTGACGCCTGCGACGCCACCCAGACCGACCAGGGGCGCACCCCCACGCTGGAGTGGAAAGTGGGCCTGGACGCCGTGCGTGAAACCCTGCGCCAAAAACGCGAGGGGATTCACTGATGGAAGAATGGGTAGGCCAGTGGTGGCACAAGGCCATCACCCGCATCGCAGCCGCACCGCCCAACACCGAGCGTGTATTGCTGGCCGACATGCAGCGCAGCATCGCCCTGCTCTACCGTGCGGGTGGCGGCGACCCTGCGGTGCGCGTAGCGCCCGCTGCAGCCTCGCGCCATGGCGGCGCGCGGCGCTTCCTGGAGCGCGTCGCTGGCAGCAACCAGCGCAGCGCACAAAGCCGCCTCGACCCCGAGGTGCTGGCGCTACCGCCCGAAATCGGCGTGTTCGACCAGCGCGCACTCAACCACGACCTTTATTTGTGGCTGGCAGCACTGGCCGCCGTGTTTGAACCCACGGGCGACTGGATTGCCGACAACCGCGCCGCCAGCAGCCGCGCCCTGCAACGCTTTGCCGGCCTGCGCAGCCGCCACGCCGCACTGGTAACAGCCCACCTGGCACAGCGCCCGGCGCTTTCCAGCCTGCGCGCTGCGGCGGTACCGTTTGAAGCCGCGGTACAAGCCGCCCTGCGCGGAGAAGACCACGGCGCCCTGTTCGTGCAGCCTGGGCAAGTGGCGCCCGTGTGGCTCTGGCTGGCCGCCGACGCCCCGGCACAGATCGAAGCCACGCCCATTTCAACCAGCACAGCAAGCGACGGCCCAGACCCCGACACCGAGCAAGACCCCACCGCGCAGGACGAGGCCAGCAAGCGCCGCCGCCGCGCCAAGCGTGCCGACACGGGTGAGGAGCGCAACCCCCTGCTCGTGGCACCCAAAACAGAATCCATCACCACCTGGAGCGAATTCGTTCGCCTGGCACGCGGCAGCGACGACGAACCCGACCCCAACGCCCAGGCCGCCGCTGACGATATGGATACGCTCACGCTGGCGCGCGGCAAGCAAACCACGGCCTCGCGCGTCAAGTTCGACCTTGACCTGCCCAGCGCCAGCGCCGACGACCGCCCCCTCGGCCCCGGCCGCAAAACCCCTGAATGGGACTGGCGCCGCCGCGCCCTGCTGCCCGACCACTGCGCGGTGCAATGCCTGGTCACCCAGCCGCAAGCGCCTTTCGTGCCATCGCCGCACCTGCGCGCCACGGCCCACCGCGTGCGCCGCCGCCTTGAAGTGCTGCGCGCCGCACCGCGCAACATCAAGGCCCAGCACAGCGGCGACGAACTCGACCTGGACGCCTGGGTGCGCTTCCAGACAGAGGCGCGCGGCGGTGTGCAACACAGCGACGCACCGCCCATCTACACCCGCCGCGAGCGCGGCGAGCGCAGCCTGGCGACCTTGCTGCTGGCCGACCTGTCGCTCTCCACCGACGCCTACGCCACGTCAGACGCCCGCGTGATCGACGTCATCCGTGATGCGCTGTATGTGTTTGGTGAGGCGCTTGCAGCCACTGGCGATGCGTTTGAAATGCTGGGATTCAGCTCGGTGCGCCGCCAGCACGTGCGCATCCAGCACATCAAGGGGTTTGGCGAGCGCTGGGGCGAGCCGGTGCGCGCACGGGTTGGCGCCCTCAAGCCCGGCTTCTACACCCGCATGGGCGCGGCCGTGCGCGATGCCACCCGGCGCCTCGCCGCCCGCCCCGAGCGCCAGCGCCTGCTGCTGGTGCTGACCGACGGCAAACCCAACGACCTCGACATTTACGAAGGCCGCTATGGCCTGGAAGACACCCGCCACGCCATCCAGGAGGCGCGTGACGCAGGCCTTACGCCGTTCTGCGTCACCATCGACCACGAAGCGCACGATTACCTGCCTATGCTGTTCGGCAGCAACGGTTACGCCCTGGTGCGCCAGCCACAAGAGCTGACACGCAGGCTCACGCAGGCCTGGATCACGTTGGCGCGTTAAACCAAAATGCTACCAAATAAATAGCTTGCAGCGCTTACTAGATAAGCGCCAGAGGCCAAAAACACTTAATTTTTATCTTTAGCGGCGCAACCAGGTCGGCACCTTGAAACGCACAATGGCCAGGTACGCCGCCACATAGCTCACCACAAACAGCGCGCAAAACACCATCAGCACGGGTGTGTTGTTCCAGAAGAGCACCGCCGGCACGACGGTGAGCAAGGTAAAGCCCCACAGATAAGGCGAGGTGCGGTTATTGCGCATCAGCATGCGGCGCGACTCGTCGTCATGGAACACGCTGCGCACGATGCGCCGGTAGATCAGCTGGTGAAAATGCAGCGCATCGGCCACGCCCGGCGACACGCCACGCGCCAACTTGCGGTAGATGGAAAACACGGTCTCCCAGACCGGGTAGATCAGCAACAGCAGCGGAAACCAGGGCGACACCAGCACATTGCGCTGCACCAGCGAAACACTGGCCAACGCAATCACCACGCCCCAAACGTAGGCTCCACCATCCCCGGCAAACAACATGCCACGCGGGTAATTCCACACCAAAAACCCCGCCGTGGCCGCCGCCGTGGACACCAGCAGCGCCGCCAGCGCCCGGTCGCCCACCTGCAAGGCCACATGGGCCAGCGCCAGGCACACAATCAGCGCCACCATGCCCGCCAGCCCGTTGTAGCCATCAATGATGTTGAATGCATGGGGCAGCCCCGCCACCGCCAGCAGTGCAATGGCAAACCCGATCCAGGGCACATTCGCCAGCAGCATATCGAGCCAGGGCAGATCCAGCCGCGGCACTGCCAAACCCAGCAAAGCCACGGCCAGCACCCCCGAAGCCGCCGTGAAGGCCAGCCGGTAGCGCACCGTCAGGCGCTGCGTCATGTCCTCGGCAATGCCCCCAGCCGCCGAGGGCAGCAGCACCAGCAGCCACGCCCCCACCCACGCCCCCAGCCCCAGCGACGCCGGATCGCCTTGCCAGGTCTGCACCATGCCCAATGTCCAGCTCGCCCCCAGACCCAACAGCACCGCCGCACCACCGAGCCGGGGCACATCCCCAAAATGGAACCGCTGCGGCATGCTGTTGCCATACGCAGCAGCATGGCTGCGCATCCACCGCACGATGAACCCCGCAGCCAGCGCTGCCACGAAAAACGCCACCACGGACAACAAAATCATGAGACGCCGATGGTACCTTCAAGACACCGCAATCCAGTACAAACCGCTGGCTCAGAATGCTGGTTGCTGTCCACAAGCATCACATCACCGGGCAAGCGTGCGGTAAAACCGCATCACTCGCTCCACATACTGCTGGGTCTCAGGATAGGGAGGGATTCGCTTGCCGTACTTCATCACAGCCCCCTCTCCGGCGTTATATGCCGCCAGTGCCAGTTCCTTGTCCCCATCGAACAGGCGCAGTAAATCCGCCAGATAACGGCTGCCAATCTGCGCATTCACCTTGGGTTCCATCATCGCCCTGCGGCCTTCCGCAGTAGAGTGGGCGGCAACCCCATAGCGCTCGGCAGTGGCCGGCATCACCTGCATGAGCCCCAAGGCCCCCTTGCGCGATACGGCCTCGGTGTTAAATGCAGATTCTGCTGCAGCCACCGCAATGACCAGCGCAGGATCAATCGCCGCAGACAGCGCCGCCGCTTCCAGATGGGGCTTCGCATCCTTGTAACCAGGCAGCCTGAGCGCACCCACGCCCCGCTCTGGCGCCTGGCCCGCTCGTGCCAACGGCAGCTGACCAATCCAGACCAGTCCCCTGGACTGCGGTGGTGCGGCGTTGCCTATGTGCACCACGCCGTCGCGGTCCACAAACTGCCAGATTGCCTCTGCCTGCACAGCACCCACATGAAACACCGCCGACAGCAGCATCAGCGTGCAGATTGCGTGGACCCTCCGCAGAGTCCATCGCAGCATGCCACGCAGCCCACACCAGCGCATAACCACCGCCGCCGGATCAATAGGGTAACGGCGACCCGCCGCTTCAAAGTGCGTGAAACCTATTGACTTCATACCAATCCACGACCCAGCAGGCGATCCAGGCGCGCGCGCCATGTGCGTCCAGCCAAAGTCGCTTGCGTATTCGAGCAGACCTGCTCCAACGCGGCCTTGTCGGTCGCCAATAGCCGCACTTGCTGGCGCAGTTGCTCGAGTTCTTGTTCAAACTGTGCGATCAACTGTCGCGCTTCAGCGAAGGCCTTCTGGTGCTCTAACAGCGACGCATGTTCCGCGGCATGCGTCACCTGCAATGCCTGCAATTGGGTACGCAACTGGTTTGCTTCGGTGCGTACCTGCATCGCCGCCCAGTCGCGCGAGTCGCGTGCTGGTGCCGCCACAACCATCCATTGGTACACATCGAAATCGGCCCATCCCGTCAGCAAATGCTGGCGCCAGGCATCCGGTATGGACTCCCAATACCAAGCGAACTCACTCTGCGCTACAGGGACACGGTTAGCCTCCCAAGCGACCGGCACCCATCCGCAGTCCATCAGCAACTGCTCTATGCTGCGGCGCGTAAAGAAACGCAGGTGGGTACGGTCAAGCAACCCTTTGTCTGCGTAGTCAAACATGCCGACCCGCAAAGCCGCAGCCACACCGGCATAGGCAATATTGGGCAGAGAGATGATGACGCTGCCCATGGGCTGCAGCAAACCGGCAAGCGCCTTGAGCACCTGCTCAGGTTGACGCAAATGCTCCAGCACGTCACAGGCCAGAATGGTGTCGAAGCGCCGACCCTCCAACGCATCCAGCCAGACCCGGCCATCGAGATCAGCCTCCACCACCTGTACACCCAGCGGCTGCAATGCCTGCAGCGCGGCAGGATCATTTTCCACCACCGTGACCGCTTGTCCACGCGCCCGCAACACCTGCGTCATAGCTCCCGGTCCTGGCCCCAGTTCGAGCACCGAGCCCCCATCCGGCACCCGGCGCAGGAGTCGAGCGGCCCATGCATCACCCTCGAGGTCAAAGGCGTAGTCGTAGCGATCTATGTCGGACATCTCTCCCCCTCTTGTGTTGTCGGTTGCCACATTTGATCCCATAAACCCCAATGCCACCAAGCCCAGGGACGGTCGCGCACATCCCGCTCCAAATGTTCAATTGCAGTATCGATGGCCATCTGCGGGCTACCGGGCAACGCATCCACCACCACCTCCAACCGGTCCGGCGCCAGGCTGCGCGTGCGGGCATGCAACAGGGCCGCCCTGGTCGATTGAGCCAAGCGCTCAATGCCTGTAGGTAAACGGAGGTATCCGCCCAGGAAGGCATGGTCGCGCATGCGTGCAAAGTCGGGGCTCCAGGCGTCAGCAAGAATCACCCAGGCTTGGCCATTGCGCAAACCTTCGTGCACCGGTCGCAAGGGCTCGCTCGATACACGCCACTGCCCCCCGGTAATCGCCATGGTGCTGGCAATTTTCCGCATGAGAAAGGCGCGTTGCGCATCACCAAGATCCGGGTTTTCCAAAACAGGCATTGTCAGGATGTTCAGCGCCACACCTCTCCGCCCCAAGGCAATCACCGCCGTGAGTAGCCGATCGTAGTGGTTGAGCACAAGGATGAAACCCTGCTGCCGTTGCTGCAGGGCCTGCACATGCTCCCAGCCCTGAACCGTAACGCTTGGCCCACCCGGCTCACCCAACCTGTGCAAAGCCGTGGCATCCAGCATTTCCGTGGCCAGCATATTCATGTGCGCACGCGCCCACAACTGAAGCTGCTCCTTGGTCGCTTCGGGGAAAGCCCGGCTGAACTGCTGTCGCAAATAGTGTTCGGTCGCGCGCCGCACGGCCGGTGCATCCCGTCCCAGCCAATGCACAAGCCGCCAAGGCAATGTCGTGGGAAGGCTGCCCAATGCGGGAAATGCCCATTCCAGACGCCAATCGCGGCTCATGGCGCGTGCAGCCATTCATGCTCCAGCCAGACAAGACCAAACTCACGGTGTTGCTGGTTGAGCACAGTGAACGGCTGGACCAGCTCTGCCATGTCAAGTACCTGGAGGCCCGTATCGTCCAACGTATAGATACTCCACAGATACTCGCCCGACAACAGCGGCAGACGCGGAAAACGCACACGCAAACAATGTGTCCCCACCCCACGCAGAGGGGGCCTGGAATCGAGGAACTGGGTGCTGCTGCCAAACACGTTGTCCTTGTCTGGCCGCACAATGGCAAACCCGACATGAAACGGCGCGTCCCCATAAGACTCCACTTCGACCTCCAGGGTGAGATCCTGGAAAGAGTCCACCTGCACAGGATTGATCCCGTCAGAGGTTTCAATACCTACGCGCATAATCTTCACCGGCACAGATGCATGTGTCGACGGGATCACCGCCGCCGAAGAACCTTCCGCCATGGCAGCGGTCGCGACAGTGTTCAAATACGCATACCTTCGCCGCTCATGCGCTTCATAGGCAGTCACCACATCCTCGGTGGAGCCCATCGCTTCGATCCGCCCATCATGAATCCAGGCCGCACGCTGGCACAGGCTGCGCACCTGGTACAGGTTGTGGGAGCAGAACAGCACCGTCGCGCCCTGCTCACGCAGCGCAAGGATACGGTTCAGGCTTTTCTTCTGGAAATGCAGATCACCCACCGACAAGGCCTCATCCACGATCAGCACGTCGGGGTCGATTGCCGTGGCCGCCGCGAACGCCAGGCGCATGAACATGCCCGAAGAATAGGTTTTCACCGGACGCTCCAGCGTCTCGACCGTCAGCTCCGAGAACGCCGTAGCGCGTTGATGGAAGGCCTCCATATCCGCGCCTTCGAGTCCGTGCAGCGCCGCCATGAAGCGAATATTGTCGTAGCCCGACTCTTCCGGGTGAAAGCCCGCACCCAGTTCCAGCAACGCCGCTACCCGGCCCTCGCGCGCCACCCGCCCCTGTGTCGGACGGATCGTTCCCGCCGCAATCTTCAACAAGGTGCTCTTGCCGGCCCCGTTTTCACCGATCAGGCCAAAAGTCTCGCCCGCCTGCACCGCAAAATCGATGCCGGACAAGGCCACATGCACACGGTGACGCTGCCGCCCGGTAAGCCACTCCAGCAGGCGGTCCTGCGGCTTGGCGTAGACCGGGTAGGTTTTCTCCACCCCTTCAAAGCAAATACTCATGGCCTACAGCGCCTCACCCAATACCGGTTTCATGGAACGGAAGAACCACCAGCCCCCGCCCCCCAGCAGCACGACCCAGACCGCCAGCGCCCACATCGTGCCCAGCGGCACCGGCATGTGAAGCACCGCCGACTGCACTGCCAGCACCAGGCAGGCCACCGGGTTGAGTAAAAACCAGCTGTGAAACCGCTCGGGCACCTGGGCCAGCGGATAGACGATGGGTGTGAGATAAAAGCCGAGCTGCAGCGCAAAGCCCACGGTGGAACCCACATCGCGCCACAGAAAATGCGCCATGCTGAGCACCAGCGCCAGGCCAAACGTCAGCACAACCTGGGCCAGCACCAGCAAGGGTAGCCAGGCCCACGACACGAAAGGCCCCACGCCCTGCCCGATCGACAGCACCAGCAACAAAGCATAGCCAATGCCCAGCACCAGCAGGCTACCGCCGACCGCCACCGCAGGCAGGATCTCGGCCGGCATGGGTTGCTTGCGCAGGAAGTCCTCGTAGGCGGCCAGGCTGCCAACCCCTCGGCCAATGGCATCGGTAAAGGGCAACCAGATCGCCAGACCGGCCAGCAAATGCAGCAAATAGCCATTGCTGGACGTCAGGCCCGGTACCCGCACCGCCAGAATCAGGCCAAACAGCACGTAAAAAATGGCCAGACTCGCCAGTGGCTGAACAAATGCCCAGGCCAGGCCCAGCACCGACCCGGCGTAGCGCGTCTTGAACTCGCGCAGCAGCCAGTAACGCCACAGGACCCAGGCGCGCTGCGCACCGCCCACCGACGCTACCGTAGACACCCCTGGCGAGCGCTGTGCCTGGCTCTTCGCATTCATTGAGACCTCACCTTCACCGAGTCCCAGCGCCGAGACAACTCAGACCGATACCGCTGCATTCACTGGCTCCTGGTGCGCCGCGTGCCCATGCGCGGGAGTCAGTGCCTGGCGAGCCGCCAGCAAGCCTTGCGCGAAAGACTCGGCGGACGCCTCCCAATGTTGTTGGCGTGCAAACGCCATCGCCCGCTGGCACTGCGCCTGGCGCGCCGCGTCGTCCTGCAGCAAATTGCACAACGCATCAGTCAGGGCTTCCAGCGTGGGTTCGGTCAAGAGGGCCACATCGTCATTGAGCAGCCACTCCACGCAGTCGCCACGGTTGGATACCACGGCGCAGCCGCTGGCCATCAACTCGAGCGGCATGAGCGACAGGTTGGTCAGTGACAGTATCAGCGCAGCATCGCACTGGCTGAACGCATCGGCCAGTTCCTCGGGCGAAACCACGCCAGCCGACAGGTGCGGGAACGGAATGAGGTAGTCGCTGACATCCCACCCCGCCAGGATGAACTGCACATCGGGCAGCCTGCGAGAAACCGCTTCCAGCACCAGCAGACCAAACTCGAAGGCCCGCCGCGGCGTGGGGGGGCGTGCATAGAAAAACACACGCTTGATCTGCTGCTCACGCCTTGGGCGCTCACGATAGCAATCATGATCGACACCGAAACTGATGGGATGCGTCTGCATGCCGTATTCGGTCTTCAGTTTATTCGCCAGCCATCCACCGGCCGTAATGCCATAGAAGCCGAAACGATAGGTATTGTCTGCCAGCACCGACTCTGTTCCCATCGGGTAGAAGCTGGGCTCGAAATCCTGAACGAAGTACAACTTTTTGGCGTCCCCTGTGACCGCCCGTACCGGATATGCCGTCTGCCAACCGGTGGCAATCACGAACTCGCTGTTCGGCAACCCCTCGAATCCCATGAAAACCTTGGCCTTCAAGGGAAAGAAATAGTCACAGATATCCTGGCGCGCCAACTCGGCAGTTGCATGGTTGGTCGGGCTGACGATCACGATATTCGACTCCCACCCCATGCGCTCCAGATGCATGATCGTGCGGAAAATCGTCTGGTGTCCACCCGAGCCGATATTGAAGTCCGGGATGAACCACAGCAAGGTTCCGGCACGCGCCTTCTCCGCCGCCAGTTCCACCTTGGCAACGCGCACAAAATCGTAATGCATGAACACATTGCGGCTCTTCAGGCTGCCCGGGCCTTGCGCCAGCCGCCGCCTAACCATGGACAGGGCGCCCCACAGCCCGTGGCGTTTCGTCAAATTCCACACCTGCCGCATGCGCAGCCCGATCAACCCTGCCATAAACACTCCAAAAACGCATTACTCAGGGGCATCACGATGCCCCGACAAGCACATCAACATCAGGCGCTGCGCCCGAGCATCTTCTGGTCACCGGCCCCTCGCGGGCGCTGCAACAGCGCCTAGGCAGAACGGCCACGCTGCAAGCCCTGGTCGCGGGAAAGCATCCCCAGCAACCAGGCCGGCAAGCGCCGATGCTGCGTCCCCAGGAATTGCCCCGAGGTGCGCGCCAGCTCGATGCCCGCCATATAGACTGCCTTTTTCATCCACCCCCAGCGACGCTGGCCCGCCTGGCGCAGCCAGGCCGCATCGCGCCGCGCAAGCAGGGCGGCGCTCGCCCATGCACGCACAAGACTGCGCTGCATGTCGTAGCCAAAATAACGCTGGAACGAGCGCGCCTCGTCAAAATTGCGCTGCAGGGTTTCCCAGATGCCGAAGTCGTGCGAGTGATACACCGCCGCCTCGGGCGCATAGGCTTTGCCATACCCGGCCTCGACCGCAGCCAGCGCCCAGGTCTGGTCTTCAGCAAATGCAACGTCGGGAAAAGGCAACTGCTCCCACACCGAACGACGCAGGCAGGAATTGTTGTTGGAGAAAAAGTGCAGCCATTGCCGATAGCCGGGGTCAACGGCAAAACGGGCGCGGTCTTCCAGCCGCACGACGCTTTGCTCCGCACCAAAACCGGCAAAGTGCTCGGCGAGTTCACGCCGTGTAATGGCCCGTGCATCCGGATGGGCCCTGTGGGGCCCAAAAGCCCCCGCCACATCGGGCTCGGCGTCGCATGCCTCGACCAGGCGGACAAGCCACTCGGTGCTCGCGGGCCTGGCATCCTGCGTGATGAACACCAGAAACGCGCCGCCGGAAAGGGCGGCCAGCTGGTTGCGCGTGCGCCCATGGCTGAAGGCCTCAGGCGCAATCGTCTCGCAGCGCACGCCGCGCGCACGTACCAGGTCGACTGAACCATCGGTAGAACCCGAGTCCATCACGATGACCTCAAACGGCCATGGCGCCTGCTGCGCAAGCACGGCGTCCAAGACCTCGCCCAGCAGGGCGCCACCATTTTTGACGGGGATAAGTACGGACGCTCGAGGAACCATGGATGCTGCGCGACACGCTTTCAGACACGACAGAGGCCCGGCCCAGGTTCGTGTCCAGAAAACGGCAAATAAGGTGAACTGGGTACTCTAGCACACAGACCATCGGCAGCACGATGGGCGCTCAGGCGCACGCACTGGCTGCATTGGTCCACAAAATTGTTACAGTGATTGAAGAAACCATCACGATTGCTGGTTTTCACTGGCCGCCGGATGGGCGAGCAATTTTTGCAGGTCTTCGGGATACTCTTCCAGATTCATGAACCCTGGCTCACCCAGTACCTGACCGTTATAAAAATCCTTGAAAACCTGGGTAATGCGGTCGGGAAACTGCCCTGCATGCCCGCTCCCCTTGAGAAACACGGCCACAAAATCACTCCAGACTGCGCCATGCTGGCGACTGACATAGGACTCCAGAACGCAGGCATCAACCCCGTTGCGCTGCGCCCAGGTGATCAGTGCCTTGCCGCTGTCGGGATAAAAGCGCCAGCAATCCACAGGATAGCGGTGGAACGTGCCGTTGGACGGCGCATTGAGATAGAACAAGCCTGGTGTTTTGAGCACACGCATGATTTCGAGAAAAAGCACCCAGAACAACTCGGAATGCTCAAAACACGAACTGCTGACGACGACATCGATCGAGGCATCCTCGAAAGGCAGGCGGTAAGGATCATCGAGCACGACATCCACCCCCCGGCCCTGCACGAAATCCACACCGATGAATTGCAAATGCGGTGGGCACACGCTGCGCAGTGAGCCATTGACATCCTGCGCACCGATATCAATGGCAACCCCCTGCGGTAACTTGGCGGCGTACGTTTCGAAAAACAGCTTGCCGTTGCTCATGGCCGTAGGATGCATGCGTCGCTCTCTGGAATTCTAGGAAATCAATATCACTTGGTGTCGAAAATACCGCGTACAGCCTCTTCATCCACCTGCACGCCGTATTTCTGGAACATCCGTTGCTGCACATCGGCACGCCCCTGATCCTGGCAATAGCGCACTGCATGCTGCGCGGCAACGGCAGAGACATTTTTCCAGGGGACGATCTGGCTCGGCCGCTTGGCCACAATCTGGAAAAGATAAACGAATTCACCGTCCTTGACGGGTCCCACGATATCGCCCTGATTGGCCGAAGCCAGGGCACGCAAAATTTGATTTTCTGCGTTCAGTGCCACCCAGCCCAGATCGCCCTGTACCTCCAGCTTATAGACCTGTTCTGCCTTCGCGGCGGCATCGTCGAACTTCTGGCTCCCCGTACCAATGGCTTGTACCTGGTTCACCAGCCAGATTCCAGCAGATTCACCCTCCACGGTGGTGCCGGCGGGCAAGATGATGCGGTTCAACCTGACGGTGGTGGGCGCTGTGAACGCCTTTGGATTGCTGTCGTAAAAAGCGCGTGCTGCAGCCTCGTCCTTGGGCGCCTCGCAGACGGGACTCATGGATTTGTATATCGAGAGGGCATAAACATCGTCGAAGCGTTCCTCGCCACCCTCCTTGCGCCGGGGCACCCCCTGGCTCTCGCCCTCCAGCGCCAGCGCACGTGCCAGAGCCATCTCCTGCACCACGGTGAGCACACCCGACACATTGCGCGCCACAGGCTTGAGGTCGATGCGGCGGCCCAGGTATTGGGTCAAGTCGGCCTCGGTAATGGTTTCGCCATTGGACAGGCGGGCAAGAACGGGGCCCTTGGCTTCCTGGGCCTGGGCCCCATTGAACACCGTGGCCGCCGCCAGGAGCGCGATACGGGGAACGAGATAGCGAATCAATGTCTTGGTCATGTTGTCAATGTTTTCGGTCTGTGGGGTCGATCACGGCCTGGGCTGCGCCTGCTCCCAGAGCGGGCCATAAATGACGTCTGCGCGCTTGCCCGCAGAATTGAGTACCAGGATGTCCTGGTGCCCATCGCCATCGATGTCCTGCAACTGCAGACTGGTGGAATACCCACTGGTACGCAGTTCCCGGGTTTGCAGCACGCCACCCGTGGCATCGAGGCGTTGCAGGGTCAAGCGCTGGTCATCACCCCAGATCACCAGGTCGTCCGCCAGGGCGACGACAGCGCTTGATCCCCTGGGATCACCGGCGATCCACTGCAGTTCCCCGGTTTGCATCTGAATACGGGCGTTGCGCCCACCCGTTTCCAGGGCCACATACAGCCATAGCCCGGAGGGCGAAGGCCGCACCTGGCGCGGAATCACATTGAAACTTGCCAACACCTTGGGCGTGGCGGAAAGATCGGACTCCGGCACGGCCACAACCTTCTTGTCGTCGAGACAGGCGACGGCAATGCCGCTCTGTGCCGAGTGCGGCAACTGCGAAACACGTGCCGGGTGCCACGGCGCCTCGCACCAGGTGGCTTTGTGCGTCTGACTATCCTGGGGCCGTTCCTCACTCCAGTCGACCCAGGCGATTTCTTTCCCTGAATACGGGGTGGCCAGCATGCGGTATTTCCCGGAAGCTGCTGACAACACAAGTACATCGCGCGGGGCAAAGCCGACCTTGGCCTGCACCAGCGGCGTCAATTTTTCATTTCCGACCCGAAAGATGTCCAGGCTTGAGCTCCTTTCAACCGCGGCCACCAACAGCTGCGGCGACAGCCATGCAGCGGAATCCGGGTGGTAAGCGAGGGGTTGCTGGTCGAGCAGCGCGGCCGTGCGGCCCTTGATGCGGAACAGGGACAGCTTGTTGTTCTCGTGCTCCACAGCCCCCAGCAGGCAATCTGCCGCCGTACAGAGCAACTGCCCACCCCAGGCATCGGGCAGGTTCAGGTGGATGGTCGGCGGGGCTACCGTCTTGGACGCCACCGAGGTTTGCACAGCCGCGCTGGACACCACAGGTGCCGGCGCAGTTTGACAGCCCAGCACCAACAGAGCGGCGACCAAGCCCGCAAAGCGACCAGACCACACGCGCATTTGCTTCATGACACACTCCAAATGAATATAGCGCCTTGCGGCGCTATAAAAAGGCCCACCCAAAAAAGGCGGGCCTGGTTTTTCAACCACAGGCGGCCAAAGGCCACCCATGGAAGAAAATTAATTGCGGTGGAAGCCCAGCACCGTTTGCACGGCACCAAAGGCTGGAGCGCTGATCACGCTGTAGCTAAACACGCTGGAATTGGTAGAAACACCTGGAGCGGGAAGATAACCCAAGCCAGTCACCAAGCCAGCATCCCAGTCGATGAAACCATCGGTGAAGTTTGCAGGACGACCAACGATTGGAGCCGGGTCAAACCAGTCCAGCTCTTCGAACTTCAGGTCAAAATTGACAGACTTGCGGTTTTGCTTGTCGTCAAAAATGTTGACCGTGTGGCTGCCCTTTTGGTTACCAGTCGACCAGACCACGATGTTGGTACCAGCACCGCCATCCAGGAAGTAGCGCATGCTGAACTTCGCACCAACTTCACCAGCAGCAGGAGCTGTCTGCGCAGCGCCGCCAACCTTGATCAAGGATGAAGCACCAAGGTTCGTCAAATCCACAGCTGCAGGAGCCACGTTATAGGTCAGCGGACCATCGATCACGGGCGTGTATGCCACGTCTTGAGCGGCCGTATTCACTTGGAATGCATGAGCGGCCAGCAAATCAGTTGCAACAGCCGTAGCAGCTACCGTTGCGCAGGTAGCACCAGCGCCCAGCGAGAACACCAAGTAGCCGCGCTTGCCAGCGGTGCTGCCACCTGCCTCATTCACCCAAACGAAGGGATGGTAATCCTTGTCGGTCATCGTGAAGCAACCGTCGGTCACGTGCTTGGAGTCTTGGTCAAAGAACGTCCAGAACACAGCCTTGGTAGTACCCGACTGGTTCACCAAGCCCACAGCCGTGGTATCGGATGCGCCGTTGTGGATGACATTAGGAACCACCACACCGTTGCTGAACGTGCCAGCGGTATAAGCCTGTGCCACGCCAGCGGTCATTGCTGCTGCCGCGACGGCTGCCATTGCAAATTTTTTCATTTCTAAGTCCTTAGATAATTGAAGGAAGCTTTCCCCACGAATGCGGGATATGCAACCCATCCGTCACTTCGTTTGGGTTGTTGCTATCTTATCTTGAGAGTTTCGCGTTTTCAATCTATTCCTCCCAGAAATCAAGATAGCGTGAAATTGTTGCACCTGAGCAACAAGATTATTGCTTGGCGTCCGGGAACATGGTGCTGCGGCGCAACACATGGTGCCACTCCCCGTCAATCTTGCGCCAATCGTCCTGCATCATGGCTTCCTGCCTCTTAATGCGCAGTTGGGGCACACCAAAGCGCATCCATACATCGACCACGGCCCGGTCACCTTCCAGGCTGCGCACGCCGCGCACCTCCACGGCATCATAGGTGATACCGCCGCGCTTGAGATAGCCTTCCAGCGTCCAGCTCGGGTCTTTCGACACTTCCTCGAAAGCCCATGCGGCGACACGGTTGTTGGCGCGCACGGTATCCCAGTAGGCCTGGGCACGCTGCTGAAGTGCTGCGCGGTCGCTCTCGGGCGAGGGCTGGCCCATGGTGGCGCAACCGCCCAGCACAGCGACCAGCAGGGCCGGGGCCAGCAGGCGCAGAGCCCATTGACGGCGGGGGAGGGACTTTGGCATGGAATGAATCTCCTGATGAGGTTGTGAATGGTAGAGCTTGGTGGCGCCTGTGCCCGCAAAGTTCAGCGCGCAGGGGTTACTGGCGCATCGGCATCGCCTGCGCCCAGGAGTGGCGACTGCAGCGACATGGTGCGCATGCGCTGGCGCAGTTCGGCGCTGGCGGCACGCAATTGGTCGTCGTCTTCTAGAGCGCGCGGGGTCATCAGCACCAGCAGTTCGGTGCGCTCACGCTTGTTGCTGGAGGTGGAAAACAGCGCGCCAAACAACGGGATATCGGCCAGGCCGGGCACGCCGCTGCGGCCATTGGTTTCGTTCTCGCGGATCATGCCGCCCAGCACGATGGGCTCGCCCGA
>JAANMW010001072.1_pt1 | contig 30583 bp, 28 predicted proteins | sample 7279671 | NCBI WGS metagenome assembly JAANMW01 (sample SAMN14094541, study PRJNA606508) | bioreactor metagenome | isolation source: A lab-scale SPAN reactor treating ammonium-rich wastewater day 247 | place: Ireland: Galway | collected 2017-09-19 | reverse complement strand
CTGATATCGGCCCGAAAATGGGGTGTTTTCGGCAAATTTGAGGCGGATTTCCCGGTTCCCCGCCCGCGCTGTCCTGTCGCAAGGACTTTTTCAGCAGCCCGCTAATACCGCAGCCGGGCGTAATAGGAATGCTCGGCCGCCTCGCGCGCCTGGCCCAGGGTGACGATGCCCCGCGCCTTCAGCAGCGGCAGCAGGCGCAGGAACACCTCGGCCGTCACCAGCGCATCGCTCAGCGCGTTGTGGCGCTGGGTGATCTCGACCCCCAGCCGCGCCGCGATGGCCTCGAGCGAATGCGAGGGCTCGTGCGGCTGGGCGATGCTGGCCAGCAGCAGCGTGTCCAGCACCGGCTGGTCGAAGCGCAGCCCGGTCGCCGCCTCTTTCATCTGCAAAAAGCGCATGTCGAAGGCGACGTTATGGCCGACCAGCACCGTGTCCGAGGCATAGGCGTGGAATGCCGGCAGCACCGCGGCGATGCGGGGCTGGCCCTGAACCATCTCGGGGCGGATGCCGTGATAGGGGATGGATTCGGGCGGGATCTCGCGCCCCGGATCGACCAGTTGGTCGAAACGCTCGCCGCGCAGCATCTTGCCGTTCAGGATGCGCAGCGCGCCGATCTGGATGATCTCGTCGCCCTGCGCCGGGTTCAGCCCGGTCGTCTCGGTGTCGAAGACGGTATAGCTCAGCCGCTCCAGCGGCTGGTCGTCCAGCGAGCGGCTGGAATCGCTGGCCGCGAACAGGTCGAAATCATAGAACTCCGGCCGCGGCTCCAGCGCCTCGGCCTCGGGCCCGGCCGAGGCGGTGGGCAGCAGGAAGCGGAAAAACGACAGGCCCGCCGGGCGATCCTGCTCCAGCCACAATTCGCCGCCATGCCGCTCGGCGATGTCGCGGGCGTTGGCGTCGGCCATGCCATGCGCGCCCGAGGCCGCATCGAGCGGCCAGACCAGGTCCAGATGCGCCCAGCCCGGCGTGGCGGCGGGTGCCAGCCGCAGGGTCAGCGGCGGCATGCCCTGCGGCCCGGCCAGCTGCCCCGCCAGCGCGCCAAGCGCCTGGATCAGCGAGAAGCTGTCCAGCCGCAGCCACAGGCCGCCGTCGGCGCTTTCCACCTTGGCCACCCGGCCGGTCTGCGCCAGCACATGCTGCGCCGCCGCCGCCAGAAGGTCGTCGCCCAGCATCTCCTGCAGGGGCCAGCGGGTCAGGATCTCTTGCGAGGCATCGGCGGTCATCGCCGCCAGCCGCTGGCCCATGGCCGCCACCTCGTCGCGGACGATGGCGTGGAAGCCGTCGCGCTCGGCCGGTTCCAGGTCGGGATAGTCCAGCATGTCCAGCGCCGCCTGCATATTGGCCAGCGAGGCGCGGCTGGCCTCGGTCAGCTCGGTCAGGCGGCGGTCGCGGCGGGACTGGGCGGCATAATCCTGGGTGATGTCGTCAAGCAGCAGCACATAGCCGCTGATCGCCCCCGCCTGCGGCCGCACCGGCGCCAGCACGACATGCAAAAGGCTGCCGGTGGGCGTGGTGGTGACGAATTGCGCCGAAACCGCCGCCTCGCCGCGCGCGATATGGCGGTCCACCGTCTCGCGCGCATGGTCGATCAGGGCGCGGTCGATGACGGCATGGATCGAGCGGCCCAGCCCGATCGCCTCGGCCCCGCCGGCAAGCTGCCCGCCCGAGACGCGGTGGAACAGCCCGCGCGCATGGTCGTTGTACAGCAGGATGCGGCCGTCGAGGTTGCAGACCACGACGCTTTGGCGCAACTCGGCCATCAGCGCGCCCAGCTGGTCGCGTTCCTGCGCCACCTTCTGCTGCGCCTCGGCCACCAGCCGGGCCATGTCGGTCCGCAGGGTCTGGCGCTGGTCGGCCAGCCGGTTCACCGCATCGGCCAGCGCGGCCAGGGCGGGGGCGCCGGCCGCCTCCAGCCGCGGCGCATCGGCATTGTCGGCGAAAAGCCGCGCCGCATCGGCCAGCCGCGCCGGGGCCTCGACATGGCGGGCATGAAGCCGCGCCGCCGCCCAGCCGGCCAGCGCCGCACCGGCCAGCCACCAGCCGAACAGGATCGCGCCGCTGGCCTGCAGCGCCGGGGCCAGGGCGGCGGCCAGCCCGCCGCGCAGCCCCAGGGGCAGCGAGGCATGGAACAGCCCCGCGCCCAGCAGCGCCCAAAGCGCCAGCGCCAGCCCCGGCGCGACGGCAAGCAGAAGGCGGCGCGGCACGGGCTTCATGCCAGCATCTCGCGAATGCGGACGATCAGCTCGCGGGTCGAGAAGGGTTTCGTCACATAGGCGTCCGCCCCCGCCCCCATGCCGCGGGCGATGTCGGTGTCGCGGCCCTTGGCGGTCAGCATCAGGATGCGGATGCCCGACAGGTCGGGATCGGCGCGCACCGCCTCGCAGACCTCGAAGCCGCTCAGCCCCGGCATGGCCGCGTCCAGCAGCACCAGCCGCGGCCGCTCGCCCCGGATCATCGCCAGCGCCTGCGTGCCGTCGGGGGCGACCAGCACCTCGTAGCCTTCGCGTTTCAGCATGAAGGACAGCGACACGACGATATTCGGCTCGTCATCCGCGATCAGCACCCTATCCGTCATCGGACCCTCCCTTGCTGCGAAAGCGGCAGGCTGAAGGCAAAGCACGCCCCCTGCCCCGGCTGGCTGTCCAGCCACATCCTGCCGCCCAGATTAACTACGATCTGCCGGCTGATCGGAAGCCCGAGCCCGGTGCCCGGCGGGCGGTTGCCGGCCTCGCCGCCCTGGCGAAACTTGTCGAAGACGGCGGCCTGGTCCTCGGGCGCGACGCCGGGGCCGTTGTCGCGCACCGTGACCACCAGCTCGTCGCCCTGCTGGCGCAGGGCGACCTCGACCCGGCCGCGGTGCTCGGGGACGAATTTCGCGGCATTCGACAAAAGGTTGACCAGCACCTGCGTCAGCCGGTCGGGATCGGCCAGCACCATCGGCACCTGCTCGGGCAGGTCCAGCACCACCTCGGCCCCGCGTTCGCGGAACAGCTCGGCGGTGGAACGCAGCGCGGCGACGATCAGCGCCTTCATGTCCACGTCGGTATTGTGCCATTCGGCCATGCCGGATTCGATCTTGGCCAGGTCCAGCACCTGGTTGACCAGCCGGCTCAGCCTTTCGCTTTCCGACAGGATGATGGCCAGGAACTCCTCGCGCTCGGCCGGCTGGATGTCGGGCGTGTCCAGCATCAGCTCGGTCAGCGCCCGGATCGAGGTCAGGGGCGTGCGCAATTCATGCGTGACCGAGGACATGAAGTCGTCCTTGAGCTGGTCCAGGCTCTTCAGCTTTTCATTGGCGGCGCGCAGCTCGACCGTCGCCTCCTCAAGCTCGCGGGCATAGGTGCGCACCTGCGACGCCTCGTCGATGATCTCCAGCACGTCGCCCAGGCTCAGCGGTTCCTCTTGCGCCACCGATTCGACCATGACGCGGGCCGAGGCGGTGCCGATGGCGCCGGCGATCTGGCGCTCGACCCGGTCCACCAGCCGGGCATCGGCGGTCAGGCTGTCCAGCGCGGTGCCGGTCTCGCGCGCGTGGTCGCGAAACAGCGCCTCGGCCCGCGCGGCGCCCAGGAAGCGGCCGGCCAGCCGGCGCAGATCCTCGGGCCGCGCCCGGCCGCGCCAGAAGACCGGCTGCGCCTCGCCGCGCTGGAACACCTCGACGAACAGCAGCGCCTGGCTGGCCTCGCGCGCCGAGGCGCGGCCGGCAAGCGACAGGCCGACGTAAAGCGAGACGTTGACCAAGAGGCTCCAGAACAGCGAATGCGTCAGCTCGTCAAAGCCCGTCAGCCCGAACAGCCGCTGCGGCGCCAGGAAGGCCAGGCCGAAGGGGCCGTCCAGGAACCCGCCCGGAATCCAGCCCGAGCGCGCCAGCGACGGCAGCATGAGCGTATAGGCCCAGACCAGCGAGCCGCCGATCAGCCCGCCAAGCGCGCCCCCCCGCGTCGCGCCGCGCCAATACATGCCGCCCAGAAGCGCCGGGGCGAATTGCGCCACCGCGGCAAAGCTGATCAGCCCGATCGAGACCAGCGCATAAGCCTCGCCCGCGACGCGGAAATACAGATAGCCCAGCAGCAGCACCAGCAGGATCGCGGCCCGGCGGATGTTCAGCAAAAGCTGCGTCAGGTCGCCGCCGGTGCGGGCAAAGCGGCCGCGGCTCAGCAGCGCGGGCATCACCAGGTCGTTGCAGACCATGGTCGAGACGGCGACCGTCTCGACGATGATCATGCCGGTCGCCGCCGAAAGCCCGCCCAGATAGGCCAGCAGCGCCAGCCATTCCGCACCCTGCGACAGGGGCAGCGTCAGCACATAGCTTTCCGCCCCCGCCCCGCCGTCGCCAAAGATCAGCATCCCGCCGATGGCGATGGGCAGCACGAAGATGTTGATCAGCAGCAGATAGGCCGGGAACTGCCACGAGGCGGGCAGGATATGGCGTTCGTTCACGCATTCCACCACCATCATCTGGAACTGGCGCGGCAGCAGCAGCACCGACAGCATCGACAGCAGCGTCAGCGTGAACCATTGCGCGCCCTGGAAGCCCTGGAACCCCTGGCCGCCCAGCTGCAACAGCGCGGCGATGTCGGGCTGGGCCTGCGCCCGCGCCCAGATGTCGCCCATGCCGCCGAAAAGCCCGTAGGTGACGAAGACGCCCACCGCCAGGAAGGCCGCAAGCTTGACCGCGGATTCGAAGGCGATGGCGGCGACCATGCCCTCGTGCCGCTCGGACAGGTCCAGGTGGCGGGTGCCGAAGACCACGGCGAAGCCGGCCAGGGACAGCGCCATGTAAAGCGTGCCGTCGCGCCACCAGGCCGCATCGGCCGGGCCGGGACCGCCGGTCAGCGCCTCGTAGCCGGCCGAGACCGCCTTCAGCTGCAAGGCGATATAGGGCAGGATGCCGACCACGGTGATCAGCGTCACCAGCGCCGCCAGCAGCGGGCTCTTGCCATAGCGGCTGGCGATGAAATCCGCGATCGAGGTGATGCGGTAGCTGCGGGCGATGCGCACCATCTTGCGCAGCACCACCCAGGCCAGCAGCATGGCCAGCATGGGGCCCAGGTAGATCGGCAGGAACCACACCCCGCCCGAGGCGGCGCGGCCGACGCTGCCGAAATAGGTCCAGGCCGAGCAATAGACCCCCCAGGACAGCGCATAGACCAGGCTGTTGTCGATCAGCGAACGCCCCTGGCCGGCGCGGCGGTCGCCATGCGCCGCCACCGCCACCAGCAACAGCAGGTAGCCAAAGGATACCGCAAGGACCAGGGCGGGCTGGATCATCCGTCCCTCTCCCCGGCGTCCGGCGGCTCCTTGGCGCCCCGCCCGGCGCGCGGCGCGCTGACCCAGGCCAGGGCGGCGATCAGCCCGGCCCAGATCACGAACAGCGCCACCGGCAGAAGCGGCAGGCCAAGCACCGTCAGCGGCTGGTCCCAGATCAGCAGCAGCGGAAAGTTCAGCAGCAGGAAGCCGGCGCCGCACAGCGCCAGCAGCACCTCGGGGCGGGGACCGTCGCGCCGCCTCATAGCAGGTCCAGCCGGTAATGCTGGCCCAGCCATTGCTTGAAATCGCGCACGATGTTCAGCGAATCGCGCAGGGCCTGGCGGTCCAGCCGGCCCAGGTCGGCGGGGCGGATGCTGTTGTCGGGCGGCTGGCCGCGGGCGATCTGGGCCAGGTTGCCGTCCAGCTTCAGCGCCATCATGCAATGCAGCGCATCGGCCAGGTCGCGGGCCAGCCCGGCGTCGATGCGCCCCGCCCCGGCCAGCGCCTGCAAGCGGGCGCGGGTGCCGGTGGCGGCGACGCCATATTCCAGCGCCAGCGCGCGGGTGCCATGCACGACCGGGAAGATGCCCAGCTTCTTGAGGTCGATCTCGGCCGCCTCGGGCCCGCGCATCCCCGGCAGGCGGCGCCACCAGCCGCCCTCGGCCCCGCTGTCGAACTGCCGGATCGCGGCGGCGAAGCGGGCGTGGAAGCTGTCGCTGCCGGTCAGGATGCGCCGCAGCCGGTCCTGCACCGCGGCCAGCAGCCCTTCGTCCCCCGCCACCGCCGCGGCATCCAGGAAGATCGCCAGGTTCATCGGTCCCTCGGGGTCGCCGCCATGGACCCAGTCGCGGATGGTGTCGCCAAAGGCCTGCACGCTTTGGCACCACAGCGGCCGGCTCAGCATGATGCCGCCGGGACAGGGCGGATAGCCGAAGGAGATCAGCGCCTCGGTGAAGGCCTGCGTGACCCGGTCAAGCCCGTCGAAGCTGAAATCGTCGCGCAGGATCAGGGCGTTGTCCTGGTCGGTGCGGATGATCTGCTCGGACCGCCCCTCGCTGCCCATGACGATCAGGCAGCTGTTCTCGCGCAGCGCCTGCGGCGCCAGCATCTGCCACAGCCGGCGAAAGATCTGCCGGTTCAGCCCGCCGACCAGCCCGGCGATGACCTCGATGCGCACGCCGTCCTCGTTCAGCACCCGGATCAGCGCCTCGACCTGGGCGGCGGGCCGGGCCAGTTCGGCCGGGCTGGTCGCCCGCGCGATCTCGGCCGAGACCAGATGCGACTGGTTGGCCAGGAAGCCCATCAGGTCCAGCTGGCTGAGGATGCCCACCACCTCGTCCGCCTCGCGCACCAGGACGCGGTGGATGCGGTGGCGCAGCATCATCATCATCGCGTCGAAGAGATCGTCGTCGATCGAGACCGAAAACGGGGTGAAGCTGGTGAAGTCGCGCACCTTCAGCGCCGCCGCCGGCGTCTCGCGCAGGATCGCCTGCACCAGGTTCGTGGTGGTGAAGATGCCCAGCCGCGCACCGTCCTGCACCAGCGCATCGGTGATGCCGCGCGCCGCAAGCTCGCGGCACAGCGTCAGCAGGTCGGTGTCGGCCGCGACGAAATGCGGCTTGCGCAGGATGGCGTCGCGCACCCGCGCGGTGACAAGCGTCACCATCTCGCGCTGCTCATGGCGCTGCGCGCGCTCGGCAGCCGTCATGGCCAGCATCCCCGCAGCCCGGCGAATACGCGCCAAGCAACTGCATCAGAGGAATCGCGCATGGATTCTCTGCCCCCTCCCAACCTTGCGACCGCGCCCGGCGCAGCCTTTTCGGGGCTGCGACGGGCGCCATTCCGGCGTTCCTCCTGCTCGCAATACCTTGATAAGCCTAAGCCCAGGGATTGCACAACATCCTTGCCGCGGGTGGGGGTGCGGAAGGGCCGAGGTCAGGGGTCGAAGTCAGGGGTCGATGGCGCGGAACTCCAGCTTGCCCGACAAGAGGATGGCCACGGTCGAGCAGATCGCGCCCGAAAGCAGGTAAAGCCCCGCGGCAGGCAGCCCAAGCCAGGTCGACAGCAGCAGCGCCGTCAGCGGCGCAAGGCCCGCGCCGAACATCCAGGCCAGGTCCGAGACGATGGCCGAGCCGGTATAGCGGTTGCGCGCCTCGAACAGCGACGCCACCGCGCCCGAGCTTTGCCCGAAGCTGAGGCCGAGGATGAAGAAGCCGGCGATCATGTAGACCAGCTCGCCGGTCTGGCCGCCGGACAGCAGCAAGGGCGCCAGCGCGGCAAAGCCGCCGATCAGCAGCGCGCCGACCAGCAGCAGGTTGCGCCGGCCGAAGCGGTCGGCCAGCCAGCCCGACAGCAGGATGGCCAGGATACCGCCGGTCGCCGCCACCGCCTCGATGATCAGGAAGCTCAGCAGCGTCTCGTCGGTATAGAGATAGATCCAGGACAGCGGATAGACCGTGACCATGTGGAACATGGCAAAGCTGGCCAGCGGCACGAAGATGCCGATCAGGATCGCGCCGCCGTCCTCGCGCAGGGTCTTGCCGATGCGGGTGGGCTGGAGTTCGCGCGATTCGAACAGCTCGGCGAATTCCTCGGTCGCGACGATGCGCAGCCGCGCGAACAGCGCCACCACGTTGACCGAGAAGGCGACGAAGAACGGATAGCGCCAGCCCCAGTCCAGGAAATCCTGCGCCGTCAGGTTCGCCGCCAGATAGGCGAAGAGCAGGCTGGCGACGATCAGCCCGATGGGCGCGCCCAGCTGCGGCACCATGGCGTAGAAGCCGCGGCGGTGGCGCGGCGCGGTCAGCGCCAGCAGCGAGGGCATGCCGTCCCAGGCGCCCCCCAGCGCCAGCCCCTGCGCGATGCGCAGCATGGCCAGGATGACGACGGCCCAGCCGCCGACGTTCTCGTAGCTGGGGATCAGGCCCATGGCGACGGTCGCGGTCCCCATCAGGAACAGCGCCGCCGTCAGCTTGGTCACGCGGCCGTGGCGGCGGTCGATGCTCATGAACAGCGCGCTGCCCAGCGGCCGGGCGACGAAGGCCAGCGCCAGCAGCGCAAAGGACAGGAGCGTCCCGGTCAGCGGATCGGCGAAGGGAAAGATCCGCTGCGGAAAGACGATCACCGAGGCGATGGCGAAGACGAAGAAATCGAAGAATTCCGAGGTGCGCCCGATGATGACGCCGACCGCGACATCCGAGGGCGAAACCCGGTGGCGACCATGCGAGGACGGGGCCGATTGCACGGCGGGCGGGGATGAGGTCGTGCTCATGTGTCGAGGAATCCGATGCGATGCAGATTCGTGCCGGGCACGGGCCAACCCGCCGCGGCGTTTCCGGCATCATAGCTGCCGCAAGCCAAAACTGAACTGTATAGGACAAAACGTCGCATGGCGGATTTGACCTAGATCAAGGTAATTCGCCCCGTGCCATGTCGCGGCCCCGCGACTCAGCCGTCCGTCTCTGTCGCTCACCGACATCGGGTAGTCCAATGACCTGCATACGAAAATTCGCCCGCCTGCCATGGCTTGCATTGCTGATTCCGCTTGCCGCCTGCAAGGCCGAGGTGCTGGCGCCCGCCGGGGACGTGGCCGCGCGGCAGCGCGACCTGCTGGTGATCTCGACGCTGCTGATGCTGCTGATCATCGTGCCGGTGATGGTGCTGACCGTGGTCTTTGCCCGCCGCTACCGCGAAAGGAACAAGGACGCCGACTATCGGCCGGACTGGGACCATTCGACCAAGCTGGAATTCGTGATCTGGGCCGCGCCGCTGCTGATCATCATCACGCTGGGCGCGCTGACCTGGGTCGGCACGCATCTGCTGGACCCCTATCGCCCGCTGGACCGCATCGCGGCCGACCGGCCGCTGACCGAGGCGCACAGGCCCCTGCCGGTCCAGGTGGTGGCGATGGACTGGAAATGGCTGTTCATCTATCCCGAGCAGGGCATCGCCTCGATCAACGAACTGGCCGTGCCGGTGGACCGGCCGGTCGAGTTCACGCTGACCTCGACCTCGGTGATGAACGCCTTCTACATCCCCGCGATGGCCGGCATGATCTATGCCATGCCGGGGATGGAGACCAAGCTGAACGGCGTCTTCAACAATCCCGGCGAATACAAGGGCATCGCCTCGCATTACTCGGGGCACGGCTTCTCGGGGATGCATTTCAAGGCGCATGCCACCGACGAGGCGGGCTTCGACGCCTGGGTCGAAAAGGCCCGCGCGGCCGGCGGCACGCTGGACCGCCCGCGCTACCTGGAGCTGGAGGCGCCCAGCGAGAACGTGCCGCCGATGTCCTTTGCCGAGGTCGATCCGCAGCTGTTCCAGCGCATCGTCAACATGTGCGTCGAGCCGGGCAAGATCTGCATGGCCGAGATGATGGCGCTGGACGCGCAGGGCGGCACGGGACTGGCCGGCACCATGAACGTGACGCAGCTGACCTATGACAAGGACCAGCGCCGCGGCACCCGCGCGCCGGTGCTGGGATGGAAGCCCTTCCAGGTCGCCTCGTTCTGCACGCCCGAGGATTCGGCGCTGATGTTCGGCAAATCGCCCGAGCTAGCGCGGGCGCCGGTGGACATGACGCCGATGCGCGGCCATGCGCTGGTGCCGCCGAAAGGGCCCTTCGCCCCCTCGCCCGACAATGCCGTCACGCTGCTGGACCCGGCCGAGGGCCTGGCGCAGAACTTCTGATCGGACGCAAAGCATGGCTACCTTTTCCAACGAGACCACCTTTCTTCTGGGCCGGCTGAACTGGGACGCGATCCCGAAGGAGCCGATCGTCTGGGCCACCTTCGTCGTCGTCGCCCTGGGCGGCATCGCGGGCCTGGCGGCGCTGACGAAATACCGGCTCTGGGGCTGGCTCTGGCGCGAGTGGTTCACCTCGGTCGACCACAAGAAGATCGGCATCATGTATATCGTGCTGGCGCTGATCATGTTCGTGCGCGGCTTTGCCGATGCGATCATGATGCGGCTGCAGCAGGTCTGGGCCTTCGGCGGCTCCGAGGGCTACCTGAACGCGCATCACTACGACCAGATCTTCACGGCGCATGGCGTCATCATGATCTTCTTCGTGGCGATGCCCTTCATCACCGGGCTGATGAACTATGTCGTGCCCTTGCAGATCGGCGCGCGCGACGTGTCCTTTCCGTTCCTCAACAACTTCTCGTTCTGGATGACGGTGGGGGGCGCGGTCATCACCATGGCCTCGCTGTTCCTGGGCGAGTTCGCGCAGACCGGCTGGCTGGCCTTTCCGCCGCTGTCGGGCATCGGCTACAGCCCCTGGGTCGGGGTGGACTATTACATCTGGGGCCTGCAGGTCGCCGGTGTCGGCACCACGCTGTCGGGCATCAACCTGCTGGTGACGATCCTGAAGATGCGGGCGCCGGGCATGACCATGATGCGGATGCCGGTCTTCACCTGGACCTCGTTCTGCGCCAACATCCTGATCGTCGCCTCGTTCCCGGTGCTGACCATGACGCTGATCCTGCTGACGCTGGACCGCTACGTGGGCACCAATTTCTTCACCAACGACCTTGGCGGCAATCCGATGATGTATATCAACCTCATCTGGATCTGGGGCCACCCCGAGGTCTATATCCTGATCCTGCCGCTGTTCGGGGTCTTTTCGGAAGTCACCTCGACCTTCTCGGGCAAGCGGCTGTTCGGCTATTCCTCGATGGTCTACGCCACCGTCTGCATCACCGTGCTGAGCTATCTGGTCTGGCTGCACCATTTCTTCACCATGGGCTCGGGCGCCTCGGTGAACTCGTTCTTCGGGATCACCACCATGATCATCTCGATCCCTTCCGGGGCCAAGCTCTTCAACTGGCTGTTCACCATGTATCGCGGCCGCATCCGCTATGAGCTGCCGATGATGTGGACGGTCGCCTTCATGCTGACCTTCGTGATCGGCGGCATGACGGGCGTGCTGCTTGCCGTGCCGCCGGCCGACTTCGTGCTGCACAACTCGCTGTTCCTGATCGCGCATTTCCACAATGTCATCATCGGCGGCGTGCTGTTCGGCCTGTTCGCGGCCATCAACTTCTGGTGGCCCAAGGCCTTCGGCTTCAAGCTGGACGTGTTCTGGGGCAAGGTCTCGTTCTGGTTCTGGGTCGTGGGCTTCTGGGCCGCCTTCATGCCGCTTTACATCCTGGGCCTGATGGGCGTCACGCGGCGGCTGCGCGTCTTCGACGACCCGGACCTGCGGATCTGGTTCGCCATTGCCGCCTTCGGCGCGGTGCTGATCGCCTGCGGCATCGCGGCCATGTTCGTGCAGTTCGGCGTCTCGATCCTGCGCCGCGACCGGCCGGAATACCGCGATGTCAGCGGCGATCCCTGGGACGGGCGGACGCTGGAATGGGCGACCTCGTCGCCGCCGCCGGCCTATAACTTCGCCTTCAACCCGATCTCGCACGGGCTGGACAGCTGGTGGGAGATGAAGCAGCAGGGCGCCACCCGCCCGACCGGGGGCTACATGCCGATCCACATGCCGAAAAACACCGGCACCGGCGTGATCCTGGCCGCGCTGGCCACGGTCTGCGGCATGGCGCTGGTCTGGTATGTCTGGTGGCTGGCGGCGGCAAGCTTCCTGGGCATCGTCGCCGTGAGCATCGCCCATACCTTCAACTACAACCGCGACTATTACATCCCGGTCTCGGAAATCGAGGCGACCGAGGATGCCCGGACGCGCCAGCTTGCGCAGGGGGTTTGAGAGATGAGCCACGCGACGACCGACACCATGGCCCGCCATTGGGAGCTTGAGCCCCATCACCACCCCGACGGCGCCTCGACCAGCCTGGGCTTCTGGGTCTACCTGATGAGCGACTGCCTGATGTTCGCGGTGCTGTTCGCGGTCTATGGCGTGCTGGGCACCAGCTTCGCCGCCGGGCCGGGGCCGAAAGACCTGTTCGACCTGGAGCTGGTCGCCGTCAACACCGCCATGCTGCTGCTGTCCTCGATCACCTTCGGCTTTGCCATGCTGGCCATGGGCAAGGGCGACCAGCGGGGCACGCTGCGCTGGCTGGCGGTGACGCTGTTCTTCGGCCTGTGCTTCCTGGCCATCGAGCTTTACGAGTTCCACCACCTGATCCATATCGGCGCCGGGCCGCAGCGCTCGGGCTTCCTGTCGGCCTTTTTCACGCTGGTGGGCACGCATGGGCTGCACGTCACCTTCGGCTCGATATGGCTGGTGACGCTGATGGTGCAGATCACCCGCAGCGGGCTGATCCCGGCGAACCAGCGCCGCATGGTCTGCCTGTCGATGTTCTGGCATTTCCTCGACGTCATCTGGATCGGCGTCTTTACCTTCGTCTATCTGCTGGGGATGATCTGATGTCCGCCGACCACACCCATGCCGCGCATCACGACGACCACGGCCACGACCACGGCAGCTATTCCTCGTATATCAAGGGTTTCCTGCTGTCGGTGATCCTGACCGCGATCCCCTTTGGCCTGGTCATGGCCGGCGGCTTCGAAAGCCGGGCGCTGACCGCCGTCACCGTGATCGGCTTTGCCGTGGTGCAGATCCTGGTCCACATGGTCTATTTCCTGCACATGAACGGCAAGCAGGAAGAGGGCTGGACCATGCTCTCCACCATCTTCACCGTGGTGGTGGTGGTCATCCTGCTGGCCGGCTCGCTCTGGGTCATGTATCACATGAACACCAACATGATGCCGCAGATGGACCATGAGCTGACGCAGGGCTTCGGCTCGTGACCCTGCGCCGGCTGGCGGCCTCGGCCGGGGCGCTGGCGGTGTTCCTGGCGCTGGTGGCGCTGGGGGTCTGGCAAGTGCAGCGGCTGGCCTGGAAGACCGACCTGATCGCGCGGGTCGAGGCGCGGCTGGCGGAAAGCCCCGTCCCCGCACCCGGACCCGCCGCATGGGCGGCGCTGGAGGCGCGCGATGCCGAATATCGCCGGGTCACGGTGACGGGCCGCTATCGCGCGGACAGCGACACGCTGGTCAAGGCGGTGACGGCGCGGGGACCGGGCTTTTGGGTGATGACGCCGCTGCAGACGCCCCAGGGCTGGACCGTGCTGGTCAATCGCGGCTTCGTGGCGGATGCCGCCCGCGACGACCGCCCCCTGCCCCAGGGCGAGGTGGCGGTGACGGGTCTTTTGCGCATGAGCCAGCCGGGCGGCGCCTTCCTGCGCGGCAACGATCCCGCGGCCGGGCGCTGGTATTCCCGCGACACGGCGGCCATCGCCATGGCGCAGGGGCTTGGCGCGGTCGCGCCCTGGTTCCTCGACGCCGATGCCCGCGGCGACGGGGCGCAGCCCATCGGCGGGCTGACCGTGGTCCGCTTTCGCAACAGCCACCTGGGCTATGCCCTGACCTGGTTCTCGCTGGCGGCGCTTTGGGCGGGCTGGCTGCTCTGGGCCCGGCGCCGGGGCCTGCGGGACTGACGGGAAAACCCACGTGGCTTGACTTGAATCAACGTCCCGGCGGCTTGATATTCGCAAGGGTGGGCCAGATGCTTGCGCAGCCAGGCTGGAATGGCCCAGCCCCGCCCCGTCGCCATCCGGTCCCTGCACCCCCGCGTCCGCCGAGGAGATGCCCATGAAGACCCCGACCCGCGCGCCGACGCCCGCCGCCGTAACCGCCGAACTGCCGCCCGTGCCCTGCCCCGAGCCCCTGGGGCGCGAAGCCTTCCGCACCTTCGACCGCATGCGCGAGGCGATGACGGCCCAGTTCACCGGCGGGCTCTCGCCGGCGGCGCTGACGCTGGCCTTGCAGGACTGGACCATGCACCTGGCCGCCGCGCCCGGCAAGCGGATGGAGCTGATCGACAAGGCCAACCGCAAGGCCGCGCGGCTGTTGTGCCACCTGGCCGCGCTTTGCGTGGACCGCGAGGCGCCCGCCTGCATCGACCCGCTGCCCGGCGACTATCGCTTTGCCGCCGAGGGCTGGAAGAAGCCGCCCTTCAGCATCTGGGCGCAGGCGTTCCTGCTGCAACAGCAATGGTGGCACAATGCCACGCATGAGGTGCCGGGGGTGAACCCGCATCACCAGGACATCGTCTCCTTCGCCGCGCGGCAGATGCTGGACGTGTTCTCGCCCTCGAACCTGCCCTTCACCAATCCCGAGGTTATCGCCCGCACCATGCAGACCGGCGGCATGAACCTGGTGCAGGGGATGCGCAACTGGTCCGAGGACGTGATCCGCGAGGCCACCGGCCAGCCCCCGGTCGGGACCGAGGATTTCGTGGTCGGCAAGGACGTGGCGGTGACGCCGGGCAAGGTCGTCTTCCGCAACCACCTGATCGAGCTGATCCAATACGCCCCCGCCACCGAGACGGTGATGGCCGAGCCGATCCTGATCGTGCCGGCCTGGATCATGAAATACTATATCCTGGACCTTTCGCCGCAGAACTCGCTGATCCGGCACCTGGTGGCGCAGGGCCATACGGTCTTCTGCATCTCCTGGCGCAACCCGCAGGCCGAGGACCGCGACCTGACGCTGGACGACTACCGCCGGCTGGGGGTGATGGCGGCGCTGGATGCGGTCGGCGCCGTCCTGCCCCAGCGCAAGGTCCATGCCGTCGGCTACTGCCTGGGCGGCACGCTGCTGTCGATCGCCGCCGCCGACATGGCGCATGGCGACGACGACCGGCTGGCAAGCCTGACCCTGCTGGCGGCGCAGACCGACTTCAGCGAACCGGGGGAGCTGGCGCTGTTCATCGACCACAGCCAGGTGAACCTCTTGGAAAGCATGATGTGGAACCGCGGCTACCTCTCTGCCGACCAGATGGCCGGGGCCTTCCAGCTGCTGCGCTCGAACGACCTGATCTGGTCGCGCATGGTGCATGACTACCTGATGGGCGAGCGCAAGCCGATGATCGACCTGATGGCCTGGAACGCCGATTCGACGCGCATGCCCTATCGCATGCATGCCGAATACCTCGAACGGCTCTACCTGGAGAACGAACTGGCCGCCGGGCGCTTCATGGTCGAGGGGCGGCCGGCCGCGATCCAGAACATCCGCGTGCCGATGTTCGTCGTCGGCACCGAGCGCGACCATGTCGCGCCTTGGCGCTCGGTGTTCAAGATCCATTACCTCAGCAATACCGAGCTGACCTTCGTGCTGACCAGCGGCGGCCACAACGCCGGCATCGTCAGCGAGCCGGGCCGGCCGCACCGGCGCTATCGCATCGCGCTGCGCGAGGCCGGCGGGCGCTGCCCCAGCCCCGACACCTGGGCCGAGACCGCCGAGGCGCGGCCGGGTTCCTGGTGGGAGGCCTGGACCGAATGGCTGGCCGCGCATTCCTCGGCCGGGCGCACGGCCCCGCCCGCCATGGGCGCGGGCAAGGCCGGCCGTGCGCGGCTGGCCGACGCGCCGGGCAGCTACGTGCTGCAGCGATAGGGCCCGGCCCCCCACATTGCGCTGGCCGGCGAATGCCGCCAAACAGGTCAGGGACAGGTGACTGCCGAAGGAGAGCCCGATGAAGCCAGCCGAGATCGTGCCGGACCCGGTCGCATGGCACGCCCAGAGCGGCGAAGAGGTCTGCGCCGCGCTGGCGACCAGCCTGGACGGGCTTGCCCATGACGAGGCCGCGCGGCGGCTGGACCGCTTCGGCCCGAACGAGCTGCCGCCCGCCGCCCGCACCCATCCGGTGCTGCGCTTCCTGGCGCAGTTCAACAATGCGCTGATCTATTTCCTGCTATCCGCGGCGGTGGCGGCGATTGCGCTGGGACATGTCATCGACGGGGCGGTGATCGTGGTCGTGGTGCTGGTCAACGCCATCGTCGGCTTCATCCAGGAGGGCAAGGCCGAGCGCGCGCTGGACGCGATCCGCGACATGATCGCCCCCCATGCCGTGGTGCTGCGCGAGGGCGAGCGGCACACGCTCGACACCCGCCAGATCGTGCCCGGCGACATCGTGGTGGTCGAGGCCGGCGACAAGGTGCCCGCCGACCTGCGCCTGCTGCGGGCGCGCGGGCTCAGCGCCGACGAGGCGATCCTGACCGGCGAATCGGTGCCGGCGGAAAAGACCGAAGGCCCGGTCGCGCCCGATGCCGCGCTTGGGGACCGCGCGCCGATCCTGCATTCCGGCACGCTGATCACCACCGGACAGGGCATCGGCGTGGCCGTCGCGACCGGCCCGCGGACCGAAATCGGCCGCATTTCCGACATGATCGGCGCGGTGCAAAGCCTGACCACGCCGCTCCTGCGCCAGATCAACGCCTTCGGCACCCGCTTCACCTGGTTCGCCATCGCCACCGCGGCGCTGCTGTTCGCCTTTGCCACGCTGTTCCGGGGCTATGACGCGCTGGATGCGCTGATGGTGGTGGTGGCGCTGGCGGTCGGCGTGGTGCCCGAGGGGCTGCCCGCCGTCATCACCATCACCCTGGCCATCGGCGTGCGCCGCATGGCCGCGCGCAATGCCGTGGTGCGCCGCCTGCCCGCGGTCGAGACGCTGGGCGCGACCTCGGTGATCTGCTCGGACAAGACCGGCACGCTGACCCGCAACGAGATGACCGTGCGCCATCTGGTGACTGCCGCCAGCCTGACCGCGGTCTCGGGCACCGGCTACGCCCCCGAGGGGCGGTTCTCGGACGCGGACGGCGCCGAGCCCCTGCCCGATCCCCAGCGCGACACGCTGATCCGCGCCGGGCTTTTGTGCAACGACGCCCTGCTGGTCGAGCGCGAGGGGCAGTGGGCCGTGCTGGGCGATCCGATGGAAGGCGCACTGGTCGCCACCGCCGCCAAGGCCGGCCTGCACCCGGAAACCGAACGCGCCGCCTGGAACCGGCTGGACGAGATCCCCTTCGACGCACAGCACCGCTTCATGGCCACGCTGCACGACGACCCGCAGGCCGGCCCCCAAGGCGGGCGGCGCATCTTCGTCAAGGGCGCGCCCGAGCGGGTGCTGGCCATGTGCGGGGCGCAGGCGGCGGGCGACGCGGCCCTGCCGCTCGATGCCGGCTATTGGCAGGAATGCATCGACGCCTGCGCCGAGGGCGGCGAGCGGGTGCTTGGCTTTGCCACCCTTGCCACCGGCCCCGAGGTCGAGCGGCTGGATTTCGCCATGGTCGAAAGCGGGCTGACCTTCCTGGGCCTTGCCGGCTTCATCGACCCGCCGCGCGACGAGGCCATCGCCGCGGTGGCCGAATGCCGCTCGGCCGGGATCGCCATCAAGATGATCACCGGCGACCACAAGGGCACGGCGGCCGCCATCGCCCGCCAGCTCGCCATCGCCGACGACCCCAAGGTGCTGGAGGGCGCGGCGCTGGACGGCATGCCCGACGAAAGGCTGCGCCGGGTGGTCGAGGAGGTCAGCGTCTTTGCCCGCGCCACGCCCGAACACAAGCTGCGCATCGTCAATGCCTTGCAGGCGAACGGCCATATCGTCGCCATGACCGGCGACGGGGTGAACGACGCGCCCGCGGTCAAGCAGGCCGATGTCGGCGTCGCCATGGGCCGCAAGGGCACCGAGGCCGCCAAGGAGGCGGCGCAGATGGTGCTGCTCGACGACAATTTCGCCTCGATCGTCGCCGCCGTGCATGAGGGGCGCACCGTCTACGACAATATCCGCAAGGTGATCGGCTGGACGCTGCCGACCAACGGCGGCGAGGTGCTGTGCGTCATCCTGGCGATCTTCCTGGGCGTCACCCTGCCGATGACGCCGGTGCAGATCCTGTGGATCAACATGATCCTGACCGTCACCCTGGGGCTGGTGCTGGCCTTCGAGCCGTCGGAACCCGACGTGATGGGCCGCCCGCCGCGCCCGCGCGACGCGCCGATCCTGTCGCGCTTCCTGGTCTGGCGCATCGGCTTCGTCTCGGTGCTGTTCATGCTGGGGGCCTTCGGCATCTTCGCCTTTGCCCTGAACCGCGGCTATGACGTCGAGGGCGCCCGCACCATGGTGGTCAACACGCTGGTGGTGATGGAGATCTTCTATTTGTTCAACGTGCGCTACCTGCACCGCAGCTCGTTCAGCCTGATCGGCGCCATGGGCACGCCCGCCGTGCTGGGGGCGGTCGCGGTGGTGGTCGGGGCGCAGGTCCTGTTCACCTATGCGCCCTTCATGCACGAGCTGTTCGACAGCGCCCCGGTCGCCTTTGTCGACGGGCTGGTGATCGTGCTGGTCGGCGTGACGCTCATGGCCATCCTGGAGATCGAAAAGACCCTGACGCGCAGATTTTCCCTGTAAAGATGGCGGCCTCGGGTGCCCGGATTGATTTTGTTCCCCATATGTTCTATGTTGGGACCATGATCTGCAAGGGAGATCCGCCATGGATGCCACCACCTTTGCCCTGCCGGCCACGCCGCGCCAGATCGCCTATGCGCGTTCGCTGGCGCTGAGGAACCAAACGCTCCTGCCGTGGGAGGTGCAGCAGGACCGCCGCACGCTCAGCGCCTGGATCGAGGCGCAGGCGCGGATGCGGCCGGCGACGGGGCTGCCGACCTCGAAGCAGGTCGCCTTCGCCGAGCGCATCGCCCGGCTCAAGCGCCGCGCCGTGCCCGACGAATGCTTCCGCGACCGCCAGCTGCTGTCGCGCTGGATCGACAGCAACCGCTGAAACCGGCGCCCCGCGGCCGGATCAGCGCCGCCCGTCCAGCGCCGCCAGCGCCGTCAATTGCACCCCGGCCGGGTCCGCCAGGTCGTCCAGCACCTGGAAATGGTCGCAGCCCGGAACATGCAGCAGCACCGCACGCTCGCCCGCCTGCCGGCAGGCCACGGCATAGTCGTCGGATTGCCGGATCAGTTCCGGCAGTTCCTCGGCGCCGACAGCGACCAGCATGGGTGCGCCGGCGGCGATGTTGCGCTGCGGGCTGCAGGCAGCGATCTCGGCCGCGGTCAGTTGCAGCTTGTCGTTCAGCTGGCCCAGGCCGATCGGCTCCAGGTCGAACAGCCCGCTGATCGCCAGCACCGAGCCGACCGCGGGATGGCCGCGATGCATGGCCGCCAGATGCCCGCCGGCGGAATGCCCGGCAAGGCAAAGCCGCCCGACCCCTTGCGCCGCCAGATGGTCCAGAAGCTGCCCGATCTCGGCCACGATCTGCGTCATGCTGGCCTGCGGCGCCAGCGTGTATTCGGCCAGGATCACGTCATGGCCGCGCGCCAGCGGGCCGGCGGCGCAGAAGGCGAAATCCTCCTTGACGCAGCTTTGCCAATAGCCGCCGTGGATGAAGACGAAGGCCGGCGCATCCGCCCCGCCGCCGGCAAACCAGTCATAGGTCTGGCGCGCGCCGGGGCCATAGCGCCGGTCCCGCCGGCAATCCTGCGCGGCATGGAAAGCCGCGCTGCGCGCGCGGAAATCCCGCATCAGCCCCGGAAAATCCGCGAGCCTGCCGGTATTGCTATAGGCCCTGTCCAGTTCATGCCGGTTCATGCCGCGATAGATCGCCGTCGTCATTCACACCCCCAGATAGCGGTCGGTCAGATCGGCGGTCAGATCGGCGATGCCGCCCTGCCAGACCGTCGCGCCGCGTTCCACGATCACCGCGCGGTCGGCGACCGAGGCGATCTCGCTGAGCGACTTGTCCACCAGCAGGATCGACAGCCCCTCGGCTTTCAGCCGCCGCACGCCGGCCCAGATCTCCTGCCGCACGACCGGGGCCAGCCCCTCGGTCGCCTCGTCCAGCACCAGCAGGCGCGGATTGGTCATCAGCGCCCGGCCGATGGCCAGCATCTGCTGCTCGCCCCCCGACAGCGTGCGCGCGACCTGGCCCATGCGTTCCTGCAAGCGGGGAAACAGCGCGCAGACGCGGGCCATGTCCCAGGGACCGGGGCGGGCGGCGACGGTCAGGTTCTCGGCCACGGTCAGCGGCGCGAAGCAGCGCCGCCCCTCGGGGACCAGCCCGACGCCCAGCCGCGCCACCTTGGGCGCCGTCAGGCCGGCGACATCGCGGCCGGCAAGGCGCAGGCTGCCGCCCGAATGCGGCATCAGCCGGCTGATGCAGCGGATGGTCGTGGTCTTGCCCATGCCGTTGCGGCCCATCAGCGCCACCACCTCGCCCTGGTCCAGGTCCAGCGTGATGCCGAACAGCGCCTGCACCGGGCCGTAGGAGGCGGTCACGTCGCGCAGTTCCAGCAGCCGGGTCATGCGTCCTCTCCCAGGTAGGAGCGCCGCACCTCGGGGTTGGCGCGGATCTCGGCGACGCTGCCGGCGGCGATGATGCGGCCATAGACCAGGACCGAGATGCGGTCGGCCAGCGCAAAGACCGCATCCATGTCATGTTCGACCAGCAGGATCGGCGCCTCGTTGCGCAGCTCCGCCAGGATGGCGGTCAGCTGCCGCCCGCCCTCCAGCCCCATGCCGGCCATCGGCTCGTCCAGCAGGAAGGCGCGCGGGCGCAGGGCCAGGGCCATGGCGATCTCCAGCTTGCGCCGCTCGCCATGCGACAGTGTCGCGGCCGGGACCAGGTGCCGCCCGGCCAGGCCCGCCTGCTCGATATGGAACAGCGCGGGTTCGGTCAGCTTGCGGTCGGCCAGCGCCGGCAGGTGAAAGCGGAACACCGCGCCGCTGGCCCCGGCCACCGCCAGCATGACGTTCTGCAGCACGGTGAAGTCCGGGATCACCGACGAGACCTGGAAGCTGCGCGCCAGCCCCAGCCGCGCCCGCGCCGCCGCGTCCAGCCCGTCGATCACCTGCCCCTCGAAGCGGATGGTGCCGGCGTCGGGCCGGATCTCGCCGACGATCTGCTTGATCAGCGTGGACTTGCCGGCGCCGTTCGGGCCGATCAGGGCGTGGATCTCGCCCGGCCGCAGGTCCAGGCTGACATCATTGGTCGCCGCCAGCGCGCCGAAGGACTTGCGCAGGCCGCGGATCTCCAGGATGGGTTCGTTCAGCTTGGGTTCAGGCATGGCGGCCCCTTTTCGTGACGATGCCGATCAGCCCGCCCGGCGCGAACAGCACGATGGCCAGCAGCAACAGGCCCAGCAGCGCCTGCCAGTAATCGCTGATGCCGCCCAGCACATGCTCGAGCAGGATGAAGAGCGCAGCGCCCGCGACCGGGCCGCAAAGCCGCCCCACGCCGCCCAGGATGACGAAGACCATGATCTCGCCCGACATGTGCCAGGACAGCATGGCCGGGCTGACGAAGCGGTTGAGGTCGGCATAAAGCGACCCCGCCAGCCCGACGATCATCCCCGACAGCACGAATGCCGTCAGCCGGATCGCATAGGGGCGGATGCCGACGGCGACGGTGCGCTGGCTGTTCTGCCGCGCCGCCTGCAAGGCCAGGCCGAAACGCGACTGGGTGACGACCGCGGTAAAGACCAGCGCCACCGCCAGCAGCGTCGCGCAGATGGCGAAATACTGGATCGGGGCAAAGGTGTTCAGGCCGGGGAAGCTGTTGCGGACATAGAAGCTCAGCCCGTCCTCGCCGCCATAGCGCGGCCAGCTGATGGCGAAGTAATAGAGCATCTGCGCGAAGGCCAGCGTCACCATGATGAAATAGACGCCCGAGGTGCGCAGGCTGAGCGCGCCGATGACCAGCGCCGCCAGCCCCGCGGCCAGCATGGCCATGGGCCAGATGCCCAGCATCTCGTTGCTGCCCATGACGGTAAAGGGCAGGCTCAGGACGGGCGTACCCGTGCTGGCATGGCTGGCCAGGATACCGGTGACATAGCCGCCGATGCCGAAGAAGGCGGCATGGCCGAACGAGATCAGCCCGCCATAGCCGAGCGCCAGGTTCAGCCCCACCCCGGCCAGGCCGAAGATCGCGGCCTTGGTCGCCAGCGTGACGGTAAAGCCGTTGCCGGCCAGATGCGCGCCAAGGGCGGTGGCGACCAGCAGGGCAAAGATCGCCAGGTTGACGGCGGTGTCGCGGTTCAACGTCTGCTGCATCGTTCAGCCCCTCGCCCCGAAAAGTCCCTGCGGCCGCAGGATCAACACCACGGCCATCAGCACATAGATCAGCACCGAGGCCAGCGAGGCGCCCACGGTATTGGCGCTGGAGGCGTCCCATATCCGCGACAGCAGCCCCGGCAGCAGCGCCTTGCCCAGCGTGTCGGTCATGCCGACCAGCAGCGCGCCGACGAAGGCGCCCTTGATCGAGCCGATGCCGCCGATCACCACCACGACGAAGGCCAGGATCAGCACCGGCTCGCCCATGCCGACCTGCACCGACTGGATGGTGCCGACCAGCGCCCCGGCGAACCCCGCCAGCGCCGCGCCAAGCGCAAAGACGATGGTGTAGAGCCGGGCGATGTCCACCCCCAGCGCGCCGATCATCTCGCGATCCGCCTCGCCGGCGCGGATGCGGATGCCCAGCCGCGTGCGCGTGATGAGCCACCAAAGCCCCAGGGCCACCGCCGCGCCGAAGCCGATGATGACCAGCCGGAACAGCGGATAGTGCAGCCCGCCCGGCAGCACCACCGCCCCCGAAAGCGAGGCCGGCAGCTTGAGGTAAAGCGGGAACGAGCCGAAGAGCCAGCGCGTGCCCTCGGAAAACACCAGGATCAGCGCAAAGGTCGCCAGCACCTGATCCAGGTGGTCGCGGGCGTATAGCCGCCGGATCACCGCCATCTCGACCAGCGCGCCCGCCGCGGCGGCGGCCACCAGGCTGGCCGCCAGCCCCAGCCAGAACGAGCCGGTGGCCGCCGCCACCGCCGCGCAGGCAAAGGCCCCGGTCATGTAGAGCGAGCCATGCGCAAGGTTGATCAGCCCCATGACGCCAAAGACCAGGGTCAGCCCGGCCGCCATCAGAAACAGCATCATCCCGTATTGCAGGCCGTTCAGCGCCTGCTCGGCCAGAAGCATCACCGCTTTCTCTCCCGAATTGCCAGGGGGCCGGGCCTCATCGACCCGGCCCGGCAGGGCTTACATCTTGCACTGCTCGGCATAGGCATCGCCATGGTCGGTCATGGCCGGGCCGATGATCTTGTTGGTCAGCACGTCGCCTTCCCTGACCACCTCGCGCACGTAATAGTCCTGGATCGGGTGCTGGTTCGGGCCAAAGCGGAACTTGCCGCGCACGCTGGGGAAATCCGCCTCGGCCAGCGCCGCGCGGAAGGCGTCGGCATCGCCCACGTCGGCCTTGGCGATGGCCGAGAGAAGCAGGTTCGCCGTGTCATAGGCCTGCGTCGCGTAAAGCGAGGGCAGCCGGCCGTATTCGGCCTGGAAGGTTTCGACGAAGGCCGCATTCGCCTCGTTGTCCAGGTCCTTGGACCATTGCGCGGTGTTCTTGACCCCCAGCGCGGCATCGCCCACGGCGGGCAGGATGTCCTGGCTGAAGCTGAAGGCCGGGCCGATCACCGGCTTGCCGACGCCGGATTCGGCATATTGCTTCATGAAAGCGATGCCCATGCCGCCCGGCAGGAAGAAGAACACCGCATCCGCGTCGCTGGCGCGGATCTGGGCGATCTCGCCGGCGTAATCGGTCTGGCCGACCTGGGTATAGACCTCGCTGACCACCTCGCCCTTGAAATAGCGCTTGAAGCCCGCCAGAGAATCCTGCCCGGCGGGATAGTTCGGCGCCATGATGAAGACCTTGCCGATGCCGGCATCCGTGGCATGGGCGCCCGCCGCCTCGTGCAGGTTGTCGTTCTGGTAGGAGACCGAGAAATATTTCGGATGGCAGCCCGCCCCGGCCAGCTGCGAGGGCGCGGCATTGGTGGACAGGTAGAACTTGTCCTGCGCCACCGCCGCCGGCACCACGGCCATGGCGAGGTTCGACCAGACGATGCCGGTCAGCACGTCGACCTGGTCGGACTGGATCATCTTGTCGGCGATCTGCACCGCGACATCGGGCTTTTGCTGGTCGTCCTCGATCACCAGCTCGACCGCCTGGCCCGCCTCACCGGCGTTCTTCAGCGCCAGCAGGAAGCCGTCGCGCGTGTCGACGCCCAGCCCGGCCCCGCCGCCCGACAGCGTGGTGATCATGCCGACCTTGACGGGTTCGGCCTGGGCGGCCCCGGCCAGGGCCAAGGCGGCGGTGCCGCAGATCAGCAGCCTTTTCAGTTCCATGACATACTCCCTGTGTGATGCGCGATTGGTCGTCGCATGTTTTTATGATGCGGTCGCGGGCTGCAACGGCTTTCGCGCATCAGCCCGCAACCCCAAGGGTCACGCCCGCCCCTCGAGCAGGCGGAAACGCTGGATCTTGCCGCTTTCGGTCTTGGGCAGCGCTTGGGCGAAAACCACGCGGCGCGGGTATTTGAAGGGCGCGATGACGGATTTGACGTGGTCCTGCAAGCCCTTGGCCATCGCCTCGTCGGCGGCGGCGCCGGGGCGCAGGACGACATGCGCCTCGACGATCTGGCCGCGCGCCTCGTCCGGGGCGCCGACCACGGCGCATTCCAGCACGTCGGGATGGGCAAGCAGCGCCGCCTCGACCTCGGGGCCGGCGATGTTGTAGCCGGCCGAGACGATGATGCCGTCGGTGCGGGCGGCAAAGTGGAAATAGCCCTGCTCGTCCTTCCAGAAACTGTCGCCGGTCAGGTTCCAGCCGTCCTGCACATAGGCGCGCTGCTTGTCGGGGTCGGCCAGATAGCGGCAACCGACCGGCCCGCGCACCGCCAGCCGGCCCGTCTCGCCCGGCGGCAGCTCGCGCCCGTCGGGGCCGATGATCCGGGCCTCGTAGCCCGCGACCGGGCGGCCGGTGCAGGCCGGGCGACTGTCACCGAAACGGTTGGTCAGGAAGATGTGCAGCATCTCGGTCGAGCCGATGCCGTCCAGCATCGGCTTGCCGGTCTTGGCCATCCATTCCTCATAGACCGGCGCGGGCAGCGTCTCGCCGGCCGAGACGGCGGCGCGCAGGCTGGACAGGTCCGCGCCCTCGTCCATCGCCCGCATCATCACCCGATAGGCGGTCGGCGCGGTAAAGCAGATGGTGGCGCGGTATTTCTGGATGATCTCGACCATGTTCGGCGGCGAGGCGTTCTCCAGCAGCGCCGCCGAGGCGCCGAAGCGCAGCGGAAACACCGCCAGCCCGCCCAGCCCGAAGGTGAAGGCCAGGGGCGGCGAGCCGACGAAGACATCCTCGGGCCGCACCTCCAGCACCTCGCGGGCATAGCCGTCGGCGATGATCAGGATGTCGCGGTGGAAATGCATGGTCGCCTTGGGCTCGCCCGTGGTCCCCGAGGTGAACCCCAGCAGCGCCACGTCGTCGCGTCCCGTGCGCACCGCCTGGAACCGCACCGGCTGGGACAGGGCGGCCCGGTCCAGGTCGGCATCGTGGTTCGCGGTGCCGTCGAAGCCGACCACGGTCGTCAGGTGCCGACTGTCCCTGGCGGCCAGCGCCAGCTCGTCCATCAGCCGCGTGTCGCAAAGCGCGTGGCTGACCTGCGCCTTGTCGATGATCTTGGCCAGCTCGCCCGCGCGCAGCATCGGCATGGTGTTGACCACCACCGCGCCCGCCTTGGTCGCGGCCAGCCAGCAGGCCACCATCGCCGGGTTGTTGGCCGAGCGGATCAGCACCCGGTTGCCGGGCCGCACGCCGTAGCTTTCGACCAGCGCATGGGCGATGCGGTTGGTCCAGTCGGTCAGCTCCTTGTAGCTGCGGATGCGGCCGTTGCCGATCAGCGCGATATGGTCGCCGAAGCCCCGCTCGACCATGCGGTCGGTCAGCTCGACCGCGGCGTTCAGGTATTCGGGATAGTCGAAGCCCTCCAGCAGCAGCTGCGGCCAAAGCTCGGGCGGCGGCAGGTTGTCGCGCGCGAAGCGGTCGACATGCGCCGAGGGTCCAAGCGGCGGATTGCCCGTCATCTTCAATCTCCCTGTTGGGCGGGCCGGCATCTTGTCGTGCCTTGGCCCGCGGGTGCCGCGCCCCCGTCAGGCGGGGATCACGGCGGTTGCCTCGATCTCGACCTTGGCGCGGTCCTCGACCAGGGCCACGACCTGCACCAGCGCCATGGCCGGATAGTGCCGGCCGATGATCTCCTTGTAGGCCTGGCCGATGTCCTTGAGCGCGGCCAGGTATTCCCGCTTGTCGGTGACATACCAGGTCAGCCGCACCAGGTGCTCGGGCCGGGCGCCGGCCTCGGCCAGCACGGCGACGACGGATTGCAGCGCCAGGCGCACCTGCCCGGCGAAATCGTCGGTCTCGAACTCCTGCTGCCCGTTCCAGCCGATCATGCCGCCGGTGAACACCATCCGCCCGGTCGCGGCGATGCCGTTGGAATAGCCCGGCGTCGCCTTCCAGTTCCTCGGATGCAGAACCTCATGCACCATCGCTTGCCTCCATGAACGCGATCATCTTGCGGCGGATCGGCTCGGGCCAGGGCGCGGCGCGCCCCTGCGGCGTGACCCAGACCAGGGTCGAGGCGCATTGCAGCCTGACCTGCCCGCCGGCGCTGGCCTGCTGCGCCAGCCGCGCGCTGGAGCGGCCGACATGCTGCACCTCCAGCGCGAATTCCAGCACCTCGCCCAGCCGCGAGGGGGCCTGGAAGCCGGCCTCGATCCGCACGGTCGGGACGGCGCAACCCTCCTCGATGTGGATGCGGGTGAAGGGATAGGCCAGCACCTCGGCAAAGAAGTTCTCGATCACCGAGTTCAGCATCTCGAAATAGCGCGGGTAGAAGACGATCCCCGCCGGGTCGCAATGGTTGAACTCGACCTGGATGCGGCGCAGATAGCGCATCAGTCATTGGCCTCCGGCGGCAGGAAATCGACCTCGTGCCGGGCCGACAGCGCGACGACGGTCGGAATGTCCGTCAGGTCGTGCAGCGCCTCGAACAGCGCGCGCAGGTTGCCGGCGGGCGAGACCCAGAACAGCGCCCGCGCCGGCTTGTCGGACTTGTTGAAATAGCCATGCGGCACGCCGCGCGGCATCCGCACCAGGTCGCCGGCCCTGGCCACCGACCAGACGCCGTCCAGCTTCACATGCAGCTCGCCCTCCTGCACCAGGATGAACTCGTCCTGCGTCGGGTGGATATGCACCGGCACGAACTGGCCCGGCTCGCTGTTGGTCTCGAAGGCGAAGCTGCTGCCGCAATCCGCCTTGGGGAGATAGCGCTGGCCGAGGATGTTCCATTCGACGCCCTCGATCCCGTCGCCCTGGCGGGTGATGCCGCCGTCCAGTGCCTTGTCCATGCCGTCCTCCCTGTTCAGCCCAAGATCGCGCGGGCGATGACCACGCGCTGCACGTCGCTGGCGCCCTCGTAGATGCGCAGGGCGCGGATGTCGCGGTAAAGCGCCTCGACCGCGGTGCCGTGGCGCACGCCGTCGCCGCCATGCAGCTGCAGCGCGGCGTCGATCACCTCCTGCGCGGCCTCGGTGGCGTAAAGCTTGGCCATCGCCGCCTCGCGGGTGATGCGGGGGGCGCCCTGGTCCTTGGCCCAGGCGGCGCGATAGACCAGCAGCGCCGCCGCATCCACCTTCAGCGCCATGTCGGCCAGATGGCCCTGCACCAGCTGGTGATCGGCCAAGGTGCCGCCGGCGGCCCGCGGCCTGCGCACCCGCACCAGGGCCTCGCCCAGCGCGCGCCGCGCCATGCCCAGCGCCGCCGCGCCGACGGTGGGGCGGAACACGTCCAGCACCGACATGGCGATCTTGAAGCCCTCGCCCGGCCGGCCGATCAGCGCCGCATCGGGCAGCACCACCCCGTCCAGCTTCAGCCGCGCCAGCGGATGCGGCGCGATCACCTCGATCCGCTCGGCGATGGTCAGCCCGGCGCTGTCCGCCGGCATCAGGAAGGCCGAAAGGCCGCGCGCGCCGGACGCCTCGCCCGTGCGGGCGAAGACCACGTAGAGGTCGGCAATGCCGCCGTTCGAGATATAGGTCTTCTCGCCCGTCAGCCGCCAGCCGTCCGGGGCGCGCTCGGCCAGCGTCGCCGTGCTGGCCACGTCCGAGCCGGCGCCGGGCTCGGTCAGCGCAAAGGCCGCGATCGCCTGGCCGGTGCGCGTCCGCTCCAGCCAGGCGCGCTGGCCGGGGGTGCCGAACAGCGTCACCGCCCCCGTGCCCAGCCCCTGCATGGCAAAGGCGAAATCGGCCAGCGGGTCGTGGCGGGCCAGCGTCTCGCGGATCAGGCACAGGCTGCGCACGTCCAGCGCCTCGCCCGCGCCCGCGCCGCTATGGCGCAGGAAGCCCGCCGCCCCAAGCGCCGCGACCAGCGCCTTGCAGGCGGCATCGACATCGCCGTGATCCACGGGCAGATGCGCCACGCACCAATCCTCCAGCGCCGCCGCCAGCTCGCGGTGGCGCGGCTCGAAGAAGGGCCAGTCCAGAAAGCTGCGATCCGCCATGTCATCCGTCCCTTTCCCTGCGGGGATTTCCAAGGGGCGCGCGCGTCCCTTGGAGCGGGGGTGCGGGGGCGGCAGCCCCCGCCTTCCCCCCTCGATCAGTCGCCCTCGAACACGGGCTTTTCCCTGGCCACGAAGGCGCGATAGGCGCGTTCGAAATCGCGGGTCTGCATGCAGATCGCCTGCGCCTGCGCCTCGGCCTCGATGGCCTGCTCCAGCCCCATGTTCCATTCCTGGTTCAGCTGGGTCTTGGTGATGCCATGGGCAAAGACCGGCCCGGCCGCCAGCCGCCCGGCCAGCGCCTGCGCCGCCTCCTCCAGCGCACCCGCGTCATGCAGCGCGTTCCAGAAGCCCCAGGCATGGCCTTCCTCGGCGCCCATCGCCCGGCCGGTGTAAAGCAGCTCGGCCGCCCGGCCCTGGCCGATGATGCGCGGCAGCATGGCGCAGGCGCCCATGTCGCAGCCGGCCAGCCCGACGCGGGTGAACAGGAAGGCGCATTTCGCCTGCGGCGTCGCCAGCCGCAGGTCCGAGGCCATGGCCAGGATCGCCCCGGCGCCGACGCAGATCCCGTCCACCGCCGCGATCACCGGCTTGCCGCAGCCGATCATCGCCTTGACCAGGTCGCCGGTCATGCGGGTAAAGGCCAGCAGCCCCTTCATCTCCATGCCCACCAGCGGGCCGATGATGTCATGCACATCCCCGCCCGAGCAGAAATTGCCGCCGTTCGGGGCCAGCACCACCACATCCACGTCGCTGGCATGGGCCAGCGCGCGAAAGGTGTCGCGCAGCTCGGCATAGCTGTCGAAGGTCAGCGGATTCTTGCGCTCGGGGCGGTCCAGGCGGATGGTGGCGACGCGGTCCCGCATCTCCCAGATGAAATGCCGCGGCTTCAGCCCGGCCAGTTCGGTCGTTCCGGTCATTTCGCGCCCCCCATGCGTTTCAGGATCTCGGTCAGCAGCTCGATGTCCTCCTCGGTCAGCCCGGCAAAGATGCGGTTCACCTCGGCCTCGTGATCGGCGGCGAAGCCCTCGAAGGCCGCCAGCCCCTCGGGCGTCAGGCTGACGAAAACCGTGCGCCGGTCGGTTTCCGAGGGCACGCGCCGCGCCAGCCCGTCCCTTTCCAGCCGGTCCACCACCGCCGTCGCATTGCCGTTCGAGACCAGCAGCATCCGGCTGAGTTCGCTCATGGTGACGCCCTCGCGCCGGCGATAGAGCGCGGCCATCACGTCGAAGCGCGGCAGCGTCGTGTCATGCCTGACCCGCAGGAATTCGCGCAGCTGCCCCTCGGCCGCGCGGGTGACGCCCAGCAGGCGGATCCACAGCTTCAGCCGGCGCTTGGACAGGGGATCGCTCATGCCTCGCCCCCCGAAATGGCGATGGCCTGGCCGTTGACCCCGTCGGAGCCCGGCCCGCAAAGCCACAGCGCCGCGGCGCTGACCTCGTGCGGCTGGACCAGCCGGCCCTGCGGATTGGTCGCGGTCAGCGCGGCCAGAGCCTGATCCCGGCTCTTGCCGGTCTTGTCCATGATGGTGGCGATGGAACGCGCCGTCATCTCGGTATCCAGGAAGCCGGGGCAAAGCGCGTTCACCGTCACCGGCCGCCGCGCCACCTCCAGCGCCAGGCTGCGCACCAGCCCGACCACGCCATGCTTGGCCGCCGCATAGGGCGCGACATAGGCATAGCCCCGAAGGCCCGCGGTCGAGGCGACGGCGATCAGCCGGCCCCAGCCGGGCAGCTGCGCCAGCCCCTCGCGGAAGGTCAGGAAGGTGCCGGTCAGGTTCACCGCCAGCATGGAGTTCCATTGCTCCAGCGTGGTGCGGCCCAGGGGGGCGCTGTCCGCCGCCCCGGCATTGGCGATGACGATGTCGCAGGGGCCGGCTTCGGCGAACATCGCCTTGACGCTGGCCTCGTCGGTCACGTCGGCCACCAATGCGCGGGCGCCGGTCTGTTCGGCCACGGCCTCCAGCGGCGCCTTGCGGCGGCCGCAGATCACCACATCCGCCCCGGCCCCGGCAAAGGCGCGCGCCAGGTCGGCGCCGGTGCCCGTGCCGCCCCCGGTGATCAGCACCCGTTTGCCTGCCATGGTCATGCCCGGATCGCCTCTTGCGCGCGGCCGCGCAGCCGCAGCGCCTGGTCGCGGCCGGCCAGATAGGGCAAGGGCCAGGCGGCGGCCTCGTCCCCGGCCTCGACGGCGGCATGCAGC
>JAANMW010001070.1_pt1 | contig 30665 bp, 24 predicted proteins | sample 7279671 | NCBI WGS metagenome assembly JAANMW01 (sample SAMN14094541, study PRJNA606508) | bioreactor metagenome | isolation source: A lab-scale SPAN reactor treating ammonium-rich wastewater day 247 | place: Ireland: Galway | collected 2017-09-19 | reverse complement strand
CCAACGCGGATGGCAGTTTTTACGTCAGTTTCCTGTACGGATTCCCCTTCACGCCCGGCGCGGCCAAAATCGTCAGGGTCGCATCCGGCGGCGCGGTGAGCGATTATGTCACGGGATTGACCTCGCTGACCGACCTGCAACGCGGTCCAGATGGGAACCTCTACGCCGTTCAGTTCGCGATGTCTGGGCCCGGAGGCTTTACGCCCGGCAGCGGCGCCCTGTTGCGCCTTGTCTCTGGCGCGGCCGAAGTGGTGCAAGATGGGCTTTCCTTCCCCACCAGCGTCGATTTTGACGGCGCCGGAAACGCCTACATCACCATCAACGGCGTAGGCGCGCCCGGTTCGGGGGCGGTCGTGCGCTATGATGACGTGGCTCCGCCCGCGCCCCCGCCCCCCGCCGAAATCCCGGAACCGGCCACTATCGCGCTGCTGGGCGCCGGCCTGGCCGGGCTGGCCCGATATGCCCGCCGCCAGCGCGCAGGACACGAGTCCGGCGCAAGATAGCTCGACAACGGATGCGCCAGGCGCCGGCCCCCGAAGTCAACAGGCGCTCCGGCGGCTACTCACACCGCAGCGCCGACAGAGACGCAGAGTGCTGAGCACGCAGCCACCTTCAGGGATGGCCTGTATGGATGCTTGAATAGGATTCTCGCGCCAACCCGCCTACACCAAGGGCTCGTAAAAGTATTGCTCCCCGCATCTGCCCACGATTCAGCAGTGGAATGCGGCGGTTTTATCCTTTTACGAGCCCTTAGCCGGTGGCAAGACGGCGAAGGCTGAAGCAGGCTTGCGCACCCGACAGGGGAGCGCAAGCCCCTCCCCTGTTTCTTCGGGCCTGAATGATCGCCCCGTCATCTTGGGCTGTTGCGCCTGACGTGTGGGATCCTGCGGTATTTTCCTCGCTTCGAGTTTTTTCTGCTTGCAAGCATTGTCCACGCTCGCCCACACGCGCACGCAGGTAACGCAGGCCGTTCGGCCAGCGATGCGAGATTGCGGGCCACCCAACAGAAAGCCCCACGACTCGCCGTCGAAGCCTTCGTCCGTGCTGATTTTGCCTCCAGTTGTGCTACAATAGCTCCGTAAGGTGCTGCCAGGCACGCGCCAATCGAGTCGGATGATGGTTGTCCACCAGAGGCTCAACGATGAAAGCCATTCGAGTTTACGCTGATACGTCGGTCTTCGGCGGGATATACGATGAGGAGTTCAAAGAACCGAGCCGGATATTCTTTGAGCAAGTCAAGAGCGGACAATTCGTCTTGGTCACCTCAGCGGTCGTGCAAGATGAATTGGTCGCCGCACCGCTGACCGTGCGCTATTTGTTCGAGGAGCTGTTGGGATTAGCCGAGGTGGCAGACATCACCGCTAGCGCCTTGGAACTGCGTGACGCCTACCTGCAAGCCAAAATCGTTACGCCGAAGTACTCGGCAGATGCACTGCATGTGGCGCTAGCGACGGTTGCGGGGTGTTCGCTGATCGTGAGTTGGAATTTTCAGCACATCGTCCATTTTCAGAAGATACCCCTGTACAATGCGATGAGCATGCTTCAGGGCTACCAGCCAATTGCCATTTACTCACCGCGGGAGGTGATTCGCTATGAAGACGAAGAGGTTTGATTGTGTGCAAATGAAACGCCAAGGTGCGGCGAAAGTGCGCGAACAAACGGCAACCCTCACCAAAGAACAGGAGTTGCGTTTCTGGCAGGAACGCTCGCAGCACTTGCGCCAACGGCAAGCAGCGCTCAAAATTGTCGTTCCGCCTGCGCAGTAATCGCGGCTAAGTTTCTCCCTGTCTCAAACGGTGGACAGTGGCCACGGTTCGCCATCATAGGCGGTTTTCGGCGTTTTGTCGGCTCGGTGCTTGGGTTTGATCTAACACTGCTTCCACCTGACACCTGCGGCGGAAAGGTCAGGGGTCGTGTGAGGGGTTCGCCAGCCGCAGGCGCAGATGACGTTTTTCGTTCAGCCGACCCTTCGCTCCGTTGCACTGTTCTGTACGCCCGCTGAACGGAACGGACAATAGCAATAACGAGTAGCGCGATTGAAAGTCCTGTCCGTTCTCTACGAAGGTTTCATCGAATACGAATACCATGACGGCTCAACCTATTTCGTCATTCAAGAGGGGCGATAGCCCTGAAACAAGCCCCAACGTTGATTGACACCCCCAAAATTGACGAACCACCTTGAAGATTGCTTAACCTATGACCTGCGGTCACTCTGGTAATGACACATCAGGTGAACCGTTACATCAAAAAGGTTTACATTTACCTCATAATCTTCAAAACCCTTCCAAAATAAGGAGATCAAGGATTACATGAAACCTTACACAAATTTCTTCGTAATTGGAAAACAGTACATCAATCGTAAAGGCAAGTACACCGTTCTTAAAATTGAATATGATGGAATGATAATCGAATATAGTGATGGTGTACAACAAAAAATTCAGGATTTGGAAATGCAAGAACGAATCGTAAAACATGTATTAGAGGAAAGAGAAGAGATAAGCCCAAGGAAAAGTTCTAAATCCAAGCGATCTGTTGTACAAGATGAACAAAGTACTTTTTATCTTGAGGAAGTTTTTCCTATTATAGTGGAAGTAATAAATGATAAGAGCAGATATTTATGCGATTACGTTATGCACGAAGATATTGCAACTGGATTAATGCAACATCGCACAGGCAAAGACTTAATCAAAATAGCCCAAGAACGTCGAAAAAAAGATGGAAGATCGCAACAAACAGACGAAAATGTTGCAAGTAACATGGTTGCATGGTTTAGTCAAAAGTATACAGAAAACCAGAATGAATGGCAAGAAAATTTTGAGCGAAAGCGCATTAACAATACTTGGGCATATTTGCCCAAAACATTATCGAATGGCAAACTAACATGACGTTTGAGTGTAACAATTTTCACTACAGAAAAGAGGTAGCAGCAGCTCAACGCGGGCTGCAGCCGACGCTGGAGCGATGCCTCGGACGGCTTGCGACTTGGTAATCGGCAAAGGTTTTGGTGACCCGCGCGATCGCGGCTGAACCCAACCGTCAGCCGCGATCACGCATCAACCACCCACCGCCGGCGTCGGCGTCGGCTGCAAGGGGGTGAGGGTAATCCACCATAATTCGAAGCCGGACGCGGCGAAGAGGCGGTCGCGGTCGCCCGGCGGCTGGAAGAGCAGGCGCACCGGGCCGTTGCGCGGGCTGGGCAGGGTCTGCCAGCTCGCGCCCCAATCGTCGCTGCGCCACACCCGCCCGCGCGCATCCCCCACGTACAGCGTCTGCCACACCAGGGGATCGAAGGCCAGGGCGGTGATGGGCGTGACGGCGGGCAGGGTCAACGCCTGCCAACTGGCGCCCTGATCCTGCGTGCGCCACACCCCTTCGGCAGCCAGCAGATACAGGTGGGCAGGGCCACGCGGGGGGATGAAGAGGCGCAGGGGAAGGTCGGCCGTGGGCAACGCCTGCATCTGCCAGGCCAGGCCGCCATCTTCGCTGCTGACCAGCCAGCCCGCGCCCCCCACCCACACCCGCTCGCCCATGGCCAGGGCTTGCACCGGCCCCGGGGCTTGGCCTTGCGTCCAGGTGGCGCCGCCATCGATGGTGATGGCCACGCTGTTTTCGCCGGCCAGGGCCACCTGCGCCGCCGGCGAAAGCGTATTCACGGCCAGCAGGGTGGGCCGGAAGTTCAATGGCTGGTAGATCAGATCGAAGGTGGCGCCGTTGTCCTGCGAGCGGTACAGCCCGCTGCGCGCGGGCGGCCCGGCCAGGGCATAGAGCCAGCGGGCGCCGCCGGCCTGGATGTCATTTAGCAGCAGGCTGCCCACCAGACTGCCGGGCAGCCTGGCCCCCACCGCGGCCCAGGTCAGGCCGGCATCCACGCTGCGCTGCAACCCCGCCGGCGACCAGCGATAGAGGGTGATCAACCCGCGGTCGCTGGCGAACGCGGCTCCGCTGGCTGCCATCCAATCGCCAGAAGTGGCGGTCCAGGCGGAAGGGGGCGCGACCGCGCCCTGCGGCCAGGCCAGCAAGGGCGAAAGGAAGAGGAGGATGCCCACCAGCCAGCGCCAGCGCCATAAACCGGCGAGGAGGGAAGGGGCGGAGGAGACGCCGGTGGCCATGATCAGCGGTAAGGGGTAGGCGTGGGCGGGATCGGCGTGGGCGTGGGCGGGATCGGTGTGGGCGTGGGCGGCTCTGGCGTGGGGGTGGGCGGCGGCGGCGGGGGTGTGGGCGTGGGGGGCAGGGGCGTGGGCGTGGAGGTGGGCGTGGCCGTGGGCGGCCGTGGCGTGCTGGTGGGCGTGAGCGTGGCCGTGGGCAGGGGGGTGCGGGTGGGCGTGGCCGTGGCCGTGCTGGTGGGTGTGGGCGTGGCCAACGCCAGCAGCACCGCCTGCTCGATCTGCGCCGCGGGCGCGCGATCGCGGCAGGCCGGCTCCAGGGCCAGCGCGGCCTGGGCATGTTTCAGGGCCAACCGGTACTCGCCCTGCGCGGTTTCCTGCTCGGCCAGGGCCACGTAGGCATCGTACAGCAGGCAAGAGACCGCGCCGCCGGCGTAATCGGGCTGCGCCTCATGCACCGGCTGCAGATTCTCGAGGGCGGCGCCCCAATCTTGCCGCTGCGCGGCCCGCACTCCCCCCTCGAACAGGCTGGCCAGCTGCCTGCCCCGCACCGCGCGCTGGTTCTCCGGGTGAATGGTGAGCGCGGCGTTGAAATGCTGGATGGCCTGGCGAATGGCGTTGATCGCCGCGCCTTGCTGCGTGATCAGCGCCTCCCCTTCCTCCAGATAGCTGACAAACAGAAATTCTTGGATGGCGTCTGCGCGGAAAGCCGCGTCGCGGTCGCGCAGGGCCTCGAACCGGGCAATGGCCGCTGCCCAGTCGTTGCTGTTATAGGCTGCGGTGGCCTCGCTGTACAGGCTTTCCAGCTCCTGGCGGCGCAGCACAAAGGATAGCAGTTGATCCACATCCTCATAACCGGGATATTTGGCGGCGATATATTCCAGCGCGGTGCGCGCCGCGGGCCACTCTTCGGCGGTGATGGCGGCCTGGGCCGTGCGGTAGCTCTGCGCCAGGTCGCGCAGCAGCTGCGCCTGATTCAGCCCCGCCTGCGCCCCGATGTCCGCGGGCGAAATTTCCAGAATGCGCTCGAACGCGGCGATCGCCCCGTCATAATTGCCGATGGCCAGTTGCGATTGGCCATCGTTGTACAGCTCGACCAGCCCCAAATTGGCGTTTTGCCCCGGCCACAGCCGCTCGCCAGCCACGGCCACCACCACCACGGTCGCCGCGGCCAACACGAACAGGGTGATCATCCAGGGCAGCCAGCGCTGCCGGGCCGAGACGGGGCGAGGCAGCGGCTCGCGCGGGCTTTCCTCCGGCGCCATCTCTTCCAGTTGGATGAACCAGTGCAGCTCATCGATCAGGGCGGAGACCCCCTGCCGGCCCGGTTGCACCGCCTGCAATCGCGAGAACGCGGCCAGCGCCTGGCGCCAGCGGCGGCGCTGATAATAGGCCATGCCCTCGGCGTAGAGCGCATCCGCCTGATCGCTGCTGCTGAGCGCGGGGGGGTGCAATGGCTCAGGCTCGGCGCGCGGCGCGGCCGGGGGAGGAGCAGGGCCAAGGGTGGGACGGGGAGAGGTCATGTGCATTGAAGTCTATGCAGAGGCCACGCCTAACGCAAACCCTCCCCCAGCGCGGCGGGAGGATCGCTGGTGGGCGGCAGGCTCTGCGCCTCTAGCCCTCCGCCGCCGATGCGGGGCAGATAGACGTGGTACGGCTCCCACAGCCGCACATCCGTCACCTGGCTCCAGGTGTTCAGGCGCCCATCCTGACGGTTCCAGTTTTCGATGCGGAAGGTGACCAGCTCGTCGGCCCAGGAGGGGGGCAGGGTCACATGGGCAAAACGCCAGCCCAGGTCGGCCAGCTTGTTTTCCTGCCATTCGCTGCGGGGCAGGCCATCGCGCAGGGCCAGCATATCGCCCCCCGGCCCGATCAGGCGCAGATCCAGGGTATCGAACCAGCGTTGCCAGGCCTCGCTGTAGGTGGTGTCGTAGGTGAAGATGCGGTACCAAAAGGTCAGGGTGGGATGATCCAGCACATCCCCGCCGGGGATGCGGATCCTCTGGGCGATATTGGCGTTGCCCACCGGGATCGATCCCTCACTGCCCGGCCCGGTCAGGGGGATGTCGTGTCCCGGCACATTCGGCCCATAATCGGGCGAGCCGAGTTGGGCGACGAGCGTCTCCTGCCCCTGCGGGCCGGGCGCGCGCATCACCTGCCGCGCCAGGGCGCCGCTTGGCTGCCAGGCCCCGAACGCGCCCCCGGCAAAATCGCCATCTGCCAGCCGATCCACGTACACGCCCCAGGGCAACTCCACCCAGGGCGAGAGGTTCCCCGCCCGGTCGCGGGCGCGCAGGCGGAAGAAATAGCGGTGGCCGAAGCTGCCGAAATAGCGGGCCCCAGTATCGATCACATTGGGATTGCCCCAGTTCAGCCAAGGCCCATTGCGGCCATCCCGCACTTGCAGATCGAAGCCATCCAGCTCGCTGCCCTGCGGCTGATCGACCGCATCCCAGGCCATCTCGAAGGAAGTCAGCCGTTGATAGCGGGAGATCGGCTGGAAAAAGGGCCGCGGGGCCGCCAGATCCACCCAAATCTGCTGTTGCTGCAAGGCTTCCACATTCCCCGCCCCATCCATCGCCTGAAAGGCCAGGTCATAGCGCCCGGTGGCGGCCAGGGTGAGGGTCGCGGCCCCGTCCCCCTCGACCCACTCCCCATCATCCAGACGATAGCGCAACAGGGTCACCCCCGACACCCCATCCACCGCCTGCAGATCGATCGTCACCGGCGAGGTGTACCAGCCGCTGGCCGTGAGATGCCCCTGGCGCACCGTGGCGGTGGTCTGCGGAGGCGTGCCATCGAAAAGCAGGGCGCTGCTGAGGCTGACCCGATCCGCAAATCCGGCATTCCCCGCCTGATCGACCAGCCAGAAATGCAGATCCCAGGCGCCCTCTGCCGGCGCGGCGATGTCATCGACAATGCCAATGGGGGGGACGCGTTGGCCATCATGCGGGTGCGTGGGGGGATCGCCCACTTTGTAATAGCCGCCGGCAATGCCCGAATTGTCGGGGGGGTTCGACCAGGTCAGGGCAAAGCGGTTGACCTGCGACCAGCCTGTGGGGCTGGTCTGCACAGCTTGCGGGGCCGCGGGCGCGGTGGTGTCGATCCGCATCGTCAACAACTGCGGGAGCTCGGCGTTGCCGGCAGCATCGACGCTGGCAAAGAGGAGGATGTGCTTGTCCGAGGTGGTGAGGGTGAAAACCGTCGTATTCGTGATCGGTTCGCTGCCATTGACGCGCGTCCAGGTTTCGACCACACCGGCGTGGGTATCGGTGGCCACCATCGTGATGGTGACCGGCGAGGTGAACCAGCCATGCTCGCCGGCGGTCCCTTGCAGTTGGGCGGTGGTCAGCGGCGGGGTGGCGTCATAGGTCAGGGCCAGCGCCTCCTCCCACACCGCGCTGCGGGTGTGATCCACATTCCCCGCCCCATCCTTCAGCCACACAAAGACCGGGAAACGGCCCTCCGCCGGCGCGCGCACATCGCGCAGCACATTGGCGCTGCCGGGCCGCCACACGCCGTCGTCGGGCGCGGCCGGGGGCTGGCCCACCTTATAATAAAGCCCGGCAATGCCGCTGAGATCGGGCGGCATGGCCAGGGTGAGGTCGAAGCTATTCGTCTGGCTCCACACCTGCGGTTGGATGCCCAGGGGCGTGGGCGCGCGCGGGGCTTCGCGGTCGATGCGGATGCCGCCGGGGATGCGATAGGGCGTCTCCGCGTGCCCCAGGAAATCCACCGAGTAGAATTCCACCTCGTATTCACCGCTGGCGCTGACCATGAATTGCGTGCCGGCAACCCAGGCGCCGCTGTCGATGCGGTAATAGGTGGCAGCCACGCCCGCGCCCTCATCCGCGGGCACCAGGGTGACCGTCACCGGCGAGGTGTACCAACCGGTGGGGGCTTCTCCCGGCAGGATGGCGTAGGAAGTGACGGGAGGGAAGCGGTCGATGTGGATGGCGCGGCTCTGCGGCGCCTCCACATTGCCGGCGCGATCGATCCCGCGGAAGGTGAGCGAGTGCTCCCCATCCGCGTCGATGATGGCGCTGTAGCCCTGTTGCCAGCTGCCGCCATCCAACTGCCACTGCACCTGATCGGCGCCGGAAGCCGCGTCGACCAGCGTGAAAAAGGCGGTGACGGTGCCGTCGTACCAATCCTGGTACAGCGGCGTGCGGTTGAGCGCGATCTCGGTGCGGGGCGGGGTGAGGTCGATGTTGTAGGCTTCTGGCCCCACCTCGGTGCGGTTGCCGGCCACATCGCTGGCCCGCACCGCCAGATGATGGAAGCCTTCGGCGCTGATCCGCACCTGCCGCCCGCTGACCCAGCCGCCGAAATCGAGATTGTACTCCACTCCGTCCACGCTCGAGCCGACATCGCTGGCAATGATGCTGATGTCCACCGGCTCGACGTACCAGCCGTTGTTGCCCAGGGCGCCGGTCACATCCACGAACACCTCCGGCGGGATCGGATCCCAGCGGATGGCGTCCAGCGCCACCTGGCGGCGGTTTTTATCCACATTGCCGGCCGCATCCACCAGCCACAGGAAGAGATGGAAGCTGCCCGGAACCTGTGGGCGGATGCCTTCGATGCGGTCGATGCCGGCCCCGGACACACACACGCCATCCCGATTGTGCAGGGGCTCGCTGCCCAGTTTGTAGCAGGCCTCGGCGATGCCGCTGAGGTCCACGGGGTTTTGCCAGACCGCGCGGAAGGCGGCGTTGGGGTCGCCCTGCCAGCCGGCGGGGGTGACGACCGGCGCGACCAGGGGGGGGCCGGGGGGCGTGGTGTCCAGCTTCAGGGACAGGGCCACCGCGGCGGCGGGCAGGGCCGCGTTGCCTGCCCCATCGACCGGCCACAGCCACAGACGACGATCGCCATCCGCGCCGCCGGGGATGCTGTAGCCGCTGAATCCGTTGAGCGCGCCTGGCCAGTCCTGCCCATCTCCCGGGTTGAGGGGGGCGGCGTCTAAGCGATAGCGCACCGCGGCGAGGCCGCTGGCGTCCGCCGGCGCGGTCCAGGTCAGATCGAAGCGATTGACATTCGTCCAGCCCGCGGGCGCGACTTGGGCGGCGATCAGGGCCGGGGGCGGGGTGGTATCCAGCCTGAGGGTGAGAGGCTGGGCCGTGGTCGGGTCGGCGTTGCCCAGGCGGTCGGCCAGCCACAGCCACAGGGTGTGCTGGCCATCGCCGCCCACCTGGATGCCATCGAGGCTGGCGAGGCCGTCGCCGGCCACGAAAACGCCATCGCCGGCGCCGGCAGGGGCCGCGCCCAACTTGTACCAGGCGCCGCCAATGCCGTTGAGATCGGTGGGATTGCTCCAGGCGGCCCCGAAATGATCCTGATTTGTCCAGCCTGCGGGCTGCGGTTGGGGCGAGATCGGGGCCGGCGGGCCTTGCGTATCGACGCGCAGCAGCAGGGCCGGGCTTTCGGCCAGGGTATCCAGGGCGTCGCGAATGCGATATTGTACGAAATTGAGGTTCTGGCCCAGGGCCAGCCCGGTGACGGTGAGGTGGCGAGTGGTGGAGATGGGGTTGCCGACGGCCAGATTCTGCGTGCGCCAGCCTGTCCACGTGGCCCCGCCGTCGGTCGAGTAGCGATAGGCGGCGTCGTCGCTAAGCCCCTCCCCGTTTTGGGCCGTGATCGAGAGGGTGGCGGGCAGGGCCGTGATCCAGTCGTTGGGGCCGGGCTGGATGTTCGACCAGACCGTGTCTGTGACCGCGTCCGGGGCGAACAGGCGGCCCTGTCCGGCCACAGGCGCGGCCAGGCCCAGCAAGCTGAGGAAGGTGAGGAGCGCGAGGGTGAGGGGTTTCATGAGAGTGAGGGGCAAGGCGAGGCGAAAACAAAAAGGGGCCTGATCTGAACACCCGCGACGGTGGTGCATCCAGGCCCTCCAGCTACGATTATGACGCTGATCGCGGGCGGAGCCGGGCGGATCAATCGATCTCGAACCGGTACCCCACCCCGCGGGCGGTGGTCAGATGTTGGGGGCGGTCGGGGTCGGCCTCGATTTTGGTGCGCAGCCGCCGCACATAAACCGCGATCTGGTTGGGATAGCCGCCATAATTGGCGCCCCAGACGTTGTCCAGCAGTTGATCGTGCGTCAGCACCCGTCCGGCGTTGCGCATCAGGCAGTGCAGCAGCCTGGTTTCGATCGGCGTCAGCTCGACCGTGCGCCCGCTGGGTAGTTCGGCGCGGTTGGTGAGGGGATCCAGACGGATGCCGGCGGCTTCGATGCGGTCGGCCGGCTCGCCCAGGGCGTGGGCCTCGGTGCGGCGCAGCACCGCCTTGACGCGGGCCAGCAATTCCGCCGGCTCGAAGGGCTTGGCCAGATAATCATCCGCGCCCCGCTCCAGACCCGCCACCCGGTCCGCTGTCTCGCCCTTGGCCGAGAGGAAGATGACGGGTAAAGCATAACGCATGCGGATCTCGCGCAGCGTCTCGAAGCCATCGAGGCCGGGCATCATCACATCGAGCAGCACCAGATCGGGCTGTTCGCGATCGATCAGACGCAGGGCGTCGCGGCCATTGTTGGCGGCAAGCACCTCGTAGCCCTCCTCCCGCAGGAGGAAGGCGGTCATCTTCACACTGGGCGGATCATCATCGACAACGAGAATGCGCATCTGTTCCTGCGGCGCCCCGGTGGGTTCATCTTGGGCCCCGTGCGCGGTAGTATACCATCGCGCCATGCTGCGGGCAAGGGATCGAGGCACCGGCGGGGGATCATGAAGGGGCAGGGGAGGCATGATCAGGGCGCCAACAGATAGGGCAGATAGTGAGGGAGGAGGGTGGAGCGGAGGCCGATGGCTATCTCCTCCTCCTGGCCGGCGGCAAGGGAGATCAGGGGCGGATAGGGGCCGGTGGGGGCGGTGTGCGGGGGCAGCGCCAGCCAGACGCGATAGGTATCGGGGAGAAGGGCGCTGAAGTGAGCGCGGCCATCGGCCCCGGTGAGGGCGCCGCCGCGCGCCCTGTCCCTGTCATCGCGCAGCGTGACGGGGATGCCGGCCAGGGGGGGGTCTGCGGCGTCGCGCTGGCCGTTGCCGTCGCGGTCTTCGTAGACCAGCACGTGCAGGGCGGCGACAGCGACCGTGGCGGTGGGCGTGGCCGTTTCCGTGGGCGTGCGGGTGGGGGTGATCGTGGGGGTGGGGGTGGCCGTTTCCGTGGGCGTGGCCGTGGGAGACTCGGTGGGTGTGGCCGTGGGGGTGTGGGTGAGGGTGGGCGTGGGGGTGGGCGTGGGGGTGGCCGTGGCGGTGGGGGTGGCCGTCGGGGTGGCGGTGGCGGTGGCCGTGGGGGGCGCGGGATTGCGCCAGCGCATGATCAGGCCGGCGTCGCCCGCGCTCCAGGCCTGAGAGGGGTCGGGAAAGGCCACGGCGTGCAGGTCGAAGCCATAGCCGGGGGTGTCGGGCGTCCAGGTGTGGCCGCCATCGTCCGAATAGAGGGCGGTTCCGCCCGCGCCCACAATCCAGCCGCGCTGGACATCGGCGAAGGCAATGGCATGGAGATCGGCGCTGACGCCGCTGGCCAGCAGTTGCCAGACAGCGCCGCCATCCTCGGTGTGGAAGATGACGCCGCCGCTGCCCACGGCCCAGCCCTGCAGCGCATCGCGGAAGTAAAGATCGTGAAAGATGCTGGCCGCGCCCAGGGTCTGCGTGCGCCAGGTGTGGCCGCCATCGTCGGTGCGCAGGATGGCGCCGCCGCTGCCCGCGGCCCAGCCGCGTTGGGCATCCACGAAGGCCAGGGCGCGGATATCGAAGCCGCCGGGCAAGGCGCTGTGCATCCAGTTCTGGCCGTCGAAGCGGTAGAGACTGCCCTGATCGCCGCCGGCCCAGCCGTGCGCAGCGTCGACAAAGCTGAGCGCGTGCAGATCGCCGGGGAAGAGGGTGGCCGCGGCCTGCCAGGATGCGCCGCCATCGGTCGTGGCCAACAGCAGGCCGGCGGCGCCGGCGATCCAGCCCTGGTTGGCATCGCCAAAATACAGGGCGCGCAGATCGGAGGCGACGCCGATGGGGAGGGCGCTCCAGGTGATCCCGCCGTCGGCGGTGGCCAGCAGCAGGCCGGCGTCGCCCACAGCCAAACCGCGGGCCGCGTCGAGGAAGTGGATGTCGTACAGGGGCAGGCTGGTGTGGCTGGGCTGGCGTTGCCAATCGGCCAGATCCGCCGGCGCGGCAAGGCCGCGGGTCAGCACAGGGGCCAGCAAGCCGAAAAACAAAAGCAGACGCAAAACGGATCGATACATGATTAATGATTAACAATTGTCAATTGTCAATTGTCAATTGTCAATTGACAATTAGCCTGGGATTAGCGCCAGAGCAGGGGCAGGTAGGTGGGTTGGTTGAGATGGACGACGCAGGTGAGATGCAGTTGGTAAGGTCCGGCGCTGCCTTCGTAGCCATCGACGACGAGATAATAGCGTCCGGGAGGTAGCTCGGGCTGGGTGAGGAAGAGGTCGGCCCCGGCCAGACAGTCCGCAGGATCGGGACTGCTGAGCAGGAAGAGATCAAGGTCGCGCGGGTCGGGGTCGTAGATGAGGTGCGCGGCCAGCGCCACCGTGTTGCTGAGATCGAGTTGGTAGATCGCCTCCGGCCCACTCTGCCGCCAGTGCGGACGGCAACTGGGGTAGCGCTCGACGCGGGCGGGCCAGGGGCTGGTATCGCCGGCGACCAGATCGCCGCAGGCAATGGGCAGGGCCTGCTCGATGGCCAGGGCCTGCGGCGTGGCGGTGGGGGTGGCTGTGGGTGTGGGGGTGCGGGTGGCCGTAGGCGTGGGCGTGGGGGTGGCCGTTGGCGTGGCGGTGGGCGTGGCGGTGTCGAGAAAGGGGGTGCTGGTGGGCGTGGGCGTGGGCGTAGGCGTGGGCGAGAGGGTAGCCGTGGGTGTGGCCGTGGGCGTTTCGGTGGGGATCAGGGTGTCTACGGCCGTGGGCGTGGCAGTGGCAGGATCGATCTGATACACGATGCGCAACAGCGGGCGTTTGTCCAGCGCCACCGACTGGGAGGAATGGGCGGCGTAGGAAACTTTGGCCCCCTCGATGCCGGTGAGGAGCATGCCGAAATTGCCGGCAGGCCGCGCGTGCCAATCCTTTACCAGCCCGGTCACATCCCAGGTCACGTCGATCAAGGCCTCGGCGACATCGGCCCCCGCCACGGCCGGCTCATAGCGGTCGAGACTGGGGCTGGCCGCGCCAGGCGCGGCCCAGGGATCGCCGGTGGCGGCCAGCAGCCAGGTGGCTGTGGCGGCATCCCAGGGCCGGCGCATCTGGTAGAGGCCGATGTGGAGGGGATTTTCATTGGAGCGGGCCACGATGCTGAGGGTCAAGGCGGCGCTGTCGATGGTCACATCCACGGGCACGCGGGCCAGATCGAAGTGGATCAGCGTGCTGGCCTGGCTCTGACCGCGCATTTCCAGGCGATCGTGGTTGCCGTTGCTGCGGTCCGGCTCGAAGAAGGTGATCCAGGTATCGCTGACGCCGCTGTAGCCGTTCACGCCCTGGCGCAGGTCGAGGGTGACGAGAGGCGCGGACGCAGCACGCAGCGGGGGCGCCGGCCGAATGCTGAGGCCGAGCGACAAAGGCGTCGCGGCCAAAAGCAGCACGCCCGCGAGCCAAAAGAAGCCGAAATGCTTGCGAAACAGTGTCATCCCCGTGAGTATAGCGGGGCCGGGTGAAAACGAGATGAAACCGATCGCTCCTCTTCATGACAATTTGTTCACCTGGGGGGCGCAGCACGCAGCGCGGGCGCAGCATGCTGCACGGTTGTGGATCATGTTATACTTGCCCCTCTGACCCTAGCCAGTGGAGGATGGGCCATTTCGGCGTCTGTTATCCTCCACCCGCCCGCATTCATCCTCCCCCTACAAGACAAGGAGCATCACACATGGAGCAACCAGCCATCGGAACCATCGCTGTGATCGGCGGCACCGGCGCCGAAGGATCAGGCTTTGCCTGGCGCTGGGCCGCGGCCGGCCTGGATGTCGTCCTCGGTTCCCGCTCGGCAGAACGGGGCGCGGCCAAGGCCGCGGAGATCAACGCCCGCCTGGGCCGGCCAGCCGTGCGCGGCGCAGACAATCTTGCCGCCGCCCAGATGGCCGATGTGATCGTGCTCTCGGTGCCCTACGAATCACAGGCCGGCATCCTCGCCGACATCCTGCCCGCCCTGCCCGGCAAAACCCTCGTCACCCTGGTGGCCCCGCTGCTGGGCGAGAAGAAGAATCGCTACACGCCCCCGCCCGGCGGCGCCGCCGCCCTGGAAGCGCAGGCGCAGGCCGGCCCCGAGGTAACGGTGGCCGCTGCCTTCCAAAATGTGGCCGCGCACCATCTCACCGATCCTGAACACGCCATCGATTGCGATGTGCTGGTGTGCAGCGACAGCCGCGCGGCCCGCGACATCGCCATCGCCCTGGCCGCGGCCGCGGGCCTGCGCGGCATCCATGCCGGCGTGTTGCAAAACGCGGCGGTGGTCGAGGGGCTGACCGCCCTGCTCATCGCCATCAACATCGCCTACAAAGTGCGCGACGCCGGCATCCGCATCACCGGCATCCCGGCATGAACCCACTCCAGGCCACAGCCCTGCCCGGCATCCCCCTGATCGCGCCCGGCGACGACCTGGCCGCCCTCACCCTGGCCGGGCTGGAGCGAGCCGGCATCCCCCTGGCCGACGGGGATGTGCTCATCTTCGCCTCCAAGATCATCGCCAAAGCCGAGGGCCGCCTGCGCCGCCTCAGCCAGGTGCGGCCCTCGCCCGCGGCCCAGGCCGTGGCCGCGGCCTGCGCCAAAGACCCCCGCCTGATCGAACTGATCCTGCGCGAATCGCGCCGCGTGCTGCGCTTGCGCCCCGGCCTGATCATCGTCGAACACAGACTCGGGTTTATCTGCGCCAACGCCGGCATCGATCATTCCAACGTGGCCGACCCCGACAGCGCCCTCCTCCTCCCCGCGGACCCGGACGCCTCCGCCGCGCGGTTGCGCGCCGCGCTCAGCGCCGCCAGCGGCGCCGCCATCGCCGTGATCATCAACGACAGCCACGGCCGCGCTTGGCGGCTGGGCACGGTAGGCGTGGCCATCGGCGTGGCCGGGCTGCTGCCGGTCAGCGACCGCCGCGGCGCCCCAGATCTCTTCGATCGCCCCCTGCAAGTCACCGAACTGGGCGCGGCCGACGAGATCGCCGCCGCCGCCTCCCTGTTGCAGGGCGCCGCCGCCGAACGCTCGCCCATCATCCACCTGCGCGGCGCGCCCTTTCACCCCGGCCCCGGCCGCCTCGCCGACCTCCTCCGCCCCGCCTCTCTCGATCTCTTCCGCTGATCATGAACACTCCCGTGCCCCGCAGCGATCGCCCGGCCTGGGCGGCGATACTTTTCTTGATCGGCTGGGCCACCCTGGTGATTTGGGGGGTGCATGTGGCGGCGCTGGCCGCGGCCTGGTTCACCGATCTGTCCAAATTGCCTTTTTCGGCGCGCAACGCGTTGCTGCTGGGCCTGCTGCACCCGGCCTTGGTGCTGCCGCCGGCGCTGCTGGCGCTGCGCATGCGCAACTCGCGGCCCGCCGCCGCAGGCCGCACCCTGCTCCTGGCCACCCTGGCCGCGGCCCTGCTGCTGCTCCCCCGCATCTTTCTGCCCCCGCAGGCAGTTCTTGCCGCCGGCATGTGGCGCAGCGCCACGGCCGCGCTCTTCGGCCTGCTGCTGTGGGTGTGGGCGGGCCGGCGCGGGCGGCTGCAAACCCGTCCCGGCTGGGGGCTTGCCCTGCTTTTGCTGTTGGCGCCCCTCTTTTTGCTGCCCTGGCTGCTCTACGGCGCGCTGGGCGATGGTCTCGACACGCTCGCGGCCTTCGCCCAGGCCCTGAGCCTGGCCCTGCTGGCCACCGGCCTGGCTGCCAACCTGATGCCGGCGCTGGCGGAGCCGGGCTTTTCCGTCCGCAACACCTATTGGCTGGGCGGCCTCACCCTGGCCACGGCCCTGCTCGGCCTGGCCGCGGCCTGGGGGCAGATGGATTATCAGGCGCTGCTGCTGCTCATCCTGCCCGCGCTGGGCTTTCTGCTGGCCCTGATCGCCGGCAACCAGCGCCCTTACGACGCCATCAGCGCCCTCGCCGGCCTCACCCTGATCCTGTTCGGGCCGCTGGCCTTTGCCGATCCCACCGAGGTGCGCCTGGTCAGCCTGCTCAGCGGCGACACCGCGGTGTGGACGCTCTCTGCCGCGGGCCTCAACCTGCTCGGCGGCCTGATCTTGCTGGCGCTGATGGCCCCGGCGGCCAGCCGCGATCTGGCGCAGCGGCTGCGCTGGCTGTGGAGCGTGCTGGCGGGGCTGGCTTGGGCCGGGGCCGCGGCGGTGTGGCTGCTGGCCGGCCAACCTGGCTTTCATGGCGATGACTTTTTCGTCGTATTCACCGCCCAGGCGGATCTCAGCCCCGCCGCGGCTATCGCCGATGTGGATGAACGCCGCGCCTGGGTCTACGCGCATCTGACAGAGCAGGCCGACGCCAGCCAGGCCGACTTGATCGCCTGGCTGGACGCCCGCGGCCTGCCCTACACCCGCTATTATCTCGTCAACGGCATCGAGGTGCAGGGCAATGCCCTGCGCCGCTGGCAGATCGCCCGCCGCCCGGAGGTGGATCGCGTCCTGCGCAGCCCCCATCTCCGCCCCCTGCCCCGCCCCGCCGCGCTGGAGCCGGGCCTGAGCGAGCGCCCCGAAGACGCGCCGTGGGGCATCGAAGCGATCGGCGCGGCCCGCGTCTGGGCTGAGTTCGGCGTCACCGGCGAAGGCGTGGTAGTGGGCCAGTCGGATAGTGGGGTCGATGCCGGCCATCCCTTGCTGGCCCCCACCTATCGCGGGGCCGGCGGCGACGATGATCTCAACTGGTTCGACCCCTGGACCGGCAAGGCCGCGCCCTGGGATGGCAGCGGCCACGGCACCCACACCCTGGGCACGGTGCTGGGCCAGGAGGGGGTGGGCGTGGCGCCGGGCGCGACCTGGTTTGCCTGCGCCAATCTGGTGCGCAACCTGGGCAACCCCGCCAATTATCTCGACTGCATGCAATTCATGCTGGCCCCGCATCCGCAGGGCGGCGATCCTCTGCGCGCGGGCCGCCCTGATCTGGCGGCGGACGTGAGCACGAATTCCTGGGGCTGCCCCCCCTCCTTCGAGGGCTGCGATCAGCAGACCCTGTGGCAGGCGACGGCGGCGCTGCGGGCCGCGGGCATCTTTTTCGTAGCCGCGGCCGGCAATGAAGGCCCGGCCTGCGATTCCCTGGGCACGCCCCCCGGCAATTATGGCAATGTGCTCTCGGTGGGAGCGCTGGCCCGCAGCGGCGACCTGGCCGAATTTTCCAACCGCGGCCCCCGCACCGGCAGCCCGGATAGCGCAAGCGGGCCTGATCTGCTGGCGCCCGGCGTGGATATCCTCTCCCTTTGGCCGGGCGGCGGCTGGGCCGTGCAGTCGGGCACCTCGATGGCCGCGCCGCACGTGGCCGGCGTCGTGGCCCTGATGTGGTCGGCCAACCCCAAGCTGCGCGGAGACATCGACGCCACCGAGCGCATCCTGCAGCAGACGTCCGCTCCCTACACAGGCCGGCCCGATGGTTGCGGCGACGAGGGCGAATTCCCCGACAGCGGCGCCGGCTACGGCCTTCTCGACGCCTACGCCGCCGTCACCCAGGCCTTGAGCTTGCGGTGAGTACGTAATGCGTAAAACGTAAAACGTAATGCGTAAAACGCAGTACATCTTACGTTTTACGTTTTACGTTTTACTCTAAAAATGCCACTCCAACACGCTTTCGGGGCGGAGGTTGTCGAGTTGCAGGTACCATTGGGCCGCGTCGAGCAGGGCCTGCTGCGGGATCAGGCCGATCAGTTCGGCGCTGTGGATGCCAACGCCATAGCGCGCTGCCTCGCGGCGCACCAGCTCGGTGACGCGGTGCAGCGGCGTACGCGTGTAATCGAGAAAATTCATCGACACCTGCGCCCGCCCCTCCACCAGCACGCCCATCGCCTGCAAGTAACGCATGCCGCCGCTAGAGTGGCGGATCGCCTTGGCAATCGCCTTGGCAATGCCCTCATCGCCGGTGCTGAGATAGAGATTGTAGGCGATCAGCGGCGGGCGGGCGCCGATCACGGTGGCGCCGGCAGGGCCGAGCTGGGCAGGGCCGAAATCGGGCGCGCGGTCGCTGTTGCCCGCGGCCAACTCCGCCTGCAAGCCCTCATATTCGCCCCGGCGGATGTTGGCCAGCACTTCCCGGTCTGGCCGTGTGGCCGCGTGATAATATAGATAGGTGGGAATGCCCAACTCGACGCTGACGCGCTCGGCCAGGCCGCGGGCCAGCGCCACGCACTCGGCCATGCTGATATCGCGGATCGGCACGAAGGGCACCACATCGGTGGCGCCGATGCGGGGATGCTCCCCGCGGTGCTGGCGCATGTCGATCAGCTCCGCCGCCTTGGCGATGCCCCGAAACAGGGCCTCGCTCACCGCGGCAGGCTCGCCCAGCAGGGTGACGACGCTGCGGTTGTGATCCGCATCCGCGGAATGGTCGATGACGCGGGCGCCTTCCACACTGTTGTAGGCGGCGACGATGGCCGCGATCACATCGCTGCGGCGGCCTTCGGAAAAGTTGGGGACAGATTCAACGATGGCAGACATGGCAAAAGAGGGGGTGAGTGAGGTCGTCAGGGCAGGGGCGATGCCGGCGAAAAGGCCTTGCCGGCGGCATCGCCCCTGCTGGCAGCCAACCGGGCCAGGGCCTGCGGCAGATGCCGGCTGATATCGGAGGCGAGCAGGGCGGGGCCGAGGGCCGCTGCGGCCAACGATCCCGCCAGCGCGTGCACATAAACGCCGCCGCGGGCCGCGTCCCACGGGGGCAGCCCCTGCGCCAGCAGCCCGACGATGGCGCCGGCCAGCACATCCCCCGACCCGGCAGTGGCCAGGGCCGGCTGGGCAAAGGGACTGATGGCCAGAGGGCCATCGGGATGGGCGATGACGGTGTGCGCGCCCTTCAGCACGATGATCTGCTCCCAGGCGCGAGCAAAACGCGCGGCCACGCCCCAGCGATCCTGATTGATCGCGGCCACGCTCAGCCCGCACAACCGCGCCATCTCGCCGGGATGGGGGGTGAGGATGCTGCCCACGGGCAGGCGGGCCGGGCCTTGGTCGATCTGGGCCAGGGCGTTGAGCGCGTCGGCGTCGACCACCCGCGGGGGCAGGGCCGGGCGCTCTGGGGCCGGGGCCGCGGCTCCGGCGGCAAAGCCGTAGCCGCGGCGGGCGGGCGCGCGTCCCACGAGCAGCCCTTCTACGAATGCCACCGTCAGCCTGTCCAGGCCCAGGCCGGGGCCGACAAGCAGAGCGTCATGATCGGCGCAGAGGGGCTGCAAAAGGGGCAGGGCGTCGGGGGTGAGCGCGCCCAGATCCGCGGGCAGCAGGGTGTGCACCGGCTCCGGCGTCTGGCCGGCCACGATCTGGCCGACGCCCGCAGCCGCGGCCAGGTGCACCAGTCCGGCGCCGGCGCGATAGGCCGCGGCGCTGCTGAGCGCGGCCGCGCCAGGATACTGGCGGCTGCCGGCCACGATCAGGGCCTTGCCAAAGCTGCCTTTGTGCGCGGCCGCGGGCCGGGCAGGCAGCAGGGCCGCGATCTCGTCCGGCGTCAGCAGATCAGGCGCGGGCGCGGGGGCCAGCGCGCGGGCGATGTGGATGTCGGCGATGCACAGGCGACCGCAGGCCGCGGCCCCCGGCTGCAAAAAGTGCCCCCGTTTGGGCAGGGCAAAGGTGACGGTGAGATCCGCCGCCAGCGCCAGGGGATCGAGGGCGCCGGTGTCGCAGACGAGGCCGCTGGGGCAGTCGCAGGCCACGATCCAGGGCCGGGGCCGCGGCTGCGGGCGGGTGGGATCGATCAGCGCCGACGAGATAGCTGCGCGGTCGGCCAGCACGGCATGGACGCGTTCCAGCAGCGCGGCCAGCGAGCCGCCGATGGGCCGGGCGACGCCGGTGCCGAGCAGGGCGTCGACGATGACTGCGGCGGCGGCCGTCAGCGCGGCCAGATGGGTGTGGCCGGGGTCGGCGTCGGCCCACAGGGGCTGGCGCACGGCCGCGACGAGCGCGTCCTCTTCCTGGCGGCGCTGCCAGAGGTAGGGGATGGCGTCCAGGCCGTGCGCTTGCAGGCGGGCGCAGGCCACCAGGCCGTCGCCGCCATTGTTGCCGGGGCCGATCAAGAAGAGGATAGGCCCGGCCGCGCGGGGCAGGGCCAGCAGGGCATCGGCCAGGGCCGCGCCGGCGGCAGCCATCATCTGGTCATATCCGAACCCGGCCGCGGCGGTGGCCTGCTCCATCGCCACCATCTCGGCAACGCTGACGATCTTCATGGCCGCGGCTCCGAACGGTCGAGGCTGAAATGGAGGATGACCAGCAGGCTGGCGGCCAGCGCCATCAGGAAGATCAGGCTGTAGCTGAGGACAAGGGCAGGGTCGCCGGCCTGGACGATGGGATTGAGGGGATGGCGCACCACCGCGGTGCTGCGATTGAGGAAGAGCACCGTGACGGAGAGGAGGAGTTGGGCGGCGGCGGTGAAGGGGGCGTGATCGACCCAACGGGTGAGCAGCAGGAACCCCGCGGCCACAGCCAACACGCGCAGCGTCAGTTGCGTGCGCGGCTCGGCAAAATCGATGAAAACGCCCCAGCTGAGGCGGGCGGGGATGGTGGAGAGGAGGAAGCCGAGCAGCCACAGGGCCACAGCCACACGTCCGGTCACCTGCATCCATCGCCACAGGCCGCGCCCGCCCAGCAGGTAGAGCAGAGCCAGCAGACCGGCGATCAGGAAGAGGAGGAGGGAGACTTGGGTGAGGCTGGCGTGGGCGTAGACCCAGCGCACCACCGCGCCCAGGCTGCGTTCAGGCGGCACGGCGAAATGGGCGAGGCCCCAGCCCAGACCAAAGAACGCGGCCAGCGGCAAGAGGGGAAGGCGACGGGTGAGCATGATCAGATTGTACACGGGGGGCGGAGAAAGGGGAAACGGCGAAATTCTCTACTGCCGGGTGGGTTGGGGTATGATTGCGCTTCATCCTTCCTCTTCCGCCTTTCAGCGCCCGAAACCGCATGCTTCTCCTTCTCCTGCTGCTGTATCTTCTGCTCCTGGCCGGGCTGGCCTGGCGGCGGCGCGGCTGGCTGGGCGATGCCCTCATCCCCGGCCTGCTGGGCCTGCTGACCCTGGCTTTCTTCTGGCGCGTGGTCTCTGGCGACGCGTACACGCCCGCGGATGGGGGGGATTTGGGCAGTTTTCTCTATCCCACCTATGCCTTCATCCAGCGCAGCTTGCGCGCGGGGGTGTGGCCGCTGTGGAATCCGCACATCTACAGCGGCGTGCCCTTCACGGCCGAGGTGCAGTCGGGCATTCTCTATCCGCCGCATCTGTTGCGCTTTTTGCTCGGCCCCGATCTGCGCTATGCCGACATGCAATGGCTGGCGCTGCTGCACATCTGGTGGGCGGGGACGACGCTGTTTTGGTTGGGCCGGGGGCTGGGGCTGCGGCGAGCGCCGGCGCTGCTGGCGGGCGTCGCCTTCATGTTCAGTGATCTCTTCATCCTGCACCTGGGCAATCTCAACCTGATTGCGGTGGCCAGTTGGCTGCCGCTGGGCCTGTTGGGCGTGCACCGCACCTTGATCGAGGGAGGGCGACGCTGGGCGCTGGCCGCGGGGCTGGCGCTGGGCGTGGCCGCGCTGGCCGGGCATGTGCAGATGACCCTCTACAGCCTGATGGCCGTGGCGTTGTGGGTGGGACTGTGGCTGCTGCTCAGCCGCGGGGAGGGCCGCGCGCGCTGGCGCCGCGCGGCCACGGCCCTGATCTTGCCGGCGCTGCTCACCCTGGGGCTGATGGCCCCCCTGCTGCTGCCGGGGCTGGAGATGGCCGCGCTTTCCCCGCGGGCCGATTGGAATTATGTGCAGACTGTGGGCTATTCCCTTTCACCCGCGCAATTGATCGGCCTGCTCATCCCCGGCTTTTTCGGGCGGGGCCCGCAATTTCATTGGGGCTTGTGGCCGCGGGTCGAGGTGGGCTACGCCGGCGTGCTCACCCTGATGCTGGCCCTGGTGGGCGTGGGCATGCGCCGCCAGCGCCTGACCTGGCTGTTGCTGGGTGTGGCCGCGGCCGCGCTGGCCTTCAGCCTGGGCATCTACGCCGCGGGGCATGGCTGGCTGACCTGGCTACTGCCCGGCCTGGAACAGTTGCGCGCGCCTGCGCGCTTCATCTTCCTTTTTGATCTGGCGCTGGCGCTGCTGGCAGGATTCGGCCTGCAGGCCCTGCTCTCGCCCTGGGAGGGCGCGGATCGGGCCGATTTCGCGCGGGTGTGGCGGCCCCTGCGCTCCCTGTTGCTGGCCGCCATTGCCGTGGGCGGACCGGTGGTCTACGCCGTGCTTTTGCTCACGCAGGCCGGCGATCCCACCCTGCACCTGCGCGCCAGCATCCACACCATTGCTTTTGTCACCTTTCTGCTGCTGTATGGGGCGGGACTGGCGCTGTTGCTGGCGCGGCGGCAGGGCTGGATACGCGGCGATCTATTGGCAGTGCTGGCCGTGGCCCTGCTTTTTGTCGATCTGGCCTCGCTGGGCGCCAACAATGACCTGTCCGATACCCCGCCCACCGCGGGCTACGAGCACCAGGCCCTGATCGCGTTCCTGCGCGCGGACCCCGATCTCTTCCGCATCGACCACCGCACCGGCATCGACCAACTGTGGCAGCCGGACGCGGCCCTGCTGCACGGGCTGGAGGACATTTGGGGCGTGGTCAATCCCCTCACCCTCAGCGCCTACGAGGCCTTTTTAGAATCCACCGGCAGCCGCAGTTCCGATCGCTACGGGCTGCTGAACGTGAAATACGTGCTGGCGGCCAAGGATGTAACGCTGGATTGGGAGGTGTGGGAGCCGGCCTTCACCGACGATGCGGTCTTGAACGTGTACCGCAACCGCCGCTTCCAGCCGCGCGTGCGGGTGTGGGAGGGGGCGGGCCAGGCCCAGGTGCTGTCCTGGTCGGGCGCAGAGATGATAGTACGCAGCACCATGGCCGGGCCGGGACTGCTGTTGGTGGCCAATGTCTGGGTTCCGGGCTGGCAGGCCAGCATCGACCGCGGCCCCTGGCAGGCCGTGCAGCGGGTGGAGGAAGTGTGGCAGGGGGTGGCCGTGCCCGCGGGCGAGCATGAGGTGCGGCTGCGCTTCCGTTCGCCTCGCTTCAGCGCCGGCCTGATCATCGCCCTGCTCACCCTGGCCGGGGCAATGGGGATGTGGGCGGCCAGCAAAGAGAAGGGGCGCTGAAGGGCGCGAAAGCGCAGTCATGTTGACCAGCCGGCGCCATTCTGGCATACTACAGGGCATTCTTTAAGAGTTCTTAACTGTTCAGCCATGCCCCGGCAACACTTCAGGCGGACGAACAGGGACGAAAACAGATCACGAAGGTGGACGAAGAAGGACGAAGACACGAAGTGAACATCGTCCCGTCATCCCATCGTCTCCTCGTGAACATCGCGGCAGGGTGCATGGATAGTTATCTCCTCTTTGGCCTGCTTCTTCTCCTGGCCCTCAGTTTCGATTTCCTCAACGGTTTCCACGCCGCCGCCAACGTGGTGGCAACGATGATCGCCTCGCGGGCGCTTTCGCCACGGGCGGCGTTGTGGCTGGTGGCCGGCGGCAACTTCACCGGCCCCCTGCTCTTCGGCGTGGCCGTGGCCACCACCGTGGGCCGCGATCTGATAGAGCCGCAGAGTGTGACGATCACAGTCGTGATGGCGGCGCTGCTCTCGGCTTCACTCTGGAATATCGTCACCTGGTGGTATGGCATCCCTTCCAGTTCCTCGCACGCCCTGGCCGGGGGGCTGGTGGGGGGCGCCGTGACCTTTGGCGGCGTGGGCATGCTCAAAACCGCGGGGCTGATCAAGATTGCAGCAGCACTTTTCGTATCGCCTCTGTTGGGATTCGCGGCCGGCTGGCTGATCCTGCGGCTGATCTTACTGCTGGCGCGCGGGGCCACACCGAAGATCAACCGCACCTTCAACCGGCTGCAATTGCTCACAGCCGCCACCCTGGCCCTTGCCCACGGCGCCAACGACGCCCAGAAAACCATGGGCATCATCACCCTCGGCCTGGTCACCCTCAGCTTTCAGCCCAGCTTCCACGTGCCCCTGTGGGTGATCGTGGCCAGCGCCAGCGGCATTGCCCTGGGCGCGGCCACCGGGGGCTGGCGCATCATCCACACCCTGGGCGGCAAGTTCTACCGCGTGCGCCCCCTGCACAGCCTTTCCTCCCAGCTTACCTCTGCCACGGTGATCTTGACAGCCTCGCTGCTGGGCGGCCCCGTGAGCACCACCCACGTCGTCAGCGCCGCCATCGTCGGCGTGGGCGCGTCCGAACGCCGCAGCCAGGTGCGCTGGAGCAACCTCGCCGACATCGGCGTGGCCTGGCTGATCACCATCCCCATCACCACCGCGCTGGCCGCGCTGATCTACCTGCTGCTGCGCCCCCTGCTTGGCCCCTGACCGACCATCCTCCTCGCTATCGAGGTCTCCTCATGCAACTTCCTTTCGGATCACGCAAACACAAGAACATCTTCATCCAGCTCTTGACCGAGCAGGCGCTGCGCGTACAGCGCGGCATCGACGGGCTGCGACGCTTCCTGGAAACCGGGGAGGCTGAGGGCAGCATCGCGCTCGAACAGTGCGAGAAAGAGGGGGACGAATTGCGGCGCATCCTCATCGACGAACTACACAAAACATTCGTCACGCCTTTCGACCGGGAAGACATCTACCAACTCTCCCTTTATCTGGATGATGTGCTGGACTATGCCTACACCACGCTGGAGGAGATGCGCACCCTGAAAGTGGCGCCCAACGACCACTTGATCCAGATGATGCACCGCCTGAGCGAAGGCGCAGAGGAATTGCTGCTGGCCATGGAGCGGCTGGACGACAACCCCATGGTGGCGCTCGACCATGCCCGCCGCACCAAACACCGCGAGAATCAGGTGGAGAAGATCTACCGCGAGGCCCTGGCCGAGTTGTTCAGCGGCCCGGAGGATGTGCACCATGTGATGGAAATGCTGCGCATCCGCGAGATCTACCGGCATGTTAGCAATGCCGCGGATCAGGCGGATCAGGCGGCGAATGTGATCGGATCGATCGTGGTGAAGATGACCTGAGCCGGCGCGGGCAGGCGGCAGGGACCCATGGGCGCGGGGAAGATGTGTCGAACCCTTTGTAAGGCAGTTGACAAAGTTGGGCAGCCATGGGATAATCCCCACACTGTCCCGGTTCAATTCGCTCGGAGCGTTGTGTTTTCCAATCGGCTGCCCCAGAACTGGCGAACCCCCGGTAACGCCGCCAGTCTGCAACCGCACACACTGTGGTTTTCGGTTATCCCAAAGCGCTATGCTATTACTGCATAGCGTTTTTTCGTTCCCATCACCCGTCCCCTTCCACCGACACTATTCTCAAAGGAGAGATCGTATGGCAACAAAACTTAAAGGCTACATGAACAACGTCGCCCGCATCAATCTGACCACGGGCGAAGTGCAGTACGAAGGCATCGATGATGAGGATGCGCGCAAATACATCGGCGGGCGCGGGCTTGGCGTCAAATATGTCTTCGACAATGGTATTGGCATCGAGCCTTTCTCTGCCGACAACCTGTTGGCGATCATGACCGGCCCTCTATCTGGCACCGAGGTGAAGATGAGTGGGCGGTTGTGCGCAGTGACCCGCAGCCCCCTCACCGGCACCGTCACCGACAGCCACATGGGCGGCTGGACAGCAGCGTACATGAAATGGTCAGGATTCGACGCCCTGCTGATCAAAGGCAAGTCGGATCATCCTGTCTACCTCCTCTGCGAGGATGGCAAGGTCAGCATCCACGACGCCAGCGACCTGTGGGGCAAGACCACGCACGAGACGCGTAAGGTGCTGCTGGAGCGGTACAAGGGGCGCTACGTCGATGTCATGTCTGTCGGCCCGGCCGCCGAGCATGGCGTACGCTTCGCCGGCTGGGTCAACAAAGATGATCGCGCCTGCGGGCGTGGCGGCACCGGCGCCGTGGGCGCCAGCAAGCACTTGAAGGCTATTGTCTTCGTCGGCGACAAGCGCCGGCAGCCCAAACCCGCGGATCGGGACGCCTTCAAAGAGGCGGACAAGGTGGCGTTGGCCGGGATCATGGCCGAAGAGAACATCACCTCCCCCCGCAAGGGCGGTCTCAGCGTCTTCGGCACCAATGTGCTGACCAATATCACCGGCAGCATGGGCGCGCTGCCCGCGTACAACAGCCAAAAGGCTTCCTTCATCAACGACGCCGGCCAAGAACTGTACGAGCACATCTCCGGCGAGCGGGTGAACGCCGACATCCACGTAGGCGATCCCACTTGCCACGCCTGTCCGGTGGCCTGCAAGATCGAGGTCGAGGTGAAAGAAGGCAAGTACAAGGTGCACATGGAGAGTGTAGAGTACGAATCGATCTGGGCGCTGGGTTCCAACTGCGGCATGGATAACAAAGAAGCCGCCGCCTACATGATCGATATGTGCAATCGCTTTGGCATGGATCCGATCGAGCTGGGCAATGTCATCGGCGTGTTCATGGAAGCGACGCAGTATGGCTATGGCAACCTCAACGGCAACGGCTTGCAGTGGGGCGACGCCGACGGCCAGATCGCCGTGATCGAGCGCATCGCCTATGGCCGAGACGAGATCGCCCGCACCCTGGGGCTGGGCGCGGCAGGCGCGGCCAAGGCTTTTGGCCATCCCGAAATCGCCATGAGCGCTAAAGGGCAGGCGATCCCCGCGTATGACCCGCGCGGGCTGAAGGGCATGGGCATCGCCTATGCCACCAGCAACCGCGGGGCCTGCCATCTGCGCGCCTACACCCCGGCGGCGGAAGTGGGCGTCATGCCCTATGGCTCGCTCAAGGTCGATCCCCTGGCCTGGGAAGGCAAGGGCGGCCTGACCAAGATCTTCCAGGATGTGCACGCGGTGTCCGACAGCTTCGACATCTGCAAATTCAGCGCTTTTGCCGAGGGCATGGACGAATACACCAGCCAGTACAACACCTTCACGGGCCGCAATCTCACCCCCGCCGAGCTGTTGCAGACCGGCGAGCGCATCTACAACCTGGAACGGTACTACAACAACCTGAACGGGTTCGGCGAAGGCAGCGATTCTCTGCCGCCCCGCTTCCTGGAGGAGCCGAGCACGGTGCCTGGTTCGCTGGGTCAGGTGTGCGAGCTGGACAAAATGCTGGAAGAGTACTACGAGGCGCGCGGCTGGGTAAACGGCGTCGTGCCTGAATCCAAGCTGAAAGAGCTGGGCATTCTCTAGCCCGCTGATTTCCCCCTTCCCACCATCAGGCGTCCTCCGGCACAGAGGACGCCTGATTTTTTTGTCTCAGCCGCCCCCGCGCATCAGCCAAAGGCCGAGGCTGTCCATCAGGCGGCGCAGCGTGGCCGCGTCGCCGCTGAGATGGAGATGATTGACGCCGATGGTCAGGGAGCCGATGCGATAGGGTGCGCCGGGGCGGATCTGCGCCTGCCAGCCCTGGCCGGTGATGTGCGTTTCGGCGATCTGCACCTGCCCGCCCAATTTGACCAGGTAGCGTTGCAGTTGCCAGCGGGGGACGCTGCGCGCCTCGATGTGGATGTGGGCCTCGCCCTCCCGCTCCTCCATCTGCCAGGGGATCATGCGCCGCCGCCCACGGGGGGGAAGATGCGCAGGTCGGCGTGCGGCGGGATCGGCATGTCCAGGCCGGCGAGGTAGCGCACATCGCGGCCGTTGAGAAAGACATGGATGCGGCCAGAAAGGCTGCCCTGCGCGTCAAAAAGTTCAGCGCGCAGTTGCGGCCAGCGCGTTGTCAGCTCGTCGAGGGCGGCGCGTACGGTGTCGCCAGGCCCGGCGACCAGCTCGATGGCGCTGGCGCCGCCGACCAAAGGGCGCAATGTGGCGTAGATGCGGACGTGCATGGGAGAAAATCGAACGAAAAGGAACAGTGCGACCCGGAAAGTGTAACACAAGGCAGGGCGCGCAGAAAAGACATGGGCGCAAAGCGCTTGCTACGCATCAGAAATTGGGCGAATCAGGCCTGTGGGGATAGACAAAACGTCCAAGAACATTTACAATGGGGCTACCACTATTTCACCAAGGGTTCCCCACCGGAGAAGAAAAATGACTCAAAAACCCTGGCTTACTAACTACGATCAAGGGGTGCGCGCCTCGCTCGCACCCTATCCCGACACCACTCTGGTCGATATCGTGCACGAGACGGCGCAGATGCGGCCAACCCACACCGCGCTCTGGTTCAAGGGCGCCACTATGTCCTATGCCGATCTAGATCGCCTGAGCGACACTTTCGCTGCGGCGCTGGTCGGTTTGGGCGTCAAAAAGGGGGAGCGCGTGGCGATCATGATGCCCAACTGCCCCCAATATGTGATCGCCGAATTGGGTATTTGGAAGGCGGGCGCGGTCGTCGCCTCCATCAACCCCCTGTACACCGGCCGCGAATTGGAGCACATGCTGAATGAGTGCAAGGCCGAGACCCTGGTCGTGATGACGCTGTTCTACGACAAGGTGAAAGAATTGCAGAGCAAGACCGGCATCAAACGTGTGATCGCTACCAACATCAAGGAATACCTCCCTCCGGTGCTGCGCATCCTCTTCGGCCTGCTGAAGGAGAAGAAAGAGGGGCACCACGCCACCTTGCAAGGGAGCGATGTCTGGTTCCAGGATCTGTTGAAGAAACATGCCGGCGCCGGTCGTCCGGCCGTAGCGGTCGCCCCCTCCGACCCCGCCCTGATCCTCTTCACCGGCGGCACCACGGGGCTTTCCAAGGCCGCGGTGGGTTCGCACAAGGGGCTCGTGCAGTCCGCGCTGCAGATCCGGGAATGGTTCAAGAACATCGTGGGCGAATGGGAGGAGGTGTTCCTCACCAGCCTGCCTCTCTTCCATGTGTTCGCGGCCGCGGGCGTGCAGGCAGTGGCGCTGGCCAGCCGCAGCACCATGGCCCTCGTCCCCAACCCCCGCGATCTCGATGACGTCCTCGCCGCCATCCAGAAGAGCAAAGCCACCTTCGTGCCCGGCGTCCCCACCTTCTACAACGCCCTGCTGGCGCACAAGGATGTGCAAGCGGGCAAAGCCGACCTCACTTCGATCAAGCTGTGCATCTCCGGCGCCTCCGCCCTGCTGCAAGACACCAAAGAGCGGTTCGAGGCCCTGGCGAACTGCCGCATCGTCGAAGGCTACGCCCTCACCGAGTCGATGATGGCCATCGTCTGCACCCCGGTGCATGGCAAATACAAGGTCGGATCGGTGGGCATGCCTGTCTGCGATGTGGATGTGCGCATTGTGGATGCGGATACCGGCGCCACCGATCTGCCCCTAGGCGAAGTGGGCGAGATCATCCTCCGCGCCGATCAGTTGATGCTGGAATACCTCAATCGCCCCGAAGCCACGGCTGAAACGATCAAAAATGGCTGGTTGCAGACCGGCGACCTGGGCTACATGGATGAAGATGGCTACATTTTCATCGTCGATCGCAAGAAAGATGTGATCAAGCCCAGCGGCTTCCAGGTGTGGCCGCGCGAAGTGGAAGAGGTGATCGCCAGCCATCCCAAGGTGCGCGAAGTGGGCGTGGCCGGCGTGCCCGACCCGCACACCTCCGAAGCGGTCAAGGCCTGGGTGGTGCTGGAACCGGGCGCCAGCCTCACTGCCGAGGAGTTGAAGGAGCACTGCCGCAAAGAGTTGGCCGCGTACAAAGTGCCCAAGCATGTCGAGTTCCGCACCGAGTTGCCCAAGACCACGGTGGGCAAGGTGCTGCGCCGCGAACTGGCGAAAGAGGGCTAGTTTTCAGCCTCTCTGCCCTTTGTGCTATGATTCAGGGCCGCACGCCACGTGCGGCCCTGAATTTTGTCCTGGAGAATTCTCGATTCTATGCCTGAACAACTTGCAAACCTTATCGGCGTCGGTCTGGAATGGGTCGTCGCCGTCAGCGGCGGGCTGATCGTCGCCTTTTGGGTGGGTCTGGTGGTGTGGACCTGGCGCGATATCCGCACCCGCTCTGCCGACATCTTTGCGGCGCTGTTGGCGGCGCTGCTGGCCCTTGTCTTTGGGCCGATCGGCGTCCTGCTCTACCTGTTGCTGCGTCCCAAACAGAGCCTGGCCGAGCAATATGACCGGGCGTTGGAAGAGGAGGCGCTGCTGCGTGAGATCGAAGAGGCCCCGGCGTGCAGCAGTTGTGGGCGGCCGGTGCAGGCCGATTGGCAATTCTGCCCCTTTTGCGAGGCCGAACTGCGTCACCCCTGCCAGCAGTGCGGCCAGTTGTTGAACCCGGAGTGGAAGCGCTGCCCCCACTGCGGCGCCCGGCCTGGTCAGACCCCGCCGCTGCCGCCCCTGCCCGCCTATGTGCCGCCCCCGCCGACCGAGCGGATACAACCGCTGGAGCCAGAGCAGGTGGCGGAATGATTCATGGTGAATGGTGAATGGTCAATGGTGAATGGTCAATGGTCAATGGTCAATGGTCAATGGTCAATGGTCAATGGTCAATGGTCAATGGTCAATGGTCAATGGTCAATGGTCAATGGTCAATGGT
>JAANMW010001069.1_pt1 | contig 30677 bp, 32 predicted proteins | sample 7279671 | NCBI WGS metagenome assembly JAANMW01 (sample SAMN14094541, study PRJNA606508) | bioreactor metagenome | isolation source: A lab-scale SPAN reactor treating ammonium-rich wastewater day 247 | place: Ireland: Galway | collected 2017-09-19 | reverse complement strand
ATGTATTCGACCTTGGGCTGCAGCCAGGCGGGCAGGTAATTCTCCATGCGGCCATGTTACCCGCGCACCGGTCCGCCCAGGCGCGGGATGAAATGCGTGTTTCAGCCGCGACGGAAACAGAAGTGTTCGAAACCCGCGCCCAGCCGCTGCAGGTCCAGCGTGGCTTCCGCCACCAGCCCGCGCCCGTCTTCGCGACATTCCTGCAGCGCCCAGTGGCGCACGCCGCGCGCCGCCAGCCGTTCCGCCAGGCCATACAGCGCCGGCAGCGGAAACAGCCCCGGATGCCAGGTGGTCCGGCATTCGTAAGCCACGCCGCTGGCCAGCACCGCCTCCAGCGCTTCGCCCACCGGGCGCGCGCTGTCGCGGCGGCCGGTCACCGCGTCGTAGTGCGCGTCCGGCGCCTTGATGTCCAGCCCGATCCAGTCCAGCTGCGGCAGCAGATGACGCAGCCGCGCCGGATACATGCCGCCGGTATGCAGGCCGATCTGGTAGCCCATCGCCTTCACCCGCGCGACGGCCTCGGGCAGCGCGGCCTGCGCGGTCGGTTCGCCGCCCGAAAATACCACCGCGTCGAGCAGGCCGACGCGGCGGTGCAGGAACGCCTCGACCTGCGCCCAGGCAACCCCGCCCTGCCCGCGCGCCGGCAGCAGTTCGGGGTTGTGGCAGTAGCCGCAGCGCCAGGGACAGCCCTGCAGGTACAACACCGCCGCCAGCCGACCGGGGAAGTCGATGCTGGTCAGCGGCGTCATCCCGCCGACGCGGATCATGCGGCGGCGGCTGCCAGCGTGGCGCGCGGGCGTTCGCTGAAGAAACAGCGCTCGGCGTGCTCGCCCTGCTTGCCGATGTTGAAGCTGGACACCGGGCGGTGGTAGCCCATCACCCGCGTCCACACTTCGCAGCGCTGGCGGTCTTCGTTGCGCAGCGAAGCGGTGGCGGACGCTGCGGAATTGGCGGTGTTGTTCATGCGGAAATCTCCTCGTGGAAGGTGGCGTCGGTAATCGACGGCCGGGCGGCCGCCTGCAGTTCCGCCAGCAGCCGCTGGTCGCAGCGCGGGCAGAATTCGTGCTCGCCCGCCAGGTAGCCGTGCTCCGGGCAGATCGAGAAGGTGGGCGTGATCGTGATGTAGGGCAGGCGGAAGCGGCTCAGAGCGCGCCGCACCAGGTCGCGGCAGGCATCGCCGCTGGACAGGCGCTCGCCCATGTACAGGTGCAGCACGGTGCCGCCGGTGTAGCGCGACTGCAGCGCCTCCTGCCGCTCCAGCGCCTCGAACGGATCGTCTGTGAAGCCCACCGGCAGTTGCGAGGAATTGGTGTAGTACGGCCGCTCGCTGCTGCCCGCCTGCAGGATGTCCGGCCAGCGCCGGCGGTCCTCCTTGGCGAAGCGGTAGGTGGTGCCTTCGGCTGGCGTGGCTTCGAGGTTGTAGAGCTGGCCGGTCTGCTCCTGGAACTCCACCATCCGCGCGCGCACGTGGTCCAGCAGGTGCAGCGCGAAAGCGTGGCCCCAGTCGCTGGTCAGGTCGTGTGCGTCGCCGCTGAAATTGCGGACCATCTCGTTGATGCCGTTCACCCCCAGCGTCGAGAAGTGGTTGCGCAGTGTGCCGAGATAGCGCTTGGTGTACGGGTACAGGCCGTCGTCGATCAGCTGCTGGATGGTGCCGCGCTTGATTTCCAGGCTGCGCCGGCCCAGCTCCAGCAGTTCGTCCAGGCGCGCGAACAGGCCGGCTTCGTCGCCGCGATGCAGATGGCCCAGCCGCGCGCAGTTGATCGTGACCACGCCCAGGCTGCCGGTCTGCTCGGCGCTGCCGAACAAGCCGTTGCCGCGCTTGAGCAGCTCGCGCAGGTCCAGCTGCAGCCGGCAGCACATCGAGCGGATCATCCCCGGGTCCAGCTCGGAATTGATGAAGTTCTGGAAGTACGGCAAGCCGTACTTCGCGGTCATCTCGAACAGCAGCCGCGCGTTCTCCGATTCCCACGGGAAGTCGGCGGTGATGTTGTAGGTCGGGATCGGGAAGGTGAATACCCGCCCGCGCGCATCGCCCGCGCTCATCACCTCGATGTAGGCGCGATTGATCAGGTCCATCTCCGCCTGCAGTTCGCCGTAGGTGAACGGCATTTCCTCGCCACCGATGAACGGGGTCTGGTGGCGCAGGTCGGCCGGACACACCCAGTCGAAGGTGAGGTTGGTGAACGGCGTCTGCGTGCCCCAGCGCGAAGGCACGTTGAGGTTGAAGATCAGTTCCTGGATGCACTGGCGCACGTCGTCGTAGGACAGCGCGTCCTTGCGCACGAACGGCGCCATGTAGGTGTCGAACGAGGAGAACGCCTGCGCGCCCGCCCATTCGTTCTGCAGGGTGCCGAGGAAGTTGACGATCTGTCCTACCGCCGACGACAGGTGCCTGGGCGGGCCGGCCTCGACCTTGTTGGGCACGCCGTTGAAGCCTTCGTACAGCAGCGTGCGCAGCGACCAGCCGGCGCAATAGCCGGATAGCATGTCGAGGTCGTGGATATGCAGGTCGGCTTCGCGGTGGGCGCGGCCGATCTCCGGCGGATAGATCTTCTCCAGCCAGTAGTTGGCGGTCACCTTGCCGGCGACGTTGAGGATCAGCCCGCCCAGCGAATAGCCCTGGTTAGCGTTGGCGTTGACCCGCCAGTCCGCGCGGGTCAGGTATTCCTCGACCGAGCTGACCGGATCGACCAGGCTGCGCCCGGCCATGACTGTGGAATTGCCTGGTTGCATCGTCCTCTCCTTGAACTTGCGACAAATTGATTTGCGGAAAGCACCGGCCGGCGCCGCCGGCTCATTTCCGCCTCATGCACGGGCATGGATAATTGCGGCCATGCCGATCCCCCTGCCCCGTCTTGATTCCGATCCGCGCCCGCAGCCGCCGGAAGCGCCGCTGCCCAGCGACTGCTGCGACAGCGGTTGCGATCCCTGCGTCAACGACACCTACTCCGAAGAACTGGCGCATTACCGGCAGGCGCTGGCGGCGTGGCTGTCCCGCCACCCCGACGCCCACCCGTAGACGCGCCGCAGCGGCGCGGCACTTCCCGCGCGATGTGGCAAACGCGGCGCGCTGCTACGGCGGGTGCTCGGGCAGTGCCGGGATCTCGGTCGGCCGCCCACGCCCGTCCAGCGCGATCATGGTGAAACGCCCGCGCGTGCACAGCTCGCGCTCGCCGCCCAGCAGGTCTTCGGCGATCAGCTCCACCTCCACCTGCATCGAACTGCGCCCGACCTCGACGATCCGCGCCACCACTTCCACCAGCTGCCCTTGCCGGATCGGCAGGCGGAAATCCACCTGCTCCGAACGCGCCGTCACCACCGTCCGCCGCGCATAGCGCGAAGCGGCGATGAACGCGGCCTTGTCCATCCACGCCAGCGCCTGCCCGCCGAACAGCGTGCCCAGGTGATTGGCATGGTCGGGGAAGACGATTTCCTGCAGCCGCGCCTCAGTTGGACGCACCGGCTCAGAAGGCATGGTCGAACGCCACGTCGCCCTGCACGCCGACCTGGTAGGCAGACACCCGGCGCTCGAAGAAGTTGGCCAGCTCCTGCACGTCCTGCAGCTCCATGAACGGCAGCGGGTTGCGCACGTGGTACTGCTTGGCCATGCCGAGCTTGGCGAAATGGTTGTCGGCGCAGTGCTGCAGGTACTGGCGCATGTCGCGGGTGGAAATGCCGGCCACGCCACCGGACAGCACATCCTCGGCGAACTGCACCTCGCATTCGATCGCCTCGGCCAGCATGTCGCGCACCTGCGCCTCCATTTCGCCGTCGAACAGGCCAGGCTCCTCGGCGCGGATGGTGCGCACGCACTCGAACGCGAACTCCATGTGGCAGCTTTCGTCGCGGAACACCCAGTTGGTGCCAGACGACAGCCCCGGCAGCAGGCCGCGCGAGCGGAAGTAGTAGACGTAGGCGAAGGCGGCGAAGAAGAACAGCCCCTCGATGCAGGCGGCGAAGCAGACCTGGTTGAGCAGGAACTGGCGGCGCTGCGCGCGTGTCCCGATGCGCCTGACGGCCTGCAGTGAATCGATCCACTTGAAGCAGAACGCCGCCTTCTTGCTGATCGACGGGATGTTCTCCACCGCGGCAAACGCCTTGAAGCGCTCTTCCGGGTCCGGCAGGTAGTTGTCCAGCAGGGTCAGGTAGAACTGCACGTGCAGCGCCTCCTCGTACAGCTGGCGCGACAGGTACATGCGCGCCTCAGGCGCGTTGAGGTGCTGGTACAGGTTCAGCACCAGGTTGTTGGAGACGATGGAATCGCCGGTGGCGAAGAACGCCACCAGCCGGTGGATCAGGTGGCAGTCGGCCGGGGTCATCTTCGAGTGCAGGTCGGAGATGTCGATCTGGAAGTTGATCTCGTCCACCGTCCAGCTGTTGCGGATGGCGTTGCGGTACATCTCGTAGAAGCCCGGGTAACGCATCGGGCGCAAGGTCAGCTCGAAGCCGGGGTCGAGCAGCATCTGCGGGGCGGCGCTCATTGGCAGGCCTCGCAGGCTTCCGGATTCTCCAGCGAACAGGCCACCGCCTGCGTTGGGGTGACGCCGGATACCGTGGTCTTGGCGATCCTGGTGGCCGGCCGCGAGCGCAGGTAGTAGCAGGTCTTGATGCCCTGCTTCCACGCATGCATGTACATGGACGACAGCGCGCCGATGTTCGGGCTTTCCATGAACAGGTTGAGCGAGGCGGACTGGTCGATGAACGCGCCGCGCTCGGCGGCCATGTCGATCAGGCTGCGCATCGGCAGTTCCCACACGGTGCGGTAGACGTGGCGCAGCGCTTCCGGGATCTGCGCGACGGCCTGGATGGAGCCCTCGGCCAGCTTGATCGCATCGCGCATCTCCGGCGTCCACAGGCCCAGCTGCTTGAGTTCGGCGACCAGGTAGCGGTTGACCTGCAGGAAGTCGCCGGACAGCGTCTCGCGCTTGAACAGGTTGGACACCTGCGGCTCCACGCATTCGTAGCAGCCGGCGATGGAAGCGATGGTGGCGGTCGGGGCGATCGCGATCAGCAGGGAGTTGCGCAGGCCATGCTGCCGGATGCGCGCGCGCAGGGCGTCCCAGCGCTCGACGTTCTCCGGCACCACGCCCCAGGCATCGAACTGCAGCTCGCCCACGGAGGCGCGGGTGTCGGCGAACGCGGCATGCGCACCGCGCTCGATGGCCAGCTCGCAGGAGGTGTCCAGCGCATGGAAGTAGATGGTCTCGGCGATCCGCTTCGACAGCGCGCGCGCGGCATCGGAGTCGAACGGCAGGCGCTTGCGGAAGAACACGTCCTGCAAGCCCATGCAGCCCAGCCCCACCGGCCGCCAGCGCAGGTTGCCGCGACGCGCCGGCTCGATCGGGTAGAAGTTCAGGTCGATCACCCGGTCGAGCTGGCGTACCGCCAGGCGCACGGTTTCGGCGAGCTTGTCGAAATCGAAGTCGCCATGCGCGTCCAGATGGTTGCCGAGGTTGATCGAGCCGAGGTTGCACACCGCGGTTTCCTCGGCGCTGGTGACCTCCAGGATCTCGGTGCACAGGTTGGACAGGTGGATGACGTTGTGCGCGCGCAGGGTCTGGTTGCTGGCGCGGTTGCACTTGTCCTTGAAGGTCATCCAGCCGTTGCCGGTCTCGGCCAGGGTGCGCATCATCCGCGCGTACAGCTTGCGCGCCGGGATCGTGCGCGCCGCCTTGCCCTGCGCCTCGGCCTGCAGGTAGGCGTGCTCGAAATCCGCGCCGTGCAGGTCGACGAACTCGGGCACCATGCGCGGATCGAACAGCGACCAATCCTCGCCGGCCTCGACCCGCTGCATGAACAGGTCCGGCACCCAGTTGGCGAGGTTGAGGTTGTGGGTGCGGCGCGCCTCGTCGCCGGCGTTGTCGCGCAGTTCAAGGAAGTCCTCGATGTCGGCGTGCCAGGTCTCCAGGTACACGCAGGCCGCGCCCTTGCGCTTGCCGCCCTGGTTGACCGCCGCCACCGACGAATCCAGCGTCTTCAGCCAGGGAACGATCCCGTTGGAATGGCCGTTGGTCGAACGGATCAGCGAGCCTCGCGAGCGCACGCGCGACCAACTCACGCCGATCCCGCCGCTGAACTTCGACAATTGCGCGATCTCGCCGTACCTGCCGTAGATCGACTCCAGCGAATCCTGCGGCGAGTCCAGCAGGAAGCAGGACGACAACTGCTCGTGGCGGGTGCCGGCGTTGAACAGGGTCGGGCTGGACGGCAGGTAGTCCAGCCTGCCCAGCCGCTGGTACAGCGCCAGCGCCTCCGGCACGTCCTCGGAGAGCGCGCTGGCGATGCGCAGGAAGAACTGCTGCGGGGTCTCGATGACCTTGCGGCTGTGCGGGTGGCGCAGCAAGTAGCGGTCGTACAGGGTGCGCAGGCCGAAGTAGTCGAAGTTCAGGTCGAGCGCCGGATCGATGGCGTCGTTGAGCTTGCGCGCGTTGGCCTGCACGAAGCCGAGCAGGCGGTCGTTGACTAGGCCCACCTCGTGCCCGCGGCTGACCGACTGCGAGAAGGCGTGGATCTCCTGCCCGGAGACTTCCTTGGCGATGGTGTTGGCGAGCAGGCGCGCGGCCAGCCGGCCGTATTCGGGTTCCTCGCCGATCAGCAGCGCGGCGGTGCGGATCGACAGCTCGTCCAGCTCCTGCGTGGTCGCGCCGTTGTACAGGCCGGAGATGGTGCGGGTGGCGACGCGCATCGGATCGACTGCGTGCAGCCCCTCGCAGCAGCGCTGGACGGCGCGCACGATCTTGTTGAGATCGACCGGCTCGGTGCAGCCGTTGCGCTTGGTCACCGCCATGGCGGTGGCGGTGGGTGGCGGGGTGAGGTCGAACGCGGGCGCGGCGGCCGGCGCTTCGGCAATCAAGGTCTGTGGCATCTGGCGTCTCCATGCGGATGCACGGGCCCGGCCTGTCCCTCGCAGGCGCGGATGGCATCGGAAACGTCAGGGTGGAAGCGCGGTGTCGCACGGCCTGCGATCCGGCACGGCCTGCGTGCACGGCGACCCTGCTGCACCAGCCATCTCCCCCCGGAGATTCTTCGGCCGGCACCGCGCGGCGTGCTTCGCGCGGCTGTCGGCAGGTCTTCGGACTCGTGGATGTGGCGGGCCATGGGCCCGGCCGCCTCGGTCGCCGCTTCCCAGGGCCACCGCCCCAGTGCGAAATCGCGACCTCGTCTCCACTTACCGCTGCGGGGCAGTGCCGGGATTGGCGTGGCATTGCGAAACAATGCGCGCCGCACCGGCTTCCCTTTTCATCCTACAGGTTGTGCCTGACGGAACCGACAACCCCAAGATAATGGGGATGTCGCCGATGGTCAATCCTGATCGGCCAGATCCGCGGCGGCGCTGGCGTAGCGCCAATGGGTGGGCGTGCCGAGGGCGTCATCGGCGCGTTCAAGCCGGCTGCCGGGCGCCAGCGCCAACGCCAGCGCGCCGGTGCCGAAGGCCCAGCCCAGCGCCTCCGCGACGGCCGCAGCGGCGGGCTGGGCGGTGACCGTGCGCGCGGCGCGCGGCTGCAGCCCTTCGCCGCTGCGCTTGCCGTGCGCCTCCTTCAGCGTCCACAGCGCGTGGAACACATCGCCGCGCAGCGCATCCGCGGCGGCATCGACGCGCCGGCATTCTTCCGGCGAAAACACGAAGCGCGCCAGCGCGCTCCAGTCGCGCACGCGCCGCGGCAGCTCGATGTCCACGCCCACCGGCGCATCGGCCAGCGCCAGCGCCAGCCAGCCGCCACTATGGCTCAGCGACACGTGCAACGGCGCGACGTCGCCATCCACCCGCAGCAGCGGCCGGCCGTCCGCGTGCAGCGCGATCCGGCCCACGTCCAGCTGCAGCCACTGCGCCGCCAGCGCGCGCGCCTGCCAGTGTCCGGCCAGGAATGTTTCGCGCCGCGACGCCGAGGTGATCGCCTGCAGGCGCCGGCGCTCGGCATCGGTCAGCCAGTCCAGCCCGCGCGCGCCGACCTCGGCGACCGCCGCCGCGACCGGCAGCAGATGCAGACGCGCGGCGGCCATCGCGGCTTAGGCCAGCATCGCCGGCAGCAGCTTCTCGGGTTCGGCCTGCACGTCCAGCACCAGCTCGCCATCCACCGCATCCAGCGCCACCCGGCCACCCTCGACCAGCTTGCCGAACAGCAGTTCGTCGGCCAGCGGGCGCTTGATCTTGTCCTGGATCAGCCGCGCCATCGGGCGTGCGCCCATCAGCGGGTCGAAGCCCTGCTGGCCCAGCCATTCGCGCGCGGCCGGGGTGGCGGCCAGCGTCACCTGCTTCTCGTGCAGCAGCGCTTCCAGCTCGATCAGGAACTTGTCCACCACCCGCAGGATGTGCTCGAAGCCCAGCGCCTGGAACTGCACCACCGCGTCCAGCCGGTTGCGGAACTCGGGGGTGAAGCCGCGGCGGATGGCCTCCATCGCATCCGGGCTGTGGTCCTGCTTGGTGAAGCCAATGCTGCGCCGCGCCGCCTGGGTGGCGCCGGCGTTGGTGGTCATCACCAAGATCACGTTGCGGAAATTGGCCTCGCGGCCGTTGGTATCGGTCAGGGTGCCGCGGTCCATGACCTGCAGCAGGATGTTGAAGATGTCGGGGTGCGCTTTCTCGATCTCGTCCAGCAGCAGCACGCAGTGCGGCGTCTTGACGATCTTCTCGGTCAGCAGGCCACCCTGGTCGAATCCGACGTAGCCCGGGGGCGCGCCGATCAGGCGGCTGACCGAGTGCGGTTCCATGTATTCGCTCATGTCGAAGCGGATCAACTCGATCCCCAGCTGCATCGCCAGCTGGCGGGTGACCTCGGTCTTGCCCACGCCGGTGGGGCCGGCGAACAGGAAGTTGCCGATCGGCTTGTCGGGATTGCCCAGGCCCGAGCGCGCCAGCTTGATCGCGCTGGCCAGCGTTTCGATGGCCGGATCCTGGCCGAAGATCACCATCTTCAGGTTGCGCTCCAGGTGCTGCAGCACGTCCTTGTCGGAGGCGCTGACCTGCTTGGCCGGGATGCGCGCCATCTTGGCGACGATGGTCTCGATCTCCTCGACGTCGATCAACTGCTTGCGCGTGTCCGCCGGCAGCAGGCGCTGGCGCGCGCCGGCCTCGTCGATCACATCGATGGCCTTGTCCGGCAGGAGGCGGTCGCCGATGTGCTTGACCGACAGGTCCACCGCGGCGCGGATCGCCTCGTCGGCGTAGGCCACGTCGTGGTGGGCTTCGTACTTGGGCTTCAGCCCCTTGAGGATCTCGACGGCCTCGCCCACGGTCGGCTCGACGATGTCGATCTTCTGGAAGCGCCGCGCCAGCGCGCGGTCCTTCTCGAACACGCCGCGGTATTCCTGGAAGGTGGTGGAACCGATGCAGCGCAGTTCGCCGTTGGCCAGCACCGGCTTGATCAGGTTGGAGGCGTCCATGGTGCCGCCGCTGGAGGCGCCGGCGCCGATGATGGTGTGGATCTCGTCGATGAACAGGATCGCGCCCGGCTGCTTCTTCAGCGCCGCCAGCACGCCCTTCAGGCGCTTCTCGAAATCGCCGCGGTACTTGGTCCCGGCCACCAGCGCGCCCAGGTCGAGCGAATAGATCACCGCGTCCGCCAGCACGTCCGGCACCTCGCCATCGACGATCCGCTTGGCCAGACCTTCCGCCAGCGCGGTCTTGCCGACGCCGGATTCGCCCACGTACAGCGGATTGTTCTTGCGACGGCGGCACAGCACCTGGATGGTGCGCTCGATCTCGTCGGCACGACCGACCAGCGGATCGATCCTGCCCGCCGCGGCGGCCTCGTTGAGGTTGCTGGCGAATTCGGTCAGCGGATCGCCCTTGCCCTCGCCTTCGCCGGCCTCGCCCTTGCCCTCGCCGTCCTGCGCGGACTGGCCCGGCTCGTCCTCGTTGCGGGCGATGCCGTGCGACAGGTAATTGACCACGTCCAGCCGGTGCACGTCCTGCTGGTTGAGGAAATACACGGCGTGCGAATCCTTTTCGCCGAAGATCGCCACTAGCACGTTGGCGCCGGTGACCTCCTTCTTGCCCGAGGACTGCACGTGGTAGACCGCGCGCTGCAGCACGCGCTGGAAGCCGAGCGTGGGCTGGGTGTCGCGGCCGTCGTCGTCGGCGAAGCGGCTGACCGACACCTCGATGGCGTTGTCCAGCTCGTCGCGCAGGCGCGGCAGGTCGGCGCCGACCGCGCGCAGCACTGCCTCGGCCGAGGGATTGTCCAGCAGCGCAAGCAGCAGGTGTTCGACCGTCATGAACTCATAGCGCGCCTCGCGGGTGCGCTTGTAGCACTGGCCGATGGTTTGCTCGAGATCCTTGCTGAACATGAAAACCTGCCTTCGGGTACGTCAGCTCCTATGTAGGGCGCATTCGGCTCCGGGACAAGTGCCGATCCCGGTCAGGCCCGCTCCATCGTGCACAGCAGCGGGTGCTGGTTCAGCCTGGCGTATTCGTTGACCTGCGCCACCTTGGATTCTGCAATCTCGCGGGTGAATACCCCGCACACGCCGCGGCCGCGGGTATGCACGTGCAGCATGACCTGGGTGGCGCGCTCCAGCCCCATCGAGAAAAACCGCATCAGCACGTCGACCACGAAGTCCATCGGCGTGTAGTCGTCATTGAGCAGCAGAACGGTGTATTGCGGCGGGCGTGCCACTTCCGGGCGCGCCGGCGCCACCACGGTGCCGTGGTCTTGATCGCGCTGCGGCTTGTCGGGCAGGTTCGGCATGGGCAAATTATACGTCGCGCTGCTCTTGGGCCGCAGGCGCTCCCCCTCCACCCTGGCCTTGTCCACCCACCCACCAGAGAACCCATATGCGCCTGATCCCGCTCGTTTTGGCCTGCCTGCTCCCCCTCGCCATCCTCCCCGCCCATGCCGGCGATGCGTCCGTCGAATCGCGGCTGGATGCGCGCGGCATCAAGTACGAGATCGATGGCGACGGCGACTACAAGGTGGTGGTGTCGTACAAGGCGGAGGACCGCACCCAGCTGGTGTTCGTCTCCGGCGCCTCCGAGTCGATCCAGGGCCTGGTGGTGCGCGAGGTATTCTCCCCCGCCGGCAAAGTCGGCGCGGACGCCATCGCTGGCAAGGCGCTGGAACTGCTGAACGAAAGCCGCACGCTGAAGATCGGGGCGTGGGAAATCGCCGGCGACGTCCTTTACTTTGTGATCAAGCTGCCCGACAGCGTCGACGCCACCCAGCTGGAAGCCGCCATCGACATCGCCGCGGAAACCGCCGACAACAAGGAAATCGAATTGTCCGGCGACAAGGACGCGCTCTGACATGAGCTATCGCGAAGGCCGTTTCTGGCAGCCGGACGTGACCGTTGCCACCCTGGTGGCGCGCGACGGCCAGCTGCTATGCGTGGAGGAACGGGTGGGTGGTCGGCTGGTGCTCAACCAGCCGGCCGGCCACCTGGAGCCCGACGAAAGCCTGCTGGACGCCGCGCTGCGCGAAACCCGCGAGGAAACCGGCTGGCACGTGCGGATCACGCACCTGGTCGGCACCTACCAGTGGAAGGCGCCGGAAACCCAGCGCCACTACCTGCGCTTCGCCTTCGCCGCCGAGCCGCTGGAGCAGATCCCTGGCGCCACGCTGGACGAGGGCATCGTTCAGGCGCTGTGGCTGACGCCCCGGCAGCTGCAGGACGAGGCCGGGCGCCATCGCAGCCCGCTGGTCTGGCGCGCGGTCGCCGACTACCTGGGCGGCAGCCGGCACCCGCTGTCGCTGGTGCGGCAGCTGGCATGAGCGGGAACGGGCGGCGCATCGTCGTCGGCGTGTCCGGCGGCGTCGACTCCTCGGTTGCGGCGCTGCTGCTGCGCGATGCCGGCTATGAAGTCACCGGCCTGTTCATGCAGAACTGGGCCGATGATGGTTCCGGCGAATGCCGCGCCGAGGACGACCGCCGCGACGCGGTGGCGGTCTGCGGGGCGCTTGGCATCCCGATCCGCTTCCGCGACTTCTCGAAGGAATACTGGGACGGCGTGTTCCGCCATTTCCTCGACGAATACGCCGCCGGCCGCACGCCCAACCCGGACGTGCTGTGCAACCGTGAAATCAAGTTCAAGCATTTCCTCGATGCCGCCCGCGAGCTGGGGGCGGATGCCATCGCCACCGGCCACTACGCCCGCGTCGACCACGACGGCCAGGGCTTCCGCCTGCTGCGCGCGGTCGACCGCGGCAAGGACCAGAGCTATTTCCTGCACCAGCTGGGCCAGGCCCAACTGGCGGCAACCCACTTCCCCCTGGGTTGCCTGCACAAGAGCGAGATCCGCCGGATCGCCGCCGAACACGGCCTGCGCACGGCGGGGAAAAAGGATTCCACCGGCATCTGCTTCATCGGCGAGCGCGATTTCCGCAGCTTCCTGGCGCAGTACCTGCCGGCGCGGGAAGGCGAGATGCGCACGCCCGACGGCAGCCGCATCGGCAACCATCCGGGGGTGTTCTATTTCACCCTTGGCCAGCGCGAAGGCCTGAACATCGGCGGCGTGCGTGGCCGGCCGCAAGCACCGTGGTTCGTGGTCGCCAAGGACGTGGAGCGGAACATCCTGTACGTCGACCAGGGCCACGACAGCCCGTGGCTGCAGTCGCGCGCATTGCGCAGCGAAGCCGCGCACTGGATCGCCGGCAGTCCTCCGGCGACGCGCTTCGCCTGCACCGCGCAGACCCGCTACCGGCAGCCGGACGAGGCCTGCGAGGTGGAAGTCCTGGACGACGGCACGCTTGCCGTGCACTTCGCGCGGCCGCAGCGCGCGGTCACCCCGGGTCAATCGGTGGTGCTCTACGATGGCGACAATTGCCTAGGCGGCGCGGTGATTGCCTCCACCGACGCACCCTTTCCCCAGATGACTTCCAGCGAGACGACTCCCGCATGAGCAATACCATCGACGACCGCGTGCTTGCCCTGGCCGGCCTGGTACAGGCACTGGCACAGGTGCGCCGCATCGCCGACACCGGCCAATCGGAAACCCGCCAGGTGCAGGCGGCGCTGGACAGCGTGTTCCGCATCGACGCCAGCAGCGCCGAAGCCGTCTACGGCGACGCCGGCAACCTGCGCGGCGGCCTGCGCCTGCTGCGCGACTACCTGTCCAAGGGCAACAAGGACGAGGCGCTGGGCCGGCTGGCGCTGGCCGTCCTGCAGTTGGAGCGCCGCTTCGTGCGCAGCAGCGGCATCACCTCGAAGGTGCAGGCAGGGCTGCGCCAGCTGGCCGGCGAGGCGCAGGTGCAGGGCAGCGCACATCCGGACGTCATCGCCGAACTGGCGAAGCTTTACGCCGACACCATCAGCAACCTGCGCCCGCGGGTGATGGTGCAGGGCAACCCGCACTACCTCGGACAAGCCGGCGTGGTGTCCGAGATCCGCGCGCTGCTGCTAGCCGCGCTGCGCTCCGCCGTGCTCTGGCGGCAGATGGGCGGCAGCCTGTGGGACTTCGTGCTCCAGCGCCGCGCGATGGCCGCCGCGATCGACGCGCGGATGGCCTGAAGGCACTCCCACCCCGCGCCGCGCGCGGCCTAGGACCACGCAAGCACCCCCACCCCGCGCCCCCCACTGGCGCGGGGCAGCCCTGCTTCAGAAGCGGTATACCCCCCACAGCGAAGCCATGCGGTCGGCGCCGCCATCCCCGCTGCGGCGGCTCAGGTCGAAGCGGAACGTGGCCTTGCCCCTGGCCCCCGCGGCCAGGCCCAGCGCGAATAGTTGGCTGCGTTCGCCCATGCCCAACCCCTGCATCGGCGCCCACTGCTCCACGCCGGTGAAGCTGGCCATGAACAGCTGGCCGCTGGACGACAACGTGTGCTGCCACTCCGCGCGCGCGTCGGCGCGCAGGTCCACGCCGCCAACGCGCCAGGCACGCTCGCCGCGTAGGCCGGCGAAGCCCTGCCAGCGGCGGCTGTCCCAAGCGTTGGCACGCAGGCCGAAGCCGCTGTCGCCGCTTTCCACGAAGCCATCATTCGCCACCCGCACGAACTGCGCGCCCAGGTACGGCGTCAGCACCAGCCCACCCGCATCGAAGCGGCGGCCGATCTCGCCAAACGCCGCCTGATAGTCGCCGGACAGCCGGGTGGCCGCGGTGTCGCGCAGCCCACCCAACAGCAGTCCACGCTGCATCTGCCGCTGGAACGTGCCGGAAGCCAGCTGCGCCTGCGCCTGCCAGGCGCCGCGCCAGCCGGCCGCGTACAGCTGCACTTCGCGCTGGTGGCCGCGGCTGCGATCGCCGCTGCCGTCCAGCCAACCGGACTGCTCCAACCGGTTCATCGCCATGCCCAGCACCGCCGTGCGGCCCAAGCGCCAGTCGTTGCCGATCATGCTGCCGGTCGCACCCATGCCCAGCTGGCCGAACCCGGCGCGGGCCAGCTCGCCGCTGGCGGCCAGGTCGCGCCCCCAGCCGCCAGCCTGCGCGGGCGCCAGGCCCAGCGTGTCGATGCGCTGGCCCAGCGCGCGCCGCCCGGCGTCGATGGCATCGAAGGTCATCGCCGCCGAGGCCGCATGCAGCTCGCCGGACAGGCTGCGCAGCGAGGCATCCGCGTTGGCCACGCTGGTCGACTGCTGCAGTGCGCCGGCGGCATCGATGAACGCCGCGCCGATACCGATTGGCGCCCCCCCGCCCAGCTGCAAGTCGATCGCCTGCATCGCCGACTCCACCCGCGCCGCGGCCCCCAGGCTGGCGCCGGTTAGGCCCATGCCCGCCACCGCCTTGGTCACGTCGATGCGGCTGATGTTGAGGAAGACGTTGTTGGGATCGTAGGCCAGGGATGCATCGAGGAACACGTTCGGGGCCGCCTTCAGCGACGCGAAGGTACCGGTGACGCCGCCGCCGGCGTTGAGCAGCGTTTCCTTCGCCGTGGTGGTGTAACCGCCCTTCACCCCGAGGATCGACATGGTGCCGTTGAGGCTGGCCGTGCCGGTCACCTTCAACGCGCTGCCCAGCCACACGCCCAGGTTGCCCGTGGAGGACTGGCTGAAGTTGCCGGCAATGCTGGCCGGGGTGTTGGCGCCGCCCAGGAAGGTGCCGCCGTTGGTGACGTTGCCGCCGAACACGCCACTGCCCCAGACCTTGGCGCCACTGGCGATGGATAGGTTCGACGCCAGCCCCTTGCGCACGTCCAACCCGCCTGCGTTGACTTGGGTTGCGCCGGTGAAGCGACCCGCCTCGGCCAGGGCCAGGGTGCCGCTGCCGCCCTTGACCAGCCCGCCGCTGCCAATGATCTCGTTGCGCCACACCGAGTTGCCGGAGAACGACACGCTGAAGTCGCCCCAGGCGAAATTGCTCGGCCCCATCGCCGCCTTGGTCACGTCTAGCAGGCCCCAGCCGAACACCGTGTCGACCCCGGCGGCCCCCAGGTCCTTGGCGCCGCCCAAGATCGCCTGCCGCACCTGGTCATTGCTGAAGTACGGGAACGCCGCCCACACCACCGCCGCCGCGCCCGACACCTGCGGCGCCGCGTAGGAAGTACCACCGCCTTGGTATAGGCCACTGGTGGCCTGCGAGGTCGCATCCGGGTCGATGAACACCACGTTGCCCGGCGCCACCAGGCAGTAGTTCATCGCCGGGCCGCATTCCTGCGAATAATCGGTCAGCTGGGTCGGATTCTCCGGGTCCAGCGCGCCGACCGTGAGCCAGCCCTTTTCGAGGATGGCGTCATTGGCCAGCGTCGGCAGCATCGCGTTGTCGGAAGGCTGCGAACGGTACCGCGCGTCGCGGCCACTGTTGCCGTTGGCGAACACGATGATGCCGCCGCGGTTGACGGTGAAATCCTTGTAGGCCGTGGCCAGCTCGATCGACAGCGCCGGGTCGTTCCAGTACAGCCCGCCCCAGGAATTATTGATGATCTTGGCGCCGGCATCGGCCAGCTGCTTGTGCAGGTAGACGAACTCCTCGCCAAGGCCGTCGCCCGCGTGGATCTCGTTGCCCGCGCCGGAACCATCGTCCTTCGGCGGCGCGTCGCTGATGATGCGCGAAGACACGATATTGGCGTCCTGGGCGACACCGCCGCCCCAGAGGCCGGTCTGGCCGCTGTTGCTGCCGTCGCTGTTGAGGTAATTACCGACGGCCGGCCGGCCCGCGGCCAGCGACGCCACGACTGTTCCGTGGCCGACCTTGTCGTCGACGCTCAGGTCGTTGCCGCAAGCTGCCGTCGTGCAGATGTTGATGAAATTCTTGCTGACCCGCCCGGCCAGGGTGGGATGGTTGCGGTTCACCCCGGAATCGAGCAGGCCAATGGTGATGCCCTGCCCTTTCAAACCGGCACCCAGCGCGCCGGCGGCATTGGTCAGCAGCAGGTGGCGGTTGAGGTTGTTGTTGGCGAGGGAAATCGGGCCAGCCAAGGTCGGGATCGCGGGCGGACTGACCACCAGCGATGCATCGTTGGCGACGTTCGGGGTAAAGCCGGGGCTATACGGCGCCGTCGGCAGCGGCGTGGGCCGCACGTTGCCGCCGCCCCCGCCCCCACCGCAGGCCGATAAAACCAGCGCAACGGCTACCGGCAACAAAATCCTGACCAGCCGAAGCTGCCGCTGCAATAACAATTTGGCGTCCATATTTCCCCAATTCGATGTACCACCGTGCCGAACGGCGCGGCCTCCTGGATGGCGACGTTGTAAGCCCAAGCGCCGGTTCGCGCAATGCCCGCGCATGCCAGCCGCAGCTGAATGCGGCAGCGCAACATCGACGTCATTTTCGAGCGATAATCAGGGTTTGCCGGCCTGTCCGGCCCCACGCAACCGGAGCTTTCCATGAGCGACGTCGTCATCGTCGGTGCCAAGCGCACCGCCATCGGTTCCTTCCTCGGCCAGTTCACCGGCACGCCCACCCCCGCGCTGGGCAGTGCCGCGATCGCCGGCGCGCTGGCGCAGGCCGGCGTGGCCGCCGACCAGGTGGACGAGGTGATCATGGGCTGCGTGCTGCCGGCCGGCCTCGGCCAGGCCCCGGCGCGTCAGGCCATGCGCGCGGCCGGCATCCCCGACGCCGCAGGCGCGACCACCGTCAACAAGGTCTGCGGTTCGGGCATGAAGGCGGTGATGCTGGCCCACGACATCATCAAGGCCGGCTCGGCCAAGGCGGTCGTCGCCGGCGGCATGGAATCGATGACCAACGCCCCGCACCTGCTCAACGGCTCGCGCACCGGCGTGCGCTACGGCAGCGCCGAGTTCCTCGACCACATGGCTTTCGACGGCCTCACCAACCCCTACGACGGCAAGGCGATGGGGATCTTCGGCGATGCCGCCTGCGCCAAGTACGGCTATGACCGCGCCACCGTCGATGCGTTCTCCGCCGAAAGCGCCCGCCGCGCACAGGCCGCGCAGGCCGCCGGCGCGTTCGCCGCCGAGATCGTCCCGGTCACCGTCAAGACCCGCAAGGGCGAAGTGGTGGTCGACAAGGACGAGGAACCCGGCAAGATCGACCTCAACAAGATTCCCGAGCTGCGCCCGGCCTTCGGCAAGGATGGCGTGCTGACCGCTGCCTCGTCCTCCAAGATTTCCGACGGCGCCGCCGCGCTGGTGGTGATGTCGGCCGAGGCCGCGGCCGCCGCCGGGGCCAAGCCGCTGGCCCGGATCGTCGCCCACGCCACCCATTCGCAGGCACCGGAATGGTTCACCACCGCCCCGGTCGCCGCGCTGCAGTCGGTGCTGGCCAAGGCCGGCTGGAACGTGGCCGACGTGGACCTGTTCGAGGTCAACGAGGCGTTCGCTTGCGTGGCGATGGCGCCGATGAGCGACCTCGGCATCGCGCACGACAAGCTCAACGTCAACGGTGGCGCGCTGGCGCTGGGCCATCCGATCGGCTGCAGCGGCGCCCGCCTGCTGGTGACCCTGGTCCATGCCCTGCAGGCCCGCGGCGGCAAGCGCGGCGTGGCCTCGCTGTGCATCGGCGGCGGCGAAGCGACCGCCGTGGCGATCGAACTGGCGTAAGCGCCCTGGCGACCTGAACGAAAAAAAATCAGCCAACCGCTTGACACGCGGCCACGGCTTGTCATCATGGTGAAGCACGCATTGCCTGCGTTGCTCCAGATTATTCACGACGAGGAAACCGTATCATGTCGATCAACAAGATCCTGCTGGCGATGGCGCTGGGCCTGGCCCTGACCGCGTGCAGCAAGTCCGAGCCGGCCGCCGACGCCGCCGCCAGCGCCGAAACCCCGGCCGCTGACGCCCAGGCCGCCGCCGACTCCGCCGCCCAGGCTGCCGACGCTTCGGCCGAAGCCGCCCCGGCTGACGCTGCCGCCGCCCCGGCGGAAGCCGCTCCGGCTGACGCCGCTGCTGCCCCGGCCGAGGCCCAGGCTGCCGCCGACGCCGCCGAGCAGGCTGCGACCACGGCTGAAGAAGCCAAGAAGTAATCGGGTCGGCGGAGAACATCTCGCCCGATTCGTTACCCAAAAATCGGGAAAGCCGTCGGTACGCCGACGGCTTTTTCGTGTCCCGGAGCCCCGGGGCTGTTTCGAGTCAGTGAACGACCCGCCGGCGCCTGCCGGATCGCTAAGCGCACTGGCGTTGTCTGATCCCAAAACCGCTGTTTTTCAGTCAACCCTCCCAGGAGATTTTCATGAACACCAAGCTTTTCGCGCTCCTCGCCGCTGGCGTCCTCGCTCTGTCGGCCTGCAAGAAGGACGAGGCTCCGGCCGCTGACGCCGCTGCCCCGGCCGACGAAGCCGCTGCCCCGGCCGACGCCGCTGCCGCCGAAGCCCCGGCTGCCGACGCTGCTGCTCCGGTCGACGCCGCCGCTCCGGCTGCCGACGCCGCTGCCCCGGCCGACGCCGCTGCCCCGGCTGCCGACGCTGCCGCTCCGGCTGCCGACGCCGCCGCTGCTCCGGCTGCCGAAGGCGAAGCGAAGTAATCGCCTGCCGGCTCCCAGCCGGCAAAGGAAAGGCCCGCCCTCACCGGCGGGCCTTTTTCTTTTGCGGAACCCACCTCCGTTCCGACACAAAAAACCCCGCGCTTGGCGGGGCCTGGAATTTGCTGGCGTGCATCGACCTCAGGCGGGCTTGACCCCGGCGGCCTGGGCGCCCTTCGCGCCCTGCTGCACTTCATAGCTGACCCGCTGGCCTTCCTGCAGGCTGCGGAAGCCGCTGGAATCGATGGCGGAGAAATGCACGAACACATCTGCGCTGCCGTCCTCGGGGGCGATGAAACCGAAGCCCTTGGCGTCGTTGAACCACTTCACGGTGCCGTACTGCATGATTGCGAAGACCTCTTGCGAATGCGTGTGGTGATGGACTGGATCAGGGGCGTGCCGGCTGATGGCACGGCGCGAGTATGCAACAGCCGCATGGCCGCGCAACTCTTCTGAACGCACTTCAGTCCGCTTGCCGGTCAGCCGCCAGCAACCGCCGCAGCAGCCCAGGCACACCCCCCATCGCCGCCGAAACATTGTCCAGCACGTCCTGCAGGGTGATGACCTCTTCCACGTCGGGTCCTGTTCCCGCCGCCCAGTTGGCGACGATGGCCAGGCAGGCATAGTCCAGCCCCAGTTCGCGCGCCAGGCCGGCCTCCGGCATCCCGGTCATGCCCACCAGGTCACAGCCATCGCGGCGCATGCGTGCGATCTCGGCGCGGGTCTCCAACCGCGGGCCCTGGGTGGCGCCGTAGCAGCCGCCATCCACCAGCGCCACGCCGGCCCGTGCCGCGGCGGCGATGACCTGCCGGCGCAGCGCCGGGGTGTAGGGATCGCCGAAATCGACGTGCAGCACCTCGCTGCCCGGTTCCTCGCACAGGGTGGAGATGCGGCCCCAGGTGTAGTCGATCAGCTGGTCCGGGCAGGCCAGCACGCGCGGGCCGAAGCGCTCGGTGATGCCGCCGACGGTGTTCAGCGCCAGCACGCGGGTGGCCCCCAGCGCCTTCAGCGCGGCCAGGTTGGCGCGGTAATTGATCTTGTGCGGCGGCAGCGAATGGCCTTCGCCGTGGCGGGCTAGGAAGGCCACCCGCCGACCGGCATAGGTGCCGATGCGCACCGGGCCGGACGGCGCGCCATAGGGCGTGACCGGCTGGTGGCTTTCCACGTCGGCCAGTTCGCCGAGGGCGTAAACGCCAGTGCCCCCGATGACGGCGAGTTCGATGGTCATGCAGTGCTCTCCAGTCAGATCGCAATCAAGCCGCAAGCATGCCCGCGCCGGTGGCGCCGGGCCGGACTCTCGGCGACAGGGATGTCGCCGAGAAGCCTACATGGACGTATTCACGGCGTGTCCGGCCCGGCGCTGCCGGTGCGGGCATGCACCTTGGTATCCCAGCCGTCGAAGCGCTGCCGGCACGCACGCGAGCACGATGCAATATCGCTAGTCGCCCAGCGCATAGATCGCCGGCAGGTTGCGGCCCTGCTCGTAGTAGTCCATGCCGTAGCCGAACACGTACGCATCCGGCACCTGCACGCCGACATGGTCGGCGGCGATGCCCTCGACGCAGCGGTCGTGGACCTTTTCCACCAGCACCGCGATCCGCACCTCGGCCGCGCCCTGGTCCTCGCACCACTGCTTCACCGCCAGCAGGGTATGGCCCTCGTCGAGGATGTCGTCCGCCAGCAGCACCTTGCGCCCGTGCATCGGCGTGGCCGGGCGGTGCAGCCAGGCCAGTCCCGAGCCGCTGGTCTGGCCGCGGTAACGGGTGGCGTGCAGGTAATCGAACTGCAGGTCCAGCCCGCGCTCGCCCAACGCGAACGCCAGCTGCGCGGCGAACGGCAGTCCGCCGTTCATGACCGTGAGGTACAGCGGCACATCACCCTCGGCGTAGGCCGCGCGGATCTCACCGGCCATCCGCACGATGGCCTGTTCCAGCGCGGGACGATCGAACAATACCTGTGCCGATGCCAACGCATCGCCCAGCTTCGGTGCATTCATGCCACGTCTCCCATGTTGGTTGCGCCCGACGGCACATCGGTTGCCAGCGACGGCGCGCGCACGTCTTCCAGCCGGGCCTGCACGCCGGCACGGCGCGCGTCGGCCAGCAGCCCGTCCCAGCCCAGGGCGCCGCGACCGAGCAGGCCGGCCAGCGCCATCGTGTTGAGCCGGCGGCCTTCGATCGCCGCCAGCGCTTCGTCCACCTGCTGGGTGTGGCTGACCAGCACCACGTCGCAGCCGGCGTCCAGGTGCGCGTCGATGCGCGCCTTGATCCCGCCCACCGCGCCGGCGGCGGCCATGCCGATGTCGTCGGAAAACACCACCCCGCGGAAGCCCAGGCCGCCGTTGGACACGTCACCGCGCAGGATTTCCTCGATCCAGCGCCGCGAACAGCCGGCAGGCTCGGAGGCCACCTGCGGATAGGTGACGTGCGCCGTCATGACCGCGTCGGCGCCGGCAGCGATGCCGGCGGCGAAGGGCACCAGGTCATGCGCACGGATCTCGTCCAGCGGACGCGGGTCGATGGCCGCATCGTGGTGGGTGTCTTCCAGCACCGAGCCATGGCCGGGGAAGTGCTTGAGCGTGGCGGCCATCCCGGCTTCGTGCATGCCCTGCACGTAGACGCGGGCGAACGCGGCCACCACCCCAGGATCGGCGGCGAACGCGCGGTCGCCGATCGCACGGTTGCCGCGCGCCAGGTCCAGCACCGGGGCGAAACTGAGGTCCAAGCCGCTGGCGCGCATCTCGCTGGCCATCAGCCAAGCGTGCTCGCGGGCCAGCGCCAGCGCCGCCTCGGCATCGCGCTGGTACAGCGCCTCGAAGCCGTGAAGCGCCGGCAGCTTGCTGTAGCCGTCGCGGAAGCGCTGCACGCGTCCGCCTTCCTGGTCCACGCAGATCAGCTGCGGGCGCGGCGCGGCTTCGCGGATCGACTGCGCCAGCTCCGCCACCTGCGCGCGCGAGGCGAAATTGCGCGCGAACAGGGTCAGGCCGGCGCAGGCGTCGTGCTGCAGCCAGTCGCGCTCACGCGCGGTAAGTTCGTGCCCGGTGATACCGATCAGCAGCATTCAGCGTCCTTCCATGAGGTCATGCGCCTGCCGCTCGTCTTCGCGCCACTGCGAGAACGGACGCGAGGCCAGCGCCAGATTGTAGTAGCGCTGCACGTGGGTGGCTTCGGCGCCGACCCAGTCGGGCTGCGCGAAGGTCTCGTCCTCGCCCGCCAGTTCGATCTCGGCCACCACCAGCCCGGCGTTGTCGCCGAGGAACTCATCGACTTCCCACAGGTGCCCGGCATGCTCCACGTAATGCCGGTTCTTCTCGACCAGCCCGCCTACGCACAGCTTGAGCAGCGTGCGGGCCTCCGCCACCGGCACCGGGTATTCGAACTCCTGCCGGGTCGTGCCCAGCTCGCGCGACTTGATGTTGAGGAAGGCGGCGTCGCCTTCGATGCGCACCCGCACCGAGGCCCGCATCGCCCCGGAATCCACCAGCGCCAGGTCGTTGAGGTAGCCCTGCGCCATCGGCACCACCTTGTGCGCCGCGGCGCGCCAGCCGTCGCCGCGCGGCAGGAATTTGCGCTCGATCTCGATGCCCATGCTCAGTTCTTCTTCGGCGGGTCGAACACCGCGATGGATTCGACGTGCGCGGTGTGCGGAAACATGTCCATCACCCCCGCCTCGCGCAGCGTCCAGCCAGCCTCGTTGACCAGCCAGCCGGCGTCGCGCGCCAGCGAGCCGGGGTGGCAGCTGACGTAGACGATCTTCTTCAGGCCCTTCAGCGGCAGTTGCTTCAGCACCTCGATCGCCCCTGCGCGGGCCGGGTCCAGCAGCAGCTTGTCGAAGCCCTGCTTCAGCCACGGCTGCCCGGCCAGGTCCTGGGCCAGGTCGGCGGCGAAGAACTGCACGTTGCCCATGCCGTTGTGCTCGGCATTCAGGCGCGCCCGCGCCACCAGCCCGGCGTCGCCCTCCACCCCGATCACGGCGCCGTCGCCGGACGCGCGCGCCAGCGGCAGGGTGAAGTTGCCCAGCCCGCAGAACAGGTCCAGCACGCGCTCGCCCGGCTGCACGTCCAGCAGGTCCAGCGCGCGGGCGATCATCGCCTCGTTCAACTTGGCGTTGACCTGGATGAAATCGAGCGGGCGGAACAGCAGCTCCACGTCCCACTGCGGCAGCCGGAACGAAAGCCGGGGCGCCTCGCCGTCGAGCGGATGCACGGAATCGTTGCCGCCGGGCTGCAGGAAAATGGCGAACCCATGCGCCTGCCCGAACGCGGCCAGCTTCGCCCGGTCCGCCTCCGACAACGGTTGCAGGTGGCGGAACACCAGCGCGATGGCGCCGTCGCCGGCGATGAATTCGATTTGCGGGATGTCGCGGCGCGCGTCCATGCCGTCCACCAGCGCGCCCAGCGCGTCCAGCTTGAAGCCAAGCTGCGGGATGACGGTATGGCATTCGCGCAGGTCGGCGACGAAACGCGGATCGGTTTCGCGGAAGCCCACCAGCGTCTTGTCCTTCTTTTCCACCCGCCGCACCGACAAGCGGCCCTTGCGCCGGTAGCCCCAGGCCTCGCCGCGCAGCGGCGGCAGCACCGTGGCGGGGGCGACGTGGCCGATGCGCTGCAGGTTGTCCAGCAGTACCCGTTGCTTGGCTTCGATCTGCTTGTCCTCCGCCAGGTGCTGCAACACGCAGCCGGCGCAGACGCCGAAATGCGGGCAGCGCGGGGTCGCCCGGTCCGGCGAGGCGGCGAGCACTTCCAGCGTCTTGGCCTCGTCGAAATGCTTGGAGCGCGCGGTCTGCTGGACGGAAACGGTCTCGCCCGGCAGCGCGCCGGCCACGAACACGGCCTTGCCGGCCTGCGCGTGGCCTTCCGGCCAACGGGCAACGCCGCGGCCGTCGTGGATGAGGTCGAGGATATCGAGGGTCTTGGGAGTCTGGTCGAGGCGGGCCACGGCACGGAGGGACGTTGGATAGCCGGTTATTGTCGCAGACTGCGCGGCTGGCCCCGGGAGCGCGGCGGGCGCAGGCGGTATCCTTGGCGTTTTGCCGCCGCACCGGACCCCCGCATGCCCGCGCTGACCTCGCAGATCGACCCCCGCTCGCAGGACTTCCTCGACAACGTCGCCTTCCACCGCGAACTGGTGGCCGAACTCGACCGCCGGCTGGCACGCGCGGCCGACGGCGGCGGCGAGAAGGCGCGGGCGAAGCACACGGCGCGCGGCAAGCTGCTGCCGCGCGAGCGCATCGACGCCCTGCTCGATCCGGGTTCGCCGTTCCTCGAGATCGCACCGCTGGCCGCCGAGGGCATGTACGACGACGCCGCGCCGGCCGCCGGCATGGTCTGCGGCATCGGCCGGGTGATGGGGATCGAAGTGGTCATCGTCGCCAACGACGCCACCGTCAAGGGTGGCACCTACTTCCCGATGACGGTGAAGAAGCACCTGCGCGCGCAGGAAGTGGCGCGCGAGAACCGCCTGCCCTGCGTCTACCTGGTCGACTCCGGCGGCGCGTTCCTGCCGCTGCAGGACGAGGTGTTCCCGGACAAGGAGCACTTCGGGCGGATCTTCTACAACCAGGCGCGATTGAGCGCGGAAAACATCCCGCAAATTGCCGTCGTGATGGGCAGCTGCACCGCCGGCGGCGCCTACGTGCCGGCGATGTGCGACGAATCGGTGATCGTGAAGGAACAGGGCACGATCTTCCTCGGCGGCCCGCCGCTGGTGAAGGCGGCCACCGGCGAGGTGGTGGATGCCGAAACGCTGGGCGGCGCCGACGTGCACACCAGCATCTCGGGCGTGGCCGACCATTTCGCCGAGGACGACCGCCACGCGCTGGAGATCGCCCGCGGCATCGTCGGTTCGCTCAACCGCAAGAAGGTGCTGCCGGTGGCCGCGCAGCCCGTGCGCGAGCCGCTGTATGCGGCGGAAGAGCTGTACGGCATCGTGCCGAAGGACGCGCGCCGGCCGTTCGACATCCGCGAGGTGATCGCGCGCATCGTCGACGGCAGCGAGTTCCAGGAATTCAAGGCGCGCTACGGCAAGACCCTGGTGACCGGCTTCGCCCACCTGCACGGCTACCCGGTCGGCATCGTCGCCAACAACGGCATCCTGTTCGCCGAGAGCGCGCTCAAGGGCGCGCACTTCATCGAGCTGTGCAACCAGCGCGGCATCCCGCTGGTGTTCCTGCAGAACATCACCGGCTTCATGGTCGGCAAGAAGTACGAGCAGGCCGGCATCGCGAAAGACGGCGCCAAGATGGTGACCGCGGTGGCCTGCAGCCACGTGCCCAAGTTCACCGTGGTGATCGGCGGCAGCTTTGGCGCCGGCAACTACGCCATGTGCGGCCGCGCTTACGGCGCGCGCTTCCTGTGGATGTGGCCGAACGCACGCATCAGCGTGATGGGCGGTGAGCAGGCGGCCAGCGTGCTGGCCACGGTGAAGCGCGACGGCATCGAAGCGCGCGGCGGGGTGTGGACGCCGGACGAGGAAGAGGCGTTCAAGGCGCCGATCCGCCAGCAGTACGAGGACCAGGGCAACCCCTACTACGCCACCGCACGGCTGTGGGACGACGGCATCATCGACCCCGCCGACACCCGCCGGGTGCTGGGGCTGGGGCTGTCGGCCTCGCTCAATGCACCGATCGAGGAGCGCACCCGCTTCGGCGTGTTCCGCATGTGACGGGCGATGTGACTTCCATCGCATTCAACAGGTTGCAGCAGCAACCTGTCGTATTCAGCAAAGAAGTCGTCGCAAATCGGTGGTAGCCTCGACCCCTCTTCCCGAGGAGATCCGTGCATGGCCATCTGGAAAGACCCCGCACCGGCCGCCAAGGCCAGCGAGCCCGCCCGCTTCGAGCTTGGTTCACCCGAGCCACAGCCGGCCGTCGAGCACGCTCCGGCACCGGCAGCCCCGGCGCCGATCCGCGCCGTGGAACCCGCCGCACGGGAATCGGTGATCGCCGCCGACCTGGCCATCGAGGGCAAGATCGAAGGCGCCGGCCATGTCCGCATCGCCGGCAAGTTCAAGGGCGACATCAAGGTGCAGGGCAACCTGACCATCGACCAGGGCGCCAAGGTGTCCGGCGGCGTGTCGGCCAACAAGGTCACCCTGGCCGGCGAGCTGGACGGCAACATCACCAGCGCGCAGCAGGTGGACGTGCTGCCCAGCGGCGCGATCAACGGCGACCTCAAGGCCGGCAGCCTGACCGTGGCCGCCGGCAGCCGCATCCGCGGCCATGTCGAATGCGGCTGGGGCAAGGACGACAAGCCGGCGGCGAAGACGGAGAGCGGCAGCGCCGCATGAGCGCGGCGCGCCCCGGCGTGGCGGGCGCCACCCGCACCTGCCCGCACTGCAAGGCGACCATCCTGGAGAGCTCGGCGGTCTGCCCGGCCTGCCGCGGGCACCTGCGGTTCGACGCCCCCGCCGCCGACGCGGCCCAGCGCTTCGTGCCGCTGAAGGTGGAGGGCACCCTCAACGCGCCGGACGACGGCGCGTTCGAATACACCATGGTGGTGGTGATCCGCAACGAACGCGGCGAGGAGATCGGGCGCCACGTGGTCGGCGTGGGCGCGGTGTTCCCGGGCGAGGCGCGTAGCTTCAGCGTGGCGGTGGAAGCGGTGCCGGCATCGCCGGGCAAGCGCCGACTGAAGCACTAGCAACGACGGCCGGCATGGCAGCAGCCCCGGCCGCCTGCATCTCGCCTTCACACCCCCCCGCCTAGGATCCATCCCGCCGCCCTTGCGTGCGGTTCCACGGTTCGGAAACGCGCCTCCCGCGCGTCGTCGGATCGCCACTTCCCACACTCAGGAGTCTGTAGATGAACGCCAAACTTTATGTTGCCCTGGTGGCGGCTACGCTGGCACTGACCGCCTGCAAGAACGAAACCGCCACCGCGCAGAACGAGGCCGCTGAAGCCAGCGCCGCCGCCCAGCAGGCCGCCGATGCCACTGCGAATGCGGCGGCGCAGGCTACCGACGCTGCCGCAGCCGCGACCGGCGAGGCGGTCGGCGAGGTCGGCGCCAACGTCGAGCAGGCCGCCGATGCGGCCAAGCAGGCCAGCGCCGAGGCGGCCGCGGATGCCGCCAACGCCACCGCGGACGCTGCGCAGTCGGCGGCGGATGCCGCCGATGAAATGGCCCAGAAGGCCGAGAAGGCGGCCGACGAAGCCAAGAAGTAACCGCCACCGCGGTCGCCGCAACACCGCAAGGCCCGCATTCGCGGGCCTTGTCCTCTTGCGCCAGCGACGCATCGGCGGGAGCGTGGGGCCCGGGCAGCTACCCGCAGCCGTTGCAGCCACCGCAGTCCTTGCCCCCGCCCTGCCCTGGCGGCGCGATCTTCCTGGCCAACACGCGCAGCCATCGCGGCCGGTCCTCGCCCAGCAGCGGCAGGGCGATGGCGATGCGCAAGCGCCGCGTGGCATCCGGGAACTGCTTGCGCATCACAACCACTGCGCTGGCCAGCACCGCCAGCGCGATGACGAGGTATTGCACGAGCAGCCCCGCGGTCATCCGCCAGCCCCGAACGCCAGCGCGATCCGGTAGGTAGCGAACGACGCCAGGTAGGCCAGCGCGAACAGATAGCCGGCGGCGAATGCCGTCTGCTTCCACGAATGGGTCTCGCGCCGGATCGTCGCCAGGGTGGAGATGCACTGCGGCGCGTAGATGAACCACACCAGCAGCGACAGCGCGGTGGCTAGCGACCACTGGTCCTGGATGATCGGGGTAAGCGCCTGGATCGTCGCATCCTCGCTGGCCGCCGACAGCGCGTATACCGTCGCCAGCGACGACACCACCACCTCGCGTGCGGCCATGCCCGGGATCAGCGCGATGCAGATCTGCCAGTTGAAGCCGATCGGCGCGAATACCGCAGTCATCCAGTGGCCGATGCGCCCGGCGAAGCTGTAGTCAATGGCAGGCGCTGTGGCATCGGCCGGCGCGCCCGGGAAGGACAGCAAGAACCACAGCAGGATGGTCAGCGCCAGGATGATCCCGCCCACCCGCTTGAGGAAGATCATCGCCCGTTCCCACAGCCCGATGGCCAGGTCGCGCAGGTGCGGGATGCGGTAGGACGGCAGTTCCAGCAACAGCGGATGCTCGCTCTTGTCGCGCCGCCACAGCTTCATCGTCCACGCCACCGCCAGCGCGCTGAGGATGCCGGCCGCGTACAGGCCGAACAGCACCAACCCCTGCTGGTTGAACCAGCCCACGTCCTTCTCCGGCACGAACGCGCCGATCAGCAGCGCGTACACCGGCAGCCGCGCCGAACAGGTCATCAGCGGCGCGACCAAGATGGTGGCGATGCGGTCGCGCGGGTCCTGGATGGAACGCGTGGACATGATCCCCGGCACCGCGCAGGCGAAGCTGGACAGCAGCGGGATGAAGCTGCGCCCGGACAGGCCGGCCGCCGCCATCATCCGGTCCAGCAGGAAGGCGGCGCGCGGCAGGTAGCCGGACTCCTCCAGCGCCAGGATGAAGGCGAACAGCACCATGATCTGCGGCAGGAACACGACCACCCCGCCCAGGCCGGCGATGACGCCATCCACCAGCAGGCTGCGCAGCGGGCCGTCCGGCAGGGTGCCGCCGACCAGCCCGCCGAACCAGCCGGTGGCGGCCTCGATGGCGTCCATCATCGGCGTGGCCCAGGCGTACACCGCCTGGAAGATCAGGAACATCACCACGCCCAGCGCCAGCAGGCCGAACACCGGGTGCAGCAGCCAGCGGTCCAGCGCGTCGTCGATGGCGGCGGTACGACGCGGCATGGTCACTGCCAGCGCCAGCAGCCGGCGCACTTCCTCGTGCAAGGCCTCGTCGGCCACCGCCTCGCGGAATTCCGGCAGCGCCGGCAGCGGGCCTTCCATCCGGTCCAGCAGCGCGCGGGCGCCGTCGCGGCGCACCGCCACCGTTTCCACCACCGGCAAGCCCAGTTCGCGCTGCAGCACGTCCACGTCGATGGCGATGCCGCGCCGGCGCGCGGCGTCGATCATGTTCAGCGCCACGATCACCGGCCGCCCCAGCGCGCGCAGCTCCAGCGCGAAGCGCAGGTGCAGGCGCAGGTTGGTGGCATCGACCACGCAGACCAGCAGGTCGGGCGCGGCTTCGCCCGGATAGAAGCCGCGGATCAGGTCGCGGGTCACCGCTTCGTCCAGGCTGGCGGCATTGAGGCTGTAGGCGCCCGGCAGGTCCAGCACGGCGTAGCTGCGACCGGACGGCGACAGCAGCCGCCCCTCCTTGCGCTCGACGGTGACGCCGGCGTAGTTCGCCACCTTCTGGCGGCTGCCGGTCAGCAGGTTGAACAGCGCGGTCTTGCCGCAGTTCGGGTTGCCGACCAGGGCGATGCGCGGCAGTGCGGCGGCCTCGCTCATGCTGCGCTCCCGCTGGCGCGGAGCCGCACCCGCGCGGCTTCCGCGCGGCGCAGGGCGAAGCGGGTGAAGCCCACCTGCACAAGCAGCGGCTCGGCGCCCAGCGGCCCGGCCGCGACCACCTCGATATCTTCGCCGGCAACGAAGCCCAGCTCGCGCAGGCGGCGCGCCACCGGGTCGTTGGGCACCTGTTCCTCGACGGCATCGACGACGGCCCGCTTGCGCTTGGGAAGTTCGGTCAATCGCATGGAAACCGCACCACGGGAACAAATGGGAATTGTTCTCAATTCTAGCATTCCAGCGCTGCCGCTATCATGTGTTGGATCAAATTCCGGAGCGATCGACCTGCCCATGAGCCAAGTCCTGCAACTTGACCGCGATGGCGCCGTCGCCCGCCTGCGGATGACCCGCGCGCAGGTGCACAACGCCTTCGACGCCGGCCTGATCGCCGGGCTGACCACCGCGCTGGCCGGACTGGCCGACGATCCCGCGGTGCGGGTGCTGGTGCTGGAAGCCGAAGGCCCCTCGTTCTCGGCCGGCGCCGACCTGAACTGGATGCGCGGGATGGCCGCCGCCAGCGAGGCCGAGAACCGCGAGGATTCGCTCGCCCTCGCCCGCCTGATGCGCACGCTGGATGCGCTGCCGAAGCCGACCATCGCCCGCGTGCAGGGCGCGGCGTTCGGCGGCGGCGTGGGGCTGGTGGCCTGCTGCGACATCGCCATCGGCGTACCGGAAGCGAAATTCGGCCTGACCGAAAGCAAGCTCGGCCTGCTGCCGGCGGTGATCTCGCCCTACGTCATCGGCGCCATCGGCCCGCGCCAGGCGCGCCGGTATTTCGCCACCGCCGAGATCTTCGACGCCGCCGAGGCGCTGCGCATCGGCCTGCTGCACCAGGTCGTCGACGCCGACGCGCTGGACGCGGCCGTGCAGCGCCAGGTCGACCTGCTGCTCAAGGCCGGCCCGGTCGCCTCCGCCTCCGCCAAGCAGCTGGTGCGCGCGGTCTGCGCCCATGCCGACGGCGCGAAACACGACGCCGACAACGCCGCCCTGATCGCCCGCCTGCGGGTCTCGCCCGAGGGTCAGGAAGGCCTGTCGGCCTTCCTCGACAAGCGCAAGCCGAATTGGATCCAAGCCTGATGTTCTCGACCATCCTGATCGCCAACCGCGGCGAGATCGCCTGCCGCGTGATCCGCACCGCGCGCAAGCTCGGCATCCGCACCATCGCGGTGTTTTCCGAAGCCGATGCCGATGCCCAGCACGTGCGGCTGGCGGACGAGGCCCATTGCATCGGCGGCCCGCGCCCGCAGGACAGCTACCTGCGCGGCGATGCGATCCTCGAAGTGGCATCGAGGACCGGCGCGCAGGCGATCCATCCCGGCTACGGCTTCCTGTCCGAGAACGCGGACTTCGCCGACGCAGTGGCGGCCGCCGGCATCGCCTTCATCGGCCCGTCCGGCGCCTCCATGCGCAAGATGGGCAGCAAGGCCGGCGCCAAGGACCTGATGGCCGCCGCCGGCGTGCCGGTGGTGCCCGGCTATACCGGCGA